>Ga0335070_10007879_pt1 | contig 12489 bp, 14 predicted proteins | sample Lox_Sample_13_FD_206722 | JGI IMG/M metagenome (GOLD analysis project Ga0335070, IMG submission 206722) | Soil microbial communities from Loxahatchee National Wildlife Refuge, Florida, United States - Lox_Sample_1.3 | ecosystem: Environmental > Terrestrial > Soil > Wetlands | place: USA...
CCGCTCGTCCCCCGCCTCGCCGAGCGGGACCGCATCACCCTCATGGCCACGCCCATGGACGTGGAAGGGATAGTCAAAGCACTCAGGAGTGAGCAATGGTAGGCATCATCACGTACGGGGTCTACATCCCCCGCTTCCGGATCCGGGTCGACGAGATCGCCCGAGTCTGGGGCGCGAACAGCAACGAGATCACCGGGGGCCTCGGGGTCTTCGAGAAGTCGGTCCCTGACCTCGACGAGGACACGGCGACCATCGCGGTGGAGGCGGCCCGGGCGGCCATGGCACGGCGGGCCGTGGACCCGGAGGAGATCGGCGCGGTCTACGTCGGGTCCGAGTCCCACCCCTATGCCGTGAAGCCCACGGCCTGCACCGTCGGGGAGGCCATCCGGGCCACCCCGAACATGACCGCCGCGGACTACGAGTTCGCCTGCAAGGCGGGGACGGCCGGCATCCAGACCTGCATGGGCCTCGTTTCGAGCGGGATGATCCGGTACGGTATGGCCATCGGATCAGACGTCGCTCAGGGGGCACCAGGGGATGCCCTCGAGTACACCGCCGCGGCGGGGGGCGCGGCCTTCCTCATCGGCAATGACCGGCCCATCGCGGAGATCCACCGCACCTGCTCCTTCACCACCGATACCCCGGACTTCTGGCGCCGGGAGGGGCAGAACTACCCCCGGCACGGGGGCCGGTTCACCGGCGATCCGGGTTACTTCCGGCACGTGCAGGGGGCCGCCCGGATGCTCCTCGACCAGACGGGGACAAAGGCCTCGGATTATGACTACTGCGTCTTCCACCAGCCGAATGCCAAGTTCCCGAAGAAGGTCGCCCAGATCCTCGGGTTCTCGGCGGAGCAGGTGAAGCCCGGCCTCGTGGTTCCCCGGCTCGGGAACACCTACTCGGGCTCCTCCATGATCGGCCTCGCGGCGACCCTCGACCAGGCCTCCGCGGGCGACCGGATCTTCGTCACCTCCTTCGGGTCGGGCGCCGGGAGCGATGCCTTCGACATCGAGGTGACGGAAGCCATCGATGACCGGGGGGTCTTCGACCGGAGCCAGGCCCGGACGGTGGAGGAGCTCCTCGGGGACCCCCTCTATCTCGACTATGCCCAGTACGCGCGGCACAAGGGAAAGATCGTGATGCAAGAATGAGAGACGTGGCAGTCATCGGGATCGGGTGCACCACCTTCGGCGAGAAGTGGGAGTCATCCTTCGGGGATCTCTTCGTGGAGGCAGGGGCCCTCGCCCTCGCGGACGCGGAGCTCTCGGGCGAGAGCATCGACGCGATGTACGTGGGCAACATGAGCGCCGGCCGGTTCATCGAGCAGGAGCACATCGGGGCCCTCATCGCCGATTATGCGGGCCTCTCCACGAACCACATCCCGGCGACCCGGGTCGAGGCCGCTTGCGCCTCGGGAGGCCTCGCCTTCCGGCAGGCGGTCATCTCCGTCGCGAGCGGGATCTCGGACATCGTCGTCGCGGCAGGGGTCGAGAAGATGACCGACGTCGGGACGGGGGCGAGCGTGGATACCCTCGCGGGGGCGGCGGACCGGGAATGGGAGGGCTTCATGGGGGCGACCTTCCCCGGCCTCTACGCCATGATTGCCACGGACTACATGCACCGCTTCCCCCTCACGAGGGAAGAGCTGGGCATGGTCGCCGTAAAGAACCACCGGAACGGGGCGAAGAACCCCATTGCCCAGTTCAGGCAGGAGATCAGCCTCGACACGGTCCTCTCCTCCTCCCTCGTGGCCGACCCCCTCAGGCTCTTCGACTGCTCCCCCATCACCGACGGGGCCGCGGCGGTCATCCTCGCGCCCCTCGAGCGGGCGCGGGAGTTCACCGACACGCCGGTGAAGGTCCTCGCGACGGCCCAGGCGAGCGACACCATCGCCCTCCATGACCGGCGGGACATCTCCACCCTGGACGCGACGGTGGTTGCCGGGGAGCGGGCCTTTGCCATGGCGGGCATCCCGCGGGAGCGGATCGACTTCCTCGAGGTCCATGACTGCTTCACCATCGCCGAGATCTGCGCCATCGAGGACCTCGGGTTCTGCAGGAAGGGTGAGGCAGGGACCCTCACCTCGCAGGGGGTCACCGCCCTCGACGGCGACCTCCCGGTGAACACGAGCGGCGGCCTGAAGGCCTGCGGCCACCCCGTCGGTGCGACGGGGATCAAGCAGGTCTGCGAGGTCGTCCAGCAGCTCCGGGGTGAGGCCGGCGCCCGGCAGGTGGACGGGGAGATCGGGCTCACCCACAACGTCGGGGGGACCGGCGCCACGGTGGTCGTCCATATCCTGGGGGTGACCTGATGTCCGTCGCGCGGTTCTGGAGAAAGATCCCCCAGCGGTACAACCTCGTCGGAACCCGGTGCGAGACCTGCGGGAGGCACTACTTCCCCCCGAGGTCCTTCTGCCCGGACTGCCGGCGCGGGGGGAAGATCGCCGAGTACCGGTTCCCGGGCACGGGGAAGGTCGTCACCTGCACGGTGATCCGGTCGGCCTCGGAGCAGTTCGAGAACATCACCCCGTATGTCCTCGCCATCATCCAGCTCGACGAGGGCCCGCGGCTCACCGCCCAGGTGGTGGCAAAGCCCGGGGAGGTCGCCGTGGGGACCCGGGTCAGGTCGGTGTTCCGGCGTATAATGGCCGACGGGGACTCCGGCGTGATCCACTATGGTACGAAGTTTGTGCCGGTGAAGTAATTTTTTGAATCCATTCTTTTATCGCTTTTATCGCACAGACGACTATTCAAATTGGTGATCATTTTACTGGTGTGCTCTTGGGGGAGGGAGGTTTCGTAAAAAACCGACCTCGAGCGACGAAGTCGCGAAGGGCTCCGCCACCCCCGCCGCACGGGCATCCCCCCGGTTTCAGGGGACTTCCGATTCAGCGGTTCCCGGGAACCTCTCTTCCCTTGGTGGTAGGGCCTATCTTAACCGAGGGAACGCCGCAGCGGCGGGGGCATCCGAGGGAATGCCTGTCCTCGAGGATGGAGCACCCACCAGGGTGCGGCGGAGCCCAAGGGCGAAGCCCCCCAGGAGCGTCCGAATATGAGTAAAGGCTTTTTAAGTCTAAGAGGATGGAGCGAGTTCACCCCACCCTCACGTCATACACCCCCAGCCACTTCCCCGGCGAGTACGTGTGGACCACCCGCTCGCCGAGGATCCGGCACCCCCTCTCCCGAATGACGGGCGCGAGGGCGTCCTCCTCCCCGACCATGGCATAGAGGTGAATGGTCCCGCCCGGCCGGCAGAGGGAGAGGGCGGCATCGATGAACTGCACGGCGCCGAAGGGGAGGTTCATCACCACCCGGTCGAACCCGCTCGGCAGGATACGGGGGAGCCGCGCGGCATCGGCGAGGAGGGGGAGAACGTTCCCCGCCCGGTTGAGGGCGATGTTCTCCAGCATGAGCCCCACGGCGCAGGGGTTGATGTCCGCGGCCCAGACGAGGCCCGCCCGGGCCGAGAGGGTGATGGCGAAGGGCCCCACCCCGGCAAACATGTCGAGGACCCGCTCACCTCCCTCCATGAGCCCGAGGACGCGCTGCCGCTCGCCGGAGAGACGGGGAGAGAAGTAGGCGAGGGAGAGGTCGATCTCGAACCGGAGGCCGTACTCGGTGTACCGGGTCCTCGTCGTGGGAGTCCCGGCGAGCACGGAGAACCGCCTCGTCCGGAACTCCCCCCCCACCGGGCCCTCCGGCGCGAGGACCGTGTGGATGGACGGCCGGGAGCCGAGGAGGAACTCCGCTCCCTCGCGCCCGGTGCCGGGATCGAGGAGGATGGCGATGCCCCCGACGAGGTCATGCCGGGGGAGGTCCGGCCGGGCCGGGGCCTCCTCGAAGAGGGCCCGCCCGCAACCCTCTCGGGGCTCCTTCACCGGGAGGAGGAGATCGTCCCCGTCCCGCCGGAGGAGGAGGGAATCATCGAGGAGGCCCTCCCTGAGGAGCTGGAGACGCTGCTTCTCGCCCCCTGACTTCGGGACCCTGACACACCACCCTTCCCGCAACCGCTCACCCCCAGCTTTAATCCTCCGGTTCCCCAGAGTTGATCATGGATAAGTACCTCGAGAGGCTAAAAAAAGGCACCCTGAAACTCCATGCCCTTGAGAAGGAGGTACCCGCCCCCGAGGCCATCAGGATCAGGCGGGCCTTCATTGAGGGCGAGGCCGGGGTGCAGCTCCCGAAGCTCGGCTCCTTCACCATGGACCCTTCCACCGCGGTCACCCGGAACATCGAGAACATGGTGGGGGCCGTGCAGCTCCCGGTCGGCGTTGCCGGTCCCCTCAGGGTGCGCGGGGAGCATGCCCGCGGCGACTACTACGTCCCCCTCGCCACCACCGAGGGTGCCCTCGTGGCGTCGGTGAACCGGGGCTGCGGGGCCATCACCCGGGCAGGCGGCGCGGACGTCCGGGTCCTGAGGAACGGGATGACCAGGGCCCCCGTCTTCTCTACCGGAGACATCCTCCATGCAAAGGCAGTGAAGGACTTCGTGGACGGGAACCGGGCGGCCCTCGCCGCCGCGGCGGCGGAGACCACCTCCCACGGGGAGCTCACCGGCGCCATGACCTTTGTCACGGGGACGACGGTCCATGTCCGGCTCGAGTTCGACACGAAGGACGCCATGGGCATGAATATGGTCACCATAGCGAGCGAGCGGATCGCGGCCCTCATCGAGGAGCAGACGGGTGCGCACCTCGTGGCCCTCTCGGGGAACCTCTGCACCGACAAGAAGCCCGCCGCGGTGAACGGCATCCTCGGCCGGGGGAGGACCGTGGTCGCCGGCGTGATGCTGTCCGATACCCTCGTCTCGGAGGTCTTCAAGACCCATGCCCGGACCCTCGCAGAGGTGAACTACCGGAAGAACCTCGTCGGCTCGGCCCGGGCGGGATCCCTCGGGTATAACGCCCATGCGGCGAACGTCATCGCCGCCCTCTTCATCGCCTGCGGGCAGGACGCCGCCCACGTGGTGGAGGGCTCGGGGACCTTCACGACGGTGGAGGAGCAGGAGGAGGGCGTGTACGTCTCGGTGACCATCCCGGCCCTCCAGCTCGGGACCGTCGGGGGTGGGACCGGCCTCGACACCCAGCGGGAGTGCCTCTCCCTCCTTGGGGTCGCGGGGGGCGGGACCCCGCCGGGGTCGAACGCGGCCAGGTTCGCCGAGATCGCCGGCTGTGCCGTCCTCGCGGGGGAGCTTTCCCTCCTCGGGGCACTCGGGGCGGGCCACCTCGCCCGCGCCCACAAGGCGCTCGGCCGGGGGAAGAAGGACTAAAGGGGATTTCAATCCCCGAAGGGGATGTAAATTCCCCGAGGGAGAGGGCGATGTATTGCCCGAACCCCCGAGGGAGAGGGAAATAGGATTTCCCGATGCTGAGAGCCTACAGGGGGATATCCTTCATCATGACGAGGGCGTCCTCGCCGTTCGAGTAGTACGCCGAGAGGAGGAAGGCGTCCTCGTACCCCAGGCTGCGGTAGAAGGCCTGCGCCTCGGTATTCGAGATCCGCACCTCGAGGAGCACCCCCTCGGCGCCGTCAATCATGAACTGCTGCTCGAGCCGGGCAACGAGAAGCCTCCCGAGCCCCCTCTTCCGGCAGGCCGTGGTGACCCCCAGGTTCGAGATATGGCCATAGGTCGCCGAACCCGTGGTCTCCATGCAGCCGACGACGAACCCCCGGATCCGCCCGTTGACGAGGGCCACGAAGAAGTGGAAGGGGGTCCACTCCAGGGTCTGGGCGAAGACCTCCTCGTCCCAGGGCTCGACGAAGCACTCCCGCTCGATGCCCATGACCTCGGGGAGGTCCGTCGGCCTCGCCCTCCTGACCTGCCTCGCGCCCAGGTCCATGCCACCCCTCACTTCTTAGGGAATCGTGAGGTTAAAATGGATATACCACCTCCGGTACCCGGATAGCATCCCATGGTCCTCGTCCATCCCTTCAGGGCCCTCCGGCCCGCCCCTGCCCTCGCCCCCGAGGTCGCCGCGGTCCCCTATGACGTGATCTCCGCCGGCGAGGCCGCGGACTGCATCCGGAGGAACCCTCGTTCCTTCCTCCGGGTGAGCCGCGCGGACGCGGAGCTCCCCGGGGTGTCGCCCCACGACGACCCTGTCTATAGCCGGGCCCGGGATAACCTCCTCGCCATGGAGCGGGACGGGGTCCTCGTCAGGGACCGGGAACCCTCCCTGTACATCTACCGGGTGGAAGGCGGCAGGCGGGAGGTCACGGGCCTCGTCTGCACCATCGGGGTGGATAACCTCCTGGACGGCACCATCCGGAGCCACGAGCTCACCCGCCGGGACAAGGAGGAGGACCGGACCCGGCACATCGGCGTGGTGAATGCCCAGACGGGGCTCGTCTTCATCTTCTACCGGGACGATGGCAGGACAGGGCGCAGCATCGGGGACGCGGTCCCCCGCGAAACGGTTCCTGTGGCGAGGGTCGATGCCGGGAACGGGATGGTTCACCAGGTCTACCGGATCAAAGATCCAGCCGCCATCGACCGGGCGGCACGGCTCCTCCTCCCTCTCGGCCGGCTCTACATCGCGGACGGCCATCACCGGGCGGCCGCTGCAAAGAACGTCGCCCTCGCAAGGAGGAAGGGAGGGAGGGGTGAGGGCGAGGCCGGGCGGTTCATGGCGGTCCTCTTCCCCCATGACCAGGTGGAGATCCATGGCTACAGCCGGCTCGTGGCCGACCTCGCCGGGATGACCCCGGCGGCCTTCCTCGGCCGCATCTCCCGGGAATTCAACCTCCGGAGGGTCAGCCCGGGCGGACAGGCAGAGTTCAGGGCTGGAGGGGGTTCCGGCGTGGTGCGCATCTTCAGGATGTACCTGGCCGGAGAATGGTACGAGCTGCGCCGACCGAGGGAGCCCCCGGCGCCCGGGGGCGTCCCCCTCCTCGATGTCCAGGTCCTCCAGGACCGGATCCTCGGGCCCCTCCTCGGGATCCGGGACCCCCGGGACGACCCCCGGCTCCAGTTCCTCGGCGGGTCGAGGCCGGCCACCGACCTCGAGGAACGGGTGGACGGCGGGGAGTTCGCCGTCGCCTTTGCCCTGCAGCCGGTCCGGATCGATGAGGTCATGGCCATCGCGGACGCGGGGGGGATCATGCCCCCCAAGTCCACCTGGTTCGAGCCGAAGCTGAAGAGCGGCCTCCTCGTCCACCCCCTGGACTGACCCGCTCCCCATCCTTTATTCCCCCGCAGGCATATAGATCAGGGTATGATTACCCTCGCGCTCCCGAAGGGCAGCCTGGAGGAGCAGACCCTGCAGCTCTTCAGAGAGGCAGACCTCGGGGTGAAGAGGACCGAGCGGGACTACAACCCGCGAATCGACGACCCGAGAATCGGCAAGGTGAAGATCCTCCGGCCCCAGGAGATCCCGACCTACGTCGCCATGGGCTCCTTCGACCTCGGGATCTCCGGCCTCGACTGGGTCAGGGAGACCGGGGCAGACGTGGTGGAGGTCGCCCGGCTCTCATACAGCAAGGGGGGCGAGGGAAACGTGCGGATCGTCATCGCGGTCCACCGGGACGAGCCCATCGACGATGTCTCCCGGATCCGGCCCGGGAGCCGGGTCACCACCGAGTACCCGGAGATCACCCGCAGGTACTTCGAGGAGATCGGGATCCCCGTCCGGCTCTTCCCCTCGTACGGGGCCTCGGAGGCCAAGGTGCCGGACCTCATGGACGTGGTAGTGGACCTCACCGAGACGGGAACCACCCTCCGGAGGAACGGGCTCAAGATCATCGGGGAGATCATGGAGTCATGCACGGTGGTGATAGCAAACAGGGCAAGCTACGCCGATCCGGAGAAGCGGAGGGAGATGGAGGAGATCCGGACCCTCCTTCTCGGGGTCCTCGAGGCCAGGCGGCAGGTCCTCATCACCATGAACGTCCCGGGGCCGTCCATGGAAGGGGTCATTGCAATGCTCCCCGCCATGAAGACCCCCACCGTGAGCCGGCTCCATGGGATCGACTTCTACAGCATAGAGACCGTGGTCCCGAAGGCAGGGGTGAACCAGCTCATCCCGAGGCTCAAGGCGGCGGGGGCCGAGGACATCCTTGAGATCCCCATCTCGAAGATCATCCGGTGAGGGCCGGGGACGCCCCCCCTCCTGCCGCCGTCCTGGAGAAAGCGGCGAATAAGGGTGGAACGGGGAAAAACCTCTCCGGAGGCACCCTTTCCGGGCCCGGAAAGGAAGATCCCTTTCCGGACCGGGACGGGAAGCCCCAGATGCCCGGACCGGAAATCAGGTTTTCATAAGCTATTTATCTGAATATCACCATATTTCATATGGAGAAAAAAGATCCGTCAGGATCTTTGAATCCCTGAAATACAAATATTTATATTGAACTTAGAAATTATAAAGGTGTACGGCATGGGACCCCGGGTGAAATCCGCAGCTCTGCTCCTCTTCCTCTTTCTCGGCTTACTCCTCCTCCAGGCCGGGTGCCTGGGCCGGTCTCCCTCTCCCGGGGGGACCGAGGGAGGATTCAGCAGTGAACCGGCGAGAACCTCCTCGGGGAGTGGCATCCAGGACAGCACCCCCCGGGGAGTTCCCAAGGTCTCCCTCTCCGATGCCCTGGCCGCCCTCCCGGCCGCCTCGCAGGAGGCGGGGATCGAGGTGGGGGGCCTCACCCTCGCGAAGGTCTGGGGGTACGGGGTCGATTCCTCGGGCCTTGCCCGGGCCTGGGTCCTCGGTATGCAGGGCGAGGGGCGGACCGTCCTTCTCACCTACTCCGGGGGACAGCTCGAGAAGCTTGACCTCCCTACCGCCCTCCCGCAGGGGGAGGTGAAGAGGGAGGCCATCCTCTCGCCGGAGGATCTCTTCAGGAAGGACATGAGCACCATCGTCCGGGAGATGAACAACCTCAGGGTCGGGGAGTGCGACCTCGTCCTTGACGAGGGGTCCTACCAGGTCATCATCCGGTCGGCCACTGAGAGTAAAACCCTCACCTTCGATGCCAGAACGGGGGAGTTGATGGCATCCCCATGAGGGAGGATTCTGGGCAGCTGCCGGTGGACTTCCTCGTCGGCTTCACCATCTTCATCCTCTGCCTCATCATGACGGCGAACTTCGTCCCGAGTCTCCTCGTGGGTCTCCAGCGGACGAGCGGCATCGATTACGATGCGGTGGCCTACCGGACGGGGGTCGTCCTCGCGGAGGACCCCGGGTGGCCTGCGGGGAACTCCGTCATGGGGGAGTTCTTCCCCGGCGAATCACCGCCCTGGGAGCAGGGGACGAACGAGAGTGTCATCCGGCTTGGCCTCAGCCTCGCCCCCGATTCGCCGAACATCCTCTCCATCAACAAGATCAAACAGTTCTTCAACAGCTCGTTCTTCCCCGGGAACGACTACCGGACGAAGCTCCTCTTCTCGAACTACCAGTACGGGTACAACATCACCCTCCAGAGCATCTCGCCCCTGAGGCCGAACGAACCCATCCTCAACCTGAGCGTCGGGGATCCGCACCCGACCGGGTACGGGTATATCCGCCGCTACGTGCTCATCAAGCAGAACACGAACGTGACCATCAACCTGAACACTACCTTGAATCCGGGCACGGGCAAGCTCGCCTTCGATGCCATGACTCAGGACAACGTGACGCAGGAGTTCAGGATACGCCTCGACGGGAGGATCCTCTACAACCGGAGCATCCCGACCCCGTACAAGATCGACCTCCTCAGGGAGCCCTTCAGCGTCCGGATCACGAACTTCAGCTTTGTCCTCAACAACTCGGAGCTGAATCCCAGCCCGGTCGCCCATAACCGGACAAACTGGACCTACAACGTGTGCCCCCAGGAAAAATTCCTTCCCGTCTCGGCGAACCTCACGAAGATCATCTTCTACCCGGACTGCAAGGCCCTGGATATCCCCTTCTATGCGAACCGCATGGTCGTCACCGTCGATGACCGGATGGACTCGAACGGGCGCCAGGTCCTGGCGGGAGGGATGCCCCTCATGACGGTGCCCGTTTATAACACCATCCAGCTGGACATCGACCCGCTGTGGCCACCCGGGACCCCCCTCTTCGACAGCACCCATTGCCTGGAGATCGGCCTCGTCTTCGACAACCGGGACTTCTGCGACGGCAGCACGCGGCTCCCCCACACCCTTATCACCGGGAGCTTCGTGTACGACTACTTCAACGTGACCAGGCCGCCCCTCACTCCCGGGCTGCTCGAGGTGGGCATATGGTGAAGGACGGGGCCCAGCTCTACACCATGGAGGGGATCGCGGCCGGCCTCATCATGCTCCTCACCACGTACCTCGTCCTCGGGTCCACCTCGGTCTACACCCCCGGGGACACCCACCTCTCCGACATGCAGCTCGAGCAGGTGGGGAGCGACATCCTGAAGATCATGGACACCCCGGTGAACCTCACTTCGTCCCTCGCGCAGAACAGGAGCGATCTCAGGGTCTGGCTGGACGCCTCGGACGATGTGGCTCGCCAGCGGTTCAGGGACTCCTTCATGAACACGTACCTGAACAACCCGCATATCGTGACCAACGCGACCTCCTTCGGCTCTGCCCGGATCCAGATCAGGGCGACCGTCTGGTACCGGAACCAGAGCTCAGGGGCGGTCCAGAGCTACACCCTCTATGACCCGCCGGGCGACACCGGGAATCCCTCGGCCGAGGGACCGGGAGTCCGGGTGACCCGGCTCGTCCACCTGGACGCGAGGCCGTCGGGTGTCGACGCTGCGACGAAGAACGCCATGCGGAACGGGCCCCAGGAGGTCCTTGTGGAGGTGCTCATGTGGCAGGTATGAAAGACGACGGCCAGTGGATCATCATGATGGGCTTCCTCGTATCTCTCGGTATCTTCTTCCTGGCCATCATCATCAGCCAGTCGACCCTCGTGGGCCAGACCACGGCAGAGGGGGTTCTCGAGTTCCCGAAGAACGACATCCAGGACCTCAGGCATGATGTACTTCAGGTCGAACTGTGGGAGAGGAAGACCTGCTGGCCATCACAGGGAGGCGCATGTATCCCGCTGAAAGAGGAGATCATCAAGGACATCAGTCAGATCTACCTCTACCGGAAGAATGCCATCGTCAATATCACCATTCCCGATGATTTGACTAACCCATCGACAGCACCGTGCTTTAGTAATGCTTACAGGGATTTGGACATCCATTACAACAACGGGGTGACAACGTACGATGAGTACCCACTCAGCATCAACTGCTAGAAACCCAGACCGCACCGCCGGGGTCACGAACCTCGTGGAGTACATCTCCATTACCGGTATCCTTCTCCTCCTCCTCGTCGTCGTCCTCTTCACCGTGAACTCCGTCTTCATGCAGGGGCCGGCCGACACGCTGAGGTTTTATGCCTTCACCGATATCGGGAACGGGATGAGCGTCCGGATCGTGGATCTCTACGTCATCGCACCGGTGCACGGGACCATCTCCACGAGGTTCCTCCTCCCCAGGGACGTGGCCGGACAGGACTACTTTGTCCGCGCCAATGTCACCGCCGAGGGGAAGGATCAGACCATCATCGTGGAGCGCGGGGACATCCACTCGGAGATCAACATCGCCGGGATCGGGGCGACGAAAGGGGTGTCAGGGAGTACCACGAGCAGCGGGTGGAACATCATCACCTACAACTCGGAAGGCTTCTAACGGGCGGGGGATTCTCTATGGAAAGGAAACAGGAAGCAGTATCGGAAAGCATCGGGTACCTGATCATCTTCGGCCTCGTCCTCACGGGCATCGGGCTCATCACCCTCTATGGTTACCCGCTCCTCATTCAGCAGCAGAGCTCGGCGAACGTCCGGAACATGGAGCAGACCATGATCGTGCTCCAGAACGACATCAAGTCCCTGACCTACAAGCTCGCGAACTTCAAGGAGACCTCCATGCGGGTGAGCGGGGGCAGCCTCTCTCTCTACGGGCCGGTGTACACCCTCCAGAAGTTCGATATTTGGACGGATGACGGGGGTCTTGGGACTGCCGCAAATCCCTACCACCTCATTCCCGGGGAGCTCCGCTACTTCTCCACGAACGATAACCTGATCATTACCCTGGAGAACGGGGCGGTCATCGAGAAACCCCTCAGCACGAACGGGTCGTTCATGCTTGCCGATCCCCGCTGGTACCTGGACAGCTCCACGAGCACCCTCGTCGTGAACCTCATGAACCTGAGCTCGGCGCCCGGCACGACCCAGCTGCTCTCCCAGACGGGGGTGGGGACGGTGCGGATGCGGCTCCTCATTGCCAACGTGACCTCGCACAGCACCCCCCCGCCTGGCACGACCGTGAACGTGAAGTATACCCCGGACCCGAAGAATGCCACTCCCGAGGGCTACGGGTTTGCCTGGCAGAATTATTTCACGAGCACGAACAACTTCGCCGGTGGCATGACCTGCACCGGAAACCCCCTCAGGGGCGAGGCACTCACCTGCAGCAAAACAGGGATCCAGAATATCATCGTCAAGGAATACGATATCGCCATCGAAACCCTCTGATCCCCCCGAACTCCTTCCCC
>Ga0335070_10007880_pt1 | contig 12489 bp, 5 predicted proteins | sample Lox_Sample_13_FD_206722 | JGI IMG/M metagenome (GOLD analysis project Ga0335070, IMG submission 206722) | Soil microbial communities from Loxahatchee National Wildlife Refuge, Florida, United States - Lox_Sample_1.3 | ecosystem: Environmental > Terrestrial > Soil > Wetlands | place: USA: Florida...
ACGTGGCGGTGCCGCCGGAGATGCTGAACGTCTGCGCCGGCTGCGCGCCGCTGATCCCGGCGAACGACCAGTCCGTGACGGTCGACGGGTTGTAGAGGAAGTTCACGTGCGTGGTCGACGCGCTGACGGGGCCGAGGGCGACGGTGAGAGAGAGATCGCTGCCGGCGACGTAGAGATACGTCGTCGCGGTCTGGACGAAGGAGCGGACGTCGAGCTCGCCGCCGGTGAGGTCGAGCGTCGCGTTGTCACCGCCCGCGTGGACGGTGATCCCGGTCAGCGTCAGCGAGAAGAGGTCGCCGGTGCCGAACGAGCCGCCGCTCGCACCGAGCTGCTGGCTGATCGAGAAGCCGCTCACGCCGACCGAGCCGATGCCCGTGACGCTGAACGTCGCCGTCCCGCCAGAGACAGAGAAGGTCTGCGCCGGCTGCGACCCGGCGATCCCGGCGAAGCTCCAGTCGGTGACGGTCGACGGGTTATAGACGAACGACGTGTGATCGACCGTGACCGAGACCGGACCGAGCGTCGCGCCGAGCGACAGATCCGAGCCCGCGACGTAGACGTAGCTCGCGCTCGTCTGCACGAACGAGCGAACCTCGAGCGAGCCGCCCGTCAGCGTCAGCGATGCGTTCGCGCCACCCGCCGTGATCGAGATCCCTGTCAACGTCAGCGAGAACAGATCGCCCTGACCCAGCGAACCCGAGCCGGTCGCGCCGAGCTGGCGCGAGATCGCGAACGAGTCGCCCCCGACCGAGCCGAGACCGCTCACGGAGAAGCTCGCGGTACCGCCGCTGACCTCGAACGTCTGCGCCGGCTGCGACCCCGAGATCCCCGCGAACGACCAGTCCGTGACCGTCGACGGGTTGTAGAGGAACGCGACGCCGCTGACCGTCGCGCTGACCGGCCCGAGCACGGCGGTCAACGTCAAGCTCGAGCCTGCGATATAGAGATAGCTCGCACTCGTCTGCACGAACGAGCGCACGTCCAGCTCGCCGCCCGTCAGATCCAGCGTCGCCGTCCCACCGCCGACGTGCGCCGTGATCCCGGTCAACGTCAGCAAGAACAAGTCGCCGGTCCCGAGCGAGCCGCCGCTCGCGCCGAGCTGGCGCGAGATCGCGAACGAGTCGACCCCGACCGAGCCGAGACCGGAAACCGAGAAGCTCGACGAGCCGCCTGTGAGCCGGGACGTCTGCGCCGGCTGCGTCCCCGAGACGCCCGCGAACGACCAGTCCGTGACCGTCGACGGGTTGTAGACGAACGAGACCTGCGAAAGCGACGCGGACACCGGCCCGAGCGTCGCTGCAACCGACAGATCCGCCCCCGCCACGTACAGATAGCTCGCGCTCGTCTCCACGAACGAGCGAACGTCGAGCGAGCCACCGGCCAGGTCGAGCGTCGCGGTCGCGCCGCCGACGTGCGCTGTGATGCCGGTCAGCGTCAGCGCGAACAGATCGCCGACGCCGAGCGACCCAGAGCCCGTCACCCCACGCTGCTCGCTCAGCGTGAAGCCGCCCACAGCGACGTCGCCGAGACCGGACACCGTGAACGTCGCCGACCCGCCGGACGCCTGGAATGCCTGCGCCGGCTGCGACCCGCTGACCCCGGCAAACGACCAGTCCGTCACCGACGACGGGTTGAAGACGAACAACACGCCGCCCAACGACGCCGACACCGGCCCCAGCACCGCGCTCAACCCGAGACCCGTCCCCGCCACATACACATAACTCGCCGACGACTGCACGAACGAACGGACGTCGAGCTCGCTCCCCGTCAACGTCAACGACGCCGTCCCACCACCGACGCTCGCGTTGATCCCGGTCAACGTCAACGAGAACAGATCGCCGACGCCGAGGGAGCCGGAGCCGGTCGCGCCGAGCCGGCGAGAGATCGTGAACCCGGTGACGCCGATGGTGCCGAGGCCGGACACCGAGACCGTCGTGGCGCCGCCCGAGACGCGGAGCGTCTGCGTGTCGACGGCGCTCGGGCCGCCCGCGAACGACCAGTCCGCCACGGTCGACCCGTTGTCGAGGAACGAGACGCCGGTCGTCGACGCGCTCACCGGCCCGAGCGTCGCGCTGAGCGAGAACGCGGTGCCTGCGATGTAGAGGTAGCTCGCGGCCGGCTGGACGAAGGAGTGGACGACGAGCTGGCCGCCCGAGATGTCGAGCACCGCGGTACCGCCCCCGAGATGCGCCGACGCCTGGTTCAGCGTCAGCGTGAACAGGTCGCCGACGCCGAGCGAGCCGGAGCCCGTGACCGCCAGCTGCCGGCCGATGTCGAACGAGCCGACGGCAACCGAGCCGACGTCGCCGACCGAGATGGAGGCCGAGTCGCCGGACACGCGCAGCGTCTGGATGTCCGTGGCGCTCGGGCCGCCGGCGAACGACCAGTCCGCGATCGTGGTCGCGTTGTCGAGGAACGAGACGCCGGTCACCGTCGCCGTCACCGGGCCGAGCACGACGTTCAGCGTGAAGCCCGAGCCGGCGACGTACAGCGAGCTGCTGCTTCCCTGGACGAAGGAGAGCACGTCGAGCTCGCCGCCCGTGACGTCGAGGGTCGCGCTCGAGCCGCCGAGGTGCAGCGTGATCCCGTTCAGGGTCAGCGAGAAGAGGTCGCCGACGCCGAGCGAGCCGGAGCCGGTGACCGAGAGCTTGCGGACGATCGCGAACGAGGTGACGCCGACCGCGCCGAGGTCGCCGACGGTGACACTCGTCGACCCGCCCGCGACGCGGAGCGTCTGCGTGTCGGCGGCGCTCGGGCCGCCCGCGAACGACCAGTCCGCCACGGTCGACGCGTTGTCGAGGAACGAGACGCCGGTCGCCGACGCCGTCACCGGGCCGAGCGCGACCGCGACGTCGAAGCCGGAGCCCGACACGTACAGATAGCTCGAGCTCGCCGTCACGAACGACAGAACGTCGAGCTCGCCGCCGGAGATGTCCAGCGTCGCGTTCGAACCGCCCAGATGCGCCGTCGCCCCGCTCAGCGTCAGCGAGAACAGATCGCCGACCCCGAGCGAACCGGAGCCCGTCACCGAGAACTGCCGGCCGACCGAGAACGACGCGACGGTGACCGAGCCGACATCCCCGAGCGAGAACGTCGCGGCGCCGCCGGAGACGCGCAGCGTCTGCGTGTCGACGAGGCTCGGCCCGCCCGCGAACGACCAGTCCGCCACGGTCGACGCGTTGTCGAGGAACGAGACGCCGGTCGCCGAGGCCGTCACCGGGCCGAGCGCGACCGCGACGTCGAAGCCGGAGCCCGACACGTAGAGGTAGCTGCTGCCCGCGGTCACGAACGAGCGAACGTCGAGCGAGCCGTCCGAGATGTCCAGCGTCGCGTTCGAACCGCCGAGATGAGCCGTCGCCCCGGTCAGCGTCAGCGAGAAGAGGTCGCCGACGCCGATCGACCCGGAGCCCGTCAGCGAGAGCTGCCGCGAGATCGAGAACGAGTCGAAGGCGACGGAGCCGACGTCGCCGACCGAGAACGAGGTCGAGCCGCCCGAGACGCGGAACGTGACCGCGTCGACCGGGCTGCCGATCCCGGCGAACGTCCAGTCAGTGACGAGCGAGGGGTTGTAGAGGAAGGAGACGCCGGTCGCCGACGCGCTGACCGGCCCGAGCACCGCGGTCAGCGTCAGCCCGTCGCCGGCCGCGTACACCGTCGTCGTCGCCGACGCGGTGAACGACCGGATGTCGAGCGACGAGGCGCCGAGGTCGAGCTGGGCGTTCGAGCCCCCGGCGTGCACCGTCGCGCCGGTCAGGGTCAGGGAGAGCAGGTCGCCGGTGCCGAGGGAGCCGGAGCCGGTGACGCCGTACTGCGTGACGAGCGAGAAGGAGCCGATCGTGACATCGCCGAGCCCGTTGACCGTGAGCGAGCTCGTGCCGCCCGTGACCTGGTCGGTGACGCCGCGGCCGATCGTGAGCCCGGAACCGGGGACGTTCGCCCAGTCGATGTGGCTCGAGCTCGACGCGCCCGTCGAGTCGGCTGCCCTGTTCAGCGTCGCGGTCGCGCCGCCGACGGAGAACGCGAAGTCCGGGACGCCCTCGAGCGTCGCGGTGCCGACGGAGACCGAGACGCCGGTGAACGACGTCTCGTCCGTCGAGACACCGTCGGTCTTCGGCTTGAGGACGTCGAGCGCGACTGACGCCGAGCCGACGTAGAAGCCGGTCGCGCCGGAGTGGACGATCGTCGACCCGGAGAACGACGCGCCGTAGCCGACGAACGCGTCGGCGCCCGAGACGGCGACCTTCAGGAGCGTCGCGTCGGTGGCCGAGCCGCCGTTCAGCGCCGAGTCCGTCACCGAGACGGCCGACGAGCTGACGTCGACCGTGCCCTGTGCGAGGACGAAGCCGCCGACGCCGACCTGGGCGTTGTAGGCGTGCGAGGCGGCCAGCGAGCCGGTGAAGCTCGCGAACGAGATCGGCGTGCCGTTGCCGGGGTCGATCGACAGCGCGGAGTACGACGTGCCGGTGTCGGTCATGTCGACCTGGCTGAGGTCGAGCGCGTGGCCGTTCGACGAGGCGCCGTTCCACGACGCGGTCGCGCCGGTCGCGTCGAGCGTGAAGCCCGGGATCCCGACGACGCTCGCGGAGAACGATCCGGACACCGCCTGCCACGCGAGCCCGTTCTTGAAGAAGAACGCGCCCGCGAGCGAGCTGATCGTGCCCTCGAGGCCCGCCGCGCTCGGCGTGCCCGCCTCGGCGCCGGCGAAGAGCGAGCCGCCGACGAGGCCGACGGTATAGAGGCCGACGTGGTCGACGACCGTGCCGTCGTCCTGCTTCACCGTGACGTCACCCTGCGAGACGACGTTCACCGCCCCGCTGAACTGGAGGAACCCACCAAGGCTGACCGACTGCTGGCCCGTGCCTAGCGAGCTCGTGCTGAACGGGATGAAGAGGATCGTCGTGGATGCGCTCGCCTCCGGGTTCGGCGCGTCCTGCACGCTCGCGCTCACGAGGACCGCCTCGGTCACCGCGTCGCCGATCGTCACGGCGCACGTCCCGTCGGTGCCGGTCGTGCACGAGGAGAGACCGCCGCCGAAGGACGCACTTCCGCCGAGCGTGCCGAAGTTGACGACGGCGCCGCTCGCGACGTCGCCGTCCGACGTCACCGACGCCGTCACCGTGGTCGAGCTCGACGACCGGACGATCTGCGGCGCAAGCGAGAGGGCGAGCGTCGCGGCCGAGCCGGCCACGTACTGGCTGAAGTGCGGCAGCGCCGCCGTGATCGTGTGGTTCACGGCGTCGACCGTCGACGGGAGCGCGACGGGGCCGTTCACCGGGTCGAGGTAGTAGATCGCGGTCGGCGTCGGCTTCGACGGGTCGTACGAGATCGTCAGCACCGGCGAGCCGGCGAAGTGCGAGATCGTCGCGCCGCTCGCGGTGTCGGTCGCCGTCAGGTCGTAGACGGGCGACGCGACATCGATCCCCGGCACGCTCGCGTCCGCCGAGGCGACGGACACGACGGTGGAACCGCTGACGAGGCCGGGAGCGAACGACACGGTCGCGCTCCCGTCGCCGGCGACGGCGCTTCCGCCGTCGTTCGGCGTGACGAGTCCCGGAGGCGAGCGGCCGCTGCCGGGATTCGACGACGGATCGGGCGGCGTGCCGTCGACGCCGAGGAACGTGGTCCCGCCGACGTTTCCGATCGCGGAGCCGGTGCCGACCCCCGAGCCGCTGCCCGACGTCGGCGCCGCGACGCCGTTGCCGTCCGCCCCGGCAGCCGTGCCCGCGGTCGTGTTCGACGGATCGGCGGGCGTCGTGGACGGCGTCGAGTCGTCCGGCGCGACGGCCGACGGAAGCGACGGCGTCGTGACCTGCGCCGGCGTGACATCGGGGGACGCCGTGCCGTCGGGACTGCTCGTCACGGGGGTGACGGATGCATCGTCCCCGCCGGGGGAAGTAGGAGCGTCGATCGGCGGGGCCGCCGCGATGCCGGTGCCGACGTCGACCGTGTCGTCACCGGAGGACGCCGCCGTGGCCGGCGGAGCGTCGATCTGCGAGGCCGACGAGTCGTCCGGCGGTTCCGCAGCAGTGATCGTGTCGTCGGAAGGTGTGGTCTGCGTCACCGACTGCAGCCCGCGCGCCGGCTTCGACGGCGGCGTCGGTGTCGTGCTCGTGCTCGTGCCGCCGCTCGGCGTGCCCGAGGCTGCGGGCGTCGTCGACGGCGCGCTTTGCGATGCCGCCGACTGCAGCGGCGGCGCGCCGACGGTGTCGTCCACCACCGGCGCCTTTGCGAACGGATCGGTCTGGGATGCCGCGGCGGCCTGCGCCACGGCCGGAGGAGTGAGGGAGTACGTGTCGTTGACGACCGGGACGCGGCGATTCGCGTTCGTCGCGGCGTTCTTCGACGTGCCTGCCGCGCGGGACTGCGAGGGGAGCGCGGCCTGCGCGTGCAGCTTGGGAACCGCCAGCTGGGGGAAGCGGACGGCGGGGATGCCGAGGGCGGGAAGCGTCTTGCCGGGCGCGACGTACGCGGGCTGTCGGAACGCGGCGAAGCCGCTCGCATACGGAACCGCGAGTCCGACGAGACCGACCATCGCGAGCACGTGACGTGCACCGCGAAAGCGGAACACCGAAAGACCAGGAAGCTCCGCCGCCGCGGAACCGGCCGCATACACCTTGTGGACTTCCCCCTCTTCCCCTCATGCCGGGGTGACCCCGGCTCCCGCGCGCACTTTGGCACACATCGGACTGTGTTGCAAGACGGAATTTACGTTTGGTCACCGTCTCGAAACGAGACGGTCACGGAGGGTCAGCCCAGCCGCTTCTGGACGTTCGCGCGCTCCGTGTCGACCGCGCGCGCGAGCGCTCCGATCGCCAGGACGCGTGCGTTGTACGCCTTGATCGCAGCGATCTGCGCCTCCTGCGCGCTCATGCTCGAGCTCGTCCGCGCCGCCAGCTGGAAGGCGCGGTTCAGGCCGCGGACGTGCTTGAAGTCCTTCGCGCGGAGCGCGGCGACGAGCGCGGTGCCGGTCGTGTGCACCTTGGCGAGCGTCGCCGCCTGCGCGCGGTACGCCGGTGTGAGCGCCGGCGGCGGGTCGAGGCCGCGAAGGTGCGCCTGCACGCCCGCGATCGCCGTGAGGTAGGCGTCGAGCGCGTCCGCCTGTCCGACGGCCGCCGCGTCGACCGCGCGCGTGTATGCCGCCCGGGCGGCCTTCAGCTTGGACGAGGGGACCGACGTCGGTTTCGGGACCTTGATCGCGGAAAGCGACTTCTGAAGCGTCGTGTTCGCCGCGCCGAGCGGCTGCAGCGCCCGCACGAAGGCGGGAAGGAACACCGCGAGGGTCGAGAGCTCGTGCGCGAGCTCGACCTCCGCCCCGGTCAGCCGCACCATGAGCACGCGCAGCTTCTTCGCGTCCGGCGGCGCGGGGATCAGCGCGACGCGCGTCTTCAGCGTGTGCAGCGTCGCCTCGGCGCTCGCGAGGCGCGCGGCGGTCGTCTTCGGCGGTTCCTTCTTCTTCCCGAAGTCGCGATACGCCTGCTCGACCTTCGTCAGCGGGACCCGCAGCTGCTGCTCGACCGTGTCGATCCGCACGATGTAGTCCGCGACGGCGTTGCGCCGCGCGGACTGCCCGCTGCCGCCGCCGCACCCCGCGGCGGCAAGAACGAGCGCGAGCACGGCAACCGCAAGCCCGACGCGCTGCACGACCGCGCTACTTCAGCAGCTCGACGGTCGACGTGCTTCCGTCGCCGTGCTTGAACACGAGCTTCACGAGACCGCGGTTCGCAGCGAACCAGCTCGTGCGCACACCGCTCCCGAACGGGAAGCCCGGCTGCTTCAGCGTCGAACGCACGACGAGCGCGTTGAACGTGCCCGCGGGGACCTTGATCCTCTGCATGCCGACCACCGTCGTCGTGCCGGTGACGCCGTAGATCTGGTAGTCGCGTCCGCTCGCTGCGCCCTGCCATGTGTTGCCCGCCGCGGGATACGCAGGAAGCATCGGGTTGAATCCGAACGTGAGGAGATCGAACGGCGTCCTGAAGTGGCGGCGCTGGTCCGGCGGCAGTGAGCTCGGGCCGAGCGGCGGGAACTTCACGAGCGTCTTGCTCGACGTCGATGCGAAGAAGTTCGTCACGCCGTCGAGCCGCGTCGTGAATCCGTACGACCCGTTCACCTTGATCGGGCCCGACACGTCCTTCACCGAGATCTGTCCCGTGCCGTTCGACACCTGGTCGACCGAGTAGCTCTCGACGACGGGCTTCTTCGGGAACAACTTCGTGTTCGTCCAGCGGAACGTTCCCGTCAGCCCGAGCTTCATCGGGAAGTAGTTCGCGTCGCTCGGCGGTGTCTGCGGCGTCTGGTTCGTCGACACGAGCACCGCAGTCGTGATCGGCGCGCTCGATCCACCCGCATGGTCGAACTCGACCTTCACCGGACCGACGCCGTACACCCACCACGTCGTGCGAATGCCGCTGCCGTACGGATCGCCCGGCGCGCCCGCCTGTGTCACCTGCGAGCGGATCTTCGCGGCGGTCACCGGATTCGGGAACGCGGGAACCGTGATCTGCTCCGTCCCGACGTACGTGTTCGTGCTCGAGCTCGGGACGTCGCGCGTGTCACCGCCCGTCGTCGACCACGTCGTCCCCTGCAGCAGCGGCTCGAAGAGCGTCGGGAAGCGTGTGCCCCAGATGACGTTGTAGTACGCGCTCGCGAGGCTGTTGCCGCACGGCGCGCTCGCGCACAGCGCCGGGAAGTTCGACGGCGGCAGGTTGCTGTTCCAGTCCGTCGTCGCGAGACCGAGTCCTTGCTCCGCGAACGAGACGGTGCCGCGGCTCGCCGGCGCGCCCGCCGGATTGTTCTCGCCGTCGGTCGTCCACGTGAGCTGGAACGCGGTCGGCGTCGGGTCGGTGCCGCTGCACGGCGCCGCCGAGCTCGCCTGGCAGACGGTCACCTTCTCCTTCGTCGGCGTCGTGTTGTAGACGCTGTCCGTCCACTGGTACTCCCACGTCGCGTCGGTCGAATGGGGGAGCCAGCTCGGCGCCGGTGTGCCGTCGCCGACCGCCGATGGGGCGATCGCAAGCAAGAGGGCGACCAGCCCGAGCAGCGCGGCAGAACGCACCGTCCCAGGGTAGTCGAAACCCGGGCGAACGCAACGCCTATATATAAGGACAGATCCGCTAACCAAACAGCGCGGAAATCGTCGCCCGTTCGGCCGTGTCCAGCGGGATCCCGAGCGCGGCGAGCGGCGGCTCGAGGTGCGCCGGACGCCGCGGCCCGACGATGACCGCAGTGACGCGCGGATCGGCGAGGAGCCAGGCGATCGCGAGCGCCGCGGACGTCGTGCCGCGCGCGTCCGCCGCCGCCGCGAGCCCGTCGAGCGCGCGGTACACCGAGTCGTCGCGGAGGTGGAGATACGGCTCGGGGCGCGTCGTCATCCGCGAGCCGGCGGGCGCGTCCTCGCCGCGGCGGTACTTCCCCGTGAGCCAGCCCCCCGCGAGCGGGCTGAACGGCGTGAACCCGAGCCCACCCTCCGCGCAGAGCGGCAGCACGTCGGCCTCCGCGTCGCGGTCGAGCAGCGAGTACGAGTTCTGCACCCACCCGAAGCTGCCGGCGCCGAGTGCCTCGCCCAGCTGCGCGCCGTCGACGTTGCTGATCCCGTAGTGCCCGATCTTCCCCTCGGCCACGAGCTCGTCGAGCGCGCCGGCCGTCTCGGCGATGGGGACGTCCTCGTCCCACGCGTGCGTGAGGAACATCTGCACGCGCTCGACGCCGAGCCGCCCGAGGCTCGCCTCCACCTGCCGCTTCACGCGCGCCGGGGCGAGACCCGAGTCCTCGCCTTCGTCCATCGGGTTGAACGTCTTCGTCGAGAGGACGATCTCGTCGCGGACGTCCGGCCCTTTCGTCCGCAGCCAGTCGCCGATCCACGTCTCGCTGCGTCCGCCGCCGTAGGCGTCCGCGGTGTCGAACGTCCTGATCCCGGCCTCCCACGCCGCGTCCATCAGCGCGAACGACTCCTCCTTCGTCTCGCCCTTGCCGAAGAACGCGGGCGCCGAGCCGACGCCGCCGAAGTTCCCGCAACCGAGGATCACGCGGGTGACGCGAAGTCCCGTCCGGCCCAGGTACGCTCGGTCCATGAGCGCGACGCTACTCGACGTCGAGGCCGTCAGGCGGCGCTTCTCGTCACTCCGCGACGGCGGCTTCGTGTTCCTCGACGCGCCGGGCGGCTCGCAGGTCCCCGACGAGGTCGGCGAGGCGATCGCGGCCGCGCTGCGCGACGCGTCGGCGAACGTCGGTGCGAACTACGAGACGAGCAAGCGCGTCGAGCGGATCCTCGCGGCGGCGCGGGAGGACGCCGGCCGCTTCCTCGGCTGCGCGCCCGACGACGTGATCTTCGGCCAGAACATGACCGTCCTCGACTTCACGCTCTCGCGCACGGCGGCGCGGGACTGGAAGGAGGGCGACCGGATCCTCGTGTCGCGCCTCGACCACGACGGCGGCGTGGCGCCGTGGATCGAGCTCGCCGCCGACCGCGGCTTCGAGGTCGACTGGATCGACGTCACCGAGGACCTGCGGCTCGACTACGACGACCTCGCGCGGAAGCTCGACGAGCGGACGCGCGTCGTCGCGTGTGTCGGCTCGTCGAACGCGCTCGGGACGATCGTCGACGTGGCGCGGGTCTCCCAGCTCGCGCACGAGGCCGGCGCGCTGTGCTGGGTCGACGCGGTGCAGTACGCGGCGCACGAGCCGGTCGACGTGCAGGCGCTCGGCTGCGACGTCTTCATCGCGTCCGCGTACAAGTTCTGCGGGCCTCACCTCGGCGTCGCCTACGGACGGCACGAGCTGCTCGAGTCCTGGCGCCCGTACAAGGCGCGGCCGGCGCCGATGGAGCCGGTCGGCCGCCGTTTCGAGCCGGGCACCGCGTCGTACGAGCTGCTCGCCGGCTTCTCCGCGACGATCGCGTACCTCGACGCGATCGGCGGCATGGAGTCGATCCGCGACTACGAGCACGAGCTCGGGCAGCGCTTCCTCGACGGGCTGCCGGACTCGGCGACGGTGTACGGCCTGCAGACGATGGACGGCCGCGTGCCGACGTTCCTGCTGAACCTCGAGGGCGTCTCGGCCGCGGATGCGGCGCGCCGCCTCGCCGAGCGCGGCTTCGGCGTGTGGTCGCACGACAGCTGGTACTCGCTCGGCCTCCGCGACAGCCTGCCGTACCCCGACGACGCGCTGCGCGTCGGGCTGATCCACTACAACACCGCGGACGAGATCGACCGCTTCAACGCCGAGCTCGCGAAGCTGTAGCGCGGCCGTTTCGGTGTCTGACACCGAAGGGCTATTTGGTGTCTGACACTTTTCGGGTGTTTGGTGTCAGACACCGTTTGTGACGACTTCGTAACGGGCTACGGCGTCTCGCCCGCGAGCACCGCGGCGAGCACCGCCGCGTCGACGTTGCCGCCGCTCACGATGCAGACGACGCGGCCCTCGCCTGCGTCGCCGCGGGCCGCGGCGGCGAGCGCGAGCGCGCCCGCGCCCTCCGCGACGACGCGCGCGCGCGACGCGAGCGCGCGCATCGCGGCGGCGACGTCGTGGAGCGGGATCGCGCTGGCCGCGTCGACGAGCCCATTCGCACGGTCCCACATCGTCGGCAGCAGCGCGCGGCCGCCCGCGCCGTCGACGAAAGACGTCTCGAACCCGATCTCCGCCGGCGCGCCCGCCGCGAACGACGCGGCGAACGGCGCGGCCGTCTCGGGCTCCGCCGTGACGATGCGTGTGTCGGGCCGCAGCGACTTCACCGCGCTCGCGATTCCCGTCGTCAGCCCGCCGCCGCCCCACGGGATCACGACCGCGTCGAACGCGTCGAGATCCTCGACGAGCTCGAGCCCGATCGTCCCGTTGCCGGCCATCACCGCGTCGTCCTCGACCGGATGCACGAACATCCCACCGACGTCCGGGTGGCCGCGGTCGACCATCGTCTGCCACCACACCTCGTGCGGCACGAGGATCACCTCGCCGCCGAGCCGCTCGACCGCGTCGAGCTTCGCGCGCGGCGCGTTCTCCGGCGCGACGATGCGCGCGCGCACCCCCGCCTCGCGCGCAGCCCACGCGACGCCCTGTGCCATGTTCCCCGCGCTCGCGGTGACGACACCGTCCGAGAGCTCCGCGCTCGACGCCGCACGCACCGCGCTCAGTGCACCGCGCAGCTTGAACGAACCGATCGGCTGCAGGCATTCGAGCTTCAGCCACACCTCGCACGGCGCGTCGACGTCGACGCGCACGACCGGCGTGCGCGCGACCACGTCCGCGATGCGCTCGCGCGCGCGGCGAATCTCGTCGAGCGGGATCAATCGCTCTGCTTCGCGAGCTCCGTCAGCTCGGTGCGCACGCGCCAGAGCTCCGGGAACATCTTGTTCTTGATCAGACCCGCAAGAAGATCGACGGGCGTCCCCTGCGTGCCGACGACGTCCTCGCCGATGATGCGCGCGACGACCTTGAAGTGGCGGAAGCGCCAGACGCCGACGCGCTCGTCCCACTCCGTCAGCAGCTCGGCGATCT
>Ga0335070_10007881_pt1 | contig 12489 bp, 8 predicted proteins | sample Lox_Sample_13_FD_206722 | JGI IMG/M metagenome (GOLD analysis project Ga0335070, IMG submission 206722) | Soil microbial communities from Loxahatchee National Wildlife Refuge, Florida, United States - Lox_Sample_1.3 | ecosystem: Environmental > Terrestrial > Soil > Wetlands | place: USA: Florida...
ATCGACCGGATCGTCGATCCCGGACTTTACGGGGCCGGGCGGCATGGCGATGCCGAGGAGGAGGGGCAGGAATGGCCGCGCGGCCGTCTGGGCGAGACGGGCGGACGCGAATTCGGGCGGTACTTCACGGGCGGCAATGCCGGACGCGGCAATGTTGCGAGATTCGGCGCGCGCCGCGATGCGATCGCGCGCGAGCGTTCGCCGCGCCTGATCGAATCCTCGCCGGCGCGGTCATCGGGCAGCTTCGGCGTCGGCGATCGCGTGTTCCATCTCAAATTCGGCTACGGCAAGGTCACGGTAGCGGAAGGCGACAAGCTCGAGATCCAGTTCGACAAGGCAGGCACCAAGCGCGTCATGGCGAGCTTTGTCCTGCCGGCCGATCAAGCAGGCTGATCCTTCGCATGGTGAAGCGGGCCCTGTCGAAGGCCGGCCTCGGCAGCCAGCCCCTCTGGCAGTTTCGGATCGAGCTGGCGGCGCGCGACGTTGGCGCGATCGAGACGCTGGAGGAGACGCTGGAGCCGCTGGCGCTGGCGCTGCTGCGCTTCGAGCGGGCCAAGGGCAAGCGTTGGCGCATCGATGCGCTGTTCGCGGCCAGACCCGAACGCAAGGCGATCCAGTCCTTGCTCAATTCCCTGGGCCTGGGAAGCCGGGCCTGGCAACTCGATCGTCTGCCGGATCGCGACTGGGTGGCCGAGAGCCAGGCGCGGCTGCCGGCGCTCAAAGTCGGTCGGTTCTTCATCCACGGTTCGCACCACCGGGCAGCGCCGCCCCGCGGCAAGCTGGCGCTCGAGATCGATGCCGGCATTGCCTTCGGCACCGGCCGCCATCAGACCACGCGCGGATGTCTCGAACTGATCGAGCGGCTCGCCAAGAGGCCGCCGGTGCGCCCGCTCGATCTCGGCTGCGGCACCGGGATCCTGGCGCTGGCCATGGCGAAACTCTGGGGCGTCAAGGTGCTGGCGGCTGACAATGATCCGGATGCGGTCACGGTCACGCGGGAGAATGCCGAGCGCAACGGTCTGCGCCACCTGATCCGACCCTTGCGCAGCGAGGGCTACCGGGCGGCGGCCCTCGAACGGGCGGGGCCCTTCGATCTCATCGTGGCAAACATCCTGGCACGACCGCTGATCGATATGGCTGCGGACCTGGCCCGCCATTTGGCGCCCGGCGGCCGGGCCATTCTCTCAGGGCTTCTCATCGAGCAGGAGGCCGAGGTTCTGGCGGCCCATCGCGCGCTGGGATTGCGGTGCGAGGCGCGCCGCCATCATGGCGACTGGTCGGCGCTGCTGTTGCGAAAGCCCCTGGCCGCAAAGGGCGCGCGCGCCCGTTCATCCTGATTTCTGCAGGGCTGAAGGTTGGCGCGAAAGGCGGTCAAACCTGCGTTGGCGTTAGGCGCCCGCGAGCCGAGGCTCAGAGATCGTTGGGATTGCCGGGGGTAATCGAACCGGTGCCGACCACCTTGCCATCCAGAAGCAACTGGAAGGAGTCACCATCGCGACCAAACCTCCAGCATTTCTTGCTGGCATCGTCGCCGGTGATTTTGAGGCACAGCGCGTTGTTCTCGATGGTCCAGGTGCCGTTATAGCCCGTGCCGCCGTTATAGCCCGTGCCCTGGATCGTGCCGTTCCTGTTGTAGAACTCGGCAAAGGCGCCGCTCTTGGCGGTCTGGCCGGTCAGCGTATTGCCGATGATCAGCCCCTGGATCTCGGAACCCATGAGGATTTCCTGGATTCCCTTGGGCGAAGCCTGGACCGTGACTGGCATGGCGAGGGCCACCACCGCCATGCCGACAAGCAAGGCCGAACGAAGCCGCGTCATAGCACGTCCCCAACTCAGGTTTTTTGTCTGACTTCAGAGCGGGAGTCACATCGCACAACGGTCAGTTTGGGCCTGACCGGTGAAGCTCCCGAGAACGCAGACTGGGCCAAAATTGGGGCGAAATAAAGACGACGGCCCGAGATCGGGCCGTCGTCAGTATTTACTCTATCTTGTCAGCGGCTTGGTCGCTGGGCGTGCCTCAGGCGGCGCGCGGAGCCGAGTTGCTGTTGGCATTCGCGGCCGGGCGGACCGAGCGGATCGCCAGCTCCTCGGCGACCCAGTCGATATCGCCGCGCACGATGCCAATATCGGCCAGCATGTGGTTGTCGAGCTGGCCCAGTTCCTTGGCGGCCGCGCGATAGCGGTTCCACACGCGAATGGTGGAAACCTCGCCTGCGTCGCTGTTCCATGCCGGCGCCTCGCCGGTCAGGCTCTTCACGACGCTCGGGATCTCGTCCCGGGTCAGGCCGATATCGCTCAGCATACGGTCATCGAGCGCCATCAGGTTCTGATAGGCGCGGCGCCGACGCGCGAAACGCACCAGCGGGCGGACCAGCAGATCCCGGAGGAGGGACTCGACCTCGAGGAACAGCGTGCCGTCGACCGGGGCATCGGCCTGGGCGGTCAGCTCGGCCACGCGCTCGGTGTCGCCGCGGTTGAGGCCGATGTCGGACAGCATCCGTTCGTTCAACGCCGCGAACTCCTGCATCACCCGGCGCTTACGCGTCGCATGGCGCCAGCGATTGGCGAGCGAACGGCCGAAGGCGGCGATACGAGCAAAACCATCGACAGACGCGACGGAGGCCGGCATCGTCGCGCGGCGGTCCATCGCGAGTTCCAAATCGATCAAGCGAGTCATTTTCAGGGATCCGATCATCTTTCTTGGGCGCTATTGCCCTGCGCTTACGCTTGCAAATATAGGGAGTTGGGCCGTCAATCGGCAGCGGCTTTGCTGCATCGCAGTAATGCTCTGAGCGCATGCGTTGACAAAATGTTGACCATTTTTGCATATCACGTTAACAAATGCGAAAATCTTGTGGCAGCCTGAAGCCGACTTTATGTCAGTCGATGAATCGCAGGAGAACCGAGCGTGAATCAGCCTCTCCAAGCTCCCCATTACGATGGCGACGCGGCCATGGCGGCGCTCCTAAAGTCCACTGGATCAGGATTAGATATCAATAAGTTGCGTTATCTGGTCGCAGGCGTCGTCTCGGCCCCTCGCGGAGAGCGGCCCAAGGACTGGATGGGCTTGGTCGCAACCGATCGCAGCCCGGCTTTAGAGCTCCAGCTTGCCGCTTTGGAAGCGGAAATGGCCGCCGGGCGGCCAGCCGAGCTCGCCGCTCGCGGGCCCGATCGCGCCGACCGTCTTGCTGCACTGCGAAAAGAACTCGACCGCCAGAAGCTGGACGGGTTCCTCGTGCCTCGGGCCGATGAGTTCCAAGGCGAATATGTTCCGCCAAGGGCCGAACGGTTGGCTTGGCTGACCGGCTTTACCGGCTCGGCCGGCTTGGCGCTGGTTCTGGCGGCACGCGCGGCGGTCTTCATCGACGGCCGCTACATTCTCCAGGTGCGCGATGAAGTCGATGGTGCGCTTTACGATTACCGCCACATCACCGACGCGCCGCCCGAGGCCTGGCTGGTCCAGCATCTGCCCGAGGGCGGCCGGCTCGGCTACGACCCCTGGCTCCACACCGCGGACGGGCTGAGCGCGATCCGCGAGGCCGTCGAGCGGCGCGGCGGTCGGTTGGTGGCTTGCGACCGAAATCCGGTCGATGCGGTCTGGGCCGATCAGCCTGCGGCGCCGATCGCCCCTGTGGTGGCGCATCCGGTCCAATATGCGGGTCGCGAGGCGGCGGAGAAGCGGGCCGGCGTCGGGGCGGAGCTGGAGAAGGCGGGGCTCGACGCGGCGGTGATCAGCCAGCCGGCTTCGCTCGCTTGGCTGCTCAATATTCGCGGCGCCGACGTGCCCCGCACGCCGCTGCCGCTGGGATTCGCCCTCGCGCATCGCGACGGCACGGTCGAGCTCTTCATGGAGCCGCTGAAACTGGCGCCCGGAATCGAAACTCATCTCGGCAATGGCGTGTCGGTCTCCCCGCCTTCCGAGTTCGGCCGGGCCCTCGAACGGCTCGGCAGCGAGCATCGCAAGGTGCTGGTGGACCGCAGCTCCGGCGCGCTCTGGATCGTCGAGCGGCTGAAGTCGGCGGGCGCCACGCCGGTACCGGGGGAAGATCCTTGCGCCCTGCCCAAGGCCTGCAAGAACGAGACCGAGCTTTCCGGCATGCGCAACGCCCATCGGCGCGACGGCGTGGCGGTGACGCGCTTCCTGGCCTGGCTCGACGCCCATGTCGGCAAGGGCGAGGTCGACGAGCTGGCGGCGGTGGAGAAGCTGGCCCAGTTCCGACGCATGGGCGAGCTGTTCCGCGATTTCAGCTTCGATACCATCTCCGGCGCCGGCCCCAACGGCGCGATCGTCCATTACCGCTCGAGCCCGCGCACCAATCGCAAGCTGCAGCAGGGCGAGCTGTTCCTGCTCGATTCGGGCGCGCAATATCTGGACGGCACCACCGACATCACCCGCACCGTGGCGATCGGCACGCCGACGCCGGAGATGCGCGACCGCTTCACCCGCGTGCTCAAGGGCCACATCGCGCTGGGCGCCGCGAAGTTTCCGCGCGGCACCTCCGGCAGCCAGCTCGATGCGTTGGCGCGCCGCGCGCTCTGGGAGGTCGGGCTCGATTACGATCACGGTACCGGCCATGGCGTCGGCAGCTATCTCGCCGTGCATGAGGGCCCGCACCGCATCTCCAAGGTGCCCAATCGTGTGGCGCTGCTGCCGGGCATGATCGTCTCGAACGAGCCCGGCTACTACAAGACCGGCGCCTATGGCATCCGGGTCGAGAATCTGGTGGCGGTGCGCGCCGAGCCCGCGGTCGAAGGCAGCTTGCCGATGCTCTCCTTCGAGACCCTGACCCTGGTCCCGATCGATCGGCGGCTGGTGGAGCCCAAGATCATGAGCGCCGAGGAGATCGCCTGGCTCGACGCCTATCATCAGCGCGTGCGCGAAAGCCTGACGCCGCTCCTCGACGCGCCCACCGCGACCTGGCTCGCGCAAGCGACGCAGCCGGCGGGGGCGTGAAACGGAGCAGAGGCCTTCTTATCGTCATTCCGGCGAAGGCCGGAATCCATTGACGCGGGCCTCGGACCATTCCTGCTTGGTCGGTGTTCATAGATACCGGCCTTCGCCGGTATGACGAAGAAGGGCGGCTCCGCCTCGCCTTATCCTGCGCGACCTTCGCTATCGAGAGGGTGCGCCGTCGCGAATTGCCCTACCCCCCGATCAGCGCGAGCCACTCCTGCTCGCTCAGCGTCTTGACCCCCAGCTCGGCGGCTTTCTTCGCCTTGGAGCCAGCGTCGGCGCCGATCACCACATAGTCCGTCTTGTTCGAGACCGAGCCCGACACCTTGGCGCCGAGCGATTCCGCCTTGGCCTTCGCCTCGTTGCGGCCCATGGTCTCGAGCGTGCCGGTGAAGACCACGGTCTTGCCGGCGATGGGCGAGTGGCTCGCTCGCGGCGCCTTGAAATCCTGGATGTCGATCTCGCGCGCGAGGTCGTCCAGGATCTCGCGGTTATGCGGCTCGCCGAAGAAGGCCACGATGTCGTTGGCGACCGAAGGGCCGATGCCCTCGATGTCGTCGAGATCCCGATAGGCGGCGCTGCCTTCCTTCTGGGCCGCGATCATGGCCTCGCGCCAGGCCTTGAAGCTCTCATAGTGGTGCGCCAGCAGCTTCGCCGTCTGCTCGCCGACCTGGCGGATGCCGAGCGCATAGATGAAGCGATCGAGTGGCAGCTTGCGCCGCGCCTCGATGGCGGCTAGGAGCTTTGTTACGGACTGCTCGCCCCAGCCCTCGCGCTCGATCAGCGCCTTTTCGTGCTTGTGCAGGCGGAAGATGTCGGCCGGCGTCCGCAAGAGCTTCTCGTCCCAGAAGGCCTGGATATGCTTGTCGCCGAGGCCGTCGATGTCGGCGGCGCGACGGCCGACGAAATGCTTCAATCGCTCGACCGCCTGGGCCGGGCAGATCAGGCCGCCGGTGCAGCGCCGGACCGCCTCGTCCAGCTCGCGCACGGCGTGGCTGCCGCAGACCGGGCAGACATGCGGGAACTTGAACGGCTTGGAATTGTGGGGCCGGCGCTTCTTCACCACCTCGACGATCTGCGGGATCACATCGCCCGCCCGCTGCACCACGACCCAATCGCCCTCGCGGATATCCTTGCGCTCGATCTCGTCCTCGTTGTGGAGCGTGGCGCGCGAAACCACGACGCCGCCCACCGTGATCGGCTCGAGCTCGGCGACCGGCGTGAGGGCACCGGTGCGCCCGACCTGAATTCGAATCTCGTTGAGCCTCGTCTCGGCGCGCTCGGCGGGGAACTTGTGCGCGAGCGCCCAGCGCGGCGCGCGCCCGACGAAGCCCAGCCGTTCCTGCCAGTCGCGGCGGTTCACCTTGTAGACGACGCCGTCGATGTCGTAGCCGAGCTGGGCGCGCCGCTCGCCGATCTTCTCGTAGAAGGCGAGGAGCGCCTCATCGTCCGCGCAGAGCTTCGCCAGCGGATTGACCGCGAAGCCCCACTCCTTGAGGCGATCGAGGAAATCCCAATGTGTCTTGCAGTCGTTCGTGGCGCGGCTGGTCTCGCCCTCGGCATAGGCGAAGAAATGCAGCGGCCGGCCGGCGGTGACGGTCGGATCGAGTTGGCGGACGCTGCCCGCGGCGGCGTTGCGCGGATTGGCGAAGAGCGGCTCGCCCTCGGCCTCGCGCGCCTTGTTGATGTGCTGAAAGTCGGCATGCGTCATATAGACTTCGCCGCGCACCTCAATCAGCTTGCCCTGATGCCGGCCATGCAGCTGTTTCGGCAGGTCGGCGATGGTGGCGAGATTGCGCGTGATGTCCTCGCCAACCGTGCCGTCCCCGCGCGTGGCGCCTTGGACGAAGCGGCCATCCTCGTAGGTCAGGGCCGCCGAGAGCCCGTCGATCTTGGGCTCGGCCACCATCTCGATGTCGGTGCCGTCGGCGAGCTTGAGGAAGCGGCGAATGCGGCCCAGGAAATCGCTCACATCCTCCGTGCTGAAGCCGTTGTCGAGCGACAGCATCGGTCGGCTGTGCGTGACCTTGGCGAACCCCGAAGCTGGCTTCGCACCGACGCGGGCGCTCGGGCTGTCGGCCCGCTTTAGGCCGGGGAAGCGCTGCTCGATCGCCCGATTGCGGATGACGAGCGCGTCATAGGCCGCGTCCGAGATCTCGGGCGCATCCTTCTGGTAATAGAGCTTGTCGTGATGCGCGATCTCGGCGGCGAGGCGCGCCAACTCCTTCTCGGCCTGCGCCTTGGTGAGCTCGTCGACGGGAATTGCGGCCGCGGGCGTGGGCTTCTTGGTCATGCCGTTCCTGCCATCAGCCGATCGGCCGCCGCCCGCGCCTCGTCGGTGACCTTGGCGCCGGAGAGCATGCGGGCGATCTCCTCGCGCCGTCCCTTGTCGTCGAGCGGCTCGACCTCGGTGCGCGGGGTCTTGCCCAGGCTCTTATGCACCCGCCAATGATGGCTGCCCAGGGCCGCGACCTGCGGCGAATGGGTGACGACCACCACTTGCAGGTCGCTCGCGAGACGCTTCAGCCGGGCGCCGACGGCAGCGGCCGTGGCGCCGCCGACTCCGGCATCGACCTCGTCGAAGATCAGGGTCGAGACCGGATCGCTGCCGGCCAGCACGACGCGCAAGGCCAGCATCAGGCGCGAGAGCTCGCCGCCCGACGCGACCTTGCCGAGGGGGCCGGGCTCGGCGCCCGGCACGGTCGCGATCTCGAAATGCACGCGCTCCATGCCCGACCGCCCCCATTGCGCTTCGGGCAGCGCTTCCAACCGCGTCCGAAACAAGGCCTTGTCGAGCTTGAGCGGGGCGAGCTCGGCATTGACCCGGCGATCGAGCTTGCGCGCCGCCTCGGCCCGGCCCTTGGACAGGGCCTCGGCCGACTTGCGAAAGGCCGCCGCGGCATCCGCCTCGCGCCGGCCGAGCTGGGCGAGGCCGCCCGATTGGTCGTCCAGCGCCTCGAGCTGGGCCCGCATCTCGACCAGCAGTCCCGGCAGATCCTCGACCGCGCAGCCATGCTTGCGCGCCAGCTCGCGCAGCGCGAACAGCCGCTCCTCGACCTTCTCGAGCCGGCTCGGATCGGCGTCGAGCGCCGCCGCCACGCTTTGCAGCACATGCACCGCTTCGGCCAGCTCGCTGGCGGCGCGGTCGAGCGCCGCCATCACCGGCTGGAGCGCGTCGCCCGCCTTGTCGGCGATGCGATCGAGCCGCCGTTGCGCCTGGGCCAGCCGCTCGTCGGCGCTGCCCTCGCCGCTGATGGCGGCCAATGCCCCCGACAGGGCCTCGCCCAGCTTCTCGCGATTCATCAGCAGCCCGCGCTCGCTGGCAAGCACCGCTTCCTCGCCCGCTTCCGGGCGTAAGGCCTCCAGCTCCGTCACCGCATGGCGCAGGAATTCCTCGTCGCGCCGCACCGCCGCCAGCCGCGCCTCCGCCGCCTCGCGCGCGGCCTTGGCGCCCTGCCAGGCCTGCCAATCGGCAGCGGCCTGACGCGCCGCGGAGCCCAAGACGCCGAAGGAATCCAGCAGGTCGCGATGGGTGGCGGAATCCATGAGTCCGGTCTGGCTGGCCTGGCTCGCGATTTCGACCAGCGTCTCGCCCAGCCGCTTGAGCAGACCCACGCTGACCGGCTCGTCATTCACGAAGGCGCGGCTGCGGCCGTCGCGGCCGAGCTGACGGCGCAGAATGAGCGCGGGCTCGACCACCAGGCCCTGCTCGGCGAGGAGCGCGTTGGCGGGATGCGAGGCCTGCAGCTCGAACTCGGCGGTGACGCTGGCCTGCTCGGCGCCGGGACGCAGCAGCCCGACATCGGCGCGTTCGCCCAGCGCCAATCCCAGGGAATCCAGGAGAATGGATTTGCCGGCCCCGGTCTCCCCGGTCAGCACCGAAAGGCCCGCTGCGAAGCTGAGGTCGAGCCGGTCGATCAGGACGACATCGCGGATGGCGAGGCCGATCAGCATCGACGGATCAGAAGAGGATGCTATTGAGCCAGGAGCCCTCTTTGCGTTCCGGCTCCAGATTCTGACTCGTCAGGAGCGCGTAGGAGTCCTGATACCAGTCGGTGCCGGGAAAATTGTAGCCGAGCACGGCGCCGGCGGTCTGGGCCTCGTCGGTGACGCCCAGCGCCAGGTAGCACTCGACCAGCCGCGACAATGCCTCGGGCACGTGGGTGGTGGTCTGATAGCGCTCGATGACGGTGCGGAAGCGGTTGATGGCCGCGACCCACTGGCCGCGCGTCTCGTAATAGCGGCCGATCTCCATTTCCTTGCCGGCGAGATGGTCGCGGGTCAGGTCGAGCTTGAGCGAGGCGTCGCGGGCATAGTCGGTGTTGGGGAAGCGCGCCACCACCTCGGCGAGGCTTTGCAGCGCCAGCTCGGTGTTCTTCTGATCGCGGCCGACGTCCACGATCTGCTCGTAGTAGCAGAGTGCCTTCAGATAGTAGGCGTAAGGCGCGTTGCGGTGACCCGGATGCAGATCGATGAAATGCTCGAGCCCGATGATCGCGTCGTCATACTCGTTGTTGACATAGTGGGCGTAGGCCGACATCAGCTGCGCCTGGGTCGCCCAGGTCGAGTAGGGATGCTGGCGCTCGACCTCGTCGAACATCGCAGCGGCTTGCTTGAACTTGCCCGCCTGCACGAGATCGTAGCCCTGGTTGTAGAGCACCTCCGGCGGCTGATCCGGAATCTTGGGTTGGTCGGAGCTACAGGCAACCAGCGCGAGGCCGGCCAGAAGGACGAGAGCGGCCAGCGCGGGCCGGCGAGGGAGGAGCGGGAGCGGCATCGGTTTCTTGCTTTGCCTCGGCAGGTTCAAGTCGCTGGCCTGCCTGATAAATTCTCGGTCGGGGCGGGCGGGCGTCGGGGCCCGACTATAGGGCCCCGGCGGCGGGCTCTCAAGCGTCGGCGGGAAAGGGGTGCCGGCGCTGGCCCGGCGCGGCCAAAGGCGCGGAAAACCGCGTTTGTCGCGTCCTGCTCAGACGGGATTGAAAGCGCTGTCGATTCCTTGCAGTCGCGACCGCAACGCCGGACCGGCCCGATCGCGCTATTCGGCCGCGGACGCCTGCAACTCCCGCTCTTCGCGAATCGGCGCCCAGCGCCAGGCCTCGGCGTCGCCAAAAAGCGCCGCCAGGAGCCGGTGATGCAACCGATGGCCGGAGCAGCGGCCTTCGAAGCGGGCCAGAAGCGGTGCCCCGGCCAGGGCGAGGTCGCCGATCACGTCGAGCGCCTTGTGGCGGGCGAGCTCGTTGGCGTAACGCAATCCGCCCTCGTTGAGGACCTTTCCGTCGGCCATCACCACCGCGTTGTCGAGCGAGGCGCCCCGCGCCAGGCCGGCGGCGCGCAGCGCCTCGGCGTCGGCGAGGAAGCCGTAGGTTCGCGCGCGGGCGATATCGACCCGAAACCCGTCGGCCGTGACCCGGCCGCTGTAGCGCTGGTGCGGCAGGCCGGCAATCCCGTAATCGACCTCGATCTCGACACTGAAGGCGTCGGCCGGATGGAGCGCCACGCGACGCTCGGAATCTTCGACCACCACCGGCTTGTTGAGCGCGATGGCGCGGCGAGCCGCCGGCTGTTCGACCGTTCCGGCGCATTCGATCAGGAACAGGAAGGGCTCGGCGCTGCCATCCATGATCGGCAGCTCCGGGGCGTCCACGGTGATTTCGGCATTGTCGATGCCGCAGCCGGCGAGAGCCGCCATCACATGCTCGACGGTCGCGACCTGGGTGCCCGCCGCGTTGCTGAGCGCGGTGCAGAGCGGCAGGTCGCAGACCTGACGCCAGTCGGCGGGAATGACGGCGATATCGCGATCGAGATCGGTGCGGACGAAGCGGATGCCGCTGCCGGCCGCAGCGGGATGGATGCTCATTCGCACCGCGCGCCCGCTATGCAAACCGATGCCGGAACAAGTCACGCTGTTACGCAATGTGCGCTGGCGCGCGAACCCGGCGGTGCCGGCATTGATGTCGGGCATAGGCGAGAGACTGTCCCCGGAGGCGGTCTGCGGCGATCTCGAAAACCGGTCCTGCGGAGGCGATAGGCTCGCGGTGCCGATTCGCCCGCTAGCCTAGAGGAAGAAAGAGCCCCGGGGCCATCGAAAAGGCGATGGCACCCGGGGAAAAGCTGTGACACCCGTGTCAGAAGTCAATCAATCCCGTGGCGGAATCTGGGCCGGGATCTCAATTGGCTTGCCGACGCAGGAAGGCAGGGATCTCGAAGAACTCTTCCTCGGCGCGCGTGGTAGCGATGCGATCCTTCGGGTCTAGTCCTGCGAGCCGCTGTTGGGCCTCGGCTGACGGCGGCGCTGACGGCGTGGTTGCGGCACGCGGCTGCGCAACCGGATGAGCCGCCGGCTGGGCGGGCATCGCAGGCGCCTGCAGACGCGGTGCCGGCTCGCTGCGGACGGACGGGGCCGGTGCGGGAGCCGGCGGCAATGCCGGTTCCGTCTTGGGCGCCCGTCCAAACAATCCGCCGCTGCCCGTCACCCGAGAAAACAGGTTGCCGCCGCGACGCGGAGCTTCGGGCGTCGCCGGTGGCGTTGCCGCGGGGTGCGCCGCCGTCATTGCCGGTGCCGTCATCGCGGGTGCTGCCGCCTTGGTGGGTGCCGCCGGGGCCGTCATGGCGGGCGGAGTCATGGTCGGCATGGCTGGACGCGGGCTCGCGGCCGCTGCGCGTTCGACCGGTGCCGGCGCGATGAAGGGTCGCTCCTCGGTCAGCCGCGGAGCGGTCATCGGCGGTGCCGCTGCTGTCATCGCCGGTGCCGGCGTCGCGACCGTCGGTGCCGCCGCGGCCGCCAGATCGAGGGCGAGCGACATGCCCGCATCGGTCTGCGGCTGGTGGGCAACCGGGAATGTCGGTGACATCGCCGGCGCCGCCATCGCCGGAGCCGTCATGGCAGGGGCAGGCCGCGGAGCCGGCATGGCCGGCTGCGTCTGCATCGCCATGGCGAGCGCACCCGCGGTGGCAGGCTGAGCACTCATGACAGCGGCCGGTGCCGGTTCCGCCATCTCGCGGCGCTCGGCACGCAACACCGGCGCCGCCTCGGCCGGCTGGTGGGCCGGTGCGCTGACGACGCGCCCGCCGGCCGCGACCAGGCTGAGGCTGACCGGACGCGGCATGGCCTGACCGACGGCTTCGATGCCGGTCGCCACGACCGAGATGCGGATCTTGCCGGTGAGGTTCTGATCGAAGGTCGAGCCGAAGATGATGTTGGCCTCGGGATCGACCTCCTCGCGGATCCGGGTCGCCGCCTCGTCCACCTCGAACAGCGTCATGTCCGGGCCGCCGGTGATGTTGATGAGGACGCCGCGCGCGCCCTTCATCGAGACATCGTCCAAGAGCGGGTTGGAGATCGCCCGTTCGGCCGCGGTCACGGCCCGGCTCTCGCCTTCGGCCTCGCCGGTCCCCATCATCGCCTTGCCCATCTCGGTCATGACCGAGCGGATGTCGGCGAAGTCGAGATTGATCAGGCCCGGCATCACCATCAGGTCGGTGACGCCGCGCACGCCCGAATAGAGCACCTGATCGGCCATCGCGAAGGCGTCGGC
>Ga0335070_10007883_pt1 | contig 12487 bp, 8 predicted proteins | sample Lox_Sample_13_FD_206722 | JGI IMG/M metagenome (GOLD analysis project Ga0335070, IMG submission 206722) | Soil microbial communities from Loxahatchee National Wildlife Refuge, Florida, United States - Lox_Sample_1.3 | ecosystem: Environmental > Terrestrial > Soil > Wetlands | place: USA: Florida...
TCGAGCGTCAGGATCTGGTCACCCGGCTCCCAGGAAATTCCTGCCAGCAGAATTCCGAGCGCCGAGGTTGCATTCGGGACGAAGGCGATATCCTCCGGTACGCAGGTGATAAGCCGGGCCAGCTTGCCGCGGAGCCGATCCGCGTCGTCGTACCAGTTCAAGAAATCGGAGCAGGCCAGCTCATCGCGATGGGCGAAGTGGCGAGCGACGGCGTCGGTAGCGCGACACGGAAGCTGGCCGAACGTTGCCGTATTGAGATACGTCCAGTTTTCGAGCGCGGGAAACTCCTGCCGGATCACGGTCCAATCGAGGCTGGTTGCGGAATTCATGCGATTTTCAGTGTAGCTCCTACACTTTCGCGCGCATTTTTCCGGCACACTTGGACTTGCCGCGCAGGGTCAACGTTCGCGAGCCGCTGGCGCACGGGGCCGAAGACTGGCTATACTGCGTCAAGACCCATCGAACTGGAGGCACACCATGAAGTGGACAATCGCGACCACTCTCGGTCTATTGACTATATCGCTGGCTGCCAGCGCACAGACCGCAGCACCATCGAATGAAGAGCTGATCGATCGCGCGCTCGCCGCCGCGCCCCGCCAGATGAAAGACGGCGCGACGGTCGTCAAGTGGAAAGACGATAATACTTACGAGACGATTCGCAAAGGAACGAATCGCCTACTCTGCTACGACCGCTCGGGCGAACCGGGCCGGCAGGCGTTCGCGGTTCAGTGCACTAGCATCGGCAACATCGAACGTGTCGCCCAAAATCGGAAATTTGAAGCCATTCAGGACAAAGCCGAACGGCAGAAGCAGATTGATGCTGCCGAAGCGAATGGAACGCGGGTGAAGCCTGAGTTCGGATCCGTCTGGCTGGACATGAATGGTCCGGATCGCGAGCACGCTCGCATTCACACGACAATCGCAGTGCCGGGCGCAACATCGAAGACGCTCGGGCTGCCCGACGGTCCGACTCAGGGTGGGGCGTGGATCATGAACGCAGGTACCAGCACCGCGCATATCATGACGCCGGGAAGCTAGTTTCCGGCCGCTGATTTTCTTTATTCTGCCCCAGCCCGCTGATATCGGTGGACTGGCGGCGGCATCGGCGAGTCTGCGCCCTTGACGCTGCGCCAAATAATTTCGTTCAGCAGCGCCGGCGGATTTTCGTCGACATCTTTCCAATCCATTTTGGCAGACGCTTTCGCGCCGTATGCATCTTTCGTGTTCTTGGCGTTCAGGTCCACCTGCGCCGCGAGGTGATTGAATGGCGTGGTATCCGCCTTCGTTCCGAATGAGGCGTACATCGGTGTCGCGGCCGCGTCGTACTGGCTCATGGGCGGCAAGCCGAGCAGCAGTTCCATGGTGCGCAGCATCGAGCTCGTCGTGTACATCGTGCTATCCACCTTCTCTCGCTTTATGTAAGGACTGATGACCAGGCCCGCGGTGCGATGCGCATCCACGTGATCTGGTCCATCCTGCGCGTCGTCCTCAATGATGAAGATCGCCATCTCCGGCCAGTACTTGCTGTGCGAAACCCGCTCGACGATCAGGCCGACGGCGAGGTCGTTGTTCGCCACCATTGCTACGGGCGTGAAGCTGCCGGGCCGCGTGCCGTTGGTGTGGTTTTCCGACAACGCCATCACCATGAAGTTCGGCAGCCGCTTGTTGGGGTCCTTGCTGTCGTAGTTTTTCTCGTACTCATTGAACTCGCGAATGAACTCGGCCGCGTTTTCGCTATCGCGCGCGGCCATCCGCTTGTAGCCCGGAGCCACGTGGCCAGCGAGCCCCTGCGCGTTGGGCGAGGCTTCCATGGTTGTTCCGTCGCTCACGCGTGCCGCGTACTCGCCATAGCTGCGATAGGTCAGGCCCTTGCGGCGGGCGGCATCCCAGATGTTGCCCGCGCTCGGGACATAGCCGGCGTTGCGGTCCGACTTGCTGTGGCCGCCATACGTGATCGGCCACTGTTTTTCGTTGGCATCGGTGGCATAGGCAGCGTTCGACCAGGAGTGGCCGTCCTCGCTCACTTCGCCGTCGCAATAAAGATTGTCGAGCAGCACGTACTGGTCCGCGAGCGCGTGCTGATTAGGGGTCACATTGCGTCCGAAGATCGTCAGGCGCGAGTCGCCGTTGCCACGCTGCATGTCGCCGAACACCTGATCGTAGGTGCGGTTCTCCTTGATGATGTAGAGAATGTGTTTGATGGGCGAGCCGGCACCCACCGCCGACGGCACAATCGTCTCCTCGCGAGGCTCTTTAGCCGCGACGAGCAGAGTGTCGTTATAGGGCGTGTTTTCGTAAACCTTCTTGGTGAGCTGTTTAAGCTCGGCGCGTAAACTGGCGACGCTTGCGATCTCCACGCTGCCTTTTTGAAGGCTCTTGATGCTTCCCTTGCCTTCAGCGCCGGGCGGCAGCGGGCTTTCGGGCCCACGAATGTTGGAGTAGGAACCGCCGCCCTTGCTATTGCCGATGTAGAGCTTCTGCTGCCGGCCGAGCAGAGTGAGTGCCGAGGGATACCAGCCGCTCGGAATGAAGCCGAGCACCTCGGTCTTGTCGCGCTCAGCCACATGGAGCACGGCCACGTCATTATTGTCCGCGTTGGCGACATACAGCAGACCATTGGTGCGGTCGAGCGCCAGCGCGTTCGGCGTTGAGCCTTCCGGCGCGTGCGGAAACAGCGTAGTTGAGATCTTTTCCAAGACCGACCGAGTCTTCGTGTCGATCACGAACACGCTGTTGTCGTTTGAGCAGGCGACAAACAGCCGGCCGTCGCCCGAAAGCACCATCTGGTTGGGGTTGTCGCCTACCGCGATCGTCGCGACGACCTTCGCCGCAGCGGTGTCGATCACGCTCACCGACTTGCTGGCGAGGTTCGAAACGTAAAGGAACCGGCCATCTTCGCTCGGAACCAGATCGTAAGGAATCAGGTCGACGGGGATGCGCGTGACGAGCTTGCCGCTGGTCGTATCGAAGACTACGATGTTGCCCGTTCCGAATCCCGTCCCGCGATTCGCGGCATACAGGAGATTCTTCTTAGGATGATGGGCGACACCCGACCAAAACAGTTCGGCCTTGTCTATCGTCTCTTCCAACTTGCCGGAGGGCTGAGCGGATAGCCTGCCGTTCGCGTAATCGAACACATAGATCGGCGCGCGCTCCGGATTCTTGTCGCCGTTGGCGTTGCCGCCCGAGACATACAGTCGCTTGCCATCCGGGCTCCAGGCCATGCCGTACCATGCAGACTTCAGCGGAATCCGCTGGACCGCTTCTTCCGATTTCGTATCGACGACGACGAGGCCGTGTGGGTTGTAGCCCGCCTGCATCGCGATCACTGCGGCGCCATCCGGCGCTGCCACGACGTTGAGCACCATGTCCTCGGTGGGAATCGACTTGCCGACTGGTGTCAAGCGCCATCCGTTCGGCAGTGCATAGCCGCCCGAGATCGCTTGCGGAATATTTTGCGCGCAGGCAAGCGCCAGGGCGCTTGAAAACAGGAACGCGGTTCGCAGTGTTCGCATGGTTCTTCGAGAATACAGCCGGTCCATAACGCAGCAGTCACGGAAGTATTTCAATTCCGTGACGATAGCTTCGGACTTGATTTGTCGTGCTAATTTCGAACGTTCTTAGCGCAGGATTGTCTGACAGCGGGCGCGAAATGGGAGTAGAATTTCGGCATGGATCATAACGCCAACGTTCCCTCGTCGAGACGTGATTTTCTGGCCATGACAGCGGCAGCGGGCGCCGCCCTGTTCGCGCACAAAGCCTCCGGTGCTGCGCCGGAGTCGCGGCTTCAAGGCATCTTTCCGATCATGCAGACTCCGTTCACCGATTCCGGCGCGCTGGATGTCGAAACGCTGGCGCGCGAGGTGCAGTTCTTGCATCGCATCGGCGTGCAGGGCATGACCTGGCCGCAGATGGCGAGCGAATGGCCGCAGCTAACCTTCGATGAACGTCTGGCGGGCGCCGAGGCCATCGTGCGAACGAACAAAGCGGGCGATGCGGCAACCCGGCCCGCGGTTGTAATCGGCGTACAGGCCAACGACATCGAGACCGCGGTGAAGTACGCGCGGCATGCGGAGAAGCTGGGGCCGGATGCGATCATTGCGATCCCGCTGAACCAAGGCAAGGACGACGCCAAGCAGATGGAATATTATTCCGCGATCGGCGAAGCGTGCAGCAAGCCGTTGATCATCCAGACCATCGGCCAGATGAGCGTCGACATGGTGCTCCGGATGGCCAAGCAGATTCCGACTCTGCGCTACGCCAAGGACGAAGCGGGCTCGACGCTGCCTCGGCTATCAGACTATGCCAAGCGCGGCCAGATCCTGCGCGGCGTTTTCAGCGGAAAGCACGGACCGACCTTTTTGGACGAGCTGGCGCGCGGCGCGATCGGCAACATGCCTGCCGCCGGTTTTGCCGATCTCTATGTTGCTTCGTGGAAGGCCTGGACTGCCGGCAGACACGATGAGGCGATGGACGTATTCAGCAAAACGCTGCTTCTGATCACGCAAGCGCAGGCCTATGGAGTCCCCGGGCAGAAATACATGCTGCAATTGCGTGGCGTTTTTCCAAACACCAAGTGCCGGCGGGAGGCTGGCGAGACGCAGGTCTTCGACGATGAGGCGAAAGAAGCGATCCGGCGCACGATGAAGTACGCGAAGCCCTGGTTCAAGGCGTAATTGAGCCCGCCACAGCTGCGGCCTTTTCGCGCAGATAGAGCGGGAGCGCGTGAGCGATCAGCCGGCGCTTGAACTGAGGGTGGGACAACGCGCCTACGGCATAGCGCGCGAGAGCGTCTTTGAGGGCCGCGTTGCGTTGGGCGGCACGAACGATGCGGTCCACCCGGCTCGCATCGGCCATAAGCAGCCGCTGGATTTGCACGCTTTTCGATAGTTCCAGGCCGATCTCCCGTTTCCACGCGGCCTGATACGTTCGCAACTGGCCCGCGTCGAACCGATTTGCTCGTATCGCCGAAATAGCCGCGCGTCCAGCGTGTTCACCGCTCACCATCGCGTAGTAGATTCCCTCCGCTGTGAAGCCGTTCACGAAACCACCCGCGTCGCCGGCAAGCAGCACGCGATCGGCGTACGTGCGCGCGAGTGGTCCCGAGATCGGCAAAGGAAACGCCCGAAAATTGTGTTCGTTCGATTCGCCCTGCACAAGTCCAGCCGATTTCAGCTCGTCGACGAATGCCTGGTGATACGAATAGTGACGGCCGCGCAGTTGCGAGAGGTAGTAATCGAGCTTGAAGCCGACGCCGAGATTCAGGTGTTGCGCTTTCGGAAAGATATATCCGTAGCCGTATTGGCCCTGGATGCGATAGTAGACGTGCATGCAGTCGCCGTGCCGGAAGGTCAGTTCGCTCGACGGTGTCTCTTCCATCATGTCGATGGCGTATTGATTTTGGACCGTGCCCTGGCGCAGTCCGGACGCGCGGGCGACCACGCTGTTCGCGCCGTCGCAGCCGAGGACCATTCGAGCGGAATACGTTTTTGTCTCACCCACGACGTCGGCCGTCACAGCGGCACGATCGTCCTCGAAGATGATCTTCCGCACCAGCGCGTTGGTTTGGCAGGTGACGCGCTGGCCAGCCAATGAGAGCAAGAGGTGATCGAACTCGCAGCGCCGGATCATCAGGTATAGCGGCTCGGCGGATTCGAACTCTACGGCCGAGCCGTCCGGCGATTCGAAGTAAACCTTCGAGACAAAATGCGTGGGGATTTTCGGAAGGGCCTGCTCGAGATACGGGAACCGCTTCAGTACGCGCGCGCTGATCCCGCCGCCGCAGGGTTTGTCGCGGGGGAATGCGCTCTTGTCCAGGAGCAGTGTCGAGCAGCCCGCATCCGCTAAGACCTTGGCCGCAGTTGCGCCCGAGGGCCCGCCGCCGACAATGATGACGTCGTAATCCACGTTCCGCGATCCCCAGTGTATCCGACGCGTGGCTCTTGCCGAGCCCTGAGAAAGCTCTATTTTGGAAAGAATTGACGCAGCGTTGAGAAAAATTCCCGCACGAATGCAACGCCCGCTCGCGTGCCCGCTTCGTCCTGATTCTTCGCGACCGGCACGACCACGCGGACCATCGCTGTGTCGGTGCGGTTGTAACGCAGCGCGTCCCAGGCCGTGAACGCGGCTGCTCCGTATTCGCTTGCCACCACGCGATCGCGCGATTGGTACCAATACAGCACGACAGCGCGATCATCGCCTTTCGAAACGATGTAGCGATTCACCTCGATTGCAACAGAGCGCCCCTCGACCGCGATGCGAACTGTGTCCGAAACACTCCAGATCCAGCCCGCGCCGGGCAGGCAGTTCTTCGGCGAGTGCGGCGTTTGCCCCGCGCGCTGCGATTTGAAGAATGCGACGAACAGATTTGTGTTTTCGCCGGCGGGTCCGGCGAAGTCCCGCATCAGGTAGTCATCGGCGCGAAGCGTGTCTTTGACGTCCTGCTCCAGGGTGCCCTCGCGAACCATCCGCCACCCGCCGACTTGGGACGGAAATCGGTTCAAAGGAGTCGCGAGTACCGTTGGCTCTCCGCGCGACACGCCGTAGAACAAGGCAGCCTGCGCGGCCAACACCGCGGTGAGGACCTTCGGCGCCGGTCCGCTTAGCCAGCCCATCGATTCACCACGCGGTGCACTACGACCATTGACCCCAATGCCGTGACAAACAGCACCCATCCTTCAGCGAGATGGAAAAACCCTTGCGCGAGGTCCGTTCGATATTCGCCAATCAGTCCCATCAGCGTGACGCGCGCCGCGTTCGCCGCAATCGCAATCGGCACGGTCGCCGCCAGCAGAACCCAACGCATCCAGACGCGTCGATCGAAGAAATAGGCGTAGACCAGCGCAAGAAACGCGAGAGAAACCAATGACCGGATTCCGCTGCAGGCCTCCACCACCGAGAGCCGCTGGCTGGCGAGCTCCAAAATGTTTCCGTCGCGCAGAACCGGCACGCCGAGCGCGTTGAGAACTGCCTCCGCCATCTGGGACGCCAGCAATTGGAGGGGCAGGGTGATTCGCGCGTAAATGATCGCGGGAAGTGGAAAAAGAAAAAGAAGTAGAGAAAGCGGAAACGCGAGGACTTTCACCGCTGGTGCACCACCGAGGAACAGGATCGCGCCAACGAGCGATAGCAGAAATGCGGTCCGAGCCACAAATATTTGCGCCGAAAGCTCGCCCAAGACCATCTGCAGCGCTGCCCAAAGCACCAGCGCCAGCCCCCAATAATTCGTGGCTGGCTTCACTGCAAGCAACTGGTCTCGGCGCTGCCAAGCGACGAAACCGGCAACCACGGGGACGAAAAACCCGTGGCTCATGTCCTCTGCAGTTGCCCACTGGAGGACTAGACCCCACAGCAGCGGCGCGTAGCAAGCGATCAGAAGCGCGCCAAACCAGAGAATGGGCGCCCAGGGCTGCCGATTCTTCGCCGCAGCTCGAGTTTCGGAGGTCTCGCCAGTCGGGGTTGTCATGAACGCTTCGCGGACCCCGAAAAACGCGGGTTCGGCGCAAGGGTTCTAGTGACAAGCACCCAAGCAGTTAAAATGGACGTGTGGGCGTGTTGCGCTTTTTCGTCGTCCTCATTGTAGCATCGGGACTCTATTCCCAGGTCGCGATTTATCCGCTTCGCGACATTCGCGCCGGCCAGCGTGGAATCGGCCGGACCGTTTTCTCGGGAAACAAGATCGACGAATTTCAGGTGGAGGTTTTAGGAATCCTGGAGAACGTCGGTCCGAAGCAATCTGTAATTCTCGCGCGTCTGTCGGGTGGTCCCCTCGACAAGACCGGCGTGATGCAAGGAATGAGCGGCAGCCCGGTCTATATCGATGGCCGGCTGGTTGGCGCCGTAGCTCTCGCCTTCAACTTTTCCAAGGAACCGATCGCCGGCATCCGGCCGATCGAAGAGATGCTGGCGGTCGGCACGCAGGCCGGAGTTTCCGTTGGCCCTCAACAACGCGCGTCAGCGGAAAAGCGCGAGATTCCCTTCGCACCATCGCGCGCAGGACGCGATGCCGCCAGCCTGATCGACATTGCCACACCGGTGTCGTTCAGCGGATTTACCGCCGAGACGCTGGATCACTTCGCGCCCGAACTTGCCAAGCTCGGGCTCTCGCCTCGACAAGGCGTGTCGAGCGGCGGGCCGCTGCCCAACAAGCTCGGCAATCCGCAGCAGCTTCGGCCCGGCGACATGATCTCGGTGAATCTCCTCTCGGGCGACTACGCGATCGGAGCCGAAGGCACGGTGACGCACATCGACGGCAAACGGGTGTACGCGTTCGGGCACCGCTTCATGTCGGCGGGCGAGACGGAGCTGCCTTTCGCGCGCGCCGAGGTGGTCGCGCTGCTGCCCAACCTGGAAGCATCCTTCAAGATTTCATCGCCGCAAGAGTGGATGGGCACGATAACTCAGGATCGCAGCACCGCCGTTTATGGCGAATTGGGACGCAAGGCCGACACCGTGCCCTTGACCGTTTCGCTGAAGGATAGCCGCGGCGCCCCCCGCGCGTATCACATGGAAATGGTCCAGGACCGGATCTTGTCGCCGTTCATCGTGCAGATGGCGGTGTACTCGGTGATTGACGCCACACAGCGCACACTCGGCCTTGGCAGCTATTCCGTTCGCGGCGCGGTCGAGTTCCAGCGCGAAGTCCAACCGTTGAAGCTGGATAATACCTATTCGGGTGATTTCAATGTGCCCGCACAAGCTTCGGTCGGGGTGTCTTCTCCGCTTTCGGCAGTGCTCACCGGCGGATTCGACACGCTAAAAATCAAAGACATCAACCTGGCGATCGAGGCCTCGGAACGCAAGCGCGCGTTGCAAATCGACCAGATCACGGCATCGCGCAAGGAAGTGCGGCCTGGCGAGACGGTCGAGCTCGCGGTTACATTCGCGGGCGAGAACGGGGTCGAGATGATGAAGACAGTTCGATACCAGGTGCCTGTGGGCGCTGAACCAGGTACGTTGAACTTCACGGCCGCTGACGGCAATTATTCCAACCTGCTCGACTATCAGCAGCTCGCCGCCAATCTGCCAAAATCGCCCACGCAGCTCGTCGCGTTTCTGAACAACCTGCGATCGAACACGAACGCGTACGTCCGTGTCTGGCGCAACGATCCCGCATTCCAGGTGCAGGGCAGCGATCTTCCGAATCCGCCCGCCTCGGTCGGACTGATTCTTTCGCGAGCGCAAGCCGCGCAGGGAATGTGGGTGCCTCGCGGTTCCAAGATCGCCGAACTGGAGATCCCCACCGGCGACGCGGTGGTCAGCGGGTCGAAGACAGTTCCCGTGGAAGTGAAGGAATGAAGCACGCACTCCGGCCGATCCTCCTGCTCGCCGCATGCGGTTTTGCGATCGCCGCACTCCAGGCGGCAACAACGACAACCTGGGAGATGAACACCTACCAGGATTTTCTGAAAGGGCGTTTCGACGGAACCGCGTTGGACCGCGACGGAAAGCTTCGGCTTGCGCCGAAACTGGAGACTCTCTTCACATCCGGTCAGCCGGCCATCTGGAGCCTTGTTCAGGCGCCAGACGGATCGTTCTACGCAGGCACCGGCCATCGCGGCCGGGTCTATCACGTCACTGCCTCCGGCGCAAACACGCTGCTGTGGACTTCGGATGAGCCCGAGATCTTCGCACTCGCGATCGATCCAGCGGGCGTTGTTTACGCGGGCAGTTCGCCGAGCGGCAAAGTGTACCGCATCGAAAACGGGAAGGCCTCTGAGTTTTTCGACCCCAAGGCGAAATACATTTGGTCGCTCGCCATCGCTTCCGACGGAAGCTTGTACGTCGGCACCGGCGATCCGGGTAACGTGTACAGAGTCGATAAAGCGGGAAAGTCGGAACTGTATTACGAAACCGGCCAATCGCACATAACGGCGATGGCGCTGGACGCCAAAGGAAACCTGCTCGCGGGCAGCGAGCCGAACGGGATTCTCTACCGGATTAGCGCCAAGGACAAGGCGTTCGTGCTCTACAACGCCAGCTTGCCTGAAATCCGAACGATCGTGCCTCTGCCCGACGGGACCGTTTACGCCGCGGCATTGGGAGGCTCCATTGCGAACCGCTCGCAGCCACTGCTGCCCGGCATCGTTGCGCCGGCGACAACCATCACCGTTACCGCGTCCGCTAGTTCCGTCAGCGCCTCGGATCCGGAAGTAAATGCGCAAGCAGGCGCGGACATCAAACCCAAGGTGGACACGGCCAAACCCCTGGTACAGGCTCCGCAGAGCACCGCGACCGCCAGCGCGCTGACCGAAATTCCCGGGGTCGAGAAATCCGCCGTATACAAGATAAACGCCGACGGCACGGTAGAGACCCTGTGGAGTTCCAAGGAAGAGAACGTGTACAGCCTGATCGCCGAGCCCAACGGTTCGCTCGCCTTTGCGACCGACGCGCAAGGCCGCGTGTACCGACTGAACCCCGACCGCAAGACAACTCTGCTGGTGGAGACCAACGAGGGCGAGGCGACGCGGCTGCTGCGCGACTCGACCGGCCTCATTGCCGCCACTGGGGAAATGGGAAAGCTGCTGCGCCTCGAATCTTCCGAAAACGCGTCCGGAACCTATGAGTCGCCGGTGCACGATGCGGGAGCCATTGCGCGCTGGGGCCGCATTACCTGGCGTGGCCAAGGCACGCAGGCCCGTTTTTCCACCCGAACAGGAAATTCGGCAAGGCCTGATAAAACCTGGAGCGACTGGTCGGAGCCGCTCACCGATCCCCGCGACTCGAACATCCGTAGCCCCAACGCCCGCTATATTCAATGGCGCGCGGAATTGAACGGACCCGGCGCTACCGCCGAAGGCGTGCGCATCTTCTACCTGCCGCAAAACACGCCGCCAGTCGTGCGAAGCATCAATGTAACCACTCAGGCCCCGTCGTCGACCGCCAAAGCGGCCGGTTCCAACTCGACCAGTACCGCTGCTTACAGCATCACCGTAACCGACACCGGCGAGACCTCCACGCCCGCCGGAACGCCCACGCAGACGCTGTCGCGGGCTGCGGGTTCGCAGATTCAAGTCACATGGCAGGCCGATGATCCCGACGGCGATCGCTTGCTGTACTCGATCTATTTCCGCGGCGAGGACGAGACGGAGTGGAAACTCCTTCGCGCCAACATCGCCGAGAATTCTCTCACGCTGGACGGCGACGTGCTCGCCGACGGCGTCTATTTCTTCCGCGTGGTCGCATCGGACCGGCCATCCAACGCCGCCAATGTCGCGCGGGAGGACGAACTAGTCAGCTCTCCGGTCTCGATCGACAACACACCGCCTGTGGTCTCCCTGAGCGCCCCTCGACGTGCCGGCGACCGCGCCGAGATCGACGCCGACGTTGTGGATCAGGTCTCGCCGTTGCGCCGCTTCGAGTACTCGCTCGACGCAGGCCCTTGGACGCCGGTGGAGGCCGCCGACGGCATCACGGACTCGCCGCACGAACAGTTTCATGTCGTGCTCGAAAAACTTCGAAGCGGCGAACATCTGCTCGTCGTGCGAGCTTACGATACCGCCGGCAACGCAGGCCTGGCCAAAGTGGTCATTCGCTAGATCCGATGCGCTAACATCATCCATACAGTGTCGGCGCGGGATGGCCGGCGCTACCGTAAGACGTCGCATGTACCAGGTCTTCTTCAGCTACAACAACGCCGACCGGCGTCTTGTGGAGGAGCTCTCTCAGGGCTTGCAGTCAGCCGGCTTCAGCACCTGGTATTACGATCGCGACAGCCGCGTCGGCTTCAACTACATGGAATATGTCGGGGCGCTCATCGCCGAGTGCCAGGCCGTGGTGCTGCTCATCTCTCCGCAGTCCGTGGAATCGGCGCAGGTCACGCGCGAAGTCATTCGCGCTTGCGAAGAAACAAAATTCGTTCTCCCGGTGCTGTGCGGAATGACATACGCCCAGTTTATGAAGATGGCCCCATCGTGGCGGCAGGCTCTGGCGGGAATCGCCGCGATCGAGTTGCCTGTCCAGGGGATTGCGCACGTCCTTCCGCGATTGGTCGAGGCTCTTCGTAATCGCGGTATTGTTCCTGCTCGCCCGGTCGGCGAACAGGCCAAAGTTAAATCCAACACAAGTGCTCAAACGAGCGCCGATACCCGCGAGGGCCGCGCCGCCCTACCCACGCGCCGCATCATGCTGGCCTACAAACGCGACGCGCAGCCGGACGAAGAGCTGCTCCATCTGCTCGAATCGGAACTGAGCCGCCGGGGCGCTTCGGTTTTCGTCGACCGCCACCTGAAGCCGGGCATGGAATGGGCGCGCGAGATCGAACAACAGATCCGCTCTTCCGACATCGTGATTCCGCTCCTCTCCACCGCATCGGTGCAGAGCGAAATGCTCGGCATGGAAGTCGAGATCGCCAAAGAAGCCGCGCAGCAGAACAGCGGCAAGCCTTATCTCGTCCCTGTACGCGTGAATCTAGAAGGAAAACTCCCTGACCCGCTCGCGCCGATTCTCGACCCGATCCAGTACGCGGTCTGGAACGGCCCGGCGGATA
>Ga0335070_10007884_pt1 | contig 12486 bp, 9 predicted proteins | sample Lox_Sample_13_FD_206722 | JGI IMG/M metagenome (GOLD analysis project Ga0335070, IMG submission 206722) | Soil microbial communities from Loxahatchee National Wildlife Refuge, Florida, United States - Lox_Sample_1.3 | ecosystem: Environmental > Terrestrial > Soil > Wetlands | place: USA: Florida...
GGTGATGCAGCGCGAGGGGACCGATGACCCGAGCCGCCTGCGTTCGCTCGGTGTCATCGATCTGCCGACCATCCAGCGCTATCTCAATTTCCACTCGAGCGTGACCGTCGATCTGTTCGGCTCGGATCTCTCCTCGAACGCGGCGACTTTCTACACGACCGGGCTCAAGGGGCGGTATCGCGAAGGCCGGTTGGCAGACGATCACCTGCTGAAGGAAGGCACCTATCCGGTGCTCGAAGTCGTGGGTGGGCGTCTGGTGCCACGTGAAGCACCGGCACTCAACGCGCTCAACGAGCGGCTGCGTGATGATTTCATCGAGGACTCGATCGCGGGTGTGGACGCCTGGAACCTCGCGCTGCAGAAGCGCGGACTGGAATTCCGGCTGAGCGTGCCGCACAAGGCATTCAACCGGCAGATCGGTCAGCTCGCCGGCACGCGCGTCTCCCCGGATGGACGGGTACTGACCGAGGCCGAATGGCAGGCCGGCGTGAGCACCTGGCTGCCCAGCGACCCGGATCGCCAGTACGTGCAGTCGCTCATGGGCCGCGTGGTGACGCCGGGCCAGTTCGCCAACTGGATCGCGCCGCCGGCTTCCGGGATCAACGGTCAGGCGGTGGACTGCGAGTATGTACGCTTCAACTGACGCGTAAGGTCCGCCGGACCGACAGACCCGGTTGCAGCAAGATCCGCCCCCAATTCTATGGTGTGATGACCGCCGGGTCGTCGGCGCGGTACAGCAGGTCGACTATGCCGCTGCGCCGGCTGAGCACCGCGCGTTGGTTGATGTAGCCCTTGTCGGTAATCTCGCCCGCGTCAACTGACGGCGGCTCCGCCAGCAACACCGCGCGGGCGGCATGCGCAGATGATGCTGGAGTGGCGCGTTTCATCTCTCGCAGTCCGCTGAGCACGTGAGCACGCACGAGAGGATGAGCGAGCAGTTTCTCCACGGGCAGATCCGCGGTTGTATCCGCGCAGAGGGCGCGGCACGCGGCAATGTTCGGGAAGATCAGGAATCCCACGTCCTCGCGGTCATGGCCCGTCACAACGATGTCCTGCACGATGGGTGAGTGCACGGCGATACCGCGGACACGCAGGTCACCCGTGCTCACCCATGTCCCGGAAGTGAGTTTGAAGTCCTCGCAGATCCGGCCATCGAAGCACACTCCACGCTCGGGCGCGGCGGGATCGGCGAATCGCAGCGCATCGCCGATCCGGTAGAAACCCTCTTCGTCGAAGGATTTCCGGTTCAGATCGGGCCGCCCCAGGTATCCGGGCGTGACGTTGGCGCCGCGCACCCGCACTTCCAGCTTGCCGCCCGCCGGCACCAGCTTCAGCTCGCAGCCGGGCACGGGCAGGCCGATCACCCCGGGAGCCTCGGCCTGGAAGTGGCAGAAGGTCGCCAGGGGCGCGGTCTCGGTCGAACCCCAGCCAGCCAGCAGGGGAATCCGCTCACCCGTGGTCCTGCGGGCGAGATCGGTGAGTGCGTCCCAGATGTTGCGCGGCAAGGAGGCCGCGCCGTAGAACATCACCTGCAACCGGCTGAAGAAATGCCGCCGCAACTGCGTATCGTCCGCCAACGCAGTCACCAGAAGGTCGAAGGCGCGCGGCACGTTGTAGACCACGGTGGGTGCGATCTCGCGCAGGTTGGCGAGGGTCTGTCCAAAGAGCGCCGGCATCGGCCGCCCACCGTCGATGTAGAGCGTACCGCCGTGCCGCAGGACGAAGTTGAACGTGAAGTTGCCGCCGAAGGTGTGATTCCACGGCAGCCAGTCCACCACCACCGGCGGGCTGGCCGCGCTCTCCAGCGCCGGCCAGATCTGCACCAGCGCCTGCTGGTTCGAACTCAGCATGCGCTGCGTGTTGAGAACTCCCTTGGGTTCGTCCGTGGAGCCCGACGTGAACAGGATCTTCGCGATGGTGTCGGAGGTGACCCGCGCGAATGCCTGCTCGACGGCTTCCTGGGACTGACTCGAGCGCACATCGCCGAAGCGTTGCGCGCCCAATGAGGGCGCCGGATCGAAGTCTCCGGTGAGCAGTATGGCCCGGTGCAGCGGCTCGATCGCGCGCAAGGCCGCCGCGAAGCGCCCGGAGTCCTCCACGTAGATCACGGCCGGGTGGGTGCACCGGATGATGGAGATGAGCTTGGCGAAATCCTGCGACATGAGCGAATAAGCTGGGGAAATCGGCATGCAAGGCACACCGACGTGCATGGCCGCCAACGCCAGCAGGCCGTGCCGGATGCTGTTCTCGGACAGGATGGCGACAGGGCGTTCCGGGCTGCTCCCCAGGGACAAGAGCCAGCCGCCGAGGCGCAGAACCTCGCGCAGCGCCTCACCATAGGTCAGGCGCAGCCAGCTCCCGTCGGGGCCGCGCTGGCAGAGGAACGGCCGGTCTGCTGCCGCGCCTGCCCACTTGAGGAGATACTCACCGATAGCGCGTGGATAGGGGCGTAGGGATTGCGGTGAGCGCAGCAGGATGCAGCCGTCTGCACGCCGCGTAACGTCCACCTCAGCCGGAGCGAACAGACGCTGCGGGTCGCGGACAATGGCGGCCTTCGGCATCGAACTCATCAGGTCCCCCGGCTGCCAGGCGCTTCCTGTTGCAGGACCTGCTCCACGACGGCAGGCTTGAACAGGGGTTTGCGCTGCACGAATCGAGTCCAGATGAAAGCATACGCTGCGGTCCCGGCCAACATGCAGCCGAATGGCACGAACACGGCGGCTGGGCTGGTGCCGGGAGGAGCAATGTAGGCGATGGCGACCCCGATACCGATGATGGATACGCATTGCGGCAGGGGAAACCAGGGTGCCCGGTAGGGACGGGGCAGATCCGGGCGGCGCAGCCGCAGGGCGCTGACCGACAGGGACACCAACACATAGGCGACCGCCCAGGCACACACGGCTGCCAGCACCAGGTTGGCCAACCGGTTGATGTCACCGTGAATGAGCCAGGCATGGAAGCACGGAATGGCGGCTGAGACCGCGATACCGACCAGCGGTGTCTTCAGGCGCGGATGAAGGTACGCGAATGCCTTGGGCAACGCGCCGTCGATGGCCATGCCGTAGAGAATGCGCGGCAGTCCGGCCATGAGCGTGTTGATGGTTGCGGCACCGGCGAACAGCAGTCCGATGCCGAGCCAGACTCGCCCGAAGGGACCCAGCACGCTCTCGGCGAACCGCGGAATGGCCATGGGCGTATCCAGCAGGTGCACGCTGCCCGTTGCATCGAGCGGGACGTTCGCGACCTGGCGGCTGACCGCGGTGCCGAAAACGACCATGCACAGGGCAACCGCCCACAGCCCGAGGCTCATGGCCCGTGGAATCTGCCTGGCCGGCTGGCGCAGTTCCGCCGCCAGAGGGGTTACGAACTCGAATCCCACGAACATGAACATCGCCATGCCGACGAGCGACAGGATGGCCGGCAGGCTGGTGCCGACCGCGGAGGGCCCGAACCACCCACTGAAGTGCACGGCGGCCGGGTGCAGCAGGCCTGCGATGCCGAACACCATCAGCGTGCTCCACATCCCGGCGGTAAGGATGATCTCGATGCGGCCGTAGACGCGGATGCCCAGCGCATTGGTCGCGGCAAACAGCAGAACCATGCCGACACCGACCAGCCAGGAGGTGCCGCTGCGCTCCAGCACGGTGTTGAGGGATTCGAAGTTGACCAGCGCCATGATGCCGCTCAACACGGTTTCCGCCGTGCCGGCGAACACGTGGACCAGCAGGTAGGCGCTGATCGTCCCGGTGATCGCCAGGAAGCGGCCCAGCCCGCAGGAGATGTAGTCGTACACCGAACCGGTGGTGGGCAGGATGGCTGCAGCTTCCGCGAATGACATGGCCTGCGCCCGCATGACCACGAAGGCGATGGCGATCGCCGCCACGAAGGCTCCACCACCCAGGCCGAAGCCACTGGTCACCGTGAGGATGACCGGGCTGGCCATGATCAGCCCCACGGCCGTGGCGAGCGCGGTCGGGAAACCAACCGTATTGCGCGCGGGAGAGTCCGTCAGAGCGTTCGCCGATTCCCGTGACACGCAGGCCTCCGACCCCGGATCCGGTTCGCGCTCAGCCCGCGGCGCTCAAACCGGACTCGAGCGCGCCCACCAGGGCGTCAACGTGCTCGCGAGTGAACACGAGCGGAGGTGAGAGGATGATCTTGGTTCCCACAGGACGCACCAACGCGCCGGCGGCGCGCGTATGCGCAGCGACGGCACTGGCGTAGCCATCCTGCGGATCTATCGGTTCGCGAGTGGATTTGTCCTTCACCAGATCCAACGCAATCATCAGACCCTTGCCACGCACCTCGCCGACTGCTGCGAAGCGTTGCTCGAAGGGTTTGAGACGCTCCAGCAGGTAGGCCCCCTGGCGGGCCGCATTCGCGGGCAGATTCTCGTCGCGCACGATCTTCAGACTGGCAAGACCTGCTGCGCAGGCGACGGGATGCCCTGAGTACGTGTAGCCGTGCATGATCGCGCCCGTGAAATCGGCGTTGCGCTTGAACGCTTGTTCGATCCGCTCGTTGAACACAGTGGCCCCGAGCGGGATGTAGCCGGAGGAGATGCCCTTCGCCAGGCACATGATGTCGGGTTTCACGCCCCAGCCTCGGCTGCCGAACATCGAGCCGCTGCGCCCGAAACCCGTCACGATCTCATCGGCGATCAGCAGGACGCCATGACGGTCGCAGACCTGGCGCACCAGCGGCCAGTAGGTTGCCGGTGGGACGATCACTCCGCCCGCACCCTGGATGGGCTCGGCGATGAAGGCGGCAACGGTGTCCGGACTCTGGAACTGGATCTCCCGGTCGAGCAGTTCGGCGCAGATGCGCGCCAGCTCCTGCGGGTCCTGCGTGAAGGGATTTCGATAGACCCAGGGTGTGTCGACATGGAAGCATCCGGGCAGCAGCGGCTCGTAGTTGCGCCGGAACACCGTGTTGCCGTTGACCGAGGCGCCGCCGAAGTGAGTGCCGTGATAGCCCTGCTTCAGGGCGATGAACTTCGTGCGGTCGGGCTGGCCCTGCAGCCGCCAGTACTGGCGTGCGAGCTTCAGGGCGGTCTCCACCGCATCCGATCCGCCGGAGCTGTAGATGACCCGCCGCATGCCTTCCTCGGCGGTCAGCTCCATCAGCAGCGCCGAGAGTTCCTCCGCGCGCGGGTGCGAGACTCCGTCGAAGAGCTGGAAGTACTCCAGCTCATCCAGCTGCGCGACGATCGCGGCCTTGACCTCGGGGCGGTTGTGGCCGACGTTGACGTTCCAGAGTCCGGCGACACCGTCAACCAGCCGCTTGCCCGAATCGTCGTACACATAACAGCCATCGCCGCGCACGATGCGGATGGGTGCGCGGCGCTGCATCTCGTTGGGATGCAGCATGGGGTGCCAGAAGTGACTGCGCTCGGTTCCAGTGTGGGCGGACATGTGTCGCTCCGTTTCAGCGAAAGCGCTCATCGACCGGCACATCCAGCGCGGTCACGAGGCGGTTGGTCTCGTTGGCCAATCCGACGATGGCCAGCAGCTCCGAATACTGGGTCTCGGTCATGCCTTTGTTGCGCGCCGCGGCGCCGTGCGAGGCAATGCAGTAGTGGCAGCCGTTCGAGGCGCTCACCGCCAGATACAGCAGCTCCTTCACGAGCGGATCGAGACTGCCCGGTCCCATCACTTCCTTGATGTTCGACCAGACGCGGCGCAGTGCCACCGGGTCGTGGGCCAGCACCTTCCAGAAATTGTTGACCCAGTCGCTCTTGCGGGTGGCCATGATGTCGTCATACACGGCGCGGACCTCGGGCGAGGCGTCCCGGTATTCGATGGGCTGACGTCGTGCACTCATGGGCGGGCTCCGCCGGCCGGGGCCGGATTGCTGTGCAGGTGGCTGTGACGATAGCCGTAGAACGCGTAGACCAGAAGGCCCAGGACGGTCCACAGCGCAAGGCGGATCCAGGTGTCGGGCGGCAGGGCCGCCATGAGGATGGAACAGATCAGCGCTCCGCCGCTGCAGATGATCCAGGGTGCGCGCACGCGGAAGCGGCGCGGCAGATCCGGCCGCAGCCTGCGCAGAATGAGCACGCCGATGCAGACAGTGACGAATGCCAGCAGCGTCCCGATGGAGACCAGTTCGCCCAGGAGTCTGACCGGCAGCAGTCCGGCAATGAGGGTCGCCGCCAGTGCGGTGATGATCGTACTGTGGGCGGGAGTCCTGAACCGGGGATGCACGTCGGCAAACCAGCGGGGCAGCAATCCATCGCGCGACATCGTCAGGAAGATTCGCGACTGACCTACAGTCATGACCAGCATCACGGAAGTCATCCCGGCGATCGCACCGATCTTCACGGGAATGCCCAGCCAGCGCAGCTCGGGGTGTCGATCCAGTGCCAGGGCCACCGGAGCGGCAACGTCCAGGTCGGTGTACGGCACCATACCCGTCAGAACCAGAGCGGTGGCTATGTACAGCACCGTGCAGATGGCCAGACTGAACAGAATGCCCAGCGGCACATCGCGCCGCGGATCCCTGGCCTCCTGCGAGCAGGTGGAAATGGTGTCGAAGCCGATATAGGCGAAGAAGATGATGCCGGCGGCCGACAGCACCCCGCTCCAGCCGAAATGGCCGAAGTGCCCTGTGTTGGGCGGCACGAACGGGACCCAGTTCGAGGGTGAGATGAAATTCGCGCCCAGCAGGATGAAGGCCGCCACCACGGCGATCTTCACGATGACGATCGCCGAGTTGATGGCCGAGGACTGGCGGATGCCGACATAACACACGGCTGCCACCGCGAGGACGATCAGTACGGCCGGCAGGTTGAGCAACGCGCCGGTGGCCACGAGTCCGTGGTCTCCGGGGCCGCGATCGAACGGCGCGCTGGTGAGCGACTCGGGCAGATGCACACCGAATTGTCCCAGGAGGCTCATGACGTACCCGGACCACCCGACCGCCACGGTGCCCACCGAGAAGGTGTATTCCAGGACCAGATTCCAGCCGATGAACCAGGCGACCAGCTCACCCATCGTTGCGTAGGCGTAGGAGTAAGCGCTGCCGGAGACCGGGAGCATCGAGGCCAGTTCGGCATAGCAGAGCGCGGCCAGCGCACAGCCGATGCCGGCCATGACGAAGGACAGCACCAGCGCGGGCCCCGCGTGATTGGCTGCGGCAGTGCCGGTGAGCACGAAGATGCCTGTGCCGATGATGGAGCCGATTCCGAAGGCCGTCAGCGCGGGCAGAGAAAGTGTCCGGCGCAGCTCATGTTGGCCGTCGGTGGCCATCGCTTCGGCGGGCTTGAGGGCGAACAGGCCGTTCGGCATTGTTTTGATCCGCGAAGAAGGAAAATCTACGGGAGCAGGATCACCGCGCCTGCGGTCTGGCGCGATTCGATCGCGACATGGGCATCGGCGGCGCGCCGCAGCGGCAGGCGCAAATCGACGCGACCCTGGATCACGCCAGCCCGCAGGGCCGCGAAGGTGGCCTCGGTCATGGCTTCGAGCGCGGTGCGTGCGCGAATATAGTGAAACAGCAGCGGACGTACGACCGCGTTCGAGCGAACCGACAGCCGCGAAACGGCGAACGGGGGCACGGCGCCGGAGGATTGGCCGAAGTTGACCAGCGTGCCGAAATACCCCAGGCAGTCGATGGAGCCGCAGAACGTGTCGGCACCCACCGAGTCGTACACCGCATCCACACCGTTGCCGTCGGTGAGCTGGGCGACGCGCTCGACGAAGTTTTCCTGCCGATAGAGGATGATCTCGTCCGCACCGCACTCGCGCGCGATCGCGGCTTTCTCCGTCGATCCCACAGTCGCGATGACACGGGCGCCAAGATGTTTGGCCCAGCGCGTCAGCGGCTGACCCACACCACCCGCCGCTGCGTGGATCAACAGGGTCTCGCCGGCACGCACCTGGCGCGTGTGCAGCAGGAGCATGCAGGCCGTCAGCCCCTTGATGGTCAGGCTCGCGGCGGTCTCATCGCTGAGCCAGTCTGGCAGGTGCACTGCAAGCGCTGCGGGCAGGAGGCGAGCTTCGGCGTAGCCTCCGTAGGTCTGGTCGATGTAGCAGATGCGATCGCCCGGGGAAAATCCCGTTACGCCTGCACCGACGCTCTCGACGATACCGGCCGCCTCCACGCCCGGAATGCCCGGCAGCTTGAGGGTCTGGTAAAGGCCCGTGCGCACATAGGTATCGTGGAAATTCACACCGATCGCGGTGTGCCGGATGCGCAGCTGACCGGCGCCGGGTTCGCCAACGGTGACCTCTTCCCAGAGCAGCTTCTCCGGCCCGCCGGTCTCGCGGAGCAGGATGGCGTGGGTCACGCGATCACCCGGATCCAGCCGAACGGATCGGGTGCTCGGCGCTCCTGTATGGCCAGCAGCGCATCGCGCAGCCGCGCCGCCACGATGTTGGTATCACGCGGCCGGAAGAGACGCTCGTCGCTGTCCGCCAGCCCCGATATGGGCATGACAATTGCCGCCGTACCGCACGCAAAGGTCTCGCTGCACTGGCCGGACTCGATCTGCCCCAGCAGCTCGTCCATCTCCATCTGGCGCTCCACCACCTTGTAACCCAGATGGCGGGCCAGCGTGATGAGCGAGTCGCGCGTGACTCCGGGCAGGATGGATCCCTCGAGTTCGGGCGTGTGCAGTTCACCGTTGATCACGGCGAAGAAGTTCATGCCCGAGAGCTCCTGGATGTAGCGGTGCGAGGCGGCATCCAGCCACAGTGCGACCGCGTGACCGCGCGCGACCGCGGCACTCGACCCGCGCAGCGAGGCCGCATAGTTCGCGGCGGCCTTGGCGGCACCCACGCCGCCCACGGCGGCTCGCACGTCGCGGCGTTCGATCGCCACCGTCGGCGCGCCCGTCGCATAGGCTTCGACCGGGTTGGCGATCACCATGAAGCGGAACGTTTGCGAGTTGCGCAGCAGGTAGCCGCTCTCGGTGCCGAACAGGAAGGGCCGCAGGTACAGCGACTGACCGGAACGTGCCGGAATGAGATCGATGCAGGCGTTGGTGACAGATTCCAGGCCGGCGAAGAACAGAGCCTCGGGCACGACGGGCATGGACAGCCGCTGCGCGGAGCGCTCCATGCGCCGGAAGTTCTCGATGGCGCGAAACAGGCTCGGGCGCGCCTGACCGATTCGGTACGCCTTCAGCCCTTCGAACACCAGCTCCGCGTAATGCAGCACGCGCGCGCCGGGCCAGATCTCGATCGGGCCGAACGGCAGCAACTGGCCGCGACCCCATCGCCCGTCACGCCATTCGGCGCTGAACATGACCGGCGCGCTGACCGGCCCGAAGCCGAGTTTTTCAGGCAACACGAAACTCTTGAGCGCTTCGGCGACGCCGGGCGCGACATCCACGTTGGACATTCAGCCTCGCAGGTAGGCGTCAGTACCGGCCAGCCAGTCCTGGCGGGGTGGACAGAACACATCCACATCGAGCGTATCCTCCAGCGCCAGGGCGCGATGCGGCAGGTGAGAGGGGATCACCACGACCTCGCCGGCCCGGACGGTGATCTCCTGCGCACCGTCGGCGCCGAACCAGAAGTGCAGGGCGCCTTCCAGGATGTAGGTGAGCTGCTCGTTCTCGTGTGAATGCTGCGGGACGTCGTCGCCCTTCTCCAGGTACACGTGCGCGATCATCATCCGCTCGGAGGTGATCAGCTTGCGTGTCAGGGTCCCCTTGAGCTGCTCCGCCGGAATGTCATTCCAGCGGTAGTGCTGAGGGGCACCCGGCTTGGCCGCGGGACCCGCGGCGGCTTTCGAGTCGGTCATGGCGGTCTCTCTTCAGCGAGCTGCGGAACAAGATGCTTCAGGGGAGGATGGCGATCACGCGCGCCGGGAAGCCACTGCCCTCGGCGGGCTTGGGAAAGCTGACCAGCGCCAACGCCCCGTACTCGGGCACCTGGTCGAGATTGGCCAGCATCTCGATCTGGTAGTGGTTGGTGCCCAGAACGTAGGACTCGAGTGTGTAGTCGTCCCTGGTGGTCGCCAGGCCCGGATCGGTGTCGGTGGTTTCGTGACCGGAGGCGGCAATGTGCCGCTGCTCGTACAGCAGCTTCAACACCGGCATGCTCCAGCCCGGATAGTGGGCCACGCCGGCGGCATCGCGGTTCTGCATGGAAGCATCGTTCGGCCAGCGTTTCGACCAGTCCGTGCGCATGACGACGAAGGCATGCGCCGGAATTCTTCCATGGCGAGCCTCCCAGTCCTGCACGTCATGCAGCGACAGGACGTAGTCCGGATTCTTCGCCACCTTTTCGTGCACATCGAGCACGACCAGCGGCATGACCATGTCCTTGGGATCTATCTGATCAACGCTCTTCAATCCATCGTGGAAGTGCGCCGGCGGATCCACGTGCGTTCCCCATTGGCCGACGTGGCAGAACTCCTCCACGTGAAACCCGTCCTTCTTGATCGTGTAGAGGGTGCGCCTTTTCATCTCGCCGAAGCCCTTCCAGTGCGGCGTGTCCACGCCGAAGGAATGGGTGAGATCCACGAAGCGCTTGGATGCGAGCAGCTCGTAGGTGCTCATAAGGTTGGGCGAACTCGTGGCCGCCGCTGGCTTTGCGCCCGTTGGCGGGTCGGCTTGCGCCAGACTGAGCTGCAGCGCCAAAGCGGCGGCCACTGCCGGAAGGACCAGCCGGGATCGGTGATCAGTCATGCGACGACGCCCCCTCGCAGGGGTCCCAGGTCCTGGGACCCCCCTTGTTTCATGTCGAAAGACGCATTGTCTCAGAAGTGATAGATGACGTGGGCCTTCCACCAGCGCGGATTGCCCGGATACAGCTGGGCCAGCCCATTGATGGACGTATTGTCGAAGCCCATGACGCCATAGTGCTTGTTCAGGGCATTCTCGAGCGAGGCGCCGATCTCGTACCTGGCGCTCGTCGGTGTCCAGAACAGACGCACGTTGCCGACTCCGAAGCCGCCTTGCTCCACCACTGGCAGGTCGGACAGATTGAACCAGAAGCGGCTCATGTAGTTGCCGTCGAGCTGCAGGGCGAGCTGCCCGGGGCCAGCGGGCATCGTGTAGCGGGCCAGGGCATTGGCACTCCAGCGCGGCGCGTTCGGGGGTACCCAGTCGCCCTTGACGCCCGTGCCGCGTGAATCCACGTTCTTCACGATGGCATCCACGTAGCCGGCGCCGAAGCCGAAGCGCCAGGAGGAGTTGGGCACCCACTGGATGTCCGTCTCCGCGCCCTTGTGGGTGGCATCCGCGTTCACGATCAGCTGCTCCAGTCCCACCGGGTAGATCAGCGCCTGATAGTCGTGATAGTCGTAGTAGTACGCGGCCGCGTTCACACGCAGCGTGTGATCCAGGAACTCCGACTTGATGCCAATTTCGTAGGAAGTCAGCTTCTCTGGCTTGAACTCGAGCGTGCTCAGATCGCTGATGGTGATGGGGAACAGCGGCGCCGTGAAGCCGCCACCCTTCACACCGCGGTTGTAGCTGGCGTAGGCCAGCACTGCATCGGACAGGTGGAAATCCACCTGCGCCTTGCCGCTCGCCAGGGTGCCGGACAGGCTGTTGCGGTAGTCGAACAGCACGTTGCCGAACTCCGGTATCACCGGTGGCGTGAGCACCGTGATCGGGTTGTTCGGATCGTTCGGATAGAACTCATACGGATACCAGGTGAAGTGGTAGTCCTTCTGGTCGCGCGTCACGCGCGCGCCCAGGGTCAGGCCGATGAGGTCCGTGGCCCGGTATTCCACCTGTCCGAAGGCGGCATAGGACTTGGTGAGCTGCTCGTACGGCGAGCGCGTCGCCGGTACACCGCCATTCGGTCCCGGTACGCCACCGTTGCGATAGAAGGTGGTGCAGTCGCCGTAGGGCCACGCGCCCTCAGGTGGGAAGCACGCGTTGTTGGGGTTCGTGGGCGAGAAGAACTCCTGCGCGGCGTAGAACGCCGGCCCGATCCAGCCCTCGTAGTACTTGCCGTCGACCCGCAGACCGTAGACGCCGGCCGTCCAGGTGAGGGTCTTGTCGCCACCGTTCAGGCGTGCTTCCAGCGATTCCTGGGTCACGCGGCTGCCGTTGAAGAACTCGAACAGGGTCGTGGGCGAGGCGTCAGAGTCCTCCTGGTAGTCCTTGCTCAGGCGCGAGAAGTCGCCGATCACGGTGAGCGCGGCACCGCCCAGATCCTGTGTGTACTTCGCGCTGATCCCGGAGGTCTTGATCCGGGCGAATCCGCTGATGTTGTCGCGGATCGTGAACGGCCCGCTGTTGGGCACGCCGCTGGCGTTGCAGCCGTTGCAGGTACCCCAGTAGTTCTCGTCGGCGGGCAGGAAGACGTCGTAACCCAGGGCGACGTTCTTCGTCGCGCGTTCTTCCCACGAACCGGCATGCACGTCCTCGCGCGCGTATCGTCCGGTCACGAGCAACCGCGCATCGCTGGGCAGCTTGAAGAGCAACTCGCCGCGCAGGGCCCAGTCGTTGCCGTTCTCCGCGTCGGCGGCGCCACCGGCCACATTCTTGAACAGCGGGTCGTAGTGGTTGGACTGGAACGC
>Ga0335070_10007885_pt1 | contig 12485 bp, 9 predicted proteins | sample Lox_Sample_13_FD_206722 | JGI IMG/M metagenome (GOLD analysis project Ga0335070, IMG submission 206722) | Soil microbial communities from Loxahatchee National Wildlife Refuge, Florida, United States - Lox_Sample_1.3 | ecosystem: Environmental > Terrestrial > Soil > Wetlands | place: USA: Florida...
GGCAGCCCGATTAAGGCGGCCGGGACCATTTTAGGACGGACATAGTTCCATGGCCCGTTATACCCGGATGCCCTGTACCAGCGCCCTTCGAGAGTGCGCCACCAGTATCCGAGATACAAGAAGATCTCTGCCTCTTCGACCCGCGCAACAGAGACCTCTGAGCCGGGTATGGCAGCAACGGACGGCGTAGCCGTCAGGGCAAATGCAGGAGGCGCCGGCATCTGTCCTATCTCCGCACTCATCGGCCGGCTGTCTCCATCACGGACCGCCCATGCATAACTCCTGGCTGAGGCAAATGCGTCCCACTGACAGCCGCTTCCGAAGTCGAAATACCAGTAGAAGTCAGAAGACATGTTATACTTCGTGCCGGTCCAATATCTGAACGGCTGAAGATTGACAAAAGGACTGCTATTTTTCAGGGCGCTTCGGTCGTGGGCCTTCAAAGTCGCGCTGTTTCCCAGCTCATCGTAAAACAGATGCCCCATCTCGCTGGTGCGTATGTTCCAATCGTACTTCGGATCGCTCTTCTCCGGGTTGCGGGCATCCGGAAGACGCCAGTCCGTATATCCCTGATAAACGAGGCCCTCGGCCCACTTCGTTGCCCCGGATGCGGTCATGAGACCGTCCTTGCTCTGGCCCATGGACTTGGCCATATTGGCGTCCTGCAGCCAGGTGATATTCAGTGTGTCATCGTAGATCAGCCCGCCGCCGCGGTCGATGAGCGCCGCGGTGACGGAAGACGATTTTCCGAGCAGCAAGACCAGTAGTAAGAAGCTTATTAAACCCTTTCTCCCGAGCATTTCCCAAATCACTCCTTCTTTCATCTCTTCTCCAACAGAATCGATACAGGATTCGCGAACCATGAAACCGTTGGTTCTTCCAGAATTTCTATGTGTCTTCTCTCTCTCCCTCCCCTTTGCTAAAGGGGAGGCAAGGAGGGGTTACTATAGATCATGTTCGCTATGCGCCATGCTCTATGCGCTATGCTATTTCACTTTCCCGTAGCGCTCACGATCGGCTTCTCATTTGCACCCTTTTCAACCGTCAAATCACAGATCAGCGTTGCGCCTCCCAAAGGGTTTCGGAAATCAAGGGTGATCACCTTATCATCCACACCGGCAATGCGCCCGACCATCTGGCCTGCTCGGACGAGTGTGCCCTTCCGGGCTTCGATCTCGATCTCATAATTCTCCTCCGTCTCCCGCACATGTCCGGGTCCCAACGGGGTCTGAATGACATCGCCGGGTTTCGGGAAACGGATGACCACTTCCTCCTCCGTAACGGCCTGAACCCTTCCCGGGAACGCGGGATCGTAAGCAAATGCCTGTCCGACTTCTGGAGTTTTACCCGTCCGGGCTTGGTAATTCCCCAAAGGCATTTTCATTTCCTTGGGTCTTTTGCGTATGCGCGACAGTTGAGCGACGTAGTCCCGCTCACTTCTCGTCGGGATATCCTGGGCAGCGAGTCTCACTTCACGTTTCTCGCCCTCCTTCATACCGACCACAGAATCGGCCAGCCGATAAATAATTTCGTCCTCAAAGGCCATTTCTTTCATCGCCTGCTGTTCCGGGAAGGGAGCAGCCGCCGTAACTGAAACAGGAGCTTCCTTCCCGCTCCGCAAAAATACCGATAATTTCGGCTGGTCCTCCGCCACGGGGTCTGTTGCCGCAACGATTTCTCCTGTTGGCAGCTTGCAGAGAAAACGAATATCGACAACATCCGCCGGCTGCACGACCCTGTCCTTTCCGGAATCCGGAGAGTCAGCCAACTGAACAGCTTTCCCCGTCCCCACGGACGCACAAAGAAGAACGATTGCAAACAAGAGTACAACCAAGCCCGACTTTCTGAGTTTGCTCATAAGAATCTTCCTCCTCCACTTAGACAAAGTAGGTTCGGCAGCGCACTCCATCTTTGGCCCGGTTTCATTCCGGTTCCACGCGGAAAGGAGTGGTTGCAACGACACAAAGCTAACACAGGTTTGTTGAGATCGTGTTACGGTTCTATGAAAAATCGGTTATCTTTTCTTTTTGTTTGGGACGGCCAGAGATAAAGTTGCGGGGCCGCTGATGGCGCCCCGCAACTTTCTAACTGGAACTAAGGATCAGAGCCGACTGGTTCTCCTATTCTCGGCAGCAGTTCCCACTAGAATGAAAACCTACGCAGCAAGCCTCGGGGCCGTGAGTTGACGTTCCTGCCCCTGTGCAGGCCGGGTTAGCAATGTTGTCCCAGCTCAGGTAATCCCAGGTGTTGCCATTGCCCACATTATAAACCCAACCAGAAAACAGGCTATATGGGATGACCGGAAATGCGCATGTCGGCGCCCAGAAACCATTCGCACGGTGAACGTTGATCGGGTCAGCCGCGTGATTACACAGAGCTATCAACGTAGCATCGGCAGCATTGCCAGGCGTAACATACATATTCTGGACGGTGATGAATGGGTAGCTCGAGTTAATAACATTCGCTCTGGTTGGAACCACGCCGTTAAAGGTAAGTCTATGCGTGGCCGGGTAATTGGTAAGATCCTGGTCTGCATCGGCATAACCAATAGCGCCAGTTCCATCCCAATAGGCGCCGCTGCTAAGTCCGGCGCCGTTTACGCATTTCATCTCGTCGGCAGAGCCGTCATTGAAGAAATAATTGCTCCCTGAGTAGGTCAGCCCACCACCACCAGCCACCTTGGGAAGATTAACAACGGCTGATGCGAGTGTGGGGAAGAGGCTGTTGATAGTTGCATGGGTACCCGATCCGGCATGACGAAAACAGACATTAATGACCCCGGCGTTATAACCCGGCAGGTCCGACCAATCCGCAAGCGCTCCGCTCCCGAAGATGATCTTCGCGGTAACCAGATTAATGTCGGTCGGCTGAGTAACGCCGTCCGCCAGCTTCACGCTGTTGTTGATGAAGAACGCGAAAGGGATCGTCAGGGGCCGGCAATAATCTGTTACACCGGCATCCGTTATGGCATTGGCGCCCAGGAAATTCCGTGTTATCGAGCCGCCTTCATACGGACCAAGCTTCTGGCCCACTGATGTCTGAAAGAAGTCGCCAACCACCACGTCAGAAGCGCCGATGGTTACAGTATAGCAAGCCCGGGCATCGCCAGTATAAGCTGTGAGCATTAACCGCTGAGTGCCGGGGCAGCCACCGGGTGCGGCGTTAGGGTTAACGGTGTTGTTCTGGAGGGCAAGCACTCCGTCATACGACGCTTTCGAGGAGACGCGAATGTTGACCGAATTGGCTCCGCATGTCGCATTCACGATAAAGTGTTTCTTGGCTTCGGAACTTCCGTCGTTTAACTCACGGCTCCCGTTTACAGTGCAGCCCTGATCGGCCAGAAAATTGGCACCCTCAGCCTTCCAGAAATTATACTGGGCAGAGGCCCCGTAGATATTGATGTCGGACGCGGGCATTGACAATGCCGCTCCCGCGAGTGTCAGGAGGGCGGCCCCGGTTACAACCGCTAAAAGTATCTTCTTGAAATTCATATTTGTTCTCCTTTCGAATTGTTTTTAGTTTAAAATGGATTCGAATTACACGAATTACAGCGAATGGCGCCAAATTCGTGTTCCTACGCCATCATTCTCCTGCGAATCCCGATCAGGCCAAGCAAACCTGAGCCAAGAAGGTACACGGCTGCCGGGATAGGAACTGGAGCAGCATTGGGGAGCAGCTCGGTAGTGCCATTAGCAAAGGTTCTGATCGTAGCAATCAAATAAGTCGCCTGGCCGCCGGCGTAAGTTGTCGTATTTTGTGATGGGTCATAATAATACAGATACTGGTCCACATAACCCAGCGTCGCAAGGGCAGCGAGGCTTGCATCAGCCCCGGTCCCCGGATGTTGGGTTGTGTTGATGTAGGTACCAAGCGTGCCACCAGTACCAAATTTGGTCTCATACGAATTATCAAGGGGAGCTACTGTAATGGTGGCGTTATTAGTACCCGCAGCCGAACCTTGGTAATTTAGCAAATTAGCGCTCGAGTTACTGGCGAACCCGGCCCACTTGCGGCTGCCGCTCCACTGACCGGTCGCTAAGGCGCCGCTCGCCCATACCTGGTTTGAGGCGTCACCGTATGCTGTATTCGTAACCATATAATACGCAACGGTCAAACCGGATACTGGTGTGCTACCGAATGTGCCGAAATTAATTGGATTGGCACTGAGTAGCGTGGTTGCCGAGATCGGCGATGTCAGCGATGCAAAATTGCCCAAATCGGTAGCGTATTCATATGATTTCCCGTCACTCGCATTGACCCCATACGCAATGCGGATCAAATCGCCGGTCTTGAATGCCAAGTCCGCCATGGCCTGCCCGGTCATGCCGAACACTAATATGCCAACTGCCAGAAGCATCAAAATCTTTTTCATTGTTTTTCCTCCTTAGTTTGAATAGTGTTTAGTGTTAAGTGATCGGATGCCTGCTAACTCTGCATCCTCTCAGCCTCCTCGTTTTCCCTATCACCCCCTTTCTTTGTAGATTTCTTGCACTTGCTGGATCCCTCAACCACTCAAGCCTTGCCCTGAGTCCCGCGAGGCGCGCGATCGAAGGGTCAGCAAGTACCAAATTCAGGCCTGCTGTTACCTCACCTGCCCTGAGCGAAGTCGAACGGGTCAGGTCAGCCAAGGACCTCCTGAAAAACCGCATAGCGCGTAGAGCATAGCGCATAGCGTACTCCCGAGACATCAACTTCTAAAGCGGCGGCGGCCCACTAGGCCCAACAACCCTGATCCTAAGAGCCATACCGCTCCGGGGATGGGCACTGGCGAGACCGTTGGATAAAACAACATGGCGAAATTCACTTTGTTCTGCGTGTTGTCGGTATAGACGGTAAACGTCGCGCTTTGACCAGGCGCCACAAGCTGTGAAAAATAGAGGTCAAGCGTTGCGCCAAAAGGGGATCCATACACGGTGTTGTTGTTTGCCGTCCATTGCAACAGGATGTTACTGCCGTTCACAGTCACGGTGGGCACGTCCCCTTGAAAGTAGACGTGGGAGACATCAGAGCCAGCGGAGAGTATCCCGAAGTGAAAATCGGTCCAGCTCTGGCTCCCCGTGTTTGTCGCTGTCATCGTGACAAATCCTTTCCAGGGGTCCTGATCATTATGGATGACCTGCTGGTTACTGTCATATCCGGACCCGGAGAATAGGAAGGGAGTGTCGATGGTCACGCTATGCGCCCAAACCGACGGAGCGCCCGCGAAGAGCAACGCTGCCAGCACGGAAAAGCCCAAGACAACCGGCTTCCAGCCATTCATCGGGTTTGCTAGGGACAGAAGCGACTTCATCCTCAAAATCCTTCCTTTGTTCGTTTGAGACCCACGAAGGGCCCCTGCCTTGCCACCTTCAACTGCAAATAATTCTCTCATGATTCACCTCCTTTCCACTCACGAATGACATGACACAAAAAAAGCCCGAACCAAGAATGTCGACTTCTCGATTCGGGCTTTCCGGTTCTTGACAGGTTTTCCTGCCAGCCAGCAAAGGACCCTAAAATATTTTCTTTTTAAGAATACTCTGACAGACGATTGTTACGGTTTGACGAAGGTCAAATTAAATTTCCGTGAATTTATTTTTATTTTTTTGAGACTCGTCACATTTCCAAAAAAAAAGCCCGAATCAAGAATAGGAGCTCCGCTTCTCAATTCGGGCTTTCTGGTTCTTGACAGATATTCCTGCCGGCCAGCAAAGGACCCTGGAGTGTTTTAATTTCTTAGAATCTGTTCAAACTTTTCATCATGGAATATTTGAAATTTCCTCAGTAATATCCTCCCCCTTCGATGGGGGAGGATTAACCCTGCACCACGTAGGGTGCAGGACAATGCCCTGAACATCACATGGTTCACGGGGTGGGGGTGGACAGAACCAATCTTGTCCGGATTTAGTTCCCCCTCCCCTTCATCCCCTCCCACGGCGGGGAGGGGAGTTTCTATTGGTCAGTTTTACAAAGTGTTAGAGACAAATTCCAAAATCTTTTCTGTAAGAATCTAATCATTAGTTTTCAATAGCTTATGTTTTCAGTTTCTCACCGACACTCACACTGACACTGTCACTTCTGTTTTCTTCACGAATACTCTGACAGACGATTGTTACGGTTTGACGAAGGTCAAATTAAATTTCTGTTAATTTTTTTTTATTTTTTTAAACCCGCTGACTCTTTTCGAGAAAAACTCTGCTCAAAGCCTGCCCTGAGCGAAGTCGAAGGGTCCAACAACCTCTTCAATTCAGCCTTGCTGTTACCCCCCTCCCTCACCCTCCCCCTCTGAGGGGGGAGGGGTGGGGTGGGGGTGGTAAAAAAAAGCCCGAACCAAGAATGTCAACTTCTCGATTCGGGCTTTCTGGTTCTCGACAGATATTCCTGCCGGCTAGCAAAGGACCCTGCAAATATTTTACCCATTCGGCGGCGCTTCGCGCAGCTCAGGGTTTACTTTTTTTTGGTCTCTCTTCAAACCTCTTTAGAATCTCTTCAAACTTCTCGATTCTCCCTATGTTTCCACGGGAAAAATTCACCTTGATGTATCCCGTGAACTTTTTTTCCATGAGGGCCATGATCGCCTCCGTAATCCTTTTCACCTTATCCATCGGTCCATGGCTAAATGGTAATCGGTTTTCGATAAAGGCTACGGTTAGGAAGCCCGTATCGTTTAGGGGTTGCCGGCAAGGCGCCTGTGCTTCGACAGGCAGGGGTGAAATTCTTAGGACGAATAACGTAACCGAGTGACAAAACAGGCATCGTTACCTTGCCCGCTGGACGAAACCTTTATTTTCTAATAACCGCATGCGAACACTTTGACGGACAATTGTTACAGTTTGATGGAGAACATGTTAAATTTCTGTTAACCCCGTTAGAAATTCCACCGGGGCATCAATTCTAATGGGGCGAATTCCCCGAAGCCTCATCATGACAATAGGTTAGATTTTTACATGTATCATTCTGACTGAGAACTTGTTTCTAATCCCGTGAACTAAGTATGATTTCCCACGCGTTAAATCATTTTACATGTAGCGCAAGGCTTTAGCCCTCCGGGCCGGAAGCCTTGCTTAAAGCAACCCTAAAGGATTGCCCTACAAAATATTTATCCCTGCCTCCCCTTTTCTTTGGCTTTAGTCTTTTTCATCAATCCAGTAATCATCATACTTGCCTGGACAAAATCAGGCATCTTTAGGTTGGAGGCGACTAAATTCATCTCAGAGATCATCAACTCTTTTTCGCAGTGCTCGATATCATATATAAACTTCCCCAGGCCCAACATAGTGACGGACGGAGCGAAGTCAACGTTAAGAGAAACCTTCAGGTAGGCATTCACCTCTTTCGGCTCCAAAATCCTAACACTCCGAATGCCAATTCCATTCTTCTCGGAAAGCCGCTTTAGGATCTCCTGAAGATTGGCTGCTCCAAGCTGCGGTGTTTCTCCCGAAAGGAGCCTTTGCTGAATCCCTTCGTACTCTTTAACCGTTCGGCCGAGTTCGTCCTCGATTGCCTTCCGATTCTGGAGGAACTGTTCGTATCTCAATAAGGCTTTCTTCTTCAGGGCAATCTCCTCCTCAGCCCGCTTCTTTGCTTCGAGGAGGGGGAAAACCCCAAAGGAAATGATCAGGATAACCATCACGATTCCAATCAGTAAAAAAAGAATCCTTCTCTGAGAAAACCTCACCTTCTTTAAGAAGTTCAAATTGCCGGGAAGCTTTAAGAACTTCAAATTCTTTGGCACCGACCACCTTTTCATGATGTTATTTTCTCCCTTCTCCATTTCGAGTTACGTAGAAAATAAAGTCCATAAGCCCTCTCCCTCCCCCCTTAATTTAAGGGGGGGAGTGGGGGGGTTACCATTTTCATCGTTCGCGGGTGACGAACCCGTCATGTAAAATTTATTTAGAGTCTTATTTAGAGTTTACCTGCCTGCCGGTAGCCAGGGGGTTTTCAATTTAGGGTTTCGTTTTTTGCAGCTGTGGCTACCTTTTGGGATAATAGTAGTAAGAGGTCTCTGCGGGAACGTTGTGGCGGTTTAAGACGACCCCCAGGATCTTCTCCTGCGGAAGCGCCTCTACCGCTTTTTTGATATCGGGGAGGGGAGTTTTTCCTGCCTGAACCACCATGACCACATGGTCCACCAGAGGGGCGAAGGCAAGGGCATCGGCCACACTGAGAATGGGGGGGACATCGAAGATCACGTACCGGTCGGGATATCGAGTCTTCATCTCAGCGACCAACTCCTTCATCCTTGGCGCCCCCAGAAGTTCGCTGCCTCTCCAAATCGTCCTTCCACCCGAGATGAGGGTCATCTTTTCCACGCCGGGCCAAATAATGATCTCTTCTAAAGGACAACTGTCAAGCATATAATCAACCAACCCTTTTTCACTCGGAATTCCAAGAATCTTGTGGATGCTCTGCTGTCTCAGGTCGCAATCCACAAGAAGGACTGTCTGCTTGAATTCTTTGGCAATGACAAAGGCGAGATTAATGGCGGTGAGGCTTTTTCCCTCTTCCGGGAGAGGACTCGTTATCATTAATGTATTGCCGCCTTTATCGAGAGTCCGTCGAAAAATGTGGGTCCGCAATACCCGATAGGGTTCCGCTTCCTGCATGTTTGAAAAAAAGCCGACACACCGATTCTTCGCTATGAGTTCCGTGTCAAGCCGGACAGGCCGGGAACGAACGTATGACGGCGATACCCAGCCGATTCCCCCGTGGTCCGCTCGAAAGAGATCCTCTTCCTGGGTCCAGACTGGCTTCTCCCCATTCCCGGAAAATCTTTTTTTCAATTTTTCGATCATCCTCTCTGGCAATGTCTTTTTCAATTCTTCAATCATTTCCTTTATCATTCTTCTTTTCCTTGCCTTTTTTGCTTAGAAAATTGCAAAGGGCATAGCGCATAGAGCATAGCGTATCTACAAACAAAAAACCATTTTCACTTGTTTGAAACATTTGAAATTTGGTCATTTGAGATTGTTTCGAGTTTCGGGTTTCGTGCTTCGGATTTGGACCCCCTTGAGTATTAAGAATCCCGCCACAACGGGACTGCCATTCTGCGGAAAACCTTATTCATCAGGGACTAAATGGCAAGACGCCCCAGAAATCGCATCAGCCTCGCCCAGAAAACATCCAGATCCATGATGAAAAAATGAAATATGAGCACAACAACGATAATAAGTAGCACGGTACAGACAACGAGGGTGACACGCCTTTTCTTAATCCTGACCATGTCCTGGCCGCTTATCATTTCCGGTATACTCGCCAAAACGGTCAGACCCGTGGCCCGGGTGAGGGCTTCAACGCTTCTCACCGACTGATCCCCGTATTCCTTGAGCGAGGCGGTCCCGACGCCGCTTCCGATACCGAGGACGAATCCGATGAGCACGATAGCTAATATGTTTGGGCTGACCGGCTTCTCTGGCATTCTTGGAGGATCAATCAGGGTAAAGCGTTCTCCCATCTGTTCCTTCTCCAGCCCGCCGGCAACCCTTGTTTCCATGTATTTTCTCATGAGGTCGTCGTATTTGGCCTGCAAGTTGTTCCGCTCAACGGTCAGGGTCCTGTACCCCTCCTCCACGCTCGGGGAGTTCTCGATCCGCCGGCGGTATTCCTCCCTTCTCTCCTGAAAGGCTGCAATTTGCTTTTTCGTTGAATCGATTTCTGACTGCGTGCTTGCAAGTTGCGAAGCAACGGTAATATAGGCAGGATTATCCGGCTTGTCTCCGATGGCTTCACCGCCTGGGATTTTAAGCTTTTTCTCCAGATCTGCAATCTCGGCTTTGGTTTTGATCACATCCGGATACAGATCAGAGTAGCGATTCCTAAGATAAACCAAATCGGCCCTGAGCTTCTTCAATCGGTCTTTGTCAGGATTTGCGAAGTCAGGCGGGGTTCCCGCAAGCTGAGCCTGGAGGACACCCTCTCTCTCCTTCGCAGTACGCAGCTGAATCTCCAACTGCTCTATCTGCATCTCCATGCGGTCGAGCTCCTGGAGATTCAATTGGACCAGTTCAGGAAGGGTGTTGGGATTTTTCTGTTTGTAGACTGAAATCCTGGCATCCAGCTGTGCGAGCTTGGCTTGAACGTCCTTCGTCTCGTCCTGAATAAATTTTGTGGCCCCCACCGTGTATTGTGCTCTGGCTTTTAGATTTTCTTCTAAGTAGAGGGAGGCCAGGACATTGGCAACCTGTTGGACAACGCCCGGATTCTTCCCCTTATACGAAACGCTGAAGGCGATGACAGCCGAAGTTGGCCTTCCCGTTCGGCGGTCCACCACGTCTGCGCTGATCATCTGAAACTTTATGTCCTTACGCATCTTTTCGATCACTTCCTCGATCGTCCATTTGTTACGAAGGTCAGGATAGAGATTAAAACGATTGATGATTTCCAGAAGTCTGGTAGAACTCATGATGCGTTGACTGATACTCTGGATACGTTGCTCCGCGTAACTCGTCACGGTAGACATCACATATTCCCTGGGGATTTCCTGTTCCTCGATCAGGATCGTGCCGGTGGACAGGTAAATCGGCGGAAGAATAAATGCAACCACCACCGCGAGAGCGAAGACGATCAAAGCCGGAAGGATGATGCTCCACTTCCTCCGCTTCAGGATCTCTCTAAAATCTTTTATGGTCTTGGCCTCTGCCTCCATAAACCGCCTTACTTAACCCCGTTGTTGCATAAAGATGCGAGCGAATCAAATGGTTGTTCCCATAAAAAGGCCGTTTGCAATCTCTTTCGGATACTTTCTAAAGGCCACGCTTGGATCGATCCCGGGGAGGACATTGATTTCACGGCCTTCCCTCTCTGGTTAAGGATTTGATGAATTCAGGCACCGAACTTAATGCAACAACGGGGTTAATAATAGGGTACTGAAAGATGAAATTGACCATAAAGAGGTTCCTCGCTCTCTCCGCGTCTGCCAGTTTATCCTTCACCCAATAATAACTGTAAGAGGCTTCAACGGCAAAGTCTTTTGTAAATTCATAACGGATGACCGGATTGATGTTAAACGTGATTTCGTCAAGCCCGGCTATGGAGTACTTCCCCCTCGCCGCCTTGTTCATATAAAAGCCCGTCGACAACCGGCCTGAAAGCTCATAGGTAAAACGATAGGTAAGCCCGAGGGTCAAAGAAGTGTTCTCCGTCACTCCCACCGTTCCCGATCCCGGCATCAACCTGTGATTGAAGGTCAAGTCCCCGGTGGACTTCTCCCCTCTATAGGAGAGAGTGGCCTGACCGAAAAAGCCTGTTCCACTTTGCGTCACTTTTTCCCTGCCCATCAACCCTTCCAGCTCAAGTTCTGATTGGTTATAGCTCGGTCCTATATCAAGAAGAAGGGTCCACTTTTCGTTCAGGGCCCGGTTTACTCCGACCGTTCCATAATAGTATTGCACGGTCGTGTTATGAGACAGATACCGGCTGTATCCGAGACTTGTCCTCACCGCTGTATTCAAGAGGTACTGGCTCAGGTCATGAATGAGACCCAGGCTTGCGTCATGGGTTTCCGTCGTTGTATTCAAGAGTCCTGCGAATTGGGAATAATCGTACTTGTACTGTGTATAGGAATATGAAAGGTTGGTCTTCGTCTTTTCGGTCCATGCATAATCCAACCCGCTTCCAATCAAATACTTATGATATGTTGTAACGCTCGTCACAAGACCCGTCGGTTCAAGGACCTGGCCCGGTGTAGAATCCTTCCTGAGTTCTCCGTTAGCGGAGAATTTAAGGTTTGGTTGGAGTGAATAAGAGAACCTCCCCCGTCCGTCGTAGTCTACGTCGTCGAGATCTGCGTTTCTCGCATAGATGAGCCCTCTAACATGGCCAGAAAGATTAAAATCCAGCCTCTCCGTCCGGTCGCTCAGCTCAAGACCGGGGGAGATGGTGGTAACGAAATCTCCCTTTTTATCCTTTTCGGTAAAGAAGAGGTTGTCGTTATACTCTTCCTTGAGACCTAAAGAGGGAATGAGCTTGAGTTCCTCTCCTTTGGCCCGTCCCGGGAGAAGGAGCAGGCAAAGGGGAATAATCAACGTAAACGCTACTAAAGGAAAATCAACAGAAACAGAACAATAGGGTATTCGCATGCATTTTGCGGTATTAATATAAACGCGTTAAACCATCTTACATGTAGCGCAAGGCTTTAGCCCTCCGGGCGGGAGTGCCCTCCGGGCCGGAAGCCTTGTCTAAAGCAACCCTAAAGGGTTGCCTTACAAGATATTGAATGCGCTCGCATTAGTCCTCACCCCCCCCTGCCTACCGGTTGGCAGGCTCGAACAATGAAAATAAATAACCCCCCACTGTTCCCCCCTTAGGTTAACGGGGGATGAAGGGGGGTTAAGGTAACGGTTATGGAGCCCCTGTCTACCGGCAGGCAGGCGTTTCGTTTAAGACTAAGAGAAATATCGTTTAACGGTGACGACGCTGGTATCGAAGCAGGAAGCTCGGATAAAAAGAAGCTCGATGACCGAGTATCGACAGATGAGCCTCGACCCGCCTGCCAACGCCACTGG
>Ga0335070_10007886_pt1 | contig 12485 bp, 7 predicted proteins | sample Lox_Sample_13_FD_206722 | JGI IMG/M metagenome (GOLD analysis project Ga0335070, IMG submission 206722) | Soil microbial communities from Loxahatchee National Wildlife Refuge, Florida, United States - Lox_Sample_1.3 | ecosystem: Environmental > Terrestrial > Soil > Wetlands | place: USA: Florida...
ATGTGAATACAAGTTGATCGGGACATCGACCTGGCGCTTCTGGTATTGGGTGCGCGTCGTCGGACGAATGAGCGTTCCGACATTCGCAAGCAACGCCATTTGACCCTGCGTGAAAAGCGCCTTCAACTCCGCAAGCTTGGAATGAAAGCCAAACGGAGAGCCGATGCTCGGAGGCGTCACCGGAAGCAGCTGGCCCTGGGCGAGCGCGAGCCCGGCGCGAACCTTCGCATAGTTTGCGTAGTCGCTACTGCTCAGGGGCACGATCAGGTTGTTCGCATCGTTTCCGCCAAACAGAAAGACGCATACCAGCGCCTTGTAGTCCTGATTGGACTGCGCCATGGCGTTGATCAAGCCGAGACGCGTAAAGCTCGCGGCGGCCATGCCGGCAGCAGCCGTGCAGCAGCTTCTCTTGAGGAAGTCTCGTCGCGACATCGTTCGCATAGAAGTTCTCCAATTCAAATTGGCATCAGTGCTGCACCTGGAACTGCGATGAGCTGCCGACCAGGTACAGAGCCGCTTTGGCGCGGCGCGTCGGGTCGGTAATCGAAGAAAGCGTGCCGGCCAGCGTGCTGCGCATGCTGTCGGACATCTGGCCGTGCAACAAGTTCAGCGACACCGTGTCGAGCAATTGGTTGACATCGCCTGCCACCGAGACATAGCCCGAGATGTTCGTCTTGGTATTCGCGCCGATGCTGCCGTACACCAGATCGTTCACGAAATTGATCCGCGAAATCGTGGTGCTGGTGTTGAGAATCTTGAATTCCGGCCCCAGCAACTGCGTTCCCGGGATCACGTAGTTCGGCGGATAGAAATTGAAGACCGTCGGCGAGTTGAACGGCTCCTCTTTCATGTCGCTGGCGTAGTACATCAGGTTGTCGCCATCGGTCGTTGTGTTGAGCGCCCGTAACAGTGACATGATGTGCACGATCGGCTCCCGGAGGTGGCCGTCGCTCGACTGTTGTTGCGCCGGGTCGTCTCCGCGTCGTGCCTCCGGATCGAGCAGGATGGCGCTGACTACCGCTTTCAAATCTCCTCGGACACCGCTTCCGTTGTCGTCAAAGACCTGCGTGATGCGGGCGACGTATTCGGGCGAAGGATTGCTTGTCACCAGTTTCTGAATCAGTTGCTTCGAGATGAACGGTCCAACGTTCGGATGATTGAAAATGTTCTGGAGCGCCGCATCCAGATCGGCCTGCGTCGTTCCGCCGCCCGGCAGAGTGACGCCGTCCAGCAGCAGCTTGGACCCTTTGTCATGGTGGCTGTCGAACGGGATCATCGGCCCACTGTAGTAAGGACCCGAGTAGAACTTCGCCGAATTCCCCGGCTGCGGTGGATATGTCCATCCAGTGAACGTGTGGGCGAAGCCTTCGATCGTATCCTGTGTGTAAGTGGGTATCGTATTGCCGGAGCCGTCGACTTGCGGCGTGCCGTCCGGATTGAGTTCATCCAGACCGATGGTGAACAACTGCAGAACCTCGCGCGCATAGTTTTCGTTGGGCGAGCATCCGTTGCAGCCGTCATTGTTCGCCATGTCGAGGTAGTTGCCCATGGCAGGACTGAGTGTTACGTCCTTCAACAACGTGGAGAAATTGCCGAAGGCATCGTTCTGCATCATGTTCATCCACAGCGAAAATGCGGTCGGATCGCCAATCTTCTGTGCCGACACCACCATGATTTGCGAGAGGGCAAAGGCGACTCGCTGGCGAAGCTGATCCTGACCTTGCGCCCCGTTCACGAAGAATTGCTTCTGCACGAATCGGAGATCGTCATTCGTGCCCGGCGTCTTATAGGTCGACATCGGCGCCGACAGTTGCTGGTTGAGAAAGGGCTGGATGCCCATCTGTTGAACTTGGGCGATGGTCTGGGGCGTCGGTCCCCAACTTGATTGCTCCAGGAATCGCGCCGCCGCCGTTCCATTGACCTGATTACCCTGGGTCGTGACTTGCACTGTCAGCGCATTCGACTCCGCTGACCCGGGATCCGGATTCTTGACGGTCACCGACACCGTGCCCACCTGCTGATCGGTCGCGATGCCACTGGCATTCAACTGCATGGAACTGACGAATGTCGTGGTCAGGAATTGGCCGCCGAACACGACCACGGCACCATTCACGAACTTGCTTCCATTCGCGGTCAGGCTGAAGTTCCCGACGTTGACGGTTTGCGTCGATAAGTTGTTCAACACAGGAATAGGGTTCTGAACCGTCGTGCTCGCGGAACCGGAAGCGCGCGGGTCAGCGACGCTGGTCGCCATCACCGTCACTGGATCCGGGTTCGGCACATTGGCGGGCGCCGTGTACAGACCCGAAGCGTCAACCGTTCCCAGAGTCGCATTTCCTCCGGCAACACCGTTCACCGACCAGGTCACGGCCATATTGCTGGTTCCGGTGAGCGTCGCCGTGAATTGCTGCTTGGCGGCGACGCGGATCTGCGCGGTCGCAGGTGCGACCTTCACCTGGATATTCAGCGGGGGAGCGACGGTCAGCGCGTAGGAGGTTTTCGAGACGATCGCCCCTGGGTCGGGATTCTTAACAGTGATCTGAACCTTGCCCACATCAGACTGGGAAGCCGTGCCCGTCGCGGTCAGTTTTGACGCCGACACATACGTTGTAGTCAGCGCTGTAGCATTCCAGAAAACTTGCGCGCCTTTCACAAACTTGGAGCCGGTCACCGTCAGTGTGAACGAACCGACCGACACGGGATCCGGTTGCGCGCTCTGCACGACGGGAATCGGGTTTTCCAAGGTGATCGAGGCATCGCCGGAATCGGATCCCTCCGCGGCAGTGATCTTGACGGAGTTGGGGTTTGGGAGGGCCGCGGGCGCGGTGTAAAGTCCTGAGTTGCTGATCGTGCCCACAGAGGCATTCCCGCCAACCACGCCGTTCACCGACCACATCACGGAATCGCTCCTGCTTCCGGTCGGAGAACCAGGTTTAGCTTTGGGTAGCCCCTCATCGCGCAAAGCCATGCTGCGTGGCTCAAGAGGGACGATCTTCGCTACCTGCGCGGCCTGGACCTGCGCCGTGAACTGCTGAGTGTCCCCCGCCCGAACTTGGGCCTTCGCGGGGCTCACCATCACGCCGGCAGCTGGGTTGTCGGAAGGACTTCCCTGCACAACGCCGCATCCTGAGAGCAGTGCGGCAGCAATACACAGCGCGCAGAGACTGATAGAGATTCGCTGACCTTTGCTTGTGCGGATCATCTGCCACCCCAAACCGTTAGTGAGCGCAAGCCTAATGCGCAGGCAGATTCCGACGATAGGTGCCGAAGGACGCACTCATTCGGCAGCGATGGGTCAGCTTGGAAAGAAACAAATTGGGCAAGCGGAGTCTGCCCGGATGGGCCGGATTAACGGGATTTGGGACAGCGAAGAAAAACGGAAGAAGTAAAAATTTCGGCCATGCTGAGGCTCAGAGAACGCCGCGTAATGCAGGCTCCATGCCATGGGATTCGAGCAACCGCATATTACTCAGGATGATCTCAATCACGAGTTCATCGCCCATGCCGGTGTTAATCATCATGTGGTACAGGCTGCGCGTGGGCCAATCCGCGCCGAAATAGTGCTTCACGTAAGCGATCCGTTCCTTGTCAACTTCTTCCACCAGTTCCCGCGCTTCCGCCTCGCTCTTTCCCAGTTCAAGCAGGCGACGTATTTTCTCGTCAAAGGGTGCATAGGCGAACACGCGGAAGGTGTCTTCGCGCGCGCGCAGGAAGTAGGGCGACCCTCGGCCCACGATCACAGCATTCCCGTGCTCGGCGATGCCGCGCATGATCTGCTCCATCATGGCAACCATACGATCGGTGTCGAAAGCTCGCGAATCAGCGAGCGGGAGGGTGCGTTCGTAGCTGCCTCGCCAGAAAACCTTGGCAAGGCGATAAAGCCGCGAATCCATCCGTTCGTCACAGAGAGCGACCGCGGACGGATCAACCTTGGCGCGAGTGGCAATCTCAGCAGTGAGATTCTGGTCCCATAGCTTCCAGCCCAAACGGCGCGCAAGCTCTGCGCCAATCCCTCCGGCGCCACAGCCATATTCACGTTCGAGTGTGATAACGCGGAACATCGTCCCCACCTCTTACTTGCTTCTAGTGTACCGCCATTCCGCCTCCCGATTTAGCCCTCTTAATGAGAAAGACGGCCGGAATCAGGCAGGCAATCACAACCCCCAGCAGCCAGAAATTGTCGACGTAGGCGAGCATCGTCGCCTGGCGGATTACGTTGGATTGGACCATGGAATGCGCCCGGTGCTGCGCACTCGCTGGATCCAGACCGGCGTTGGTGAAGGTCCGCGTAAGGCCATTCAGCGTGGACTGGAACGCTCGGTTACCGGACACGAGATTCTCGCTCAATCGCGCCTGGTGGAATTGCGCGCGGCGCGCCAACATGGTGGTCACGAAAGAAATGCCGACGCTGCCGCCGATATTGCGCGCCAGGTTCATCAGACCCGAGGCGGCGTTGTTCTTGTCGCGCGGAAGGTGCGCATACGCGGCCGTGTTGATCGGGACGAAGAGAAATGCAAGGCCAACGCCCTGAAGAACGCGCGCGAGCGTCACCGTGCGGAAATCCACGCCCAGGTCGAAGCTCGTCATGTGAAACAGCGAAAGCGAGAGCACGGAAAGCCCGAATATCATCAGCCAGCGCGCATCGTACCGGGAGAGCATGAACCCGACGAGCGGCAGAATCAGCATGATCGTGAAGCCGCCCGGCGAAAGCGCCATGCCCGATTGTTCGGCCGTATAGCCGAGGAGCGTCTGCATGAAGAGCGGCAGCAGAAGCGTGCTGCCGAGCAGAGCGAATCCCAGCATGAACATCAGGAAGTTGGCGGCCGCAAAACTTCGCTCTCGATACAGGTGCAGATCAATGATCGGATCTTTGTGATACCACTCCCAGACAATCACGGTCAGGATAGACACGACGGAGATGATTGCCAGCGTCAGAATGAAGTTGGATTGAAACCAATCATCCCGCTCGCCCTTGTCCAGCACAACCTGGAGCGCCCCCAGGCCGAGCGCCACCAGTCCGAGCCCGATGTAGTCAATCCTCGTCTCGCTCAGTTTCCTGCGCTTGAAATAAGGCGGATCTTCGATGAGCCGCGATGTGAGCAGGATCGACAGAATGCCTACGGGAATATTGATGAAAAAGATCCAGCGCCAGCTGAAGTTGTCGGTGATCCAACCGCCGAGCGTCGGACCCACTGCGGGTGCAGTCACTACCGCAATTCCGTAGACCGCGAATGCCAGTCCCCGTTTTGCAGGCGGGAATGTGTCCGCCAGAATTGCTTGTTCGCTGGGCTGTAGTCCTCCGCCCCCTACGCCCTGAAGAATGCGGAAGATGATCAACATGGGCAGATTCAACGAGAGCCCGCACAGAGCGGAGCTGATCGTGAACAAGGCGACGCAACTCATGTAAAAGCGCTTCCGCCCGATGATCGAAGAGAGCCATCCGCTGAGCGGAAGAACGATTGCGTTAGAAACAAGGTACGAAGTTAGAACCCACGTGCTCTCGTCCTGACCGGCCGAAAGACTGCCGGCAATGTGCGGCAGCGCGACGTTGGCGATGCTCGTATCGAGCACCTCCATGAAGGTGGCCAACGTCACTGCAACGGCAATGATCCAGGGATTGACCGCAGGCTGCCAGTCGGCAGCCTCGTTCATGGTGATGGATGCTGCACCCATCAGCGGATCCAGACCTTGGGGATCACCGACATTCCGGGGCGCAGCTCGTGACTCTTGGTCTCACCCGGCTCAAAAACGATTTTCACCGGGATCCGCTGAACGACTTTCACATAATTGCCCGTTGCGTTCTCCGGAGGCAGCAGGCTGAAGCGCGCTCCGCTGGCGCCCGCGATGGAGTCAACGTGGCCGTTATATTTCTTTCCGTTCGCGTCAACCGAGATAGTCGCCCTCTGGCCGGGTGTCATCTCTCGAAGCTGCGTCTCTTTGAAGTTCGCGGTAACCCAGATGTCTTCGAGCGGGATGAGTTTCATCATCTCCTGGCCGGGCTGCACATTCTGGCCGACTTCGACCGTGCGATTGCTCACCATCCCCGTGACCGGCGCGACCACCTTCGTGTACTGAAGATTCAATTCTGCCTGCTGCAACTCGGCCTTTCTCCGGTCTGCGTTCGCTTCCGCAGAAAGCGCTCGCGAACGAGTGGCTTGGAGAGTCTGCGGAGCCGTTAGCGCCGTACGGAGGTCTGCATTCGCCTGCTCGAGTTTGCCCTGCGCCTGATCGATCTGCGCCGCGGCAGCGTCCGCGGCGGCCTTCTCGGCCGCGACCGTGGCGGCTGCTGCTTTCGCGTTCGCGATCGCCTGATCGTACTGCTGCTGCGAAATTTCCTGTTTGTCGATCAGTTGTTTGTAACGGACAAGATCGTTCTGCGCCTTCACATTGTTCGCCTCGGCCTGGGCAATCTGCGCCTTCGCCGCTTCGTATTGCTGGCGGGCGGCCGCAATGCCGGCCTTCGCGTTGGTGACGTTGGCTTGCGCTGAGAGAACCTGGCTCGACGTGCTCACGTTCGTAATCGGCACATTGATTCCGGCCGCCGCCGCTTGCGCCTGGGCGTCCGCATAGTTCGCGCGCGCCTGCGCCACCGCAACCTCATAGTCGACAGGATCGATTTCCACCAGCACAGTCCCTTTCTCCACATACTGGTTGTCCTGAATGTTGAGCCTGACGACATGTCCACTGACGCGGGCGCTTATGGAATTAATGTGGCCGTCGACCTGGGCATCATCGGTCGATTCGTAGCTCGCAAAATATCGCCACAGAAAAAATCCGCCGACCACAATCACCAGGACCGCGAATATAAGGCCGAATTTCGCGCGCGGATTGCGCAAGAGCGCCGCTCTGCGCTTGTAGTTCGCTTCGCTATTGGGTTGGGCGGGACGTGCACTGGCGGGCGCCTTGGGAGTATTGGGATCCGCAACCGCTGTATCAGTTCGGTCGTCCATGTCTTCACTTCCCCTTTAGATATTCTTTGACGCCTTCTTCCGCGCGCCCGATTGCCCTGGCAAATGAAACCTTGGCCAGATTGTGCTGGTACAAGCTGGAGATGAGATTCTCATGCGCCGCGGCCACCGCTTCCTGCGCCTGAACAACCTCGAGATTGTCCGTTACTCCCGCGGTGAAGCGGTCGCGCGATTGCGTGAGCGCCTCCTCGGCGAGATTCACTGAGCTTTGCGCCACTTCCACTTGGTCGGCAGCCGATTTCAGATCGAATAGCGCGTTCCGTACATCCTGGTCGACTTGGCCGCGCAAGTCTGAAAGCTGCGCCTGCGCCGCCTTCAAACTGGCATCCGCCTTCAGAATATCGGCATGGACACGCCCGCCTTGAAAGATCGGCACATTCAGTGTCCCCGCCACGTGATAGGTTGGCAGAAGACTGCCCGGCACAGCGCCGATCGTACCGTAGTCTGCTTCAAGGCCTACACTTGGGAAGTACCCGGCAACCGCCGCGCTACGCTGGAGTTGGGCCGCTATCAGACGATCTTGCGCGGCCTTGTAGTCCGCGCGCAACGAATATGCGCGCTGCAGGGTGGTTTGAAGCTCCGGGACGGGAAAAGGCTCGTACGGGGCCTTATCCGCCAATTCAAATTCCTGGCCGAGCGCCAAGCCGATGACCCGCGCCAGCGTCAGTTTCTGTTTGGCGAAATCATTGGTCGCGACAATGAGCTGCTGTTGCCGGCTCTGAAGCTCCACTTGTGCGCGCAACGTGTCGATCGCGGGACTGACTCCCGCCTGCTGCTGCGCGACCGCCTTGTTGTAGAGGGCCTTTGCACTTGCGACCTGCGCTTCAGCCGTTTCTACCCGGGCAGCACCCGCAATCGCCTGCAGGTACACGTTGCCGGTCGCCAGTACCACCAACTCCCGCGCATCTTTGAGGTTCAGCCGCGCCACTTCTTCGTTGCGCGACGACGCGCGGTATTTCTGGATGGCCTTCCAATCGAAAATGCGCTGCGTTGCTGAGGCGCGCATGTCGAAGTAGGAAAACGGTCCAATCACGCGCGGAAACTGCAGACTACCGAAGTTGCCCCGCAGTCCCAGGGCTTCGAGACTCTGCTTTTGGGCTGTCTCCTGCACGTCGCCGTTGATGTTCGGAAGCAGATCACTGAGTTGCTGCCACTTCTCGCCGCGCGACGAAATGGTGTTGTATTCCGACAGCAGCCCGGAAAGATTCTGCTTGAGAGCGCGGTCAATCGCTTCGCGGAAGGTCAGCGACAATACTCCGGGAGTCAGCCGCGTATCCGGCACACTCCCGACCAGGGGATTTTGAGACGAACTGAGCGGAACCGACAGCGTGGTACCTGAGCTTGTGACCGCCTGCGCAGGCAGCGCAGGGACCCACGCAAGTATGAACAACACCAAACTAAGGAATAAAGACAGGAACTTCAGCCGGCGGTTTGGGGATTGTGCCGAAACCATCGAACCTGAGTTGTCTCCTCTGGGCAATGAATCACAAACCATTTGGATTCCTTTTCGCCGCAAATCGATGCAAGAAGATTAGTTAAGAGCATTTAGTGGGCGGGAACAGTTTTCCTGTTGCGCAATGTTTTTCGCTGCTGGAAACGGTCCAATGACCTTGGTCATCTTGCGTAACATACCCCGCCCGGTTCACTGTAAAGGGACAGAAAACGCGCCTCCTCGCGTGCGATGCATGGCTTGGGTGGGACGCATTTCCGTATGAAAGACGTCACAAACAACTTGCCTGCCAAAGGTTCGGATTGGACCCGTTTGCTCACGGATCCCGATCTGGTGAGTCACCTCGGAAAACTACTGCAGACTTATCGCGAAGTGTCTCCTGACCATAGAGAACAAGCATTGCTCAATGCGATGCGAGAAATCAAGGAAGCTGCCGTGAAAACACGCGCGGCGGCTGCCGGAATCCATGCCCAGACTACCTCAACTCCGACCATATTGAATCCGGCCCTCAGCCGTCCGCAACCGACGGACGAGGCGCCGCCATTCGAGCCGGGTTTGTTCGCTCCCCAGCCGGGGGATGACCGTCGCCGTTTTCCTCGCATCAAGTGCTTCGTTGCCGTCGAGGTCCATATCGAAGGGCTCGATGGTCCGGTCTGGGGCAATCTGGCGAACGTGGGGCGAGGCGGCTGTTTTGTCGAAACTGCCACTCCGATTCCTCATGGCAAGAGCGTGGAAATCGGCCTGTGGGTAGCCAGTGGGAAGCTCTGGGTCAAAGGCGTGATTCTTAACGGCGTGGTCACGCGCAGTTCTCCCTCCTTCGGAGTGCGAGTGAAGTTCTCCGAGGCGGAGCTCTGTGAGAAGGAACACCTCCGCGAATTCCTGAAATTCATCGAGAGCACAACCCGAAAAGGCCACAGTGGCAACGCCTACGTGGCACAATTGAAGCGCTAACCGCCCTTTCCGGCGCTCAACTGTTCAGCAACCTTTTCCCGCCATCGGGGTTCAATTTCGATAACTGCCATGGGGATCCACCTTTATTCGCGCAGGCGGACCATCGTACCTGGTGCCGTGTTGCTTCTGGTGGCAGTGTTCGGAGCACAACTGTCACTTGGCAGGAAAAAAGAAAAAGTGCCCGGCGCGTTGGACGAACGTAAACGCGCGATCCATGCGCTGAATCGTCTCACGTTCGGCCCGCGTCCGGGTGACGTCGATCGCGTTGCGCAGATCGGAGTCGAAAAATGGATCGAACTCCAGCTTCATCCCGAGAAGATTGACGATTCCGCGCTTGACACGCGCCTTGCACCGATGCGCACGCTGAGGATGGATACGCGCGAAATCGTTGAGGACTTCCCGCCAAATCAGCTGATCAAGCAGATCGCAGATGGGAAAGCTGCTTTGCCGCACGACCCCGTCAAGCGCGCGGTTTACGAAGCGCAACTTCAGCGCTATGAAGCCAGGAAAGGCCGCAAAGAAGGGTCGGGAAAGGCTGCCAATGGAGAATCTCAGGCTAACGCGGCCGATGCCGATCAAAACGCCGCCGCGGACAGAGCCCGCCGCAAGGAAGATCGCCAGTACGCCAATCTGAAAATTCAGGAACTTCTCGACCTTCCTCCAGATGAGCGGATGAAGGAAATTCTCAAGATGGCTCCCGAGGAACAGCGCGCCGTGGTGGCAACAACGAAGGGCCCTCGAGCCGACCTGCTCGGGGAGGGCATGAGCGCACAGCAAAAAGAACTGCTCCTGGCGCTCAATAATCCGGAGCAAGTGGTGGTTGGCGAACTAATGCATGCCAAGTTGCTGCGCGCGATCTACAGCCAACGCCAACTCGATGAAGTGATGACCGATTTCTGGTTCAACCACTTCAACGTCTTCATCAACAAGGGTGCGGACCGTTATCTCTTGACCAGCTATGAACGCGACGCCATCCGACCGCACGTTCTCGGCAAATTCGAAGATCTTCTGGTCGCGACGGCGAAGAGTCCGGCAATGCTCTTCTATCTCGACAACTGGCTCAGCGTCGGACCGAATTCCAAAGTCGGGTTGGGCATTGCGCCGCCTCGTGGGCCAAGACGCGGAACACGCATTCGAACGGCCAAGGCAAAGAAAGCTTCAGGACTGAACGAAAACTATGGCCGTGAGCTGATGGAGCTGCACACCCTCAGCGTGAACGGCGGCTACTCGCAGCGCGACGTGACCGAAGTGGCCAAAGTCTTTACCGGGTGGACCATCGAACAACCGAAGAAAGGCGGCGGATTCCGTTTCGAGCCGCGCATGCACGAACCCGGGACGAAGATCGTTCTTGGCCATCGCATTAAGGAAAACGGCGAGAAAGAAGGCCTGGAAGTGCTGCACATGCTGGCGCACAATCCGAAGACGGCGCATTTCATCTCGCAGAAGCTAGCACAGCGATTTGTATCGGACGATCCGCCCGCAACGCTCGTGGAGCGCATGACCCAAACCTACCTCAAGAAAGACGGCGACATTCGCGAAGTCCTGCGCGCCATGTTCCGTTCGCCGGAATTCTGGTCGCCGGATGCCTATCGCGCGAAGGTGAAGACGCCCCTGGAATTTGTGGTCTCGGCGGTTCGCGCCAGCGGAGCTCAAGTCGACGACGCGCGTCCCCTCATCGGCGCACTGAATAATATGGGGATGCCGCTCTACGGAATGCAGCCGCCGACCGGTTATTCGATGAAGGCCGACACCTGGGTGAATTCTTCAGCGCTGCTGGCCCGCATGAATTTTGCATTGGGACTCGCTGGTGGCAAAATTCGCGGCGTGACGGTGGATTCCGCGCTACTCGTCCCATCCCCCTCCGACGGGCCGGAGGCGCTCGCCAACTTGGAAGACTCCTTACTGGCAGGAGACGTCTCCCGGCAGACCCACGATACGATCAGCAAGCGCCTCGACGAACCGCAGATCGCGCAGCGCAGGTTGGATGATGCGGTCCGTCCACCAAATGTGGCGGTGATCACCGGTTTGATTTTAGGATCGCCTGAGTTCCAAAGGAGGTAGCTGTGAGCCATCCGCTCTCAGTCGTCTTGACTGAAGGCTGACAGCTGATTGCAATTTTATGTCCATCACCCGTCGCATCTTTCTTCGAAACAGCGCACTGGCTGCGTTTGGAACCGCCGCGTTCCCGAGCTTTCTTGCGCGCGCCGCCTACGGCGCCGCCGATCCTGGGGCTCGCCCGAAACGCTTGGTCGTCATCTTCCAGCGTGGCGCTGCTGATGGACTGAACATCGTCATCCCCCACGGTGAGTCGTCGTACTATTCGATGCGGCCGACCATCAACATTCCGCGAAAATCGGTACTCGATCTCGACGGATTCTTCGGGCTGCATCCGTCAATGTCGGCCTTTCAGCCTTTGTGGAATCAGAAGCACCTGGCCATTGTGCATGCCGCGGGATCGCCCGATCCGACGCGCTCCCATTTCGACGCGCAAGACTACATGGAGTCGGGCACGCCCGGCGTCAAGGCGACCGACGATGGCTGGCTGAATCGAGCGCTGCATGAGATGCCGGCCGACAAGTCTGCCTTCCGCGCGATCGCGCTTGGACCCTCCTTGCCGCGCATTCTCGCGGGCAAGGAGTCGGCGGTCGCGGTGAATAATGTGAACGACTTCGGGGTGGGCGGGAAAAATCCAAAGGCCGCACCGATCGCCAATACCTTCGAGGCGATGTACGACAACTCGGTCGACGCGGTACTGCACGGCACCGGGCAGGAAACTTTCGACGCTGTGAAGATCCTGAAGGCGGCGAATCCGGGGAGGTACGCGCCCGCCCCAGGCGCGAACTATTCGCGGGGACGCTTTGGCGACAGCCTCAAACAACTTGCGCAACTCATCAAGGCCAATGTGGGCGTGCAGGTCGCGTTCGCCGATATCGGCGGATGGGACCATCACGTGAACGAAGGCAACACGCAGGGACAAATCGCCAACATTCTCGGCGAATTTTCGCAATCGCTGACCGCATTGTGGATCGATCTTGGTGCTCTTTCGGAAGATACCGTGATCGTGACCATGTCGGAGTTCGGCCGAACCGCGCGCGAGAATGGAAACCGCGGCACCG
>Ga0335070_10007887_pt1 | contig 12485 bp, 8 predicted proteins | sample Lox_Sample_13_FD_206722 | JGI IMG/M metagenome (GOLD analysis project Ga0335070, IMG submission 206722) | Soil microbial communities from Loxahatchee National Wildlife Refuge, Florida, United States - Lox_Sample_1.3 | ecosystem: Environmental > Terrestrial > Soil > Wetlands | place: USA: Florida...
TGGTCAATCTCGCGCTGCAGCAGCTCCTGGAAGCGGTCGCGCAGCGAACTAGGCGCCACCAGCAGTTTGCGGTATTTCAATTTCGCCGAGTAACCGGTTAAGAAGTTGAACAAATCGGTGCAATCCGCGCCAATGTCGGGATCGCAGGTCAGCATGCCGACATCGGTGTAGAGTTGTGCCGTCACGCTGTTGTAGTTGCCGGTTGAAAGATGGGCGTAGCGGCGAATCACATCTCCTTCCTTGCGCACAATGAGTGCCGCCTTGCAGTGCACCTTGAGGCCGAGCAGTCCATACACCACATGAACGCCGTATTCTTCCAGCTTGCGCGCCCAGCCAATGTTGCTCTCTTCGTCGAAGCGGGCTTTCAACTCCAGAAGCACAGCCACCTGCTTGCCGTTCTCCACCGCTTCCAGCAGCGCATCCACCACAGGGGCGTTGCGTCCCACGCGATAGAGCGTGATCTTGATGGCCAGCACATTGGGATCGTTAGCGGCCTTCTGCAGCAGGCCGACAATCGGTTGGAAGGAATCGAAAGGATGGTGGAACAGGATGTCCCCGTGTCGAATGGTGGCGAAGATGTCCTCTTCCTCGTCCTTTAACAGCGCTGCGGGAAGCGCCGGCACGAAAGGGGCATATTTCAGGTCGGGACGGTCGACCTTCACCAGGTTGCGCACTCGCACCAGCGCAAGCGGGCCGGTGATTTTGTAGATGTCGTCGCGGTCGAGCTCGAGATTGGTCACCAGAATCTCGAGCACCGAGGCGGGCATGGCCTCGTTAATTTCCACGCGCACGACATCGGCAAAGCGCCGCTGCCATACGCCCTCCTCCACTGACTCCATCAGGTCGCCGGCCTCAAGGTCCTGAATGGCCGAGTCGGCGTCGCGAGTCACGTGGAAAGGGTGCGCCTCAACAATCTCCATGCCTGGAAAGAGCGCTCCCAGGTTGGCTGTCACCAGTTGTTCGAGCCACACAAATACCTGTTCCTTGACGACGACCTTTGTGCGGCTCTTCGGCTTGGGCGAAGTCGTCACCGGCACCAGTTGCGGCAGGGTGTCGGGAATCTTCACGCGGGCGAAGTGCTCGCCGCCTGTGGCATCGCGCAACACCACCGCAAGGTTCAAACTCAGGTTCGAGATGTGCGGGAACGGCCGGCCAGGGTCGAAGGCCAGCGGCGTCAGCGTGGGAAAGATGGTCTCCTGAAAATAAGTATTGGCCAGCGCCCGCTGCTCGTCTGTGAGGTCCGCGAAATTCTCTATGCGCAGTCCGGCCTTGCGCAGCGTGGGGACCAGCTCCCGGGACCAGCACTCGTAAGCGCTGCGGTCCAGCCGGATCACCGATGCCCGAATGGCACGCAACTGCTCGGCCGGGGTCATGGCGTCGGGACCGCTGTCCATCACACCCTTTTCGATCTGCCGCTTCAGTCCCGCAACCCGCACCATGAAGAATTCATCGAGGTTTGAACCCACAAAGGACAGGAACATGACCCTCTCGAGTGGCGGATTGCTGGGGTCCTGCGCCTCCTCCAGCACGCGGCGCTGAAAGTCGATCAGGCTGAGCTCCCGGTTAATGAACAGGCTGGGCTCGTCCAGGGAGATACCGTGCGGTTGGGGAATCCGCTTCACGGCCGCAGCCGTTCGCCTTACCGGCCTGCGTGCCTTGGCGGGTGCTGCCTTTGCAGAAGTTGCCATAGTTTCTTCGGGCCGGAGCGGGAAGATTTGCCCGCCACCCATTGTACTGGTCAGCAGGCCGATTTGCCCAACCGCGCCGCCAGAATGCAGCGGGCTTGACGCGCTTGCTACCGGCCGGCCGGCCGGCAAAAGGCCAATTCGGCCCGGATCATCACCGGACAATTAGCGGACCTCAGACTTACTGCTTCCAGGTGTCTTTCTTATCACACAATGTCGGACATCACTCGTAGGCGTGCAGTTCGCGCCCTCGGGTTTCCGGCAACAGCAGGGTCGCGAAAACCATGATAAGGTAGGCCGCCACGGCGAACGCCGAGATCGCTTGACCCAGCCCCATGCGATGGCTGAGATAGCCCACTAGCGTTGGGAAAAGAGCTCCGATACCGCGTCCCACATTGTAGGAGAATCCCTGGCCGGAACCTCGCAGGCGGCTGGGAAAGAGTTCGGTGAAGAATGCGCCAATGGGGCTGAACGAACCGGAAGCGAAAAACCCCAGAGGGAATCCCAGCACCAGCATCACCGAGTTGCCAATGGGCAGATAGGTGTAGGCCGCTACCGCCAGGAAGGAGCATACGGCAAACAGCACGAGGGTGCGTTTGCGGCCGAGCCGGTCGGTCAACCAGGCGCTCACCATATAACCGATAAACGAGCCTACGATCACCACGAACAAATACGCCCCGGTGTTGAGCACCGATAGCCCGCGTGTAGTTTTCAGAAATGTCGGCAGCCAGGTGGTAATCGCGTAGTAGCCTCCCTGCGCGCCCACCGCCAGCAGCGCGGTCAGCATAGTCGTCGGCAGCAGGCCGGGGCTGAAGATCTCAAGAAAATTGCTCCCTTCCCCAAGACTGGCTTCCCGGGAACGGGTTCGCTGAAACACCTGCGGCTCGGGAACATGTCGCCGGATGTAGAACACCAGCAGCGCCGGCAGGATGCCGATCCAGAACATTGCACGCCAGGCGATCACGGCGGGCAGGACAGAGAACAGTACGGTGTAAAAGACGGCGGTCACGCCCCATCCGACGGCCCAACCGCCCTGCACAGTACCGACCGCTTTGCCGCGAAATTGTGCACGGATGGCTTCACCCATCAGCACCGAGCCCACCGCCCACTCTCCTCCAAAGCCCAATCCTTGCAGGCCGCGAACGAAAAGCAGTTGCCCAAACGAGTGGGTGAATCCGCTCAGGAAGGTAAACACGGCGAACCATAGAATCGTGATCTGCAGGATGCGGGTGCGGCCGAAGCGGTCCGCCAGCAGTCCTGCCAGCCAACCGCCCACGGCGGAGATCAGAAGCGCTACCGTGCCGAGCAGGCCCGCCTGTCCCTTGCTGATGTGCCACACTGCAATCAGCGTGGGCACCACGAAGCTGTAGATCATCACGTCCATGCCATCGAGCGCCCAGCCGCCAAACGTAGCGATGAGCGTGGCGCGCTCGTCGGGCGTCAGTTGGAGCATCCAGAAGCGCGTGGAGCCGGGGACAGTCTGGGTCGAGTGCATGACGATTGCCGGGCTGATTGCGCATCATACCGGACGGCAGGTTCGCAACGCACGGACAATCTTTCGCCGGCGCCGGCTGGCAAGTTGGGCGGCGTTTGACACGGCTGCCCGCTTGCTCTATTCATCGGGAGGCGCTTTGCAGGTCATGGCAGAGAGCGCGATGGAGAACTGCGGTTGAAGGTCATTCCGGCCAGCGACTGTTCGATATTGATCGAGTTCGGCGACGCCATCACGCCGGAGATGCAAGACCGCGTACTCGGGCTGTTCTATGCGCTGCAAGCACAGCAGGACGCCAGCATCCGCAACCTCCATCCCGGCTATGTCTCGCTGCTGGTGGACTTCGATCCGCTGGCGGTGATACACGACGAAGTCGCGGCCATGATCGCGTCGCTGGAGAATGCGGCCGGTGCTGTCCGGGAAGCCGAAGCGAATGTGGTTGAGCTTCCTGTGTGTTACGACACTGAATTCGGCCCGGACCTGACCGACGTCGCCGCCCACACCCACCTGTCCGTTGACGAAGTCATCTGCTTGCATTCCAGCGCGATGTATCGAGTGTGCTTCCTCGGCTTCACTGCAGGCTTTGCCTACCTCGGAGGCATGCCGGAAGAATTGCACACGCCTCGTCTGGCTACACCACGGCGCGCGGTCGCCGGCGGCAGCGTCGGAATTGCGGGCAGCCAGACCGGCATCTATCCCACAGAGACGCCCGGCGGCTGGAGGCTCATCGGACGCACACCCGTGCGCATGTTCGATCCCCAGGCGAGCCAGCCTACGCGCGTCTTGCCGGGCGATTCGCTGCGGTTTGTTCCCATCGATCGCGCCCGGTTCGAGGAACTATGGCAGGAGCGTACATGACAATTCGCGTCGTCAAGCCGGGTTTCTTTACCACCGTGCAGGACCGCGCACGCTTCGGCTGCGCGCACCTTGGCATTTCGCCGGCAGGTGCTGCTGACTTGCTCTCGCTGCGCATCGCCAATCTGTTGGTCGGTAACGATCAGTATGCGCCGGCACTCGAGATGACGCTGCTGGGCGCGATGCTGGGGTTCGAGGAGCGGACCATCCTCGCAATCAGCGGCGCCAATTGTGAATGCAGGCTGGGCCAGGACCGCCTGGCGGCGAATTCCGCCGTCGAAGCTTCAGCCGGAATGGTCTTACAATGTGGGAGTACCACGGACGGGGCGCGCAGCTATCTCGCGGTGCAGGGTGGATTCGACGTTCCACTGGTGATGGGCAGCGCTTCCACCGACATCCGCGGGCGATTCGGCGGGCATGACGGGCGCAGGCTGCAAGCCGGGGATGTATTACACATCCGCAGAGCGGAAAAGGCCCGGGGCCGCCCGCTGCGTACCGGCGCTCTGGACCAAATGAAGCGCACAGGTCCCATTCGCGTGACCCGCGGCGTCCAGCACGACTGGTTCAGCGTGGATGCATACGCGAACTTTCTCGCCGCGACTTACACCGTAAGCGAGCAGTCCGACCGCGCCGGCCTGCGGCTCAAAGGTGTAGCGATTTTGCCGCGCGAGTCGAAACAACTATTGACCGACGGCATTCCCCTGGGCGCCATTCAAGTACCACAGGATGGGCAGCCGATTATCCTGTTCGTCGATCAGCAAACCACCGGCGGCTATCCGAAAATCGCCAATGTCATCGCCGCCGACATGCGCCGCATTGGACAACTGCGACCGCGCGACGGGGTTCAATTCGCCGAGGTGTCGATCGCCAATGCGATCGAAGCGCTCGACGCGCAGGAACGCTGGCTGAAAGAAATTTGGCAGGACTAGCGAGGATTTGCCATGAGCAACTTGTGGATCGACATCAATTCAGATCTGGGCGAGTCGGAGGAATCCCTCGCCAACGGCACCGACTTCGAACTTATGCGCTTCATCACCTCCGCAAACGTGGCTTGCGGCGGGCACGCCGGCGACGAGCGCACTATGCGCGAGACCGTACGCTTCGCCAAGGAACTGAACGTCGCGGTGGGCGCCCATCCCGGCTATCCTGACCGCGCGAACTTTGGCCGCATCGAGTCACCCATGGCTCCAACCGAGATCGAGGCCACGGTGCGCGACCAGATTGCCGCGCTGGCGGCGGTGGCGGAGACCCTGGGCGTCCGGCTGGTCCACTGCAAGCCGCACGGCGCGCTGTATCACGCGGCCAACAAGAGTGCTGAGGTAGCGGCGGCCATCGGCCGCGCCGTGCTGGAGAGCGACGAACAACTGATCATGGTGGGTCAGGCTGGATCTTCGACTCTGACATTGTGGGAGTCCATGGGGCTGTCCTGCGCTGCCGAGGCCTTTGCCGATCGCGCCTACGAACCCGACGGCATCCTGCGCAAACGGACCTTGCCCGGCGCGCTGCTGGATGATCCGGCAAAGGCGGCTCGGCAGGCGCTCGATATTGCCACTCGTCACATCGCTGTCGCAACCGACGGTTCGGAACTGACGGTCGCAGCCGCCACCATCTGCATCCATTCCGACACGCCGGGAAGCGTGCTGATTGCGCGCGCGGTGAACGAGGCACTCACCCAGGCGGGAGTCCGTCTGCGGCCCTTGTCCGCTGCAGGAGAGTAGCCGCTCTAGCTCTCTTCCTCCAGCAGCTTCCCCAAGGTCGGCTTGTGCTTGGGCGATTTCGACCTGCGCTTCTTCGTGGAAGGTTCCGCCCGGGTGGGCGGAGGCGTGCCGATCTTTTCGCGTGCCGCGGCTTTCACCGCCGACGCCGCCTTAAATGCCTTGGGCTTGCGCCGCTTCGATGGCATTGCCCTCGTCTTCCCAGTCTTCCGTCCCTCTAATCCAGCAGGAAATCGATGTAGTTGGCATCAATCTGAACGTTGGTCGCCGCCTGCTGGGACTTGGTCCACGAGCCCCAGTCCGCGTCGCTGCCCAGCGCGACGAACTCCTCCTCGGTACCCTTGGTGCCGGGCTTGACGTTGACCGCCCAGCCAATGTCGGAGCGCACCACGCGTCCCTGGCACTTGTCGAGCAGACGGCGATAGAGTTGTCGCGCAGGCATTTTCCACGTCCCCTTCGGACTGCGTCCCAGGGCCACTTCACGGTCAACCGGAATGAACGCCGTGAGCTCCGATTCGCTGGTCATCAACTCCAGCCCCTTGGCTTTGGCGGTAGCGTTGTGGCTGGAGTGATGCCCAACCTTGTAGAACACGGTGCGCGCCAACAGCTCGTTCGCCGTGACAGTCCTGGACTTTCCGTCTGAACCGGTTACCTCCCACTGGATGGAAGGATCGTGCCAGGAAATCCAGTTGCCTTCCTGAGCATCACCGGGGAAGAGCAGGACCCTGCCGTCGGCGATGCGCTCAATGGCAATCACCAGGCTGGTGTTATTGGTGAACTTGTCGAGCTGGATGGCTAAAGCGGAAGCCCCATTCAGCCAGTCAGTGTCCACCGAACGCCACGACTGGGAGGGATCGAGATACGTCTTGCCGAATGCCTCCACGATCAAGGAATCGGTCCTGGCCAACTGGAAGCGTTTGTCAAATGGCGCTTCGGCGCTGGAATCATCACTGGCCGCGGCCTTCTTGTCGGCGCCCATCTGCTGCAAGGCAGCGCGAGTGATGGCGGTGAGCGCGTAGAGCTCGGAGCTGCCGTGCTCGCCGGTGTCATGAATGGCATCGAGATTGCGCGGCGGGCCCAGGACATAGAAGCGAAAGCCGGGCAGCCAGTCGAGTTCGATCGCCGGCTCACCCGGTTTCCGGTAACCAACCTGCTTCGCGATTCCACGGGCGGTATCCATGGAGTTCTTCGCTGCGGCAGCGAAGGTAGCTCCGTCGCCCGATCCTGCGGCGCCCAGCGCAACGGACGTCTCGCCAAAGAAGCCCAGCAAGGAGTCGATCGCGTTAGCGGTCTCGGTGTCGCCACCCGTGGCGCGCATGGCCTGCGCGGCGGACTTCACCGCCAGGGCCATGTCATCACGCACTTTGCCAAGCTGGTTGGCCAGCTTGTCTTTGGGGTCTTCGGTCCAAGCCAACCAGACGTTATCGATCTGCTTGCTCTTCGCCGGGTTGAACAGATCGCTCAGTTTGCCGAATCCCGATAGGTGATCCTGATGCTGGTGGGTGGCCACGAGCAGATGAAGATGCCCGTTCGTCGTCTTGTCGATGTCGGCGAGCACGTCCGGCAGCTTAACGCCGGTGGTCTTCGCCCCCAGCGTGCCGCAATCGATGAGGACGTGCCGCTCGTCAGCACCGGTATTGAAAGTCAGCAGGAAGCAGTCCCCAAGGCCATGGCGATACATGCGCACGCGCACTTTCGGGAGACTGCCTGCGGCCGGAACCGGCGACAGGGTAGCGGAGGTTTTTTTCCTTTTCGGGGCAGTCGTGACGCGACGGACATGTTGCGACCGCTTCACCCGGCGGACGGCTGTTTTCGACTTCTTGCCGGCTTTGCGTGGAGTAGTTGGCATGGTTGACCTCGCTCACAGTCCGCGGTGCAGGAGCGCGAACGGCTCGCGCTCGGCGTGATCGGGACTCGTATCGACGTAGGTGGAACGGGCATTGGTCATCTGGGCCAGGCAGAATCCCTGCTGCTGCGCCAGCCGGCTCTTGCTCTTCATGTTTTTGCGGATGCAGTATTTCACGACCCGCTTGCGCATGTCGGCGACGAGGGTCGATCCGCCTTCGAACACCATAGAGGGACCGTCGGGATCGCTGCCGTCGGCGGGCACGTTGTCGGACTGCAGCACCGTGACCAGCAGTTGCGGCACTACGCCGCCGTCGGGCTTGGTGCGCAGGGCGAACCGGGCGGTATGGACCTCGAATTTCTTCGTCGGATCCAGGCCCATGTACTTGGCATCGCCACTGCCACCCTTCTTGAAATAGGCATCCAGCCAGTTGTGGATCTTTCTGCGGACCGCACGCTGCAATTCAAATAAGGTTCGGCGCTCACTCTTGTCCGCCTGCGACTGCGCGAACACATATTGCAAAACTTCGCCGCGCAGCAGATCGAACAAGGGGGCGAGTTGGCCGGAGTACGTGGTGTCGTCGTTGTCCGGAGTGCGCCAGATGAGGCTATCGACGCTCATGGTGCGAACATCGGGTGGGTAGATGCCGCGCCGCCGGAACGCCTCGACAAAAGCAACACGATAGGTGAAACGATCGTCCTCGACCAGATCGTAGTCGGCGGTGATGATAGCGCGCAGATACTCGCCGAAGGTGATGTCCACCGGCGGGCAGTAATCGAGGGCGCGGATACACATGGTGAGGACGTGGTGCGCGGCCTTCGTGGCCTCGCTGGTGAGCCGCTCCACCAGGTCAGGATGGATGGCGCCCGGACCAAGGATGCCGCTGCCCGAGGTGGCCAGCCGCAACAAATCGGAAGTGCGGCGCTCGTAGATGGCCAGGAAAGCATCGAAGACGGCCGCCACCAGAAGCGCCCCGCGAGCGTGCGGCTCGGTGGTGGAGATGTAGTCAGCCGGGTTGGGAACCTGCCGGACCCACTTGTCGCCGTCCCACTTGCCAATTGCCTCACGCAGAGCGCCGCGCATCCCGGTAGCATGACCGAACTGCCCCGCCAACTGTCCCAGCAGCGTCTGGTGCTGAGCGATATTCCCCTGGCTCGCCGCAATCTGGTCGCGCAGAATTTCCGGAAAGGTAAAGTGCTGCAGCAGAGCGACGATGTCGGCGAATCCCTCGTGAAAGGCCAGCACGTCCGGGTTGGTGGCATTGACGAACTTGCGGTGCATGCCGTCGAGCAGGGCGTGCGTGGTTTCGTGGGCGACAATGTCCTGCGACAGGCAGCTAAACACCGAGCCTCCCGGTAACTGCTCGCCGGTGTTCTCATTCTCGGCGTTGAAGTATCCGAAGAGTAGGGCGACCTTGTCGGGCGAGTAGTAGGCATTGGCCTCGCGCAGGGCGTGTGGGTAGACGCGCAATTGCGGAACGTACACCGAGTCGTCCTTGGGACCTTGCTTGGGGTCGCGTACTGGCCGCCACAGAGTGTGGCGGCCCAGGGCATACTCAAAGTTGTGAATGGTCAGGCGTGAGACGGCGTAAACCATCTGCTGATGAAACTGAGGTGTGCCTTCGCTGGGGGCCAGTCCATCTTGCGCCAGCAATTTGGGGTCGTTGAGGTCCACTGGCGCGTAAAAGCAGCCGCTGCCGGGATCGACATCGATGACGTCGAGGTACTCGCCGCGCGGGCCGGGATCCAGATCCTCCCACGGCACCTGGATCGTCACTTCGCTGATGGGCGCGGTCTCGAAATCGGTTGCCAGGCTGGGGTCAATGGAGAACGCCCGCAGACTGCGAAACGGCGGATCGTGCAGCGTGCTGCGGCCGCCAGGCTTCGCGGGTGCCGATGGCGCACTCGGCGATGTGGCAGCCGGCTTCGCAGCAGCGACATCGGGTTGCGACGGCTTGGCTGCCGGTGCGGAAGATTGCGATGGCTTGCGAACAGGTGTCGCCATATTGGCTCCTTTACGTGCCCAACCAGGAAATTAGTGAGGAGCTGTATCGCACGAAAGATAGCAGACTTTACCACGAATGTGACGGAAAGTTGGGGGACCGACGGCAATTGTTACCAATATGGGACGGGAGGCCAAGACGGCTGGTCGAAGCTCTGTTACGGCAGCGGCTGGTTGGTGAGGAGGAAATTGCCGCCGTTCTCCTGCACGACATGCACGCGACTGCCGCTGACAAGTTGCTCGATATGCGGTCTGGTCGACCCGTATACCAGCAAGTACCAGCGGGAGTGGGAGTTCCACAGCTCAACGAACTTCGCATCGTCAATAAAGACTTGCGGCGCCCCGGGAGCGTAGGAACCGTATTCCAGGTTGGCGGCGCGGCCGTTGAGAAGCAGCGCGTCGCGATTTGCGTAGAAGTACACCGAAGAGAAGGCATAGTACTCGTTGGCACCGATCAGTCCTCCCGGCGGCGCCTGCTTCAGAGCGACCGCCAGCGGATAGGAACCGAGGTAGGGATCAAAATCCACCAGCGCAATACGCGCCGCTTGCAGGAAGACGATCATGCACACGGCCAGGGCGAGTACAACCGCGCGAAGCTCAGTGCGCCGAATGAACAACGCCAACGCAGCCGAGCCAAATGCGAGAGTGGCGAGCGCCACCGGCAATTTGAGGTACGCAAAGGCGGCCAGCCGCAGGTCGAGCATGTGGCCCATCGAGAGGGTGTACACATCGGGGTTCTGCACCAATGCGCGGGAGATGTCGCCGGGTGCAGGAACGCGCCAGACCAAGGCCAGGATTCCGGCCAGGACAACGAAGAGCGCAGCGCTGACGATCAGCAGCACGCGCGAGCCAATGCGGACCCAACGGCCTCCTGCTGCCAGAGCCGAGCCGATGAGCAGCGCTAGCGCCGGGTAGATGGGCATCGAATAATACTCCTGGGTGGTGGAGAAGGTAAAGAAGACCATCACCACTCCGGTCCAGCACAGCGCCATGAGCCGCGTCCGGCCTGCGCGGGTCGTGGGCCGGTACGACAATGTGGGAGTCCCCAGCAGATACACCGACCACGGGAAGAGCCACACCAGGTTCAGCGCCCAAAATAGAAGACGCGGCACGGTATTGTAGTCGCGGGGATAGCGCAGGTTCAGGAAGCGCAGCAGGTGCTCGTTGAAGAAGTAGAACCAGAAGAAGCCGCGGTACTCGCCGGGCCCCGCGTGCAGCGCAAATGCGAAGTACGGCGGATTGCGCACCGTTGCAAGCCCGTGCCACGGCAGGGCGATAGCGATCGCAACCAACATGGCCAGCAGCACATGCATCCGCTTCCATGCTGCCAAGCAGAACAATTGACGCGTGACTGCCATGTAGGCCAGTCCCGCCAGCACCGGGAAGACGACGGCGATCAGCCCTTTTAGTAACAGACCACAACCCATACTCGCGCCCAGCACAACCCCCCACGGGCGCTGGTTGCGCTTGTCGGGTTCGAGCAGGCGCAGCCAGGCCCAGATGGCCCCGGTAATGGTCAGCGTCAGAATGGCATCGGGAATCAGGATGCGGGTGAAGAGAAACAGGCCAACTCCGGTGGCCAGCGCCAGGCCTGCGTAGAGTCCGGCCTCCTCGTCGAACGCCCAGCGCGCGAAGCGATGGGTGATCCAGCACAGCAGGATGCAGGAGAAGGCGAGGGGCAGCCGCGCCGCCCAGTCGTGTACGCCGAGGACCTCGAAAGTCGCCGCCATCATCCAGTAGATGAGCGGGGCCTTCTCGAGATAGGCGACGCCGTCGAGGCGGGCGGTGACCCAGTCGCCGGAGGACAACATGTTGCGCGCGATGGTCGCCTGAACGGCATCGACGTCATCCACCAGACGGGGCGGGCTGATGACGCCAACGAGAAAAACTAGGCTGGCTGCGGCGACGACGATCCAACTGTTCCAACGGTTGTTACCACTCTGGCCGCTTCCGCTTTCCCGCTTACCGTTTCGATGTTCCACCGTTTCATCCAGATGAAGAGGACCAACAACCCCCATAAGTGATAACCCAAATTGGCGCGCCGCTCCAGGTGATCGTCGAGCAGGCGCCGCACATAAGGCCAGCGGAATAGGCCCGTGGCCTTGATTGCTTCTTCGGAAAGCGTCTCCAATAGCAGTGGCCGCAACACCCCGCGGAACCATTCATGAATGGGTATGTCGAAGCCGATCTTGGGCCGGTGCAGGACCGAACGCGGCAACTTGTTCTGCATCAGCCGGCGCAGCACGTACTTCGATTCCGAACCGCGCAGTTTGAAATCGTCGGGCAAGCCGTTCGCGAAGTCAACGATTCGGTCATCGAGAAACGGCGGCCGCACCTCCAGAGAGTGCGCCATGCTGATGCGGTCCACTTTATAGAGAATGTCATCGGCGAGGTAATACCGCTGGTCGAACTCTAGAAAGCGTGCCAGGCCCTTCCCTGGGCGGAGATCGCTCAGCACACCCGCCAACGGCCGTGGGTCGGCACAATGGAAGAGCTCGTTCTTCTCTTCGTCAGAGAACGTCCCGTTCCAGAAGAGGTGGGCTTTGCCGGCGTCCATCAGCGAACCCTGCAGGAAGCGCTTGAGCTTGTACTCGAAGCTGATCTTGTCGTCCGAGACGGGGAGAAAATTGGCTGCCGCCAACGCGGCTTTCAGCAACAGGGATGGAAACCTGTGCGCAATTTCCCGATAGCGGTTGGCGCGATAGGTGAGATACCCGGCGAACAGTTCATCTCCGCCTTCGCCAGTCAGGATCACGGTGACGTCCTGCGCGGTCATCCTGGCGAGAAACCACAGGGGCACTGCCCCCGCATCGGCGCTGGGTTCGTCGGAGTAGTACGCGATCTGCTGAATCGCGTCGGAGAGTTCGGCGTCGGTGTTCAAGTCGAACTCA
>Ga0335070_10007888_pt1 | contig 12484 bp, 10 predicted proteins | sample Lox_Sample_13_FD_206722 | JGI IMG/M metagenome (GOLD analysis project Ga0335070, IMG submission 206722) | Soil microbial communities from Loxahatchee National Wildlife Refuge, Florida, United States - Lox_Sample_1.3 | ecosystem: Environmental > Terrestrial > Soil > Wetlands | place: USA...
CCGCCGTCGATCGTCCTGGGGTGCTCTCCAAGATCTCAGGAGTTCTCGGAAGCAACGACATCAGCATAGCCGCCGTGATCCAGAAAGGCCGGCAGGAGAAGGGCTCGGTACCGGTGGTGATGATGACCCATGAGGCCCGAGAGCGAGATGTCAGACTGGCTCTGGCCGAGATCGACAAGCTTCCGGTAGTCACCGCGCCAACCCGCCTGGTTCGCGTCGAAGACGGTGAGCGGGCGGCGGAAGGGGTCTCGGAGTCGCTGAGCGCCTAGGGTGGGCACTGCGCACCACGAGACTCTCCAGCCGCGATCGCGTGGCTGGAGGCAGGGTGGTCTGCTCTGCAAAGACGCATAGTCGCGGCATTGATAGTGGAGAGCGAGGCCTGGCCTTTCGGTCGGGGTGGTAGTGGAAAGTCCGGGGGGTCTTCCTGTCAGCGAGGGAAGGTGGAGGCTCCGGATGCGCTTTGCGCCGCAGACCACCCTGCCCGCTGCGGCAGTGGCGACTTGTGCTGAGATGGAGGGTGGGCACTGCCCGCCAAGAAATAACAAGCAGGGAAACGCAGAGGGGGTGAGGAGGGGCAGTGACGGGCGGAGCACCGAAATACCTGATCATCGTCGGCGACGGAATGGGTGACGAACCCCAGGAGAGACTGGGGGGCAGAACACCGCTCGAGGCTGCCCGGACGCCCCATATGGACCGGATTGCGGCTGAGGGGGTCCTCGGGCTCACGGAGACCATCACCCCCCACCAGGAGCCGGGAAGTGACGTGGCCAACATGGCCATTCTCGGTTACGACCCGGACCGCTTCCACACCGGCCGGGCTCCCCTTGAGGCGGCGAGCATGGGGGTCGAGCTCGGGCCGGAGGATGTGGCCTTCAGGTGCAACCTGGTCACCGTGAGGAATGACGAGCAGGATCGTGTCGTGCTCGCCGATTACTCGGCCGGGCACATCAGCAGTGAGGAGGGCCGGGCCCTCATGGAAACGATCCGACGGAGCCTTGGAAGCGATTCCTTGCGGTTCTATCCCGGGGTGAGCTACCGCCATCTTCTCGTCTGGAGAGGCGGCAAGGAGGCTCTCCGGATCACCCCGCCCCACGACGTCACCGGTGAGCCGGTGGATCCTTACTGGCAGGTTTACGACCAGGCTCCGGAGCTGAAGGCATTAATTGCCGCGGCCCGTCCACTTCTGGAAAACCACGAGGTGAATCGCGTGCGGGTGAGCGGGGGGAAAGCTCCCGCCAACGCGATCTGGCTCTGGGGGCAGGGCCGGAAGCCGAACATGCCGACTCTGCAGGAGCGCTTCGGACTCAGCGGGGTCGCCATCTCGGCGGTGGATCTCATCAGGGGCCTCGGGGTCTGCGCCGGGCTCGAGCCGGTGATCGTCCCGGGAGCCACAGGCTACCTCGACACCAACTACGCCGGCAAGGTGGCAGCGGCCTGCCGCGCCCTGGAGGAGAGAGATCTCGCCTTTGTCCACGTCGAGGCACCCGACGAGGCGTCTCATGAGGGGAATCTGGAACTCAAGATGGAGGCCATCGAGGCCTTTGACACCCGCGTCGTCGGCCCGCTTCTGGAGGCGTGCGCCATTCTGCCCCAGGCACGGGTGCTCCTCATTACCGATCACCTCACACCGATCCGCATCAAGACTCACGCCCGAGGGCTTGTGCCCTTTGCTGTCTTTGATTTTGCCCGCCGTCGGCCGAGGGCGCTTCGGGGATTCTCGGAGCAGAGCGCCGCAGCGACCGGGCTCATCGTGAGGCCGGGGCACGAGCTCATGGAGAAATTTGTTACAGCAAGCCTTTTTTAGGACTCAACGGACCATGCAGGAGCCTTTTGTTGCCGAGCAGCGAGTTCTTTACGGCGATACCGACGCCATGGGCGTGGCCTACTACGCCAACTACCTGAAGTGGTTCGAGATCGGCCGTACCGAGCTCTTCCGGCGGGTGGGGAGCAGCTATCGGGAGCTCGAAGAGCGGGGTTGTTATCTACCGGTGCACGAAGCCTACTGTCGTTACCTCCAGTCGGCCCGCTATGACGACGTCATTCGGATCGAGACCCAATTTTCTCTGGTGGGAAGAGCCAGGCTGCGCTTTGACTATCGCCTGCTGTTGAAGGGCACCGACGCGCTGCTCGCCGAAGGATACACGGTACACGTCTGCACCGACAGCGTGGGGCGACCTATCAAACCCCCCGTCTATCTGAGAGATCTTCTCTCCCCGCTCGTGTCAAAGGGCTAGCCCGCATTATGCACGAGACGCCGCCGCCGGCGCGTCACCATGGAGCAAACACTATGATCGTCTTCCCGGCCGTGGATCTCAAAGGCGGGAAGTGTGTCCGCCTGGAGCGGGGGGTTATGGCCAGTGCGACCGTATACGCCGAGGACCCTGCGGCCACCGCCAAGCGGTGGCAGGATGAGGGTGCCGAGTGGTTGCACGTGGTGGATCTCGACGGCGCCATGGCTGGAGAGCCCCGGAACCACGGGGCGGTAGCCCGGATCCTCAGGGCGGTCAGCATCCCGGTGCAGGTCGGAGGTGGGGTGCGGACGGCGGAGACTCTGGCGACCTATCTGGAGTCGGGCGTTCAGCGGGTAGTGCTCGGCACTGCAGCGCTGAAAGATCCACGGTTTTTGGCTCAGGCTTGTGAGCGCTTCCCGGGCCGCGTCGTTCTCGGCATCGACAGCCGCCATGGCCGTGTGGCCGTCGAGGGGTGGGACCAAACCTCGGAAGTCGGCCCGGTGGAGCTTGCCCGGAAGTTCGAGATGCTTGCTCTCGCTGCCATTGTTTATACGGACATCCAGCGGGACGGCATGCAGACCGGCCCCAACATCGAGGCAACCCGCGAGTTGGCCCGGGGGGTGAGGCTCCCGGTGATCGCCTCCGGCGGGGTGGGGCGGCTCGAGGATGTCGCGGCCCTCCGGACCCTCGAGCCGGAGGGCGTCGTCGGCGTTATCGTGGGGCGGGCCCTCTACACCGGGAGCATAAAGCTTGCTGAAGCCATTGTCCTGGGGCGAGGTGGACATATAGGTCGCTAGGGCCTAAACCTGAGGTGCTGCTCTCGTGGTGAGCGCCCGGGTGGGTTCAATAAACGTGGCAAAAGCGCCGTGCGAAAGCGACTTTTTCATTGACAAAGCTTGTCTCGGCGCTATTATTAACGGTTGACACGAAAGGCAGGACCAGCGAGGGTCCTGCGGATTCTTCCTGAGAGGGGGATGGATGGCTTGATGCCACTACGGCTTGCGTGTAGCAGGCGTGATGGCCGTCGTCGCCCCACCCTGGTGCAAAGGGGGTGGGACGATGCCGTGTGTTCGCGTTAAACCGAACGAATCTTTCGAAGGCGCACTGAAGCGGTTCAAGAAGCAGTGCGAGAAAGAGGGGATTCTCTCCGAAGTCCGCAAGCGGGAACACTACGAGAAGCCGAGTGTTAAGCGGAAGAAGAAGGCCCTCGCGGCGAAGAAGCGGGCGCTGAAACGGATGCGTAAGCTGGCGGCCAAGCAATGAATCTCCAGGAAACCATTCACGCAGCTCTCAAGGGGGCGATGCGCTCCAAGGATCAGGCAGCAATTACCAGCCTGCGCCTCCTGCTGACCGCGATGAAGGTGCGGGAGAAGGAGATCTGTCGATCGCTTAGGGATGATGAGATCCTCGCGGTCATCACCAGCCAGATCAAGCAACGACGAGAGGCGATCGAGCAGTTTCACAAGGGCGGGCGAGAGGACCTGGTCCAGGCTGAGGAGAACGAGCTGCGGGTTCTTCAGAGCTACCTCCCGGCGCAGCTCTCCGACGAGGATCTCGCCGCGGTGATCGACGGGATCATCGCGGAGGTGAATGCCGTCAGCGCCAAGGACATAGGGAAGGTGATGAAGGCGGCCATGGCCAAACTGGCCGGCCGGGCCGATGGTCGCAAGGTCAATGCCCTGGTCAAGGCAAAGTTGGGGGGGTAGGGGCCTTCCCGCGGGAAGAGGGGTATTCCCTCCTGTTGAACCACAGGTTTCGATGCTTTTGGTTGTGCGTCGGCGCTCAAGCCCGTGGGTCCTCGGGCGTTCCTGGCAGCGCTTGTTTTTCTGGCGATCGTGTGAAACCTACGTTGCGTGTCGACCCCGCCGCGCGGGATTCAAGCGGATATCTCTCACCAGTGTCATCCTGTCACTGCTCGTCCCTCTTCACGGCACGACCTGTCCGGGAGGCAGGCTCGCGAGTGCCCCAATCCGCTCGGGATCGATGTTCGACCTTCGACTTCCTCCCTAGAGGAAAGGCAGCGCTCGGGGTGCGTCCTCGGCATGGAGTGATATGGATCGCCAATCGCTGCGGGTCCTCGAGTATCCGCACATCCTGACCGTGCTTGAAGCCTTGGCGACGACTGAGCCCGGGCGGCAGGCGGTCAGAGAGCTTCGCCCGAGCGCGGAGCGGGAACTCATCAGCGCCTCGCTTGGTCAGGTCACGGAACTCAAGGATTACCTGCAGAGCGGAAATTCCCTGCCTCTCGCCGGGATCGAGGCGGTCAGCGCCACACTGGACGGTGTGGCTCAGGGCGGCCAGGTGATCGTGCCGGAAAACCTTCTCAAGGTGGCGAGCACCCTGGCGGCGACGCGCCTGCTCCGGCGGCTTGTGGATCAACTGCCCTCCCGCGCCGTAAGGCTTGGCGAGCTTCTGGCGCGGCTCCAACCCCTCCCCGAGCTGGAAACGAGGATCCACCGCGCCATTGACCGGCACGGGAAGATCCGCGATGACGCGAGCCCCACCCTCTCCCGGCTTCGGACCGAGATCACTCGGCTGCGGGAGCATCTCCACACCGAGCTCACCGGAATCCTCGAACGAGAGGCCGCCCAGAAGACCCTCCAGGAGAAACTGATCACGATCCGAAACGGTCGTCTAGTCATCCCGGTGCGAAGTGGCGCCCGGGGCGCTGTCGACGGGATCGTCCACGACACATCCCAGAGCGGTGCAACATCTTTCGTCGAACCGCTGGCGGTGGTACCCCTCAACAATCAGCTGAGCCGGGCCCGGAGTCTCGAGCAGGAAGAAGAAGCGCGGATTCTCCGGGAACTCACCCAAGCGGTGATGGAGGCCGGGGAAGTGCTCCGTGTCAATGAGCGCTGGCTCGGCGAGATCGACCGCCTTCACGCCAAGGTGAGACTGAGCTTTCTCCTTCGGGCCCGAGAGCCCGTGCTGAACAACGGGGAGAGCATTCGGCTCCTCCGGGCCGTTCATCCGATCCTCGCCCTGCAGCGTCTGGCACGGGAGGGGGAGGCTGTGCCGGCGTCGCTCGCCGAGGTTCTCTGGGGCGAGGGAGGGGCGAGCGTCACGACCGCGCCGCGGGCTGTCGTCCCCATCGACATCCACCTTGCCCGGGAGCAGAGCACCCTCATCATCAGCGGCGCCAACGCCGGCGGGAAGACTGTTTCTCTGAAAACCCTGGGCCTCCTGGGTGCCATGGTGCAGACGGGGCTCCACATCCCCGTTGCCGAAGGCAGCGAGTGGCCTGTTCTCACCGGGATCTTCGCGGAGATCGGTGATGAGCAGGATCTTCGAGCCCATTTGAGTACTTTTTCCGCGCGGATCCAGCGGTTGGCTGCGATTTTGGCCCTCGCCGACCGGCGTTCTCTCGTCCTTCTCGACGAGCTTGGCACCGGCACCGATCCGGCGGAAGGAGCGGCGCTGGGGCTAGCGGTTCTGGATGGGCTCAGGAGTCGAGGTGCACTGGTTGCCGTGACCACTCATTACCACCTTATCAAGGCCTACGGTATGGTGGAGGAAGGGGTGGTGAACGCGGCAGTGGAATTTGACGAGGGAAGCGGTCGTCCCACCTATCACCTCAACTACGGGCAGCCCGGGACCAGCAACGCGCTGAAGATTGCTGCGGATCTCGCCATGCCAGCGGAGGTGATCCAGGCGACCCGGCGCTACCTCAACCGAGACGAGCAGCGAACCAATGAGCTGATCGAAAAGTTGGAAGAGGCGCGCCGCCTCGCCGAGAGCGAAGGGGAGAAGCTGCGGTGCAGGCAACAGGAGCTGGAAGCCTCCCGGGCCGGGTTGGCGCAGGAGCGGGAGGAGCTCGCGCGCTCCCGGGCGCAGGTTGTTGGTGAGGCGAGGCAGCAGGCGGAACGTCTCATCGCCGAAGCGGAGAAGGAGCTGAGGGAGGCCGTCATCCGTTTTCAGGAGCAGGGATCTTCCGGGGCGACGGCGGCCCGCAGGAAGGTGCAGAAGATCAAGGCAACCCTCAAGACGGCCTTGGAGCCCGAGGCGCCGCGGAGGGATCCCACTCTCGCGAGGAGCGCGGAAGGGCGGCTCGTCAAGCTCCGGGGCGCGGGCGGAACCGGGATTCTCGTAGAGGTCAAGGATGAGGGCAGGCGGGCTGCGGTACAGCTCGGGCCTAAACGGGTGGAGGTGGACGCAAGCGCCCTCGAGCTCCTCCCGGCTCAACAGGAGCAGGGGAGAAGCGGCACGGGCGGGAACGGCGTCAGGGTGCTGCGGGACGAGACGGGGGGATGGCAAGATCGACTGAACCTCGTAGGGCTGAGGGTGGACGAGGCCCTGCCGCTTCTCGACAAGGCCATAGATCAAGCGATTCTCCAGGGTCGTGCCGAGATCGAGGTAGTTCATGGTCACGGGACCGGGCGGCTCCGCAAGGCGGTGCACGAGTTTCTCCTCAACCACGGAGGGGTCAAGGGGTTCCACCACGAGGTCCAGAACCGGGGTGGGTCCGGGGTGACGGTGGTGGAGCTGAAATGACAGGGGGCAGCGGGGTGGCCGGCGGCCAAGACGACGATGGGAGATTGGCGAGCCGCGTTGGGAAAAAGGGTCGTGAAAATCCAACTGTCAAAGCTCAAATGACAAAGGGTGCCGGGTACTCGGGACCGGCCACGGCTCGCTTAGGTTTTGACATTTGACATTTCGTTCTCTGGGACCGGTCTCGGCTTGAGCGGCAGGAAGCCTTCTCCGCCCCCTAGTGCTTACTGGCTGGTGCCTGCGGCATAATGTCTACTCGCACATGGGGTCCGACGTGGGTCGACTCACCCGGGAAGCGATCGAGGAGATCCGAACCGCCGCCAACATCGTCGATGTGGTAGGCGTTCACGTGTCGCTGCGCAAGCGGGGGAAAACCTATGTCGGCCTCTGCCCCTTCCACGCGGAGAAGACCCCGTCCTTCACCGTGAGTGACGACCGCCAGGCCTTCTACTGTTTCGGCTGCGGCGCGGGGGGGAGCGTTTTCGATTTCCTCATGCGGGTCCGAAATCTCACCTTTGCCGAGGCTGCCAAGGAGCTGGCCGACCGCCACGGCATCCGCCTGCCGGAGACGCCCGAGACCCCGGTGCAGAAACGCGCCCGGGAGCTCGCCGATCTCCTCTGTGAGGCGAACGAGGCGGCGGCGGCCTATTTTCACCAGGTGTTGATGGAAGAGCCTTCAGCCGGCCCGGCGCGGGATTACTTGCGCCGACGGGATACGGGGCCGGAGACTATCCGCGAATTTCGACTGGGATATGCTCCGGCCCGGTGGGACGGGTGCAGGCGCCATCTCCTCGGCAGGAAGATCGCATCGCAGGTGGCGGTGCAGGCCGGTCTCTTGGCGCAGAAGACAGAGGGGGAGGTTTACGACCGGTTTCGGAACCGCCTCATGTTTCCCATCCGGGATCTCGCCGGAAGGGTTGTCGGTTTCGGGGGCAGGGCCCTGGATGACACCCTGCCCAAGTATCTGAACAGTCCCGAATCGCCCATCTTCCACAAGGGCCGGATTCTGTACGGACTGCCGGCGGCCCGAGAGGCGTGCAGGAGGGAGGGGGAGGTGCTCGTGGTCGAGGGCTACTTCGACCTCCTCGCCCTCCACGGTCGGGGGATTCGTAACGTGGTCGCGCCCCTGGGTACGGCCCTTACCGCCCAGCACGTCCGGCTGCTTGCGCGGCTCGCGCCTCGGGCCGTGGTGGTCTTCGACGGGGACGAGGCGGGCATGAGGGCGGCGCTTCGGAGCCTCGAACTCTTTCTCAGGGAGAAGCTCCCGGCGCGGCTCCTGAAGCTCCCGGCTGGCATGGATCCCGACGACTTCGTGCGGCAGCGCGGCAAAGAGGCTTTTCTCAAGCTTGTTGTTGAGGCCAGGCCCCTGCTCGAGGTGTTTCTGGAGGAGTCCCTTGCTGAGTATGACGGGTCCATCGCCGGGAAGGTCAGCTCGGTGCGGACGGCGGCGCCGCTTCTCAAACTGCTGGATTCCCGGGTGGAGCAGGAGTCCTACTTCCAGCTCCTTACCAGACGCCTAGGAGTGAGCGAGGAGGTGCTCCGGCAGGAGCTTGGCCTCGTTGGCGCTCCCGAGCCCGAAAGGGGCCGGCGCCCGGCCGACGAGCGAGACGACACCCGAGTGCCGGCCATGGAAGAGGTGGTAGCCCGGATTCTCGTCCACTACCCGAGCGGAATTCCCCTGCTAACGGAGGCAGGGGTTCTCGACGAATTCGAGGGGAAGGATTGGCGGGAGCTTGGCCGCTTGTTGGAAAAACACTACCGAGCAGTTGGAATCCTCGACCTCGGTGGGTTATTAGTAGAGCTCACGAGTGAGGACCTGCGGCGTCGGGTGAGCGCCTGGTCGCTCGAGGACAGCCCCTGGTCGGAAGAGAACGCGAGTCTGCGCCTGCGCGAGTACATCGAAGGGATCAAGGGGAGAAAGAGGCGACGGTTGGACGATCTCAGACGGCTGCAGCACGAAATCCGCATTGCCGAGGAGAAACGCGACGAGGCCCGGCTGAGCGAGCTTCTTGCCAGGAAGGCCGCCTTAGCAGCGAGAAGAGCCCGGGGGAAGGCCAACCTCACCAAGGGGGAGATGGATTAATGGCGAAAAAGACGGACATGGAAGACCTGAAGCGGCTCATCTCGATGGGGAAGGAGAAAGGCTATCTCACCTTCGACGAGGTGAACGACGCCCTTCCCGACGATCTGGTGGACTCCGACAAGCTCGACGACATGATGATGATCTTCGATGAGATGGATATCGCCATCGTCGATACCTCGCAGAAGGTCAAGGTGCTCAAGGAGAAGATCGAGAAGGAGGCCGGCACCATCGAAGAGGAAGAGGAGGAGCTCCGCCTCGAGGAGGACGATCAGGGTGGACGGGTCACCGACCCGGTGAAGATGTACCTCCGGGAGATGGGCATGGTCTGTCTCCTCACGCGAGAAGGCGAGGTGGAGATCGCCAAGAGGATCGAGCAGGGGGAGCAGGAGGTCATCGACGCCATCATCGCCACCCCTGTCGGCGTGCGTGAGATTCTCGGCCTCCGTGAGAAGATTACCCAGAGTCGCCTTCGCATCCGAGACGTCCTGAAGCACGTCGACGAGGAACTGAGTCCGGAGGAGGAGGCGCGGGAACAGGAGAAGCTCCTCTGTCTTCTCGAGGAGGTCCAGGTTTTGGACGAGGGAAACCGGCAGCTCGAGGAGCAGACCCAATCCGGCGCCCTCGACAAGGCCGAACGCCACGCCCGCGATGAGCTGACCCGCGGCAACAAGGCGAAGATCGCCCAGCTCCTCAAGAATCTCCGCCTCGAGAAACGGCAGATCGATCGGATCGTGAGCAAGCTGCGCCACTGCGTCGAGCGCATCGAGAAAGGGGAGGAAGAGATCGGACAGTGCATGCTCCGCACCGGGAAGCCTCTCCAGGAACTCCGCCGCTACTTTCGACAAGCCAAGCACGATCCGGAAACCCTCCCCAGGCTCGCCGAGAGCCTTGGTCTCGGGCAAGATGACTTTCTCGAGATGGAGAAGCAAATCAAGAACGGCCAGCGCCGCATCCGGCGGGTGGAGCAGGAAGCGGAGATGGATGCCCGTTCCCTCAAACAGATCCTTCGCCAGGTGGAGTCGGGTGAGGCAAAGGCCAAGGAGGCGAAACGGGAGCTCGTGGAGGCCAACCTGCGCCTCGTGGTGAGCATCGCTAAGAAATACACCAACCGGGGTTTGCAGTTCCTGGATCTCATCCAGGAGGGAAACATCGGCCTTATGAAGGCGGTGGACAAGTTCGAGTACCAGCGCGGCTACAAGTTCAGCACCTATGCCACCTGGTGGATTCGCCAGGCCATCACCCGTGCTATCGCCGACCAGGCGAGAACAATCCGCATCCCAGTCCACATGATCGAGACCATCAACAAGCTGATTCGTACCTCCCGGTACCTGGTCCAGGAGCTAGGGCGCGAGCCCACCCCCGAGGAGATCGCCGAAAAGATGGATTTTCCCCTGGAGAAGGTGCGTAAGGTCCTCAAGATCGCCAAGGAGCCTATCTCCCTCGAGACCCCTATCGGCGAGGAAGAGGACAGCCATTTGGGCGATTTCATCGAGGACAAGAAGGTGACGTCGCCGGTGGACGCGGTGATCAACCTCAACCTGTCCGAGCAGACGCGAAAGGTCCTCTCCACCCTCACGCCGCGGGAGGAGAAGGTGCTTCGCATGCGGTTCGGTATCGGCGAGAAAGCGGACCACACCCTTGAGGAAGTAGGTCAGGACTTTGCCGTCACTAGGGAGCGCATTCGTCAGATCGAGGCGAAGGCCCTGCGCAAATTGCGACATCCGAGCCGGCGAAAGAAGCTCAGGAGCTTCATCGAGAGTTAACCCGCATTATGCACGAGCCTCCTGCTGCGACCGCGGATGTGGCCGTCCTTCTGGGCGTCCTCGGGCCTCCCTTCGATAGGCTCAGGACAAGCTCACCTTGCGACGTACTGAACAAGTACGCCTCAGGTCCGAGTCCCTGCGATTGCCCGGTGGCAAGACCATCTCCACGATCTCGCTACGGCGTCTCGTGCATAATGCGGGTTAAGACAATCAGGAATGCCCTTGACAAGGCGGACGGTGGCCAACTATAGATTGAAAAACAGGCGAAGGCGATCCGAATGTCGTCCGCTGGTTTGTGGGCCGGGAAAAGAATTTCGGAGTGCAGCGTTACTCGCGAGGCGGAAGGGCCCATAGCTCAGCTGGAAGAGCCACCGGCTCATAACCGGTCGGTCCCTGGTTCGAATCCAGGTGGGCCCACCAGTTCATCAAGGATGGCGAAGAGGGTGAACAAGCAACCTGTCCACAAACCGCACAGGGAGAGGAGACTCTGGTTTCTCTCCCCGGCGGAGCGGGTCAACTCCCGCAGAGGGTGAAAAAAGGGTGCGCCCGGATGGTCGCGCCCTTTTTTATGGTATCGACACGAAAACCTGAAGTGGGAGGCAACCGTTGCAGAGAGCATTGCAGCTTCTCATCGAACTTCAGCAGGTGGAGAGGCGGATCCAGGCCCTCACCGACCGGCAGGCCCGCGCTCCCAAGCAGCTCGCCGCCCTCGAAGAAGAGCTGCGGAGTGCAGAAGCCCGGCGAGATCGAGAGCGGGAGCTGCTCGAAAACGCCCGCAAGGCTCGCCGGCAGACGGAGACCGAAGTGGAAGAGCTGGAGCAGCGGGCGAAAAAGAGCAGGGAGCGGCTGGCATCGGTGAAGACGAACAAGGAGTACCAGGCCCTGCTCAAGGAGATCGAGGATCTTCAGGGTCTCGTCCGGCAGCGGGAGGACCAGATCCTCGAGCAGATGGAGGCGGTTGAGCATCACCGCGTCGTTCTCGAGGAGGAGGAGCGCGCGGTGGCGAAGGCTCGTGAGTGCCTGAAGGCGGAAGGCGCGGAGATCCAGGGCGAGCGGGCCAAGGCCGATGCCCAGATGGTGGTGTTGAGGAAGGAACAAAAGCAGCTGACTCCCCAGATTCCCACGGATGTCCTGCAAACCTACCGAGTGCTCAGCACTCATCGGAGTGGAATTGCTGTCGCGCCTGTAGCCCAGGGCGCTTGCCAGATGTGCCACATGAATCTGCCGCCCCAGCTCTTTATCGATCTCCAGAAAGACGAGCAATTGCTCCACTGCCCCGCCTGCCAGCGGATAATCTACTGGGTAGGGCACGAGGCGTACAAGTCTGCGGCGGAACGGGCCAAGGAGTCCGGCTAGGTGGGCGAGACGAGTCAGGACGACCGTCAACGGCTGAGCAGGTTCCTCAAGGCGGTGGGGGAACGACTTCCTCTGGACCTGCTCCCCCGTGAATGGGCCGGGATGAGTCGCGAGGAACTGCGCCGTCTCTTTATGAGATTCGCGGATCACGTGCGCACCTGTCAGGACTGGGCGGAGGTTGAGCCGGCGAAGGGGAGAAAGACGGTTGCCTCCCTCTACACGGACGGCGCATCCCGGGGCAACCCGGGACCGGCCGGCGCGGGTGTTCTCCTAATCGACGAAAAGGGGCGACCTATCCTCGAACTCAATCGGTTCCTTGGGAAGGCAACCAACAACGAGGCCGAGTACCAGGCCCTCATTGCCGGTCTGGAGGCGGCCGAAAAACTCCAACTCAGCCGGCTGCGGATCTTCGTCGACTCGGAACTGATCGTGAAGCAGCTTCACGGCGAGTACCGGGTGCGGAACCCGCGGCTCCAGCCACTTTTCGGTGAAGTTGCCTCGCGATTGCAGCGACTTAGCAGCTATGCTATCATGCATGTACCTCGTGAACGAAATCAGGA
>Ga0335070_10007889_pt1 | contig 12484 bp, 13 predicted proteins | sample Lox_Sample_13_FD_206722 | JGI IMG/M metagenome (GOLD analysis project Ga0335070, IMG submission 206722) | Soil microbial communities from Loxahatchee National Wildlife Refuge, Florida, United States - Lox_Sample_1.3 | ecosystem: Environmental > Terrestrial > Soil > Wetlands | place: USA...
TTTGCGCTCATTCATTTGTACGAAGATACCTCTGAAAAGAAGGTCCAGCATAAAAGCGGCAAAGATGACAATGATGCAGGTAGGCCAGATAATGATGTTGTATTTTGCCAGTTCAAAGTTGGTAGCAATTCCGGCCCAGACAAGAATGTTGGGATTAACGGCGATGGCAATAAATCCCAGGATGCTGCTGGTCGTACTGTACGGAAACGCCAGAAACACGGGCAGGATAAACCAGTACATGAATCCCGAAATGCCATAGACGAGGCCTGTAGTCATACGGCTCAGATGGTAAAGGAAAAATCCCTGGGTGATCAGGACAACCGCATAAAAGAACCAGGGCAAGAAACGCCTCTTTATCCCGGCTAATATACCAAGGGGATACAGGAGCAGTATCCCTCCCAAGAGCATCCTTGATCCCAGCAAATCCCCGGCGTGCACCGGATCGATCACCCAATCCCACACCCACAATCCAACCGCCAGCAGCGACGTTGCAAAACCGACCATGATTACAAATGTTCTCGACTCCTGGAATTTCATTTCCAGGTATTGTGCTTCTGTATCGAAATCAAACCGGTATGGAATTTTCATATGTCGATAAAAACCTAACGCAAACGGTAAATCGGGCTGTCCTTCCCACTCCCTGTCACCCTGAGCTGTTAGTCATGTGTCGCCCTGAGCCTGTCGAAGGGTGAGCTTACCGAACTGCGAAGGGCAAGCCATTCCCGACCCTCAAGTGTCATTTCCGTGAAAACGGGAATCCACGAATCATTTATTCCCTGTCATTCCCGCGGAGGCGGGAATCCACGACTAATCGGAATCCAGTCTTCGGCGGGGCTTGAGTAAGAACATCGCCTTACTGACTCACCTTCATCAAAGAACATCATCAAAGCAGAACGCCAAACAACTTGACAATGTCGACTATACTATCCCAGCTTCCTGTTTTAACGCATTGCGGATCGTTTATATCAGATAGCCTGGCAGGCGTAAAGTGCTGATTCCAGGGCCTCTCAAAAAGAACCTTAAATCCACAGAAGCCATTGAAATTCTCAAAAACATCATCGATTAAAACATGGCCACCAATAATTCCCTTATCCAGACAGAAGATGATTTTCTTCGCGCCGATTTGCGGAAAATATTCCTCCACCCACTCTCTCGTTTCCTGCACGAAGTATTTGGTGTCAAGTACCGGTGTGGCAACAAACCAAATATCATTTTCCGTGTTAAACAACTTTTGAATCCCGTCTTTTGCTTCGGGATATGGTTGGGCTTGCTTGAAAAAATCTTTCGTGTGTAAGTATTTATAGATATTCTCCCCGCACTCAGGCTTGACATATTTTTCGATATCTCGTGAAACAATATCATCAATCGTGAGACAATCATTATAATCCTGATTATACATTCTGAGCCACGATGACATAATGTCCATCACTACGCCATCTAGATCACACAAGATTCTCATGCGACTCCTTAACTGTTACTGCGCAGGATCAACGGCTCTTTTGCCATGTTATTGTACTGAGAATTGATATCAAGAATGATAAGTTATGCGACAGCAAAACTAGTATGCTGTGCCTCGATATGTCCGAAATCATTTTTCTAACTCTGGCACATGGATATAGAAGAGCCGACGCCAGAAATCATCGAACTCTCGGGCGCCCACGAACGTAACTTTAGCCAAATAATGACCTGCGGGAAGAATTATGGCGCATCCAACGTGGGTGGTCTCTCCAGGTTCAATCCACATTTGCTCTATACGCTCGCCACTTTCGATCTCGTAATCAGTGAGCAAGTTAATTTCACTCGGTATATTCTCCGGAATTAATAGTTCAGTCGAATTGAACCAATTCAAAGAAAGGTTATTCTCAATATCAGATCTGATACTTCTCAGTTGCAGGCCAACGCTGTGCTTAATGGTCTCTAATTCATCTTCATAAACCGGTTGAGCAGATCCATTGGCATAATTTTTTGCTCTCGCCGCTAACTTGCACCTACTGACATTTTTCAGAGAGACATCAATGAAAACAACAAAAAGATTGTTCCTATATACGGCGCATTTTTTCACTAGCTCTATTTCGAGAGCAGTCTCATAACTTCTTTGCAGCCGCCACTGGTATACCGCCCACCATGCGCCTCCAATCACAGCGACACCCAGCATAAAATTCCGGAATATCTCCGAGATTTGTAGCCTAGCCTGTTGGTCCGGAGGTAGTAGCCACTGATATGTCGCCCACAATGCACATCCAATCACTGTGACGCCCAGTGTAAAATTCAGGAATATCCGTGAGATTCTTAGCCAATCCCATTGGCGCAGAACACCAATTATGCGCAGACAATATTGGACTATTTTTGAGAATGTTGAAGGATCCAATCGGTGTCACTCTCCTATTCATCGCTTTGTTTCTTCAGATTATATAGTTTATCGATTTCCCCAGAACAGTCCTCCCAAATAATAAAATATAGTATGCGCAAATTATGATCTACTTGAAGGCCATTCGCAATCTTGGCAACATGTGTTGCAAATTGGTCCTCCTAAACTCAGGATCTTTCCAATCATTGCCGGTAATCGTATGCCTGCAAGAAGTGCTTTTGCATCTACACTGCATTAAGAATAGGGGATTGGATTCTGCTAACCCATAATCGTAGGTCAGTTCTTCTCCCTCCGGTATGTCTCTTATTGAAACGAAATCACCATTTTCGTCGAAACCGACGTTTCCTTCACATGAATGATTGAAGTACCATTCTACAGTCAGTTTGCTGAAATCATGATCCTCCGGTGGTATAAATCCTTCTGGTGTTCCAATGCAGAAATCACTGATCTTTCTCTTAATAAGAGGTGAGGCATCCTTAACTTCATCCCAGAGAACCAAATCTTTATAGTCTTCTTCGCAAACGCCTTCGGCTACAAAGTCGCCTTCATTGATCTTTTGCACAGCGAACACGCCAACTCCATGAATCCGTGATGCGAAGAGTTCAATTATAATATCCTTAAATATAATACTCATATCTTATGTCAAACTGGAGACAATAACCCTCTTTCATTATTTAGTCTTCAAAAGGAAAACCCCGCTCTCACAGCAAGATGCGGGGCTATGTTTCAGACGGTGTTTCCTCCTTGTTTTTAAAGATGGGATAAAAAAATGATTGCTTTGCTCTTGTGTTACCTCCACGGACTGATTGAGAAAGATACGCTTTCGCGTATGATTGTCAAGGGGAAAATAAAGGCCTGGATTCTGATGAGTCATGGATTCGCGATCAAGCAGGGAATGACTAGGGACAATTGATTTGTGGATTCCCGCTGGAGCCTGCCCTCGAATGTTTTTGTCGGGGGCGGGAATGACAGGGGGTGAATGATTCTTGGATTCCCGATCGGGTCGGGAATGACAAAGAAGGTAAGGGGTAATTAATATTAGCCGAGGTAGGCTTCTTTGACACGCGGGTCACCAAGAAGATCTTTGCCGGTGCCCGAAAGGATGATCCTTCCTGTTTCGAGCACGTAGGCTCGGGCCGCGATGGAGAGCGCCATGTGTGCGTTCTGCTCTACGAGGAGGATCGTCGTGCCAGCTCTGTTGATGTCGCACAATACATGGAAGATGTCGCGCACCAGCACAGGGGCAAGTCCCATCGAAGGTTCGTCAAGGAGCATCATCCTGCTCCTGCTCATGAGGGCGCGGGCGACAGCGAGCATCTGCTGTTCACCGCCGGAGAGTGTGCCGCCAAGCGAAGCCTTCCGCTTTTCAAGCTGCGGGAAGATGCCGAAGACGCTTTCATAGTCCTTTGTAATCTCACCCTTGTCTTTCCTCTGCCAGGTCGCGAGTTTGAGGTTTTCCGTTACTGTCAGGTTTCCGAAAATGCCGCGCCCTTCCGGCACCTGGGCTATGCCCATGGCAACGATCTGATGGGCGGATAGACTGCGCAAATTCTGCTGTTTGTAGGTTATCCGTCCGCTGGAAGGCACAATGCCAGATACGGCGCGCAGCGTGGACGACTTGCCCGCGCCGTTTGCGCCTATTAAGGTCACTATTTCGCCTTCGTGAACTTCAAACGATATGTTGTCAACCGCCTTTATGTTTCCGTAGGCTACGGTAAGATTTTCAACCAGCAGCATCGCATTCATCAACACTGCACCTCACCAAGGTATACCTCAAGCACGCGCGGGTTGTTCTGTATGTCTCGCGGCTCGCCCTCGGCAATCGTCTCGCCGAAATCGAGTACCAGAAGCCTTTCGCAGATATTCATCACCAGGTGCATCTGATGCTCGATGAGGAGGATGGTCAGATTGAACTCTTTCCTGATCCATTGGATAAATTCCATGAGCTGACCGACTTCATTAGGGTTCATGCCCGCGGCGGGCTCATCCAGCAAAAGAAGCTTGGGTCTCGTTGCCAGGGCCCTTGCAATCTCAAGTCTTCTCTGCAAGCCGTAGGGAAGGTTTTTCGAGATTTCATCGGCATAGCTTTCCAGCTTCAGGAAGGCAAGAAGATCCATTGAATGCCCTATGATCTCTTCCTCTTCCTTGCGGAAGCGGCCCATGTGGAGCAGAGCCTCGACAGGACCGTAACTCACCCTCGCATAATGGGCGATGCGGACATTATCGAGGACGGACAGTTCTTTGAAAAGCCGGATATTCTGGAATGTGCGGGCAATGCCGAGAGAAGTGATTCGGCTGGGGGTTTCCCCGACGATCTCCGTTTCCTCAAATAAGATGTTCCCATATGTAGCTTGATAGACACCCGTAATGAGGTTAAATATTGTCGTCTTCCCTGCACCGTTAGGGCCTATGATGCCCACCAGCTCGTATGTCTCAAGGTCCAGGTTGAATCCGGAAACGGCAGCGAGTCCGTCGAAGTAGTGGGTTACATTACTGGCTTTTAAAACAGGCATCAGGTAACCACCTTCTTTTCACGCCAGATCCTGCTTGCTAGAAGGTCACGCACAGGAATGAACCAGCGAAATTCCTTTAAACCCATGATGCCTTTCGGCCGGTAAATCATTAGCAGTACGAGCACAAGGGGCATGAAGACCATGCGCCAGATACCCATAGGCCGCAGAACTTCCAGGAGCACCGTATAAATTGTCGCACCGATCACAGAGCCTGCGATGGACCCTATACCTCCGAGATAGACCATTATCAGTATGTCCGTGGATTTAATGATATCAAAGGCGCGAGGGTTGATGAACTGCAGAAGATGCGCGAAGAGCGCCCCCGCCACACCGGCAAAGAATGATGAAACCGTAAATGCCAGTATCTTCACATGATTGGTGTTTACGCTCATCAGGTCACTGGCGACCTCATCCTCACGTATTGAAAGCACGCCTCTTCCGAAATTTGAATATATGAGGTTGCGTATGACCCACACGGAAACTAGAACCCAGAAAAAAACCCAGGGGAGTGTAGACAGTTTATCCATGCCCAAAAATCCGCGCGGGCCGCCGAGGGCATCGATATTTTCAATAGCTGATTTGACAATCATCCCAAAGGCGAGAGTCACTATGGCAAGGTAGTCACCCCTTGTTTTGAAGGAGGGAAACGCCACGACCAAACCGATAACTCCCGCGGCCGCACCGCCGGCAATGACGGCGACAGGGAATAGCCACGTCACTGTGTGCGCAGGGAAGACCTTTACGGTGAGATATGATGCAACGTATGCGCCGATGGCCATGAAACCGGCGTGCCCGACGGAAAATTCCCCCATGTAGCCGTTGATAAGGTTAAGACTCAAAGTAAGAATGATGTTGATGCCTATGTACATGATGATGAGCTGTACATAAGGATCGAGAAGCTCAAACTGCTGGATGACAAGGGAAAGCACAAATACAAAGCCTAAAAGGGCCGGCAGAAGCAATCGCTTACGCTCCAGCTTGTCTGTAAGTCTTTTTACACCCAATGTATTCACCGCTTGAGTTACAGTAGATTAAGTTCCATATAAATCTGGATTCCCGTTTTCACGGGAATGACATCAGAAAAATTGGATTGCTACCACCGACAAAAATATTCAACGGCAGTAAATTATCACTAGTCATCCCTGTACCTATTTGCCATATCTTTTTCTTGTCATTACTGCTCTTTTTCCTGTCATTCCCGCAGAGGCGGGAATCCAGGCCTTATCAGCAAATAGTCTCATATAGATCATTCCATTCGGGATTATCTCTTTCTATAAGTCTTAATTTCCACCGCCTGTTCCATTTTTTTATCTGTTTCTCTCTTATAATTGCTTCCTCAGCCGTTTCGTGCAATTCATACCAGACCAGATGGTGGGTATTGTATTTTTTTGAGAATCCATCAATCAGATTGCTCTTATGTTCATAGACACGTTTGACTAGATCCGATGTGACACCAGTATACAGAGTACCGTTACGCTTGCTACAAAGAATATAAACATAAAATGCTTTCATAAATCACTAGATTCCCGCCTTCGCGGGAATGACAAGAAGGAGGCGGGAATGACAGCCAGGAAACTAGATTCCCGCCGGAGCCTGCCCTCTGCCACCCCCAGCCCCCGCCAGCGGGGGATAGACTCTGACCCCCTTTGGAAAAGGGGGAAATATTATGTCACACCTTCTGCGGCTGTGGTTGGCCGAGTATCCCGTAGGGACGGAATATCAGCAGTACCAGCAAGAGAACAAAGGCTATAAAATCCCGGTACGTGGAAGGCAGGAAAGCAACCACCAGGATTTCCACCGCACCCAGGATATAGCCGCCGATCATCGCGCCCCGGATATTACCTATCCCGCCGACGACCGCTGCTATGAATGCCTTCCATCCCACCATGATGCCCATGTACGGGTCAATCACAGGGTATGCCAGACCGTACATCACACCCGCCGCCCCGCCCAGACTGGTGCCGATGGCGAAGGTGAAGGAAATGACCAGGTTCACCGGCACTCCCATAAGAGGCACTATCGTCTTGTCCCACGAAATGGCGCGCATGGCCATACCAACCATCGTGCGCCTCACGATGAGGTCAAGCAGCCACATCAGAATCAGGGACAGGATGATAACGAATATCTGAAGCGAGGATATGGAAACGTCAAAGAATGTCCAGGACATGTTCTCCAGGAGTTGGGGAACCTGCTTGGGATAAGGGCTTAAGGCCAGTGTAAAATTTTCCAGGAATAAACCCACGCCCAGGGCGGTGATGATGGCGGAAACGCGCGGCGCCTGGCGCAGCGGCTTATACGCAAATCGCTCTATAACGACGCCAAGCAGCGCCACACCGATCATAGAAATTATCAGTACGGGGACAAAAGGGAGTTTAAGATATAATGCCGCGAGGAAGCATAAGAAGGCGCCTACCATAAAAAGATCGCCATGGGCGAAATTTATCATGGTCAGTATGCCATAGACCATGGTGTAGCCCAGGGCGATCAGTGCATAGATGCTGCCGACCTGAAGCGCATTCAGTAGCTGCTGAAGGACGTAGGTCATTTAAAAAATCATCACGGATTTGCAGTTGCAAAGTATGTAAACTTACCGCCCTTTATCTGCACGATCACAGCGCTTTTTGTGGGATCGCCGGAGCCTTCCTTGAATTGCATATTTCCCGTCACACCTTCATACTTGGGAATTTTTGCAAGGGCGTCCCGGATTGCCTGCCTGTCAAGCTTCGTTGCGCTCCTGAGCGCCTGGAAGAGAAGCCCGAAGGAGTCGTAGGTAAGCGCCGCCACATCATCAGGCACGATCCCGTATTTGGCCTTGAACCCCTCGATAAACTTGGTTGCCGCGGGTGTTGCCGCGTCGGCTGCATAATGGGTGCTGAAGTAATAACCTTCACAGTCATTTCCGCAAAGTTTCAGCAGTTCCAGTGAGCCCCATGAATCGCTGCCTACAAAGGGCGCCTTAATGCCGAGCCGTTTTGCCTGCTGAATCTGAAGAGGGATTTCACTGTAATAGTTGGGCAAAAATATCATATCAGGGGCTGCGCTTTTGATTTTTGTCAACTGCCCGGAGAAGTCTTTATCATTTGTCGTGTATGTCTCGAAGGCAACAACCTTGCCGCCGCTTTGCTCAAAAGTCTCCTTGAATATCTCGGCAATACCCTTATTGTATTCGGAGGCGACATCATAGAGCACAGCCGCTTTCTTTGCCTTGAGGGTATCCAGCGCGAATTTCGCTACCACGCGCCCCTGGAAAGGATCGATAAAACAGGCGCGAAAAACATATTTTTTCGGTGCATTGGTCTTTGCATCCAGCGTCGTTTTGGGATTTGTCGACCAGGGGCTGATGAGGACGACTTTTGAGCTTTCAGCAATCTCAGAGGCCGGGAGGGCATAGCGTGTGGCATTGGGGCCGACGATGGCGTGAACCTTTTGCTGCGTGATCAGCTTCTGGGTAGCGGAAGCGGACTGATCAGGTTTGCCCGCGTTATCTTCGACAAACAGATCGACCTTGTATTTCTGCCCGCCGATGTCGATCCCGCCCGCGTCGTTCACCTCCTTAACCGCCATTTCCGCCGCTTTTTTACAGGACTCACCGACAGCGGGCATGTCACCCGTCATTTCCGCGTTCACCCCAATTTTAATAGTATTACTTTTTTCGGTGCAGGCGCCGAGGAACAGAATCATGAATGCACATAAAACAAGCGAAAACAATATTTTTTTCATACCGCCCTCCGTTTGGTAAATTTTTTGAACAAATAATACACAGAAAAATTTTTTTATAAGAGCCGTCCGTCATTACTACGAAAATAGATTTATACACCCCCTTTTATAAAGGGGGCCTGGGGGATTTTTTATTCTCTTTGCAAAAATCCCTCTAAATCTCCCTTTATAAAAGGGAGACTGGATGGCTATTCATGGTTCCCCGCCTTCGCGGGGACAAGCCTGGATTCCGGGTCAAGCCCGGAATAACAAATTAAGCATTTGTATTTGATTAGAATTCCGGTGCGTGGAGTATAGGAGAACCGCTCTTGTAAGTCAATATAATTTGAAGCTCTCCGCAGCAAGCTGCCGGGATTGCGGTCGCTTCCGGATTTAATACAAGATGTGGTCCGAGAGTATTAAATGATGTGTCTCCGGTTAATCACTTGCAGCGGAATCAACCGACTTGACGGCCTGATAGACATCACTTATAATTTGTCCTGACAACTGCTCCATGGATTTGCTCAACCCCTGAGCTATTTCTCCGGGACTTCTCCCATTACACTCTGCCGATTGGGAATACATTTTCTGAAAAACTATCTTTCGGGTAATTTCCTTCTGCTTCAGATCCAGCAGAGTCACGTATATGGTCAGTAACGCCTTCGGGCTGCCCTTTTCCTCGACCGCAAGGAATTCCGTCACATTTCCTTCGAGGACGAATCGGGTCACCTCCGTATCCCGGTATGAGAAGACACCCCGGAAAATACCGGCATGTCTGAAATCACGGATCAGGCTATCTGTTATGATGTCCCCCGGGTTCACCCTCCACCGGTCATTGGAAAATGAGGTTAGATTGAATGACCCCGTTCTGTACAGCATGGCATTACTGTTGAAGAGCTGGGCAACCGAGAATCTTTCCACCCTGAGAGATACATTGAGCGGTGTTGAGCTCTTGATAATTGGTGATGCGTAATCGAGCATGTAGTATTCTATCGAACTCGCAACCTGCCCACCGACACAGCCCACAACAAGCAGAAGCAGAACAAGAATAAACAGATTCTTACCTCTCATTATATTCCTCCGTCTTTAGTAAAGTTTTCATAGTTCAGGGTCCTGGCCATACCCTTCTCAGTCTATCACCGCCTCTGCTCAGGCTTCCTGCCGAATATGAGTTCAGACGGATTAGCATCAAGCCTCTCCAGTAATCGGTCAAGATTATCGGAAGCCCGCCTTATGTTTTCTGTAGACGTTTGGATATCCACCGCTGATGTGCGAACGGTCCTGTCCAAGACATCCACTACCTGGTTTGCCTTATCGGCCGTATCCGATAGTTTTATAGTCTGCAGATCATTCTTCACTCCGGCGATCAGGGAGCGTGCCTCTGACAGTGCCTGCTTAGCATCCGAAAAGGTTCCTTCCAGGTTGCCTTCGGAAATTATTTTATCCAGCCGGGTCATAGACCTGTTAAGCGCTGCTGTAGACGACTCCATATTTGCCAGAATTTGTTTCATCCTGCTGCCGGCCAGGAAATTGTCTGCCGACTTTGCCGTCGTTATGATTTGATCCGATATCCCCCGGAAATCTATCTCGTGTACTTTATCTATGACCTCAGATATGCCGGTGAGAATTTGCCTGATTTCGGAAGGTCTTGACGGAATTACAGGATATTCGGTAGCGAAGTTGATCTTTGGGGACAGGTCAGGTGCATGGGGATCACGCTGACTCAACTCGACAAATACAATGCCGGTAATCCCCGCGGCTCTTAGCTGGGCAATAGAATTCTTTTCCACATCGTCCTTCAAATTGATTTTCATTACTACCTCAACGAGCTTGTTGTCGGGAGCTACACTTATTTTTACTATCCTGCCAACATCCACACCACGGTATTTCACGCTGGAATCCCTCTGGAGACCCTGGACTGATTCATCAAAATACGTAACGTACATGCTGCCCTTTTCGAAATACTGTGAAGCTCCGATCCACACGATGACGCTTACACCGATGACTATGCCGACTGCTACAAAGAGCCCGATCATGAAAGTGGATACCTGCCTGGCCACTGCTATATTCCTCCCTCGTTTATCCTTAGGCTTTCCTGTTGAAAAAATTATTGACCCTTTGATCTCTGGATTGTTCCTTAAGATATTTCGGTTCTCCCTCTGCAATAATACCACGGGCACTCTTATCCAGCATGATTATCCTCTGGGCAAGACTGAATATGGATGCCAGTTCCTGGGTAACAATCACCATGGTGGTTCCCATGGCATCGTTGATGCTTTTTATGAGTATGTCAAGCTCTGCAGCCGTAACCGGATCAAGTCCCGCCCAGGGCTCGTCGAAGAAAAGGAGCAGCGGGTCAAGCGCCATGGCCCTGGCTAGGCCGGCCCTCTTGCGCATACCGCCGGACAGCTCAGCGGGCATATGATTCTCATATCCCGCCAGATTCACAAGGGCCAGTTTCATCTTCACTATTTTATCGATCATTTCCGGTGACAGGTCTGTGTATTCAGAAAGCGGGAGGGCAATGTTCTCAAACAGAGTCATGGAACCGAAGAGGGCATCAGCCTGGAACAGAACACCGATTGCCTTCTGTACCTGTCTCAGTTCATCCTCGCCGGCGGCAGTGATATCCGTCCCGTTGACGACAATCCGCCCTGAATAAGGATTTAAGAGTCCTATTATATGTTTCAGCAAAGTGGACTTGCCGCACCCGCTTCCACCCAGGATCATGAACATCTCACCCCGATGGACCTGGAAACTGACATTTTCAAGTATGGTGGTATCGCCGTAGCGGGTCGTCAGATTTTCTACCTCGATAATCGGATCTTTATCCATCCATTTTCCTTCCCGTACTCCAATGTGCTGTCTTACCCCTTATCTGATATAATGAAGTATAATGGCAAATGCTGAGTCTGCTACAATGATCAGAAAAATAGCCGATACGACCGCCGAGGTTGTCGAAGTGCCGACCGACTCCGCCCCACCCCTGACCTGAAATCCTCTCTGGCAGCCGATTCCCGCGATCAACACGGCAAAGACCACAGATTTTATAAGGCTCGACACAATATCGAAGATCTGTATGCTGTTCCGGCTCTGCTGGATGTACGTGTACGCGGTAAGATCGAGCCCGACCACACCTACCACTAATCCACCCAGAATGGCAAAAAAATCGGCGTAAATTGTCAGGATCGGTACGACAAAAACAGCGGCCAGGACCTTCGGAACGGCAAGGAAACGGGTTGGTTCAAATCCCATGGTTTTCAACGCATTGACCTCGTCATTCACGATCATGGTACCGATCTCTGCTGCAAAGGCTGATCCCGAACGACCCGCCACCAGGATAGCGGTCATGATGGGCCCGAGCTCCTTCACCACGGCGATTGCCACAAGGGACGCCACATATATATTTGCACCGAATTGTCTGAGCTGCAATGAAGACATAAAAGCCATGATAATACCCATGAGCAGGCTGATAAGTCCGACGATGGGAAGCCCGTCCGCACCGGCACTCTTCATGTAAAACAGGACGTCTTTCCAGCGAACCGACCGGGGTTTGAGGACCACATGAATTAGGGCAATGAGGAGCTCACCAATAAAACTGACGACCTGGTAGAAATCATTCAACAGCAATCGGGCAGTTTCCCCAACCTGCTCCAGAATATTCGGTTCCTTTCTCGTAGGAACGGGGGGCGGAATCAGGTGGGACTTCTGATTAAGCAAGTTCAAGATTCCTTTAATCTCATCAGTTATGTCATGGAATGTTACGGGGACGGACCGGGTTGCGCTTTTTTCTTCAAGCTGGAAAAGGGCGAGAGCTCCCGCACTGTCCAGATATGTGACATCTCCGAGGTTTATCTCGAGCTTCTGTATGGTCTTATTGTCGAGGATGTTTTTAACCTCAGCCTCA
>Ga0335070_10007891_pt1 | contig 12479 bp, 9 predicted proteins | sample Lox_Sample_13_FD_206722 | JGI IMG/M metagenome (GOLD analysis project Ga0335070, IMG submission 206722) | Soil microbial communities from Loxahatchee National Wildlife Refuge, Florida, United States - Lox_Sample_1.3 | ecosystem: Environmental > Terrestrial > Soil > Wetlands | place: USA: Florida...
CCGCGGGGCGCGGCGCCCCTTCGCGCGGACGGGCGAGGTAGCCGCCCATGGTCCGCCCGCCGGCGGCGGGGATGCGAACGCGCTCCGTCACGATCTCCATCGGATCCTCCCTTCTTCGCGCGCCCCTCCGACGGGGATCGCGGCGTGCGGAGTTTTCTGCGCGCGGGCCGGGGCGTCAACGCGAGCGGCGGGCCGCGCTAGCAGTGGAGACGCGCGAGGGGCGGCATCTGCGAGAGGACGTCCGCCTCGTGGCGGGCGAGCTCGCCGAGGCGCTCCCGGACGCCCGCCGCGTCACCGAGCGCGGTCGCGAGCGCGACGTAGACGCCGTGGTGTCGGGCCTCGGAGGCGAGGAGGCCCCGGTAGAAGGTCGCGAGGGAGGGCTCGCCGACGGCCGCCGCGAGCAGGCGGAAGCGCTCGCAGCTCCGGGCCTCGATCAGCGCACAGCACAGGAGGAGATCCAGCATGCGTCCCGGCTCGCGGCTGCGGCACGCCTCGAGCAGGCGCCCGGCGTACGGGCTCGGCCGCTGGCGGCGGAAGCGAGCTCCCCGCGCCTCGAGCAGACCGAGCACGGCCTCGAAGTGCCCGAGCTCCTCGCGCGCGAGCTCCGAGAGCGGTCGCAGGAGCGGAGCGTGCTCGGGATAGCGGAACAGGAGCGAGAGCGCGGTCGATGCCGCCTTCTTCTCGCAGTGGGCGTGGTCGACGAGGACCTCGTCGAGCTGCGCCAGCGCGCGGCGCACCCAGTCGGGCCCGGTCTCGGAGGCGAGGCTCAGCATCGGGGCGCGAAGCTAGCTCGTCGCCGCCGCGCGGCGCGCGGGCTCGGGTATCCTGCGCGGGGCGCAGGGCGCCGGCCGAGGCCGGCGCGAGGAGGGCCGATGGAGTACCGCACTCTGGGTCGGAGCGGGCTGCGCGTGAGCGAGATCTCGCTGGGCTCGTGGCTCACCTTCGGGTCCGCGGTCGACGTGACACGAACACGTGACGTCGTGCGCGCGGCGTACGACCTCGGCGTCAACTTCTTCGACACGGCAGACGTCTACGCCAGGGGCGCGGCCGAGGAGGCGCTCCAGGAGGCGATCTCCGACCTGCCCCGGCCGTACCTCGTGATCGCCACCAAGGCGTTCTTCCCGATGTCCGACCGCCCGAACGACCGTGGCCTCTCGCGCAAGCACCTGTTCGAGAGCGTCGAGGCGTCGCTCCGGCGCCTCGGCACCGACTACCTCGACCTCCATCAGTGTCACCGGCCGGACCCGAGCGTCCCGATGGAGGAGACCGTGCGCGCCTACGAGGATCTGATCCGCCAGGGAAAGCTGCTCTACTGGGGCGTGTCGGAGTGGCGCGCGGCGCAGATCGTCGACGCGTGCCGCTTCGCCGACCTGCAGCGCGGCTTCCGCCCGATCTCGAACCAGCCCGAGTACTCGCTGCTGCAGCGCAGGATCGAGCGGGAGGTCGTGCCCGTATGCGAGCGCGAGGGGCTGGGCCAGGTCGTGTGGAGCCCCCTCGCCCAGGGCGTCCTCACGGGAAAGTACTCGGGCGGGAACGTCCCCACCGGCACTCGCGCCGCCGACCAGGAGCGCAGCGGGTTCATGCAGCGGTTCCTCCGGTCCGACGTCCTCGGGCGCGTGGACCGGCTGCGACCCTTCGCGGACGCGCTCGGCGTGAGCCTCGCGCAGCTCGCGCTCGCCTGGTGCCTCCGCCAGCGGAACGTCTCGAGCGTGATCGTCGGCGCCACCAGCGTGCGTCAGGTGGAGGAGAACACGAAGGCGTCCGGGCTCCGCATCCCCCAGGAGATGATCGAGAAGATCGACGCCGTGTTCCCGGCCGACGGCTAGTGCCCTTCAGCGCAGGACGCGCGCCACCTCGTCCCGCAGCTCGCTCGGCCGGAAGGGCTTGCGCAGGAAGGCGTCGTGCGGCGGGAGGTCGCCGCCGGCACCGCGCTCGGGATCGGGGTAGCCCGACATGAAGACGAGACGGGTTCCCGGGCGTCGTCGCAGGAGCTCGCGTCCGAGGTCTCCGCCGCTCATCCCGGGCATCACGAGATCGCTCACGAGGACGTCGATCGGACCCTCGTGCCGATCCGAAAGCTCCAGCGCCTCCGCGCCCGAGCCGGCCGTGAGGACCCGCAGCCCCGCCGCCTCGAGCGCGCGCCGGGCCAGGTTCCGGACCGACGGCTCGTCCTCGACCAGCAGCACGGTGCCCGTGAGTCGGGACGCAGCCCCGTCGCCGCGCGACGGCGCGCCGCCGGCCCCGCTCTCCTCCGGCGCCTCGACGCGCGGGAGCAGCACGTCGAAGCTCGCCCCTGCGTTCGGAAGGCTGCTCACGCGCACCAAGCCGCCGCTCTGGTGGACGACGCCGTGCACCAGCGAGAGCCCGAGGCCCGTCCCTCGGCCGGGCTCCTTCGTCGTGAAGAACGGCTCGAACACACGCGCGCGTGTCGCAGCGTCCATCCCCGTGCCGGTGTCGGCGACGGTCAGGCGGACGTAGCTCCCGGGAGGGAGACCCGGCGCCGCCTCCGACGCCCCTCCCTCGAGGCGCTCGACGCCCGTCGCCACGCTCAGCCGTCCGCCGCGGGGCATCGCGTCGCGCGCGTTCACCGCCAGGTTCATGACCACCTGCTCGAGCTGCCCCGGATCGATCTCGACGCAGCCAGCCGCAGGGTCGAGCGCGAGGGAGAGCGTCACGTCTTCGCCCAGGAGCCGCACCAGCAGGCTCTCGAGCCGCGCGACGACGGCGTTCAGCTCTATGACGCGGGGCTCGAGGGGCTGGCCGCGGCTGAAGGCCAGGAGCTGGCGGGTGAGCGCCGCCGAGCGCTCGACGGCGCGGCCGATCTCGTCCGCCGCGCTCCGCGCCTCGCCGGCCTCGGGGATCTCCTCGAGCAGCGTCTCGACGCAGCCCGAGATCGCGGTCAGGAGGTTGTTGAAGTCGTGCGCCACGCCGCCCGCGAGACGGCCCAGGGCCTCGAGCTTCTGGGACTGACGAAGGTCGGCCTCGAGCTGCACCTCGCGTGTCACGTCACGCAGCACGCCCACGTACCCGCGCAGGCTTCCGCTCGCGTCGCGCACCGGCGAGATCGTGGCGTCGCGCACGTGGACCGAGTCGTCGCTCCAGATCGACTCGTAGCGTCCCTTCCAGGTGTCGCCGCGCACGAGCTTCTCGCGCATGTCGGCGATCAGGAGATGGTCGCCCCTCCCGTCGGCGGTCTCGTCGATCGCGCGACCGACGACCTCCGGCACCGACCGTCCGAGCATCGACGCGAAGGCGGAGTTCGCGTACCGGATGACGCCGCGCGCGTCGAGCATCACGATGCCTTCGGCCGCCTGCTCCATCGCGAGCAGGAGCTGCGCGCGCTCCTCCTCCGAGCGCAGCCGCTCCGTCACGTCGCGGCCGATCACCACGATCCTGAACTCACCGCGCTCGTTCCTGTACGGATTCGCGGAGATCTCGAAGGAGCGCCACTCGCCGTTGCGATGTCTCGCGCGCAGCACGCTCCGCCCGCCGTGGTGGGACGCGAACGAGCGGCCGAGGTCGCGCGTGACTTCCGCGAGGTTGTCGGGGTCGTAGCGGGCCGGATCGAGCCCGCCCATGAACTCGTCCGGCGTGTCGCCGAGCTTCTCGAGCACGTTCGGGCTGACGTAGCGGCAGCGCCCGTCCGCGGTCCACTCGCTGATCAGGTCCGACGCGTGCTCGGCGAGCTGGCGGTGACGCGCCTCACTGGCCTGCAGGGCCGCCTCGCTCTCGGCCGCGCCCCGGAGCGCGGCGCGGATGCGCACCGATACGAGCCCCACGAGCACCGCGGTGAAGAGGTAGAACGTCGCGTGGGACGCCCACAGGTTGAGGGGGCTGCTCTGCACCGGCGGCACGACGCGTATCCCGGCGCGCCACATCGCGGCCGCGACCAGGCCGTCGAATGCCACCGTGAGGAGCGCGACCGCGAGCGCGGCACGCCCCCCGAGGAGCACGCCAGCGATCAGGATCGGGATCACGAACCCGAGATGGACCGGGGCCTGGATGCCGCCACCCGCGAGGATCGGTGTCGCGACGACGCCCCAGAACAGGGCCGCCATCGTGATCGCCGCCGCCCGCGGGCGGGAGCGCAGGGCGAACGCCAGCGAGGCCAAGGCGCCGACGAGCGAGGCCAGCGCCAATCCGATGCGAAGCCAGGAGAAGGGGACGATGAGCAGGGCGGCGGCGAGCCACGCCGCGGCGATCATCGCCGCGACGACCGCGATGCTGCGCGCGGTCTCGACGACGCGGGCGGCGTCGCGATCCGCGACGCCCCGAGGCTCCCCCGACACGCGTGCTCCCCCTCGCGTCCGACCGCGCCCCGGGGCTGGGGTCGGACGGCGCGTGCACCATCGCGGACGATAGCGAGGAAGAAGCGGGCGGCGCGCGGGGGCGCGCCGCCCGCTCGCGAGGCGAGGCGCTACAGGGCGGCGGTGTTCACCGTCTGGAGCTGCGTATAGGCCGCGAGCCCGTACGGGCCGTTCTCGTAGCCCACGCCCGACCACTTCGAGCCGCCGAACGGCGCGTCGGGCCGGATCGCGAGGTGCTGGTTCACCCAGCCCGTGCCGCAATCCAGCCGCATCACGAGCTCCCGGCCCTTGTCGACGTCGTTCGTCCAGACCGAGCCCGAGAGGCCGAAGTGGGTGGCGTTCGCGCGCTCGATCGCGTCCTCCACGTCGCGGAACGGGAGGATCGGCAGGGCCGGTCCGAACTGCTCCTCGTCGACCAGGCGCACGCCGTCGGAGATCCCGGTGATGATCGTCGGCTCGTAGAAGTAGCCGCCGCCGCTTCGCACCATGCCGCCGGTGCGGATCCTGGCGCCCGCGCGCTTCGCGTCCTCGACGAGCTCGCGCACCCGCTCGAACTGGGGCTTGTTGTTGATCGGCCCGAGCAGCGTGTCCGCGGCGAGGCCGTCGCCCATCTTCACGCCCTTCGCGATCGCGCTGATCGCGTCGACCATCTTGTCGTAGATCGATTCGTGGACGTAGAGACGCTTGATCGCCGAGCAGACCTGGCCCGAGTTGGTGAACGCGCCCCAGAAGAGCTTCTCGGCCGCCTTGGCGGGGTCCACGTCCGGCAGGACGATTGCCGCGTCGTTGCCTCCGAGCTCGAGGGTCACGCGCTTCAGGTCCGGCGCAGCCGAGATCGCGATCTTCTTGCCCGTCGCGACGGAGCCCGTGAACGAGATCTTCCGCACGATCGGATGCTCGGACACCCACTTCCCGAGCTCGTCGCCGCCCGAGACGATGTTCACGACACCGGCCGGCACCACGTCGCGCAGCACCTCTCCGAGCTTCAGGGAAGAGAGCGGCGTGAAGGGCGACGGCTTCAGGACGATCGTGTTCCCGGCGAGGAGCGCCGGCGCGATCTTCCAGACGGCGAGCAGCAGGGGGAAGTTCCAGGGCGTGATGGCGCCGACGACGCCGTACGGCTTGCGGCGCACCTCGACGCGCGCCGGGCTTCCGTCCTGGATGAGATCGACCGGGATCTTCAGGCCCGCCGTCACCTGGAGCCACACCGCGGCCCCGATGCACTCCTCCATCGCGCGCGCGAGGGGCTTGCCCTGCTCCTGCGTCAGGACCTTCGCGAGCTCGGGGGTGTTCTTCTTGATTGCCTCGGCGCAGTCGAGCAGCACCTGACGGCGCTTCGCCTCGTCGCGCTGCCAGCTCTTGAAGGCCGCGTTCGCGGCCTCCATGGCCTGGTCGAGCTGGCTCTTGCTGCAGTCCGGCGCCTGAGTGAAGACGGCGCCCGTCGCCGGGTTGATCACGCCGAACGTCTTCGCGCCGGCGACGCCCTTGCCGTCGATCGTCATCGTGAAGTCGGACATCGGGTTCCGTCCCCCTGCTGGTGATGGTGAAGGTGCACGCGTGGCCTGACCGCGCGTCAGCATACCGCCCGGCCGAGGCGCGTCCACCGCGCGCCTCGCGACGCGCTGCGGCTCGTTATGCTGCACGCTGCATGGCGGGCCCGTCCTCGACTCTGCGCGCCGACGCCGTCGTGATCGGAACCGGCGCGGGAGGAGCTCCGGTCGCTGCGCACCTGGCGGAAGCCGGCGCGCAGGTCGTGATGCTCGAGGCCGGTCCGCGTCTGGAAACGTCAGAGCTCACGGGCGGCGAGGCCGAGATGACCCGCCGCCTGTACACCCTCGCGCAGGCCGCCGGCAGCGGCCTCTCCCTCTACGCCGGCGCCTGCGTCGGAGGCTCGACGCTGATCAACGACGCCCTCTGCTGGCGGACCCCGCCCGAGGTCCTCGCCTCCTGGCGCGACGCGCACGGCCTGGTCGAGCTCGACGACGCCGGCTTCGCTCCCTTCGTCGACCAGGCGTGGCGCGACCTCGGCGCCTCGCCGACGGGACGCGACCACGTGAACCGGAACGCGCACGTGCTCGCCCTCGGCGCGCAGGCCCTCGGCTGGGCGAACGAGGCGATGCCGCGCTCGGTCCAGGGCTGCGCGAACCTGGGCCTTTGCAACTTCGGCTGCCCCTCCGGCGCGAAGCAGTCGACGCTTCGCACCTTCGTGCCCCGGGCCGAGCGCGCCGGCGTCCGGGTCGTCGCCGACGCACGTGCCGATCGGATCGAGATCGCCGGCGGTGCGGCGCGCGCGGTCGAGGCGACCTTGCTCGACACGCTCTCGCGTCGTCCCCGGGCGGCGCTGCGGGTCGAGGCGCCGCTCGTGGTGGTCGCGGCCGGCGTGCTCGGGACGGCGCCGCTCCTGCTGCGGAGCGGCGTCGCCGGCGGCGTGGGAGAGCAGGTCCAGCTCCACACCTCGCTCCACGTGACCGCGCGCTTCGCCGAGCCGATCCACGGCTACTACGGACCGACGATGGCGTGGGCGGTGACGGAGTTCTCCGACGTCCACGGGCACGGCGGTCCGGGCTTCATGATCGAGAACACCGCCCTCCATCCCGTCGCGACCGCCTCCGCGCTGCCCGGCTTTGGAGCCGCGCACGAAGCCTCGATCGCGCGCCTGCCGTTCCTCGCACGCGCGCTCGTGGTGCTCCGCGACGAGGCGCGTGGGCGCTTCCAGACGACGAGCGACGGCACGCCGACGCTCGAGCACGTCCTGACCGACGCCGACCGTCGCCGGCTGCACCAGGGGATGTGCGCGATCGCGCGCCTGTACTTCGCCGCGGGTGCCGAGGAGGTGATCCTTCCGATCGACGGCATGCCGCCGCTGCGCGACGCCGTCGAGATCGACGAGCTCGAGGGCGGGAGCCTCGATCCGCGCGCGGCGAGCCTGCTCTACGCGGTGCATCTGTTCGGCGGCGCCGCGATGGGGGGCGCCGGGAGCGGCGCGCCGTGCGATGCGTGGGGACGCGTGCGCGGCGTGCGTGGGCTCGTCGTCAGCGACGCCGCCGCCCTGCCCTCCAACACCGGCGTGAATCCGCAGATCACGATCGTCGCGAACGCGCTGCGGATCGGCGCGGCCCTGTCCCGGGAGGGCGCGGCATGACAGGTCCTGGCGACGGGCGAGCCGAGCTCGAGGCGCGGCTGCGCGAGCCCCTCGAGGCCCTCGCCGGCCTCGATCGCCGCACGTTCCTTCGTCTCGCCGCGGCCGTCGCGGCGGTCGGCCTGGCGCCGACGGGCTGCGGCGACCTCTCGCGCCCCCTCGCGCCACCGCCCGGCGTCGCCCTCGCGAGCCTCACGCCCCGGAGCTACGCGGTGTTCCAGGCCGCCGCCTTGCGCCTGCTCGGCCCGAAGCCCGCGGCGATCGTCGCGAGCGGAGCCGTCGACCCGGCCGGGCTCGCCGACGCCTGGCTCGCGCGCCTGCCGGAGCTCGCGGCGACGCTCCATCGGGGCCTCCTCGTGCTCGAGCTCGCCCCATGGCCGGTGCTGCCGAAGCTCCGCCCCTTCACGCGCCTCGACGGCCGATCGCAGGACTGGGTGCTGCGCGACCTCATGCTCTCCGCGAGCGACTGGAAGAGGGCGCTCTTCAAGGGCGTGAAGAGCTTCGCGTGCCTGACGTTCTACGCCTCGCCGCCGAGCCGGGCCGTGACGCGCTATCCGGGGCCCTTCGGCAGCGCGGAGGTGACGATCGCGGACGCGATGCGCTACGACGACGGCCCCGGCGTGCCGCGCGGGCCGGACGCAGCCGACGCGCCCGACGGCCACTGACGGCGGAGGTGCCGCGTGAGCCTCGCGATCGATCTCTTCTGGTCCTTCCGCAGCCCCTATTCCTATCTGGCGACGCGGCGCCTGTGCGCCCTCGCGCGCGACTACGAGCTCGACGTGAACGTGCGCCCGGTGCTCCCGATCGCCGTGCGCGACCCCGCCTTCTTCGCGCGCGCGAACCCGCTCTGGGTGCCCTATCTGCTGCGCGACATCCGCCGCATCGCCGAGCACGAGGGGATGACGATCGGCTGGCCCCGGCCCGATCCGGTCGTGCAGGACCTCGCGAACCGGCGGATCCCCGAGGAGCAGCCCTACATCCACCGTCTGACGCGTCTCGGCGCGCTCGCCGCGGAGCGGGGGCGCGGGCTCGCCCTCCTCGACGAAGTCTCGCGCGTGATCTGGGACGGGAGCGTCGACGGCTGGAACCGCGGCACGCACCTCGCCGACGCCGTGGCGCGCGCGGGCCTCGACCTCGCCGAGCTCGACGCGACCGCCGCGCGAGAGTCGGCGCGCCTCGACGCCGTGATCGCCGAGAACCAGGTCGCCCTCCAGAAGGCGGGACACTGGGGCGTGCCCACGATGGCGTTCGAGGGCGAGCCCTTCTTCGGGCAGGATCGGATCGATTTGCTCGTGTGGCGCCTCGAGCAGCACGGGCTGCGCCGCCGCGCGCCGGCCGAACCAGGGAGGTGACGATGTATCCGGGAGCGCTCGCGCGCGAGATCCCCGACAAGCCCGCGTACGTGATGGCCGGGAGCGGTCAGGTCGTGACGTACCGCGAGCTCGACGAGCGCTCGAACCGGCTCGCCCAGCTCCTCCACGCCTCCGGACTGCGCCCGGGCGACGGAATCGCCCTCTTCCTCGAGAACCATCCCCGCTTCTTCGAGCTCGCGTGGGCGGCACAGCGCTCGGGCCTCTACTACACCGCAATCAGCTCGCGCCTCACCGCGCCCGAGGTCGAGTACATCGTGAACGACTGCGGCGCGAAGGCGTTGGTCACGTCCCACGCGAAGGCCGAGGTGGCGGCCGAGCTCGCCGGGAAGCTCCCCGCCGTACGCCGTGCGCTCATGCTCGACGGCGCCGTCGCGGGCTTCGAGGCGTACGAGACGGCGGTCGCCGAGCACCCAGCCGCCCCGTTGGCGGAGGAGCTCGAGGGGAGCGACCTGCTCTACTCGTCGGGCACGACCGGTCGGCCCAAGGGCGTGAAGCCTCCGCTCCCGGGCAAGCCGGCTGGAACGCCCGCGGCCCTCATGCTGTTCGTCTCGACGCTCTACGGCGCCGGACGTGACACGGTCTACCTCTCGCCGGCGCCCCTCTACCACGCGGCGCCGCTGCGCTTCAACCTCGCCGTCCAGCGCCTCGGCGGCACCTGCATCGTGATGGAGCACTTCGACGCGCTCGAGGCCCTGCGGCTGATCGAGCGACACCGCGTGACGTTCAGCCAGTGGGTGCCGACGATGTTCGTGCGCATGCTGCGCCTTCCCGAGCCGGAGCGCACGCGCTTCGATCTCTCGAGCCATCGCGCGGCGGTCCACGCCGCAGCGCCGTGCCCGATTCCCGTGAAGGAGCAGATGATCGCGTGGTGGGGGCCGATCCTGCACGAGTACTACGGCGGCACCGAGGGCAACGGCCTCACGGCCCTCGACTCGAAGGAGTGGCTCGCCCACAAGGGCTCGGTCGGCAAGGCGGTGCTCGGCGAGCTGAAGATCGTGGACGAGGCGACGGGCGAAGCGCAGCCGCCGGGCGCGACGGGCGTCGTCTACTTCGCGAACGGCCCGCGCTTCGAGTACCACAACGACCCCGAGAAGACCGCGGGCTCGCGCCACGCGCAGGGCTGGTCGACGCTCGGCGACATCGGCCACGTCGACCAGGACGGCTACCTCTACCTCACCGACCGCAAGGCGAACATGATCATCACGGGCGGGGTCAACGTCTATCCGCAGGAGGCGGAGAACGTGCTGATCACGCACCCCGCGGTGGTCGACGTCGCCGTGTTCGGCGTGCCGAACGAGGATTTCGGGGAGGAAGTGAAGGCTCTCGTGCAGCTCGCCGACATGAGCCGCGCGGGGCCGGAGCTCGAGCGGGAGCTGATCGAGTTCTGCCGGAGGCAGCTCTCCCACATCAAGTGCCCGCGCTCGGTCGACTTCGAGGCGGAGCTCCCGCGCCATCCGACGGGCAAGCTCTACAAGCGGCTGCTGAAGGACCGCTACTGGGGCGGCCACACCAGCCGGATCGTGTGACGCTAGCCCACCGTCGCGCGGTGGAGCCTGAATGGCGGCTCCTTCTCGAGGACCGGCCGCGGATCGCCGAGCAGGCGCTGGGCCTCCTCCACGTCCGCGTCGGTGAAGTCCTTCGTGGTCACGCAGAACTCCACGAGGATCGCGTTCGGATCGCGCGTGTAGATCGACACGCACCAGCCGTGGTCGACCTCGAACACGTCGTGGCCCTTCGCGAGCCAGCGCTGCTTGATGGCGTCGATCTCCTCGACGCTCGACGCGTGGAAGGCGATGTGGTTCGTCCACTCGGGAAGCCCGAGGCCGCCCGCGATCGCCGGGGTGAAGTCCCGCGGAACGGTCTCGTCGTGGAGGTCCCAGAACGCGATCAGCCCGTTTCCGCCCGTCTCGTAGAACAGGTGCTTGGCCCAGCCGCCCGCGGGCGTCTTGCCCGCCACGACCTTCACCAGGCGGAATCCCATGACGTCGGTGTAGAAGGCGTGCGTCGCCTGGACGTCGGGCGTCGCGATGGCCACGTGATGGAATCCCATGCCTACCTCCGGCGGGCCGCCTGCCGCCGCCGCCACCATAGCGCGACGGCGGCCGGCGCGGCCCCCTCGATTCCGAGGAGCCCGCAGCTCTTCTTCGGCGCGGTCACGGTGAGCAGCACCGTCTCCTGGGAGCGGCAGCCTTCGGGATTCCACGCGACGACCTGGAGCTGCGTGCCCGCCGTTGCCTGGGGAGTGGTGACGAGCAGCAGCCCGGCCGGCCTCGAGGTCTGGGCGGGTTGCCCGTCGAGCCAGACCCGCGCGTTCGGACCGAACCCCGTGCCCAGCACCTGGACCATGTCTCCCGGGGCCGCGCTCGCCGGGGCGACGCCGCTGACCGTCGTCGGTGTCCCCACGCACAGGGCATCGCACACGTCCCCGACGTGATCGCCGTCGGTGTCGGCCTGGTCGGCATTCGGCTTCGCCGGACAGTCGTCGGCGGCGTCGGGCACGCCGTCGCCGTCGCCGTCGAGATCGAAGCTCGCGCTCAGGGAGAGGGGCGAGGAGGGCGCGATCACGTCGTGCCCGCGGGCGCCCCCGTCGGACCAGCCGAGCCACAGGTAGGTGTCGGGCCCGAGCGCCTGCGGCGACGGAGCGATCATGAAGTTGTCCGAGCCGATGATCGCGTCGCGCACGAACGGGGTCGTCTTCACCTTCGATCCGACGCCGAGCTGGAGCCCGCTCGGCGTGCTGTCGAAGTGGATCTGCACGGTGTCCGGGTCGAGGGGCTGCACGACCGTCGTCTCCGCGCCGAGCGAGTCGCGCGCCCGGAGCCGGAGCTCGAGGTACGACGGCATCTCGTGGTCCGGGGCCACGAAGCTCCCCGACGCCACGCCGTCGAGGTCCTGCACGGGGTGCTCATGACAGTCGAACGTGTCGCTGCAGTGGTGGAGCACCACGCTCCAGTGCAGCGCGGACGCCGGGAGCGGCCCGTCCTGCGGATCCGAGGCGCTGCCCGAGAATGCGATCGTGTCGCCGACGCGCCAGTGCAACGAGGCCGAGGGCGCCGTGATCGACGGCGTCGGCGGATCGTTCGCGACGGAGATCGGCACCGACGCGATGTCGCTCGCGCCGTTCGAGTCCGTCACGCGGAGCTTGACGGTGAAGGAGCCCGGCGTCGGGTACGTCACGACCGGCGAGACGAGGGTCGAGTCGTCGAACTGACCGTCGCCGTCGAGGTCCCACGCGTAGGAGAGCGCGCCGCCGAGAGGAGTCGAGGAGCCGGAGCCGTCGAACTGCACGACCAGGGGCGCCGGGCCCGAAGTCGGGCTCGCCGTCGCCACGGCCTTGGGTGCGCCGTAGGTGATGCGCTGGATCGTCCCGCCGAAGATGTCCACGCGGAACAGGTCGCCGTTCGGTCCGACCTCGAGGCCCACCGTGCCGTAGATGTCGCCCCCGACGCGCTCGACGTTCGCCGGCGATGGCGTGCCCGTGGCGTCGGTCTTCATCGCCCAGATGCAGCGCTTCGCGTAGTCGAAGAAGAAGAAGGCGTTCTGGAAGCGGCTGGGATAGGCGGTGCCCGAGTAGAAGGCGCCCGCCTGGGCCGAGGAGGAAGTGCCCGTGCAGCCGTCGCCGGGCACCACCTCGTCGGTGTGGCGCCACGAGAAGTACGG
>Ga0335070_10007892_pt1 | contig 12479 bp, 13 predicted proteins | sample Lox_Sample_13_FD_206722 | JGI IMG/M metagenome (GOLD analysis project Ga0335070, IMG submission 206722) | Soil microbial communities from Loxahatchee National Wildlife Refuge, Florida, United States - Lox_Sample_1.3 | ecosystem: Environmental > Terrestrial > Soil > Wetlands | place: USA...
TCCATATCTCGCGTGCGACGGGCCGGTGCTCCCGGCGCGCGACGTGCGTAGGACGATCTTCGGTTGGGATCGGGTTGCGATCGGCGTCCAGCACTTCGATGAGATCGACCAGTTCCTGAGCGGAGATCTCGCCGGTTTCGTCGAAGCGGCGGTTCATGATGCGCTCCGCAGCCTCGTTGTAGAAAACGAGCGTGCCTTCGGTGTCCACCAGAAGGATCGGCATCGCGACGCAGCTCGCGAGCTGCCGCGCGAGGATCATCTGGATCGGCTTGGCGCCGTTCATGCTCCCTCCGCTGTTGGGTCGCCGTGGCCCGGGAAGGCAATGATCGAGCCGATGCGCCGAATCGGTCAATCGGTCCCTTGGCGTGGTGGCGCAGCGCGACATCCGCCGCAGACCCTGATCGGTTGCGCATGCGCGGACCTGCACTGGAGCGCGCAACGCGAACTGCCGTTACCATGTCGACCGAATGCTGCAGAGCGCAGCGATACCTGGGAGCTGCCGAGATGAGCGTGCCTCGTTTCATGATGATCGCCGGCGCACCCGCGCCGGTCGGGCCGTTTTCGCACGCCGTCGAAGTCGACGGCTGGGTGTTCGTCACCGGGCAGATGCCGACCGATCCCGCCGACGACCACGCGCCGCTGCCGGCGGGTATCGAAGCGCAGACGCGCCGCGTGATGAACAACCTCGTGCTCGTGCTCGACGGCGCAGGCCTGCGGCTCGAGCACGTGGTCGCCGCGCGTGCTTTCCTGACCCGATTCGAGCACGACTACGCCACGATGAACCAGGTGTATCGATCGTATTTTCCCGAGGGCCGTTTGCCCGCGCGCACCTGCGTGGGCGTCACTGCGCTTGCGCGCGGTGCGCTGGTCGAGATCGATTTCGTGGCGCGCAGGGCGTAGCTGCGAGCTCGCGGGACCCTGCTCGCAGTCGGCATGAGGGCCGGCAAGCCCGTCGTGCGTTAGCTCGATATCGCCGCGTATGCCACGGCGATGCGCGCAGCCAGCCGGGCATTGTCAAGAACGAGCTGAACGTTGCCGGCGACGCTTTCGCCGCCCGTCAAGGCGTTGAGGCGCGCCAGCAGGAATGGCGTCAGCGCCTTGCCCGTGACGTTCTGGTCACGCGCTTCCTGCAATGCCTGGTCGGTCGCGCGCTCGATGCGCTCGCGCGGCAGCTCGAAGGCCGCTGGGATCGGGTTCGCAACGACCAGCCCGCCGCGCAGCCCGAGCGCCCACTTCGCTTTCATCGCGCGAGCGACCTCCTCCGGCTCGTCGACGCGGGCATCGACATCCAGGCCGCTGTCGCGACTCCAGAACGCAGGCAGCCGATCAGTGCGATAGCCGAGCACCGGCACGCCGTGCGTCTCGAGGTATTCGAGCGTGAGACGAAGATCGAGGACCGACTTCGCTCCGGCACAGACTACCGCGACCGACGTGTTCGCGAGCTCCTGCAGGTCCGCGGAGACATCGAAGCTCGTCGCCGTGCCGCGATGCACGCCGCCGATTCCGCCGGTTGCGAACACTGGAATGCCGGCGAGCGCAGCGATGATCATCGTCGCGGCAACCGTCGTAGCACCGGTGCCGCCACGCGCCACGAGCAGCGGCAGGTCGCGACGGCTCGCCTTCGCGACGTCGCTTCCCCCGCGGCCAAGCCGTTCCACCTCGGCCCGGCTCAAGCCTGCTTTCAAGCGCCCGTCGATAACCGCGATGGTGGCGGGAACGGCGCCGTGCGCGCGCACTTCCGCTTCGAGCGCAAGCGCCGTATCGACGTTCCGCGGCCACGGCATGCCGTGCGCGATGATGGTCGATTCGAGCGCCACGATCGGGCCTCGCGCGGCCAGCGCATGCGCAACATCGTCGCTCGGGTCCAGCAGGTCGTTCATCGCATCGTCGTCGGGCTGCGCCGTCGCGCGCTTCGATATGCTACGGCGCAAGAAGGCGATCGTCATGTGTGGACGACCAACCACGTCTCACGCAGGCCAGCCGACCATCGAGCAACCTTCGCGAGATCACGGCGACCGATGTCTTGTAGGGCCTCAACTTACGCGCGAGCTCGCCAGGTCGACATCGATTGCACAGTCGGGAAGTGGTGATCCTGGGACCGCCGACTGCACACGGAACAGCCCTCCGGCCTGCGGTTGCCGATCGACGGGCACGGCGAGGTTGCGTCGGAGCGACGTGATGTAGAGATCGCGCAAATCCGGACCGCCGAACGCGGCCTTGGAGGGTTTTTCGACCGGAAGCGTCACGCGATCGACGAGGTGTCCGTCCGCGTCGAACCGGAGCAGGCAGCCACCATCCACCGCGGCCATCCAATAGCAGCCGTTCACGTCCACGCACGCGCCATCGGGCCGCCCGGGCAGCTCGCGCGTGTCGACGAAGACGCGACGGTGTGTCAGCAGTCCGCGTGAGAGGTCGACGTCGAACGCCCATACCGTTCGGACCGCAGGATGCGAATCGGATACATAGAGCGTGGCGCCGTCGGGCGAGAACGCGAGCCCGTTGGTGGTGCGCAGGTCCGTGACCTTCGCCTCGCACCGACCGTCGTGATCGATGCGATACAGCGTCGCCTCGGGCTCACCGGAGCAGTCCATCGCGCCGATCCACAAGCGCCCGGTTGGATCGACGGTTCCGTCGTTGAGGCGCTGACCCGGACGCAGACCCGGCGCGGCGATCGTCACCAGGCTCGTCAACGCCGTGTCCGCGTGCACGATCCGATCGCGCAACGCGATCACCACTCCCTGCGCGCGATGGGTTGCGACGAACGTCACGAGGTCGGGTGCCTGCCACAACGCGTCGCTGTGGGTCGCCGGATCGTAGCGATGCAACGTGCAGCCATGGATGTCGACCCACCATAGCGTTTGCGAGCGAGTGCACCACCAAGGGCTCTCCCCTGCCTGCGCGCGCGCATCGGCGACGAGCTCGACTGCTGTCACGACACAGCCGCGATGCCTGATTCAGCGATGCCGAGCGCTTCAAGACGCGCAGCGACGTCGAACAACTGGTGTTCGCGATGCGGAGCCGCGAAAAGCTGCACGCCGACCGGCAATCGTCCGCCGCGAGCGATCGGAACTGTCAAGGCGGGGCAATCGGTGCCCGCAAGAGGTTGCGTGAACCATCCGAGCATCGGTCCGGTCGGCCAGGTCTGTCCCGCGAGGGTCAGCGTCGTCTGGCCGAGCATCGGGGCAATACAAGGTGTCGCCGGCAGGATCACCACGTCGACGCGCTCGAACATCGCGAGCACCTGCGATTTGTGCCAGGCACGATAACGCTGTGCATTCAGATACCACTGTGCCGGAACCAGAGCATGCGCGAGGAAGCGGGCGCGCGTGCCGGGGTGGAATCGATCGACGCGCTCGCGCAGGTCGCGCAGTCGCCCCACGGCACTCTCGCTGGCATTCACCAGAATCGCCGCGGCCTTGGAGCGTTGCGGATCGGGGAATTCGATCGTGTCGCGCGCCCCAAGCGCCTGCCGCACCGCCTCGACGGCCGATGCCGCGTCCGCATCCAGATGTTCGCTGAAATAGCCGCCGGCGGTCGCAACGCGCAACGACGTCGTTGTCGTCGGGTTGCGGTAGGACTCGCCGGTCAATATCGCATGGCCGATCGCGATATCACGAACGCATCGCGCCATCGGACCGACGGTGCCGATGCTTCCACCGGCACCGAGTACGCCTCGCGCCGGCACCGTTCCCCTGGTCGGACGCAGCCCGTACACCCCGCACAACGAAGCAGGAAGGCGGATGGAGCCCAGTGCGTCGCCGCCGAGCGTGAACGGCACCATACCCGCAGCCAATGCAGCGGCGGATCCCCCCGACGACCCGCCGGGTGTGTGAGCGAGGTCGTGTGGATTGCGAGTCGGTCCGAAGCAGGAGCTTTCGGTCGTACCGCCCATGCCGAGCTCGTCCATGTTCAGCGCGCCCACGCAGATCGCGCCAGCATGCTCGAGGCGTTGCACGACATCCGCGTCCTGCGACGCGGGAGCATCGTCGACGTGCACCGCGGATCCCGCGGTCGTGACGGTTCCCGCCACGTCGATCATCGCCTTGACCGCGAAGGGCACGCCGGCGAGCCGACCCGGCGGGCGGTTGGCACGGATCGCGTCATCGATCCGCCTGGCCCGCGCGACGGCACGCTCGATCGCGACGTGGGTGAACGCATGGATGCGAGGCTCCAGCGCCGAAATGCGTGCGAGCGCACTCTCCACCACCTGCGACGCCGAGACGTCGCGCGAATGGATGCTGGTCGCGATCTCGTGCGCCGTGGCGGCCGGCGAAAGCGGGTCGGTCACGTGCCAGTCTGCGATTCGACGGATGAGCAGGAAGACAGCTCGACATCCGCGAGCTGACGCGCCAGCAGCTCCAATCGTGCGAGGTTCGCCGCCACCGCGTCGCGCTGATCAACCGGAATCGGCAAATCGAGCGCTGCGGCGCAGGCATCGAGATAGGCGTGCGGATCGAAGCTCGTCATGACGCTGGCGCCTGGGCGCGAACGCTGCGCAGGTTGTGGACGTGCACCCACGCGCCGCGCGCGATGGCCTTCGTGGCCTGGCCGATGCACTCGCCGTACTTCACGATGCGATCGCCGGGCGCGAGATCGACCAGCGCGATCTTGTGTCCGAGCGCGATCGGCTCGAGCGCGCGCACGCGAATCTCGTCCGTACGCGCATCGATGACGACATCGTCGCCGGCCTTCGCGGGTGCGAGCAGCGTCGCGACATTGTCGGCATCCGACAGCAGCACGGCCGCAGCGCTCATAGCGCGGGTCCGAGTCGACTGACCACGTCCTCGCCTTCGTCGAGGATCTCGCCCCAGGTCAGCGTTCCGGACGCGACATCGAGCACGAGGTCGTGCAGGCGCTCGGCCGCGACGGCGAGCGAAGTGCGTCGCGCGAACACGTCGCTCGCATCGAAGTCGAGCTGCTCGTGCAGTCGCGCGCACGCGTTCGGGTTGCCGGAGATCTTGATGGTCGGAGCAATCCCGCTCACGAAACTGTTCCCCACACCGGTGGTGAACAGCACGATCTGTGCACCCGCGCTCACGAATCCGCCGACCGATTCGGGCGCATACGCCGGAGCATCCATCAGGTAGAGACCGCTAGCGCGCGGCGGCTCGTCGGCGATGCGCACGACGCCGCGCACCTGCGAGCGGCCGCCCTTGGCGATCGAGCCCAGCGACTTCTCCTCGATGGTGGAAAGACCCGCCGCGATGTTGGTGGGCCCGGGGTTGTTGCCCAGGAGGTCCATGCCGGCCGCCACCGCGGCCTGCTCGCGACGCCGAACCGCCGCGACGATGTCGTCGGCCACTGCAGCGTTGGCTGCGCGCGCTGCCAGGAGATGCTCCGCGCCGAGCCACTCGATCGTCTCGCCGAACAACGCACGCCCGCCCGCGTCGACGATCGCATCGACGACTGCGCCCACCAGCGGGTTGGCGACCAAACCCGAACTGGGATCGGATCGACCGCACTCCATTGCGACGAACAGCTCGCGCGCCGGTATCGTCGTGCGCCGTGCGCGCGAGGCTTCGCGCATCAGGCGCGCGCCGAGCCGGATCCCGCGCTCGGTGAGGGTGATCGCGTCGTGTTCGCAATCGTCCAGTACCAGCGCCTCGACGGCGCGTCCGGTGCGAGCGACCTGCTCGGCGATACGGGTGACATGGGGACCGGTCCCGCCGATCACCAGCACCGCGGCGACGTTGGGATTGCACGCGAATCCGGCGAGCGCGCGAACCTGGAGCTCTGCGTCCTCGCCCATCAGCCCGCTGCCGTAGGGCGTTGTAATCAGCCGCGAGCCGGCAAGCGCGCTCGAAATGCGCTTCGCCGTAGGCCCGGTGAGGCCGGTGGCCGACATGACGAGCGTATGGTTGCGCACGCCGACGGTACCGTCGGATCGGCGATAGCCTTCGAAAGTCGTGCGCATGGTCGATCAGTGCTCCGACGCCGGCACCGGTGCATGGGCCGCGATGAGTCCCTGGTCGCGCAGCTCGTCCCATAGCGCACGCGGAATGCGCCAATTGAGCCAACGCAGGTTCGTCTCGACCTCCATCGCATTGCGATATCCGCACACGGCGCATACGACGGCCGGGTGTGCGAGCGTGAACTGCAACGCGGCTGCGCCGAGCGGCACATCATGGCGATTGCAAACCGACTGCAGCGCCGTGACACGCTCGACGACCGCAGGCGGCGCTTCGGTATAGAAGAAAGTGGCGCCGGGCACCGCGCCGGTGGCGAGAATGCCGGAATTGAACGGCGATGCGACCACCACGCCGATGCCGCTTCGCTCGCAATGGGGAAGCAAATCGTCGAGCGCGGCATGCTCGAGCAGCGTATAGCCGCCTGCGAGCATGAAATAGTCGAAGCGACCCTCGCGCGCGAAGCGCAGGCAGACGTCGGCACCCTTCACCCCCACGCCGATCGCACGCAACGTGCCGTCGCCACGCAAACGCTCGAGCGCGGGATAGGCACCGTTCATCGCTTCGGCGAAACGGCGCTCGTAGTCCTCGCCTTGCCAGCGTGGATTGACGTCATGGATGAACGCGATGTCGACGCGGCACAGGCCGAGGCGCTGCAAACTGTCGTCCAGCGAGCGCATGGCACCGTCGTAGCTATAGTCGTACTGGTACTCGAACGGGAGTCGATCGGTCGGTGCCGGAGTGCGACACCGGGGTCGCAAGAGCCTGCCGACCTTCGTCGACAGGATGAACTCGTCGCGTGGACGCTGCCTCAGCGCCGCGCCGAACCAGTGTTCCGCGAGGCCCGTTGCGTACAGCGGAGCCGTGTCGAAATAGCGAAACCCGCGATCGTAAGCGGCGAGCAGCAGATCGGCCGCATCGCGCTCGCGCGCAACCGGATGCAGGCTTCCCCCGCCAAAACCCATGCGCGGCAGCGCGAGCTTGTCGTGCACTTCGCTCATGCGCTCACTTCAAATCCGGGAGGCGGCCGGTCTTGCGTCCGCTGCGCGCCATCAGGTCCTGCATTTCCGCGGCAGCGCGATTGAGCGTATCCACGACCGATGCCTTGCCGATGATGCATTCGTTCAGGCGCAACGAGAGGATCGAGGACATTTGCGCCGCTTCGGGCACCACCGCGTACATGCGCGCCACGCGCGAGTTTTCTGCCTGAGCCTTGAGGAACCGGAACCTGGGATCGCGAGCGAGATCGGAGCTCCCGAGGTCGACGCGCACCGGCACGGCACCGTAACGCGTATACGCAAGCTGGTGATCGAGCGTCTGGAACCAGCGCAGGAACTGCAGCGCAGCCGCCTGCTTGTCGCGCGGAACGTTGCGTGCGATCGCACCGATCCAGTGACCGGCACGGCTCGCATGCGCGCCGCCTTCGCCGCGCGGAATCAGGGCGGCCTCGATCCTGCCGACCACCGCGGACTTGTTCGGATCCTCGAGCTGCGACCACGCGCCGACGATGCCGACAGTCTGCGCGGCCTTGCCGGTCGCCATGAGCTGGATCATCTGCCCCTGACTGACCGAGCCGGGAGAAGGATAACCGCCGGCCTTGCCGAGCCGCAGGTAGAACTCGAGCGCGCGTCGGGCGGCGGGACTGTTGAGGACGATGCTGAAATCGCCCGCGCTCGCATTCGCGAAGATGTCGCCGCCGAACGAAAAGAGGTAGTTCGAGAAGTCCGCAAGCGCCGAGTCGCGATCGTCGCGATGCACGAACCCGTACACCTTCGAGCCGTCGTTGAGCTTGGTCGCGTTCTCCAGCGCCTGATCCCAGGTCTCGGGCACCTTGAGCCCCTTCTGCTCGTAGAGATCGCGCCGATAGAAGAACACTTCCACGTTCCCGTTGATGGGAACGCCCATCAGCTTGCCGCCGTTGGGGTCGAAGGTATGCAGCTTGTCGTTCCAGAACACCGTGCCGCCGTAGCTGCTCACCTGCGCATCGAGCTTGAACGCCGGGTCGAGGTCGGTGAGCGGCGTGAGGAAGCCGCCATCGAACATCTCCACCATCCAGTTGTTGTCGATCGCGAGCAGGTCGTACGAGCCCGACCCGGCGCGCAGCGAATTGCGGATCTTGTCGAGCGCGCCTGCGTAGGGATTGACATCGAGCTCGATGCGGTTGCCGCTCTCCTTCTGGTACTGCTCGACGAGTTGCCGGAATCCATCGAACCACGGCGATTGGTTGATCACCATCGTGATCGGCGCGACGTGCGGCGCGGCCTGGGCGCGCGCGAGGCTCGCCACGCCGGCGGGCAGCAGCCCTGCGCCCGCTAGCGCGGCAGCACGCCTGCAGAAGTCGCGGCGATTCGCAGGGACGGCCATCTTGCCTCCTCGTGGGTGGTTTCTTGGGCGTGCAGCGGCGCGCTATGATTGCGCAATCATCGTGATCTTGATAGCGTTGCGCCGTCGTGTCAAACCTCGATGCATCCCGGCGTCGCGCACGTCGCGTTCGGCCCCGTTCGCCGCGGCTCGTCGATGTCGCGCAGATCGCCAAGTTGTCGCCGATCACGGTGTCGCGCGCGTTGCGCGAACCGGAGAAAGTCTCGGCCGAGGCGCGTGCGCGCGTGGCAGCGGCGGTCGCACGCACGGGCTACGTCCCGGATCTCGTCGCTGCGAGCCTCACCAGTCGGCGTACGCGCTTGGTCGGGCTCATTGTTCCAACGGTCACCGCATCCATCTACGCAGCGACCGTTGCCGGACTGACCTCGGAGCTTCGCAGCGCGGGATTCCAGACGTTGATCGGCGACAGCGGCTATTCGCTCGACGAGGAGGAGCGCCTCGTCGCGGCTTTCATCGGCCGCCGCGCCGACGCGATCGTCCTGAGCAGCGTGGCGCACGGCGCCGGCACGCGCAAGCTGCTCGAACGCGCACGCATCCCGGTGGTCGAGACCGGCAACCTCGCGCGCGATCCGATCGACATGGTGGTCGGCTTCTCCAACTATGCGGCGGCGCGCGACATGATGCAGCACCTGATCGGGCGTGGACATCGCGTGATCGGGTTCATCGGGGCGCCCACGCAGGGCAACCCGCAGGCCACCGATCGTCGGCGCGCTTACCAAAGAGCGATGGCGAGCCACGGTCTCGCACGACGCGACTCGCTCGTCGCAACCTGTCCGTCCGACTTCGCTGCGGGCGGGGCGGCGCTGGTCCGGCTCATCGAGCGCAATCCGGATGCGACGGCCGTCTTCGCTGCCAGCGAAGTGCGCGCGACCGGCGCACTGCTCGAGTGCCAACGGCGCGGATGGCCGGTGCCCGGCCGCGTCGCGATCGCCGGCTACAACGATGCGGGATTGGGTGCTTACCTGGTTCCCGCGCTCACGACGGTTGCGGTGCCGCGGGAAGCCATCGGTCGTCGCGCCGCACGCATGATCGTGCAGCGCCTGGCCGGCGCCTCGATAGGCGACCGCGTCGTCGACGTCGGATACGAAATTCGCGTCCGGGAGAGCGCATGAGAGCGACTCGCGCTGCCCGGATAGCGACACTGGCGCCCGCGGTTGCACTGTTTGCGCTCGTCGCGCTGCTTCCCATCGGCGAGTTGCTCGCGCTCAGCTTCTCGCACGTCGAATGGCGTGAGGGCCAGGCGCAATGGCGCTTCGTGGGAACCGAACAGTACGTCCGCGTCTTCGGCGATGCACTGTTCCGCGCAGGTGTCGTGAACACTGCGATTTTCGCGTTTCTCGCCGTGCTCGTGCAGATGGTGCTCGGTTTCGCGCTCGCGCTCATGACCAGCAGGATCGCACGCGGTCGCATCGCGTACCGCACCGTGTTCCTGCTGCCGATCCTGGTGCCGGGTATCGTGATCGGCGCCATCTGGAAGCTGATGTACAACCTCGACTTCGGCGTCATCAACCAGTTGCTCGGCGCTGTTGGCGCGCCGCCGGTCGACTGGCTCGGCAATCCCGCGACTGCGCTTGGGTCGGTCATTGCGGTCGACGTGTGGCATTGGACGCCGTTCGTATTCCTGCTCATGCTCGCCGGTCTCGAGAGCCTGCCGCAGGACATCTACGAAGCGACCCGCGTGGACGGCGCGAGCTTCGCACAGGAGCTGCGTTATGTGACGCTGCCGTTGATGGTTCCCACCATCGCGGTCACGTTCGTGTTCCGCCTGATCGTGGCCGTGAAGGTCTTCGACGAGATCTATCTGCTGACCGGCGGCGGACCCGGAACAGCGACCGAGGTCGTCAGCTACACCATCTTCCGGCGCTTTTTCACCGAGGGCCAGACCGGCTACGGCGCGGCGATGTCGGCAGTCGTGCTCGTCACGCTCGCCGTATTGTTCGCCTTCGCACGTGGAGTCACGCGGCGACCCGCGCAGGAAACCGGCCGATGAGCGCCAGACGCGACGACGCGTTGCTTCACGCGGGGCTTCTGGCGAGCGCCGCGATCGTGCTGTTCCCCTTCGTGTGGATCGCACTCGCGGCATTCAAGACCCAGATCGCGCTCACCATCGGCGCGGTCACCTTCACCCCGACGCTCGCCAACTTCAACGAGCTGCTGTTCTCATCGACGTCGGACTACATCGGCAACTTCGGCAACAGCCTGGTGATCGGTGTGGGCAGCACGGTCCTGGTGCTCATCGTCGCCACGCTCGCGGCCTATTCGATCGAACGGCTCGGATGGCCGAGGTGGGTGGTGCACTTGTTCCTCGTCGGCGCCGCGCTGTTCAACACCATCCCCGCGATCACGCTCGTCGGAGCGTGGTATGTGATGTTTCGCGCGCTGGGCTTGTACAACACCTACGCCGCCGTGCTCCTCGCGCATGCCACGCTGAACCTGCCTCTGGGCATCTGGCTCATGGCGAATTTCGTGCGCGAGGTCCCGCCAGAGCTCGAGGAAGCCGCACGAATCGACGGCTGCGGGACGGTGCAGATGCTCTGGCGCGTCATCGTGCCGGTGGTCGCGCCGGGACTCGCGGCGACGGCGATCCTCGTGTTCATCCACAGCTGGAACGAATTCGTCGTCGCGCTCAATCTGACCGCGCGCCAGACCGCCACCGTGCCGGTCGCGATCGCGAAATACGCGCAAGAGAACGAGACCAAGTACGGCGAGATGGCCGCGGGCGCGGTGCTTTCGACCCTGCCGGCGATCCTGATGCTCCTGCTCGCGCAACGCCACATCGTTCGAGGTCTCACCGCGGGCGCCGTGAAGTAGCTTGCGGCGGTGCGGGTCGAGAACCGTCGCGGCCAGGCGGCGGTTCGCGCGCCAAAGCGTTGTACCCAAGCTCGCGGATGTGGATAGCGCTCTCCACTTGTGCAATCCGACGAGCGTCGTTCATCGCTAATGCATCGCACGCGATCGTGTCAACGCCGTCAGGCGGTTGTGTCTTTCGCATCACACGAGCGGTCCGTCCGTCGTGCGGTGCAATCGAAGTGCAGACGCGCGCACCCTCGTCGGGTATGGTCTTGGCACACGCGCCGGTCAACGAGTCGGTTCACGCGGTCGACGCGGCGAAATCACAGGGCCGAAGCGAACCGCACGAAGCCATCCCGGTTTTGCGGCGACCCATCACGGAGAAGGCATGAAGAAGCCGTTGTTGTCGCTTGCAATTGGCGCAGCTGCGCTGGCCGCCGCGACGCCAAGCGCAGCCGCTGTCGAGTACGTCAAGGTGTGCTCGCTCTATGGCGAGGGGTTTCACTACATTCCGGGCACGGACATCTGCCTCAACGATCGCACCGGCGACGCGCGACAGCAGACGGTGGGCGGCACGTGGAGGTCGCTGCTGCCGTATCCGGAAGGCAAATGGGTGACCATTCCGTCGCTGGAATGCGTACCCGGCCGACAGGTCAATGTTGGCAACTTCAGCAGCACCGACTTCGCGCTCAACCCCTGGGACCGCAAGCAAACGCAACCGGTCCCGCTGACCGTGAAGCCGGGCGAGTTCATCACCAAGGTCATGATGAGCGGCGGCTTCTACGATCCGCGCACGCCCTCGCGCGGCGGCGTCAATGGCACCCTGGGTCTTTGCGTGAGGTCGATCGATCCGTCGTTGATGGAGAACGGCCCGGACGGACCGTTCAATCCTCCGTTCGGCAACGGCCTCCTTCCGATCGGGTGCGTCGCCAATTCGCGCATCGCCAACATGCCCGGCGCGTATTCGATCAGCGCGACGGCCGCTTACCCGAGCATCGATGCATTCTTCATCGATGCCCAGCAGCACGTGAGCGGTCCGTACACCTACGGCAGCAAGCTCGTCGTGACAACGGACATCGGAACGGGCGGCTCCACGCTGCTCACGTACTTCGACAACAACAGCCAGACTTCGAAGCCGCTCGCCGGCAAGCTGTCGGTGTCGGTGTGCGTCGAGCAAGGCACGCTGCCGAGCAATTCGGGCGGCGGCCATTAGTCGTTGAGCAGCAGCACGTAGTGCACGTCCGCCCATGAACACGGGCCACCCATGCAGCCGCGAGCGTCCGTTGACCCTGAGGCTCGTGCAACCGATACTGCGCGCGCGGCGAACCGGGGTTCGTCGGTTCGGCATCCGACCGATACATGTATGGCACATAGCGCGGAGGTGGCAGTCCTTGGCGCCGG
>Ga0335070_10007893_pt1 | contig 12478 bp, 12 predicted proteins | sample Lox_Sample_13_FD_206722 | JGI IMG/M metagenome (GOLD analysis project Ga0335070, IMG submission 206722) | Soil microbial communities from Loxahatchee National Wildlife Refuge, Florida, United States - Lox_Sample_1.3 | ecosystem: Environmental > Terrestrial > Soil > Wetlands | place: USA...
TGCTGATTAGCCACGTCTGGATGGGATAACCGCTGAAAGCATCTAAGCGGGAAGCCCACCTCGAGATGAGAGCTCCCATCCCCTCGAGGGAGTAAGGGCGGTCGGAGACTACGACCTTGATAGGCGGACGGTGTACGCACAGCAATGTGTTCAGCCGAGCCGTACTAATTGCCCGAGGTCTTGATTTGAACTCTGGATCAGAGTCGCTATGGAGTTTTGAGGGTTGCCCGCGAGGCTAATCGCCGCTCCCGCAAGCGTACGCGGGGATCGCGCGCCCTTGACAGTTCGGCGGTCATACCGGCGGGGAAACACCTCTTCCCATTCCGAACAGAGAAGTTAAGCCTGCCAGGGCCGATGGTACTCGGAGAGCAATCTCCCGGGAGAGTAGGTCGCCGCCGATTTCTTTCACGAAGAGGCCGCTCACGCGGCCTTTTCGCGTGGTCCGACGCCGCCGTCGAGGTCGCGGAGCCGGCGCACGCGCTCGCCGACCGGCGGATGCGTCACGAAGAGCGCCGCGAGCCCCTCCTCCATGAACGGGTTGATCGTGTAGAGCGGCTCCGTCGCCGGGCTGCCGCGGAACTCGACGAGCTCCGCCGCGCGGTCGAGGCGGACGAGCGCGTCGGCGAGCCCGTGCGGCGAGCCGAGCAGCGCCGCCGCCGTCCGGTCGGCCTCGAACTCGCGCTTCGGCGACACGAGGAGATGGACGAACGCCGATGCGACCGGCGCGAGCACGAACAGGAGCGACCGCTCGAGCCACCCGCCGAGGCGGCTCGTCTCGAGCAGCGACCCCGCGAGCACGACGACGCCGGTCTGGATCAGCACGTCCCGGTGGCGGACGTGCGCGAGCTCGTGTGCGAGCACGCCCTCGAGCTCCGCCGGCGGGCACGCGGCGACGCAGCCCGCGCTCACCGCGATCGCCGAGCTGCGCGGCCCGCGCCCCGTTGCGAGCGCACGCGGCAGCCCGTCCGGGATCACGTAGAGCTTCGGCTTCGCGACGCCCGCGACCGCGGCGAGCCGCTCGACGGTCGAGTGGAGGAGCGGCGCCTCGGCGAGCAGCAGCTCGCGCGCGCCGACCATCCCGAGCGCGACGCGGTCGAACATCCAGTACGCGCCGCCGACGAGCAGCAGCCCGCAGAAGACGAAGATCGAGAGGAGCCGCAGCCCGCCGAGCTCCCAGCCGAGCGCCGCGAGCACGCCGCAGATCACGAGCGCGAGCAGCCACGCCTTGAGGATGTTGCGGGCCGCGATGAGGCGCACGCCGGCTAGGTGTCGTCGTCCTGCTCGTCCGGCTCGTCGCGGCCGTCGTCGTCGAGCAGGCCGCGGGGCGGCCAGTCGTCGTTCTGCGGCGCGTCGCACCGGCTCGAGCAGTGAAGCGAGGCGATGTTCTGCAGGGGGACGAGGATGTGCCCGTTCAGCTCGATGTGGGCGACCTCGTCGACGTAGCAGTACGCGGTGAGCACGCCCTCCTGGTACTCGCCGCCGAACAGGGCGACCTCGACCTGCTCGCCCTTGTACTTGCTCGTGTAGTCCTCCACTCGGCCGGTCAGTCTATCGCGCGGAACGAGCCGTCTTCCCAGGCGCAGGCCCAGACGGAGCAGTTGTCGATCACGGGCATGGCGATCCCGGACACCGCCGCCTGCGCCCGGCGGACCGAGCCGCCGTGCGTCACGACGACCACGCGCCCGCCGGGGTGGCGGGCCGCGATCTCGAGGAGCGACTCGAGCGTCCGTGCGCGATGCGCCTGCGACGACTCGCCGACGAGCTCGACGCGGTCGCGCTCCTCCGGGGTCAGACCCTCCCACGTGCCCCAGTCCTTCTCGCGGAGGCGCGGGTCGAGCGAGACCTCGAGCCCGAGCCGCGCGGCGACGATCTCGGCGGTCTCGCGCGCACGCGAGAGGTCGCTCGCGTAGACCGCGACGATCGAGTCGCCCGCGAGCCGCTCCGCGAGCGCGTGCGCCTGCCGCCGGCCGAAGTCGGAGAGCGGCCGGTCGGTGTGGCCCTGAAGGCGGCCCTCGGCGTTCCAGTCGGTCTCCCCGTGGCGGACGAGCAGCAACGTGGTCACGAGGCTAGGCTAGCCAGCCGTGGATCTTCGGCTTCGCGACTCCGTCTGCCTCGTCACCGGCTCGACCCAGGGGATCGGCTTCGAGACGGCGCGCATCCTTCGCGAGGAGGGCGCGGTCGTCGTCACGACCGGCCGCGGCGGGGGCGACGTCCCCGCCGACCTCGCGCGCGCCGGCGAGCCCGAGCGCGTCGTCCGCGAGACGATCGAGCGGCACGGCCGGCTCGACGTGCTCGTGAACAACGTCGGCGGCACCGAGATCCGGAAGCTCGAGGAGCTCACCGACGCCGACTGGCAGGCCTCGTTCGAGATCAACCTGATGAGCGCCGTCCGCGCGACGCGCGCCGCGCTCGAGCACATGCGTCCGCGCGGCGCCGGCACGATCGTGAACGTGTCCTCGACCGCGGGGAAGCGGCCGTCGACCGGGATGCCGGACTACTCCGTGATGAAGGCCGCGATGCTGTCGTTCTCGCGGCTCGTCGCCGACCTCTACGCGAAGGACGGGATCCGCTGCAACGCCGTCACGCCCGGCCCGACCGCGACGCAGGCGTGGCTCGGCCCCGGCGGGCTCGCCGAGCAGCAGGGGAACCGCGACGAGGTGCTCGCGAAGGTCGGCGCCGGACGGCCGCTCGGGCGGCTCGCCGAGCCGGAGGAGATCGCCGCGGTGATCGCGTTCCTCTGCTCGCCGCTCTCGAGCTACGTCACCGGCGCCGCGTGGAGCGCGGACGGCGGGACCGTCCCGATCATCCTTTAGCCTGGGAGGGTGACGGAGCTGAAGGGGCGGGTAGCGGATTCGTTCGAGGAGCGGATCCGGCAGCAGGAGCAATTCCTGTCGCCGCTCGCCGTCCGCTCGTACGAGACCCGCGGCCGCGAGCACCCGGAGGAGGAGTCGAGCCTGCGGACGCCGTTCCAGCGCGACCGCGACCGCATCGTCCACTCGAAGGCGTTCCGGCGGCTCCGGCACAAGACGCAGGTCTTCGTCGACCCCGAGGGCGACCACTTCCGCACGCGGCTGACGCACACGCTCGAGACGGCCGGGATCGCGCGCGGCGTCGGGCGCGCGCTGCGGCTGAACGAGGACCTCGTCGAGGCGGTCGGGCTCGGCCACGACCTCGGCCATCCGCCGTTCGGCCACGCCGGCGAGCAGGCGCTCGACGAGATCGTGCGCGAGCGCGGCGGCGCGGGCTTCCGCCACAACGAGCACTCGCTCCGCGTCGTCGACCACCTCGAGCGCGACGGGCGCGGGCTCAACCTCACGTGGGAGGTGCGCGACGGGATCCTGAAGCACACCGGGCCGGTGGAACCGGAGACGCTCGAGGGACGGATCGTGCGCGTCGTCGACCGCGTCGCGTACATCAACCACGACATCGACGACGCGATCCGCGCCGGGATCCTCTCGGCGGACGATCTCCCGCGCGAGGAGATCGCGATCCTCGGCGAGACGGGCTCGCGGCGAATCGACACGCTCGTCCACGACCTCGTCGAGACGTCGGCGCAGGCGGGCGACATCGTGCAGAGCGACGAGATCGGCGGCGCGATGCTGTCGCTGCGCGCGTTCATGTTCGAGCGCGTCTACCTCGGCCCGCACTCGGTCGAGGAGCACGCGCGCATCCGCGCGACGGTGCGGCGGATCTTCGCCCACCTCGTCGACGACCGCGGCGACTCGCTCGAGGACGCGACCGACTACCTCGCCGGCATGACCGACCGGTTCGCGCTCGCCTACGCGGCGGACCTCGGCTGATGGCGCGCCTCAAGGACAGCTCGGTCGAGAAGGTGAAGGCGGCGGCGGAGATCCTGCCGCTCGTCGAGCAGTACGTCCGCCTCCGCAAGGCCGGCTCGACGTACAAGGGCCTCTGCCCGTTCCACCAGGAGCGGACGCCGAGCTTCACGGTCACGCCGGGCCGAGGGACGTTCAAGTGCTTCGGCTGCGGCGAGGGCGGCGACGCGATCTCGTTCGTCGAGAAGCTCGAGGGCGTCGACTTCGTCGGCGCGATCGAGTTCCTCGCGCAGCGCTTCGGGATCGAGATCGAGTACGAGGAGATCTCGCCCGAGGCGGAGCGCGAACGGCGGCGCAAGGACCGGCTGCGCGCGCTGCTCGAGCGCGCGACGGCGTTCTACGAGCGCGTGCTGTGGGAGAGCGAGCAGGGCGCGTTCGCGCGCGAGTACCTCGCGTCGCGCAAGCTCGGGGAGGAGGTGTGCCGCCAGTTTCGGCTCGGCTATGCGCCCGGCGGTGCGCTGCTCGTCCGACGCGCGGCGCAGGAGGAGTACACGCGCGACGAGCTCGTCGCGGCCGGGCTCGCGAACCAGAAGGGCAACGACTACTTCCAGCGCCGGCTCGTGTTCCCGCTCGCCGACGCGCGCGGCGCCATCCGCGGCTTCCAGGCGCGCAAGCTCCACGAGGACGACCGCGCGCCGAAGTACGTGAACTCGCCGGAGGGCGACTTCTTCCGCAAGCGCGACCTCTTGTACGGGCTCGACTCCGGCCGCCAGGCGATCGCGCGCGAGGACCGCGCGGTGATCGTCGAGGGGAACACGGACGTGCTCGCGCTCCGGCAGGCCGGCTTCCTGCCGGTCGTCGCGTCGATGGGGACGGCGCTGACGGAGGCGCAGCTGAAGGAGCTCGCGCGGCTGACGCGACGTCTGTTTCTGTGTTTCGACGCCGACGCGGCAGGTGCCGAGGCGACGCTGCGCGGCATGGACCTCGCGCTCACGCAGGGCTTCAACGTCCAGGTCGTGCCGCTGCCGCGCGGCACCGATCCCGCCGACGATCCCGCCGCGTTCGAGGAGCAGCTCGCGAAGCCGGTGAGCTATCCGGTGCACCGCGTGCGGCTCGAGTTCGAGCGCGCGCGCGACCGCGAGAGCGCGTTCGCGTCGATCCGGAGCGTGCTCGCGGGGCTCCCGGACTCGCCGGAGCGGCAGGACGCACTCCGGCTCGCCGCGGATCTGCTCGACCTGCCGCCGGAGACGCAGGCGGGGCTCGCCCCGGCGCGCGGGAGCTCGCGCACGGCGGGCGTCGTCTCGCCGCGGCTCCTCGACGCGGGCGCACGGCTCGAGCGGAACGCGCTCGCCGGCGCCGCCGCGCACGCGGAGCTGCTGCCGATCCTCGAGCAGCTCGGCCCGGAGCACTTCGACGACCCGCTCCACCGCCGCGCGCGCGAGCACCTCCTCGGCCGCGAGCCGGCGGACGGCGAGCTGACCCCGCTCCTCGCCGAGCTCTACGCCCTCGCGTCGGAGGAGGACATCACCGTCGAGACTGCCGAGCAGCTCCTGCTCCGCCTCCGCGAGCGCCGCCTCCAGCGCGAGCTCGCCGACGCCGACGAGGGCCGGCTCGTCGACCTCCAGCAGGCGCTGCTGAAGGTGCGGACGAGGATCCGCGAGTTCGCGTAGCGAGCCTCGCTACAATTCCGCCGCCGATCCCCGGTAGCTCAATTGGCAGAGCATCCGGCTGTTAACCGGAGGGTTGTTGGTTCGAGTCCAACCCGGGGAGCTCGACGAGGAGTGGGCTAGCCCGAGCGCCCCCGAACAGTTCCGGTGCACGTGGGGCGCTCGGATTCGCCCGATCGCAGTCAGGGTGCCTGTCACGCCGCGCCGTCTCAAGCGCAAGCGGCCGTCGTTAACGGAACGACAATGGACGGACACCGATGCGGTGAACGCGCGGTGCGCTCTCAGCCGGAAACCGGCGGCTGTGCGTGCGAGCGGTCGGTCCACCGCCGCGCGAGCGACGACCCGGGGAGCGCGCCGAGCGCCGTGAGGCCGGCGTTGACCGCGAGCGGCCACTCGGCGTCGTTCGGGAAGATCACCTCGGTGAAGAGGACGCTGATCGCCAAGCCGACGATCGCGCCGGCGATGCCTGCCAGGACGACCAGGCCTGGAGGGTAGGCGGTCGAGGCCCGGACTGCAACGCCCGGGCCCCGACCGAGGCTCAGCCGACGCAGACCGTCGCCGAGCCGGTGACGATCGTTCCGGTTCCTCCCGCCGTGTCGACGAGGTCGCTCGCGCGCGCGACCGGGAGGCACTGCGAGCCGGCGTTGATCTGCACCATGCTGCCGCGCAGGTCGAGGACGCTCCCGACGCGGACGCCGAGCCCGCCGCCGACCGTCTCGGTGCGGTCCGCCGAGACGCGCAGGTCGTCGTTCAGGCCGACCATCTCCGTGGTGTTCCCGTCGACCCGCTCGCCGCGGTTGCCGGTGACACGCACGTTCTTGTTCCCGGTGATCGTCTCCGTCGCGTTCCCGTCGACCGTCTCCGTCGTATTCCCGCTGACGTGCTCGGTGCGGTTGCCGAGGACCGTGATCGTCTCGTTGCCGCCCGCCGAGATCGCGAGCGTGCCGTCGCTCGAGATGCCGATGCTCGAGTTCGGGCCGACGATCTCGACCCCGTTGTCGGCGACGCTGAGCGAGAACTGCCCGTTCGGGCTCGTGAACGTGCCGTCGAACGACTGGCCGTCCTGTCCGTTGCAGACGTAGGCCGTCGAGCCGCTCGCGTCGGTGATCGCGGCGCCGCCCGACGGGCAGTGCGAATCGCCGCGTCCGACCTGCGCGACGGTCGGGCTCGCGCCCGCCGGCCCTGTCGCGCCCTGCTGGCCCTTCGCATTCCACTGGATCTGTGTCTCGAGCTGCGTGCAGCGGCTGAGCAGCGAGCCGCTCGGCCCGGACGGGTCGATGAGCCTGATCGTCCCGACGCCGTTCAGGCGGCACGCCGTGTAGACGCCGCCGCCGTCCGGGATGGTCGCGTACGCGATCCCCCCGGCGACGAGCAGCGCGACGAGACCGGCGAGCACGAGCGCGCCGGTCCGCGGCTTCGAGATCCGCATGGTTCCCCCTTTCGACGTTCCCTACCCCAGCGGCGGTTCTACCACCGTGCCGCCGCGCTGCCTAGTGCCAGCGCAGCGCGGTCTTCCGGTCGCGGCCGTACTTCGTGAGCCGGCCGTACCTGCCCTTGCCCTTCGGATCGGGCTTGGTCGTCACGAGCGCACCGGTCTTCCGCGCGTTCACCTGCTTCCAGCCCTTGCCGGAGGTGAAGACCGACATGTAGCCGCCCGAGAGGATCTTCAGCGGCGCCTGGATCTTCTTCGTCTTGTCGAACTGGCCGGTCGAGCCGGGGATGAACCACTTCGGGAGGACGAAGTCGGACGCCTTGATCGACGGGAACGGCGCGACGCGGATCGAGTACGCGAACTGGTCGTCCTCGCACGGGTCGCAGATCTCCTTCGCGAAGAACTCGGTGTTCGAGACCTGGAACACCTCGCTGATCCACGGGTCGGCGATCATCTCCGCGATCTCGTGCGTCGCCGTGACGGTCGGGCTGTAGCCGTACTTCAGGTCGTCCGCTGCGAAGACGTACGAGATCGGCCGCCCGTCGGCGGTGAAGTCGTGGTACCCGAGGTCGCCGGCCTCGTCGCTCTTGTCGGCGAAGACGAGCTTCCACGCGTCGGCCGGCTCCTTGTCCGTCGGGCACCAGATGAGCTGTGCGGGCCGCGGCCACCACTCCTGCACGTGTCCGACGAAGAGGTTGAAGGCCGGGATCCAGTTCTGGATCTGCGAGTCCTTCAGCGCCGTGCTCTTGTTCAGGACGTAGATGTTCAAGCGGGGCTCCCTCCCGTCGCGAGATCATGTCGCCGTCGGCGAGCCGCAGGTGGCCATTACTTCCACGCGGCGGCGGAATGTCAAGCCATACTGCGATGCGGTTGGGGGAGACGATCGTCATCGAGCGCCGGTTTCGCGGGCCGGCCGGGTCCGGCAACGGCGGCTACACGTGCGGGCTCGTCGCGGGGCTGGTCGGCGCGGACTCGGTCGAGGTGACGCTGCGCGTGCCGCCGCCGCTCGACACGCCGCTGCGCGTCGAGCGCGACGGCGCCGAGGTGCGCGTGCTCGACGGCGAGACGCTCGTCGTCGAGGCGCGGCCCGCCGGGCTCGAGCTCGACCCGCCGGCCGCGCCTCCGTTCGCCGACGCGGAACGGATCGTCGCGTCCTACGCGCCCGATCCGGACCACCCGTTCCCCGGCTGCTTCGTCTGCGGGCCGGGCCGCGAGGACGGCGACGGGCTGCGGCTCGAGCCGACGCCCGCGGGCGACGGGACCGTCGTCGCGACGTGGCGGCCGCGCGAGAACGCGACGCCGTTTCTCTGGGCGGCGCTCGACTGCCCCGGCGCGTTCGCCGTCGACCCGGGCTGGTCCCGCGGCGTGTCCGTCCTCGGGCGGCTCACCGCCCGCGTGGTGGAGCGACCGGCGGTCGGCGCGGAGTGCGTCGTCGTGGGCTGGCGGCTCGGCGCCGACGAGCGGCGCCTCCACGCCGGAACCGCGCTCTGGGAGGGCGATCGGCTCCTCGCCCTGGCCAAAGCGGTCTGGTTTCCCGTGGACGCGGCCGTCCGGGACACGGCCTGAGGCTTGTGTACCCTCCCGCGAGGTGAACGGCAGGTGAACGAGCGGTTCGAGGAGCTCCGGCGCCGGCTCGGCGAGATCTCCGACCTCGAGAAGGCGGCGGCGATCCTCTCCTGGGACGAGGAGACGAAGATGCCGGACGGCGGCGCCGACGCGCGCGCCGAGCAGCGCGCGACGATCAACCGCGCCGCGCACGAGCGCGGCACGTCGCCGGATCTCGGCGAGCTGCTCGAGGAGCTGCGCCCGTTCGAGGAGGAGCACGACTACGAGTCGTTCGAGGCGTCGCTCGTGCGCATCGCGCGGCGCGACTACGACAAGGCGGTGCGCGTGCCGTCCGACCTTCGCGCCGAGCTGACGCGCGCCGGCTCGCACGGCTACCGCGCGTGGCTCGAGGCGCGCGAGGCGAAGGACTACTCGATCCTCCTGCCGCAGCTCGAGCGCGGGCTCGAGCTCCGCCGCCGTTACGTCGAGTGCTTCGACCCGACGCCGGACCCGTACGACGTGCTGCTCGACGACTACGAGCCGGGGATGCGGACGTCGGAGGTCGTCGCGATCTTCGACCAGTTGAAGGCCGCGCTCGTGCCGTGGATCCGCGCGGTGCCGAGCGATGCGATCGACGACTCGTGCCTCCGCGGCAGCTTCCCGTGGCGCGCGCAGCGGCAGTTCTCGCTGTCGGTGCTGCGGCAGTGGGGGATGGAGCGGTCGGCGTGGCGGCTCGACAAGACGGTGCACCCGTTCGCGACGTCGCTCTCGCCGACCGACATCCGGCTCACGACGAACTTCCACGAGGACAGCCTCCACGGCGTCCTCTCGTGCCTGCACGAGTTCGGGCACGGGATCTACGAGCGCCAGATCGACCCGGGATTCGCGCGCACGCCGCTCGCGCACGGCGTCTCCGCGGCGTTCCACGAGTCGCAGAGCCGGCTCTGGGAGAACCTCGTCGGGCGGAACCTCGCGACGTGGCGCTTCTTCTATCCCGAGCTCCAGGACGCGTTCCCGGAGCACTTCGGCGACGTGCCCCTCGACACGTTCCACCGCGCGCTGAACAAGGTGCAGCCGTCGCTGCGGCGCGTCGACGCCGACGAGGTGACGTACTGCCTCCACATCATCCTCCGCTTCGAGCTCGAGCGGGAGATCTTCTCCGGGGAGGTCGCGCTGAAGGACCTGCCGGATGCGTTCGCCGCGAAGATGCGCGAGTACCTCGGTCTCGACCCGCCGGACGTCGTGCACGGCGTGCTGCAGGACGTGCACTGGTCCGACCTGAGCTTCGGCTATTTCCCGACGTACGCGCTCGGCAACGTCGTGTCGGTGCAGCTGTGGGAGCGCGCGGAGGACGACGTCGGCGACCTCGAGCCGATGTTCGAGCGGGGCGAGTTCGGGCCGCTCCGCGAGTGGCTCGGCGAGCACGTCCACCGCTTCGGCCGCGTCTTCACGCCGAAGGAGCTGCTCGTCCGCGAGACCGGCAGCCCGATGGACGCCGGCCCGTATCTCGCGTACCTCGAGCGGAAGCTCGGGGAGCTGTTCGGCGTCGCCGCCGTCGACGCCTAGTCCGGCGTCGGCTCGGGCGCCGGCTCGACGATGCCCGGGTCGAAGACCGGCTCGCGCGTGTGCGGCGTCAGCGCGCCGGCGCGGATCTGCTCCGCCCAGTGGCACGCGACGACGTGACCCGCGCCGAGATCGCGGAGCGGCGGGCGCTCGTCGCGGCAGCGCGTCGGCTGGACGAACGGGCAGCGCGTGTGGAAGCGGCATGCCGCCGGCGGGTTCGCGGGGCTCGGGAGGTCGCCCTGCAGCAGGATCGCCTCGCGCTTCCGCTCGACGACCGGGTCCGGGATCGGCACGGCCGAGAGGAGCGAGATCGTGTACGGGTGGAGCGGCTGCTCGTAGAGCTGGTCGGCCGTCGAGAGCTCGACGATCCCGCCGAGGTACATCACCGCGATCCGGTCCGAGATGTGGCGGACGACCGCGAGGTCGTGCGCGATGAAGAGATACGTCAGCGCGAAGTCGTCCTGCAGCGACGCGAGCAGGTTGATGATCTGCGCCTGGATCGAGACGTCGAGCGCGGAGACCGGCTCGTCGGCGACGATGAAGTCCGGGTTGACGGCGAGCGCGCGCGCGACGCCGACGCGCTGGCGCTGGCCGCCGGAGAACTCGTGCGGGTAGCGCGTCGCCGCGTCGGCCGGAAGCCCGACGATCTGCAGCAGCTCGCGCACGCGCGCGTCGGCCTTCTTCCCGCGCATGAGCCCGTGGACGCGCAGCGGCTCGCCGATCGTCCGGCCGATGCTGTGCCGCGGGTTCAGCGACGCGAACGGATCCTGGAACACCATCTGCATGCGCCGGCGGATGGGGCGGAGCTGCGCCTCGCCGAGGTGCGTGATGTCCTGGCCGTCGAACACGACCTTGCCCGCGGTCGGCTCGTAGAGGCGGAGGATCGCGCGGCCGACGGTCGACTTCCCGCAGCCGGACTCGCCGACGAGCCCGAGCGTCTCGCCGCGGCGGATCGACAGCGTCACGTCGTCGACGGCCTTCACGTCGCCGACGTGGCGGTCGAGCACGACGCCGCTCTGGATCGGGAACCAGACCTTCAGCCCTTCGAGCTCGACGAGGTTCCCGCTGCCGTCGCCGTTCGCGCTCACGCCGTCACCGCGCGCGACCGCGCCCACTCGTCGGCCGGCACCGGGTTGAAGCACGCGACGAAGTGGCCCGGCTCGATCTCGAGCAGCGGCGGCACCTCGTGCAGCGACTCCTCGACGGCGTAGCGGCAGCGCGGCTGGAACGGGCACGCGTGCGGCGGCTGCAGCATGTCGCGCGGCGAGCCGGCGATCGGCTGGAGCTGGCGCCCGCGGGCGGTGTCGAGGCGCGGCACGCTCTGCAGCAGGCCGAGCGTGTACGGATGCCGCGGCGCGCCGAACACCTGCTCCGCCGAGCCGGTCTCGACGAACATCCCCGCGTACATCACGTTCACCCGGTCGCACGTGCCGGCGACGACGCCGAGGTCGTGCGTGATCATGATCAGCGCCGTGTCGCGCTCGGAGACGAGCTCGCGCAGCAGGTCGAGGATCTGCGCCTGGATCGTGACGTCGAGCGCCGTCGTCGGCTCGTCCGCGATCAGGAGCTTCGGCTCGCACGCGAGCGCCATCGCGATCATCGCGCGCTGCCGCATCCCGCCGGAGAACTGGTGCGGGTAGTCGGAGATCCGCGACTTCGCGCTCGGGATCCCGACCTGGTCGAGCAGCTCGGCGGCGCGCGCGTCGGCCGCCTTCCGGTCGAGCCCGAAGTGCGCCTCGAGCGCCTCGCGGATCTGCCGCCCGATCGTCAGCACCGGGTTCAGGCTCGTCATCGGGTCCTGGAAGATCATCGCGATCTCGCGCCCGCGGACGTCGCGCAGCTCCCGGTCCGACAGCGCGAGGAGCTCGCGCCCCTCGAGGCGCGCGCTCCCGGCCGTCGCGCGGCCGGCGCGGGGGAGAAGCCCGAGGATCGCGAGCGACGTCACGCTCTTCCCGCAGCCGGACTCGCCGACGATCCCGAGCGTCTCGCCCGGCTCGATCTCGAACGAGATCCCGTTCACCGCGTGCACCGTGCCCCGGTTCGTCCAGAACCGGACCTCGAGCCCCTCGACCGCGAGGAGAGGATCGCTCATTCCCGCTCCGGCGCCGGCCGAGCCGCCGCCTCCGCTCCCGGGTCGCCTCCGTCGAGCCTACGGCTCACGCGCGCCCCCGCAGCTTCGGGTCGAGCGCCTCGCGCAGCGCATCGCCGATCATGTTGAAGCCGAGCGCGCTGATCACGATCGCGATCCCCGGGATGATCGCGAGGAACGGCGCGACCTGGAGGTACTCGTTCGTGTTCGTGAGCATCGCGCCCCACTCGGGACGCGACGGGTCCGGGTCGCCGAGGCCGAGGAACGCGAGCCCCGCGACGTCGATGATCGCCGTCGCGAGCGCCAGCGTCGCCTGCACGATCACCGGCGAGATCGCGTTCGGGAGGATGTGCGCGCCGAGGATCGACCGGCGCGGCACACCGACCGAGCGTGCCGCGAGCACGAA
>Ga0335070_10007894_pt1 | contig 12478 bp, 9 predicted proteins | sample Lox_Sample_13_FD_206722 | JGI IMG/M metagenome (GOLD analysis project Ga0335070, IMG submission 206722) | Soil microbial communities from Loxahatchee National Wildlife Refuge, Florida, United States - Lox_Sample_1.3 | ecosystem: Environmental > Terrestrial > Soil > Wetlands | place: USA: Florida...
ACCGCAGCCGGCATAATCAACGCGCTGGCCGGCGGCGGCACCTTGATCACCTTTCCCGTCCTGCTGGCCATCGGGCTGCCGGCCGTCTCAGCCAACGTCACCAACACGATCGCGCTCTGCCCGGGCTTCCTTGGCGGGACGTTGGCCCAGTCCCAGGACATGAAGAACCAAAAGAAGCGGTTGTGGATCGTCCTCCCGCCGGCAGTCCTCGGTGGGTTGACAGGCGGCGTCCTGCTCCTGCGTTCCAGCGAGAAGCTCTTCACGAACCTGGTGCCATTCCTGATCCTGCTGGCCTCGGCACTGCTCGCCATTCAAAACCCCCTGCGTTCCTGGCTGGCTTCCCGCCAGGAGCAAAATAAAGAAAAAAAGATATCGGAATTTTGGCTCATCCCGCCGGTCTTCCTGGGAGCTATCTACGGAGGCTATTTTGGCGCGGGCCTGAGCATAATCCTGCTCTCCATCCTCAGCCTGCTCACGAACGACAACCTGACCCGCCTTAACGCCGTCAAGCAGAGCATCGCCTACTCGGCCAATACCACCGCCGCGCTGCTTTTCGCCTTCTCGGGTAAGGTGAACTGGACGACCGCCCTGGCCATGGCTGCCGGCGCGCTTTTAGGCGGGTCGCTGGGCGGCCGGCTTGCCAGCCGGATCAAGCCGGGGGCACTGCGCTGGGTGGTCGTGGCGATCGGCTTTACGGTCGGTATGATCTACCTGGTCCGCACCTACATCCTGTGAAAATTCAAGGGCGATCCAATGGTCGCCCTCGTTTTACATCCTTTCCAGGATCTCGATCGCCTTTTTCACCCTCTCCAGCACTTTCTCCTTGCCCACAATCTCCATGCTTTCGAAGAGCGGCGGGCTGACCGTCTGCCCCGTCACGGCGACGCGCAAGATCCCGAACACCTGACCGGCGCTCAGCCCCAGCTCCTCGACCAGGGCGCGCATCGGTGCCTCGGCGGTCGCGGGGGTGATCGCGGGGAGCTTTTCCAAGACCTCCAGGCTGCGCCGCGCCACCGCCGCCGACTCGCCCGCCGACAGATTCTTGCCGACCAGGTCCGCCGGGTTGAGTTCCACCTCTTCCTTGAAGAAGAAGGCGCCGAACGCCAGGCAGTCGTCCAGGGTGACCAGCCGCTCGCGGATCAGCGGCACGATCTTGGACAGGCGGGCGTCGTCCACCTGGAAGCCTGCTTGGAGGTAGTAGGGCTTGATGCGCCTCGCCAGGTCCTCGGCCTCGAGCGCCCGGATATGCGTCCCGTTGAAATGGTCGAGCTTGGCAAAGTTGATCGCCGCCGGAGAGGGGGTCAGATTCTTGATATCGAACCGCCCGACCATCTGCTGGATGGTCATCACGTCGTCTTCGGGGACACCCCAACCCATTAAGGCGATCCAGTTCAGCACGCCTTCCGGGATGTAGCCCAGGTCCTTCAAATCCTTGACGAACACCGAGTACCCATCCTTGATCGCCATGGCGTCATCGCGCTTGCTCATCTTCCCCTTCCCCTCCGGTTTGAGGAACACGGAGAGGTGCACCCAGACCGGCTCCTCCCAGCCGAAGGCGCGCACGATCAAGGTGTGCAACGGAAAGGTGGACTGCCATTCCAGGCCCCGGATGACGTGGGTGATCTTCATCAGGTGGTCGTCGACCATGGCCGCCAAATGGTAGGTGGGCAGGCCGTCCGACCTGACCAGGACGTAGTCGTCGATCTGGGCGTTGTCCACCATGATCGGGCCGCGCAGCAGGTCGACGGAGGCGGTGCTGCCCTGCTGGGGTGTCTTGAAGCGGATCACGTGCTTTTCACCTGCAGTGACCCGACGGCGCGCCTCATCCGGAGCGAGCCGGCGACAGGTACCGTCGTAACGCGGCGTCTCTTTTTTCTTCTGCTGCTCCTCGCGCACATGCGCCAGCCGGTCCGGCGTGCAAAAGCAGGGGTAGGCATGGCCTTTATCCACCAGGATCTGAGCATGTTCCCGATAGATCTCCTGCCGCTCGGTCTGGCGGAAGGGGCCGTCCGCGCCGCCGATGTCCGGCCCTTCGTCCCATGACATCCCCAGCCAGTGCAGGCCGTCGATGATCTCCTGTTCCGCGCCAGGCACGAAGCGGCGCCGATCGGTATCCTCGATGCGCAGGATGAATGTCCCCCCCGTGCGGCGGGCGAGCAGGTAGTTGTACAGGGCCGTGCGGGCGCTGCCGAGGTGCATGTGTCCGGTCGGGGAGGGTGCAAAGCGGACGCGGGCTGGTTTACTGGACATGTTCGTCTCCGAAAAAAGGCTCCCTACCGGGGCAGGGAAAATCAAAAGGCCAGCAGCCGGTGCCGCATGATGACACTCTCGGCCAGGCCGATGCCGAGCATCAAGGACAGCAGGCCGCTGCCGCCATAACTGATGAACGGCAGCGGGAGGCCGGTGACCGGGATCAGGTTCATGTTGACGGCGATATTGACCGCGCCCTGGAAGAAGATCAAGATGGCGACTCCGAAAGCGGTCAAGGATCCAAACGAATCACCCGCCAACCGCGAGGCCCGCAGGCAACGGTAAATGATGAAACCGAGCAGGATGATGACCAGCAGGGCGCCGATAAAGCCGAATTCCTCACCGACGACTGAAAATATGAAGTCCGTGTGGCGCACCTTCATGAAGCACAGCTGCGTCTGCGTACCGTGTCCGTAACCCTTCCCCACCCATCCTCCGGAGCCGAGGGCGATCAACGCCTGGAGCACGTTATAGGTTGCGCCGCTCCTGGCACCGGATTCCGGGAACAGAAAAGTCCTTACCCTGGCGATCTGGTACGCCTGGAGCAGGGGAAAGGCGACGGCGATCAGTACGACCGTACCCAGCGCCATAATCCCTATCTGCCGAAATTTCAATCCACTGACCCAGGCCATTGCCGCCCAGATCACCAGGATGACGATCACGTTGCTCAGGTTGGGCTGGATGAAGATAAAAAATGCGACCCCCAGGGCAATCAGGAGGCTGCCGATCAGCCAGCCCCAACCATGACGCGATTCGATGCGGCGTGAGAAGAAGTAAGCCAGAGACAGGATGACGACGATCTTCGCCAGCTCGGTCGGCTGGATGGACACCAGGCCCGTCTCGATCCAGCGTGCGGCCCCGAAGCGCTGTCCGGCAGTCAGGCGCAGGATGATTAAGAAGAGGATGATGACCGCGTACATGGGGCGGATCACCCCGCCCCAGAAACGGTAGTCGATCGCGGCCAAGACCAGGATCACCGGCAATCCCAGGCCGGCGTAGATGATCTGACGCGTCACCAGATTCGCCAGGTTCTGGTTGCAACCGATCGCCGAACGGATCATGGTCACACCAAAAACCATGGTTAGGATGACTGCACCAAGCAGCCAGAAGTCAAAGTGTCGCCAGAATGCACTACGAAACATGGGAATTAAAGTGTACTGCGTAAATTTCTAAACCAATGTCCCGTAATCTGCTAGGGTCTGTATGCAAATTCGATAGAATGGTCTCGACACCTGCACTTGCAGCAGGTGCAAGTGTACGGGCGTTGCGATGGTCGAGTAGGCCGTTTTCTGCCGTACACCTGCACTTGCAGCGCAGGTGCAAGTGTCGAGACCCGCAACGCCCTACTCGACCATCCTTTCTTCTATTTTGCATACAGACCCTAGTAATTCGAGTCAAAAGAAGTTCAGATATTTATGCAAGAAGCAGTAAAGACCACCACCGCTGAAAGGTGAAAAAAGGACGGGAAGCAAAAGCGAATTAGATGGCCTGAAGATTGCGCGCGGTTAAAACCTTGAACGGTGGTGGGCGGCGTTGCGCAGAGGGATGTCCGCGATCAACCGCTGGGAGCGACCATCCTGAGCGAGGTTGATGGTCACCGCGGCGGGATCGATTTCGATGTGCCGGGAGATGGTGGTGATCAGGTCGTCCTTGAGGGCATCCAGCTCGCCGGGCGTCAAATCGGTCCGATCGTGGATCAGGACCAGTTGCAGGCGTTCCTTGGCACCTTTGGCACTCTTTTTACGTCCAAAGAAGAATCCCATGTTAAATCCTCCCCAACAGACGCTGCAACAGACCGGGTGTATCCAGGTCCATGAAGGGGACCTGCTCCCCCATCAAGCGCCGGGCGATGTTCTGGAAAGCCAGGCCGGCTTTGCTCTTGGAATCCAATGAAAGCGGCTGGCCTTTGTTCGAGGCGACAATCACGTTCTCGTCCTCCGGGACGATCCCGATCAGGTCGATCGCCAGCAGGTCGAGCACGTCCTCGACCGAGAGCATGTCGCCGCGCTTGACCATCACCGGGTTGAGTCGGTTGATCACCAGGGAGGGGGTATCTTTACCTTCCGAATTCAGCAGGCCGACCACCCGGTCTGCATCCCGTACTGCCGAGACTTCCGGGTTGGTCATGAGCAGGACGCGGTCGGCAGCCGCAATGGCGTTCTTGAAGCCACGCTCGATGCCGGCGGGCGAATCGATCAGAATCCAGTCCACCTCCGGACGCAGCTCATCACACAGGCGCACCATGTCGCTGGGCGAAACGGCGGTCTTGTCACGCGTCTGCGCCGCGGGGATCAAGTAAAGCTCGGGGACGCGCTTATCGCGGATCATGGCCTGGCGCAATCGGCAGCGGCCCTCGACCACATCGACCAGGTCGTAGACGATGCGATTTTCCAGCCCCATGACGACGTCAAGATTGCGCAGGCCGATATCGGCATCGACGCAGGTCACCTTTTGATTGCGAGCCGCCAATGCCACGGCAAGATTGGCCACCGCGGTGGTCTTGCCTACGCCGCCTTTTCCGGATGTGATCGTCACTACTTTAGCTGTCATGTCACCGTCCCAATCAGATATTAGCCTGCCAGGGATCAGCCACCAGGTGCCCATCGCGCAAGTGGGCAATTTCCGGCTGACTGTCCTTATCCTTCTTGGGCGAGACGGCAATCTCGCCGGCAATGCGCAGTTGCGTGGGCGACATCTCCAATGCGCAAACTACGGCTTGCTCGTCGCCGCCCGCCCCCGCCTGAACCACGCCGCGCAGTCTGCCCCAGACGATGACACTGCCACTGGCGACGATCTCCGCTCCGGGGTTGACGTCCCCCAGTACAACCACATGGCCTTCATACTCGATGCGCTGCCCCGAGCGTAGGGTCTGCTGCACCCACAGGGCCGCGTTCGCCGGGACCTCTTCACTTGAGGGCTGGACCTCGGACAGGCGCGGTTTCCCCAAACGGGTTGCCAGGCCGAGGTTTTGGGCGGTCGTCTCCGTGATCGCGGATTCGCTCAGGACCGCCCAGAGGGAGATGCCCCGTTCCGAAAGAAGGTCACGCAGCTTGGAAAGCTCGGCTACACGCAAAACTTGAAGGCCAACATCCAGGGTCACCCGCCCCCCCTGAAAAAAGGACGGCTGGTCGTCGATGTGCTTGATGAAAGCCGCCTCAAGCTCCGGCCAGGGAGCATCCCCCAAGGTGATCAGGAGACCGTCCCGGAGACCTTTGATCTGGATCAAGGAAGGAGTCTCGTCCATATTTCCCGAAATTATACTGCTTTTTACGTCCCCCCATTGCAGCGATCTTCAGGTCAGACAAGCCCCATTCCAGGATAGAAAGAATCGGGTACGGTCAGGCGGGCCGGTGTTGACCCATCTAGGGATTGCTGCCGGTGATCCCCTGGGCGATGTCGATCGCTTTGAGCTCGAAATAAGCGTCCATGACCGACTTCACGATGGGAGCAGCCGTCCTGCCGCCTTCGATGCCGTTATAGAGGAAAGTGATGATCGCAATCTCAGGATCATCGTAAGGTGCAAAGGCCACCGTCCATGCATGTGACGGCCAGTTGCCAAACGAACACTGGTTGCGCGCCTTGGCAACGTCGTCGCAGTACTCCGCCGTGCCGGTCTTCCCGGCCACGGCAATCGGATAGTTGGCAAAAGAAAAAGTGTGGTTGAGCGTGCCTCCCGGTAAGGCGACCGCCAGGCGCATGCCTTGTTTTACGCTCTGCACGACCCAGGGCTGGACGGCCTTCATCAGGCCGGTGGGCGTGCAAAGACCGTATTTGCATTGCAGGTCTTGGATGATCGGGTCCGTAGTAATGTCCCAGCGCAGACGCGGCGTGAAGGGCTGGATCACATTGCCTTCGTTGTCGACGATCTGGCGGATGATGGTCGGCTGCATCTGCCTGCCGTTGTTCGCAATCGTGGCTGCCGAAAGTAGGACCTGCAGCGGCGTGGCCAGGTCATACCCCTGGCCGATGGTGGCGAGATAGGTGTCGCCTGTCGACCAGTTCTCCCCCTCGAAGCGGCGCTTCCAGGTCGGGTCCGGGACCAAGCCGGGTAATTCGCCGGGAAGCTCGATGCCGGTCTGCTCGTCGTAGCCCAGTGCCCGGGCGTACTGCTGGATGCGCTGCATGTCCACCCCCTCCGGGATTTCCGTCTTGTACCCACCGCCGACTTTATAAAAGCACGCGTCGCTGGAAAAGGCGATGCACTGAAGGAAATTGATCTTCCCAAGGCCGGCCGGGTTGGTATCGTAAGACCAGTCGCGGTAGATCTGCTGCGAGCCCGGGTCGGTCGGTGAATACGTGTTGGTCAGGACGATCTGGCCGGGCGCATCGATGATCGTGGTGGGCGTCACGACGCCCTCATTCAACGCCCCAGTTGCCGGGCCCAGCTTGAAGGTCGAGCCGGGCGGGTATTCGGTCTGCACGGCATAGTTGAGCAAGGGGTGGCGCGGGTCCTGCTCGAGCTGCGTGTAATAGTACTCCGGGATGATGCGTGCCAGGCGGTTATTCTCATACGTGGGGTATTGGGCCATCGCCAGTATTTCCCCGGTTTTCGGATTCAAGGCGATGACCACACCGCTGGAGATGCGGATGGTGCCGAAATAGGCATTCCACGAATCGATGTTCGAAACCAGTGCCGCCTGGGCGGCTTGTTGAAGGCGCGTATCGATGGTCAGGATGATATTCTTTCCCGGCACCGCCACCACCGGAGGCTGGAGGTTGCGCAGCACCTGTCCGGCCACGTCTACCTCGACCACCCGTTTACCGGGCTTGCCGATCAGGACGTCGTCCATCGACAGTTCCACGCCGGCATAACCGACCTTGTCCCGTCCGGGAAGGAAACCCTGCTGGCGGTAGAACTTCTCGAGGGCGGCCGGGATAGGCCCCAGGAATCCGATGATGTTCGCCGTCAACGAGTTGGTGGGGTAATCACGCACCGGCTGGATGTCCAGGCCGACGCCCGGCCATTCCGCCTCGTGCTCGCGCACGGTCATGGCGATCTGCTCGCTGACGCTGCAATCGATCGGGACGGGATCATAGGGTGCGTTCGAGGCTCCCAGGTTGACCCACTGTTGAATACCCGGCCCGGGCGTGCAGGCTTTGAGCAGCTTGGCTTCTTCCACCGTCCCGCTGCTGATCGGTATGCCCGTCAGATTGGAAAGTTGACGATAAATATTCTGGATGTCCCCCTCGTCGTCCGGGAGATAGGCCGGCGTGATGACGATATTATACGAGGCGACGTTGCGGGCCAGGATGATGCCGTTGCGGTCGTAGATGATCCCGCGCGGAGGGGAAGAGGTGACCGTGGTGGTCCGGTTGCTGTCCGAGCGGGAGGCCCAATCACGCCCCTGGAGGATTTGCAGGACGAACAAACGCCCGACGAACAGGATCGTCACAACCCCAATCAGCGCGTAGATCACAAGATAGCGCCAGCTTTGCATGCGGGCTGCGCCCCGGCTCGTGGTCATGGCTCCGCCTCCATCGGGAAGAGCCGTTCCGCCAGGTCGCGGATCAAGGCATGGACAGGAATGGCCAAGAGCAGGTTGAGCAGGAGGCTGGGCAGCACGATTTTCGCCAGCACCTCCCCCAGGGATAACTGGACTTGCGAAAGGGTCAGGGTAACAAATGTGCTCATCTGTAACACCAGGGTACCGATAAGGCTGACCGAGAACATCGCCAGCAACGGCGCCTGCCATACGCTTCTGGTCAGCAATCTAGCCACGCCGACGACGGTCAGATAACTGATCAAGTAAATATACCACGGCAGGCCGGAGACGTAAGCGATCAAAACGCCGGCCACAAGCGCCCAGACCCAGGCATGCTTCACCCGTTCCTGCAATGCCCAGGCAGCCAGGATGAGAAGGATCAAGTCCGCATTGCCGCTCAGCAGGTTGATGCGGCTGAGGATCGTGGTCTGGAGCATCACCGCCAGCCCCAGGACCGGGATGGAAACAAGGCTGGCCCACATGCTTATGGACCGGGGGTTGCAAGCAAAGGGGTGATGTCCACCGGGTTGAAATTGGTGATCACCAGGACAAACTGCAGGCGGTTGAAATCCACGTTGGGCTGCAACGCCGCCTGCTGGAACAACTCGGTCGGCAGCTTGCGCACGCTGACCACCTGCCCCGCCAGCAAATTCGGTGGGTAACCTCCGCCGAGGCCCGAGGTCAGGACGACATCCCCGATCTGGACGGTCGCGTCTTGCGAGATCATGTCCAGGGACAGATCGCCGGTGACCGAACCGACCAGCTGTGCATCCGTGTTTGAAGCCTGAAGGCGGACGTTGACGACTGAAGCCGGGTCGGTGATCAGCTGGACGCGCGCCGCCTCGGCCAGGACCGCGTCGACGCGCCCCGCCAGGCCCTGGTCGGTGACGACCGGCATGCCGCTGCGGATGCCGTCGTTCGAACCGGTGTTGATGATGACGTAGCGCAGGAACGGGCTCGGGTCCCGGCCGATCACGGCGGCTGCCTTATATGTGTAAGCGGGATTGGCACGGGCAAAGTTCACCAGGGCGGAGAGGATGTTCGTCTCCGTGACCCGCTGCTGGAGGTCGATCACCTGGGTCTGCAGGCGGGCAACCTCGGCCTCCAACTCGCTGTTTTGCTGTCGCAGCGAGGCTACGTCCCGCGGTACGGTTAGGAAGTCGACCAAAGCCATATAGCGGGCGGAAACGCCAGTCTGCATATTGACGATCAGCCGGCTGAACCAGTCGGTGGCCGAGGTGAAATAACCGCCCAGGGCAAGGGCGATCAATCCGATCGAGACAAGTACGATGATAATGGATTGCAGGGAACGGGGAAAACCAGGTTTCATAAGTAAGAGCCAAGCCCGGTCCGGGAAGGAAAGGCGCGCGGCTACGAATGACGCGTGCTGCCGCGTTCCAGGCCGACCAGGTAACGGCCGAGACCGGCGAAGTCGTCCAGGATCATCCCCGCGCCGCGCACGACGCAGGTCAGCGGATCCTCGGCGACCCAGACGCGCAGGCGCAGCTCGTCGGACAGGCGATCGGCCAGCCCCTGGAGCAGCGCACCGCCACCGGACAGGCAGATGCCAATGTCCATCAAATCCGAGACGATTTCGGGCGGGACTTCGTCGAGGGCATCCTTGATTGTCTCGACGATGACCAGCACGGATTGGGTGAGCGCTTCGCGGACCTCGACCGACGAGATTTCGATCGATTCAGGCAGGCCCGTGACCATGTTCCGGCCGCGCACCTCTACCGTCTTCTCGACCGGCAGGGGAAAGGCCGAACCGATATTCCACTTGATCTGTTCGGCGACCCGCTCGCCGATCAGCACGTTGTACTTGTTGCGGATGTACTGGACGATATCCTCGTCCATTTCGTCCCCGGCGACGCGCAGGGAGCGTGAGACGACCACACCGCCCATCGACATGACGGCCAACTCGGTGGTGCCGCCGCCGATGTCCACGATCATGCTGCCGCGCGTCTCGCCGATCGGCAGGCCGGCGCCCAGGGCGGCCGCCGTCGGCTCTTCGACCAGGAAGGTCTCACGCGCCCCGGCGGACATGGCAGCGTCGTAGACGGCGCGCTTCTCGACTTCGGTCACGCCGGAGGGAATCCCGACAACCACCCGCGGCCGGGGCAGGGGGACAACGCTTTGCTCGTGGACTTTTCCGATAAAATACTCCAGCATCGCCTCCGTGATCTCAAACTCCGAAATCACCCCATCGCGCAACGGGCGGACAACCACGATCGTGCCCGATGTCCGCCCGACCATCTCTTTGGCTTCCAGGCCGATCGCCAGGGGAATGCGTGTACGTTTATCCATGGCAACCCAGGACGGCTCATTGATGACAATTCCCTTTCCCCGGACATGGACCAATGTATTGGCTGTTCCTAGGTCTATACCTACATCCAGGGAAAAAAGACCCAATAGCCAATTGAGTGGGTTGAAAGCCAAGTGCGATGCTCCTTAAAGCGGTTCTGCTCTTCGTGCGTAATTTTCCGAACTTTTCCTGTTCGAATTGCCCGTAAAGTATGGGGGGTTGGCTCAGCCAGCTACGCAGCACCCGGTAAGCGTGCGTATTATACCATGAGGCCAAATCGGGCTTTTAAAGGCAGCCCTGATCGCCTGCCGGGCTTGAATTGCCGTTTGAAAAGGGGTTGTCTGAACCTCTGGCCGGGGATTGCCGCCTCCGGGGCCGTCTCAGGCCGACCTTTTCAACGCCAGCATGGTCAAATCGTCCGCCGCCGGCACGGGACCCATGAATTCAGCGACGGAATTCTCGATGCGCTCCAAAAACTCGCCCAGCGGCGTAGCGGAGATCGATGGCATCAGCGCAAATAAACGTTCCTCGCCGTAGGTCTCGCCTTCCGGCGAAAAGGCTTCGGTCAAACCATCCGTATAGAGCAGCAGGGTGTCGCCGGGATCCAGGCGGATGGAGCGTTCTTCCATCGGAGCTTTCTCCAAAACACCCAGCGCCGCACCGGTCCGGCGCAAGGTTTCGAGCTTCCCGGTTTGGGCACACCACCAGATGGGGGGATTGTGACCGGCGTTGGCATAAACCAGCTCATGAGAGGCAAGGGTCAACACACCGTATGCCGCCGTCACGAACATGCTCTGCTGGTTGTCGGGGATGATCAATTCGTTAACCCGCCGCATCACCTCAGCCGGCGAGATCGTATCGTACACGACGGCTCGCACCAGGGTGCGCGTCATGGCCATGAACAGGGCGGCGGGGATGCCCTTGTCCGAGACATCGGCGATGAACAAACCCAACCTGCCCCCCGCCAGCTCGAACACATCGTAGAAATCCCCTCCGACCTGCCGTGCCGGCCTCCAGGTCGCAGCGAGGTCCCAGTTCGGGAACTGCGGCAGGTGATCGGGCAGGAAGGTTTCCTGGATCTGCCGGGCCAACGCCACCTCGTGTTCGAGACGCTCGCGGGAGACCATCTCCTGCTGCAGGTGCTCATTCTGGATGCTCAGCGCCACCTGCTGGGCAATGCCGGTGACGATCTCGTAGCGTTTCTGGCGGAAGCGGATGGCATCGGAGGTCTCTTCCACCAGCAAGACGCCATAGAAGTCGTTTTTGATGATCAAGGGAAAACCGATCAGCAGGTGCTCGCCCGTCTGGAGGGCAAAACTGGTTTCCTCTTCCGTCCCGGCCAGTTCGGGATCCAGCCAGTCTTCCAGGCTGACCGGGGTCAGCAACCCGACCACGGATTGCGTGCTCTCACGGACCCTGTCCAGGAGGTGGAAATCGCCTGCCGCAAAGTTCCGGCCCCACAGGACAGCCTGTGCCGCCTCGGAAAAGCCGTGGCATTCGACCGGCCTGAACTGGTCAGCCTCCCATAGGTAGACGGCACAGGCCTTCACCCCGACAAGGATGGGGGTGATGCGGGTAATCGTGGCGATGGCTTCGTCCAGGTCCTGCGAATTCGCCCCCGCCTGGGCGACCTGCAACAGGGCAGCCGAGGCATAGGCCTGTTCCTGGGCGGTGTCATACAGGCGGGCGTTTTCGATCGCCACCGCGGCATAGCTGGCGAAGGTGGCCGTAATGGCCTGGGCCTCGTGGCCATAGCGGTTGGGCGTGTGGTGGGAAAGGGTCAGCACACCCAGCGGCCGGTCACCGGCGCGCAACGCCGCAGCGATGGAAGAATAGTCAGCCGAAAAACCACAGGCCAGACCGGTGGGGCCGATGGGATCCTCCGGCTTGCGCACGACCGGCTCCGCAGCCGCCAGCGTGGCGGCCAGATAATCGTAGGACTCGGGCCAGTGCCGCGCCGCCGCCTCGACTTCGATGTTGTCCGCACCGTGAATATGCGCCAGATAGAGCTGCTCCCCTTCCACAAGCCAGATGGACGAGACGTCCGACGGCAGGTTGCGCTCCAGCTCGTGCAGGACGCGATCCAGGACCTCGTCCACACCGAAGTCCGTCGAGAGCAAACCGGCAACCTCCCGCAGGCTGTCGGCCACCTGGCGGCGCCAGCGCTCGGTGCGATACAGGTCGGCATTGTGGACGGCGACGGCGATGCTGTCGGCCAGGGAGATGAGCAGGAAGCGGTCGTCCTCGGTGAAGGCGTTCTTCTGGTCGCTTTCCAGGTCGAGAACCCCGACCACCTGGCTGTCGAAAATCATCGGGATGGCCAGCTCGGACTGCGTGTCATCCGGCGGGAAGGGGGAAGGACGGTAGCGCGATTCCAGGCTCACGTCGTTCGCCAGGATCGGCTGGCCGTTGCGCGCCACCCAGGGGATGATGCCTTCAG
>Ga0335070_10007895_pt1 | contig 12477 bp, 9 predicted proteins | sample Lox_Sample_13_FD_206722 | JGI IMG/M metagenome (GOLD analysis project Ga0335070, IMG submission 206722) | Soil microbial communities from Loxahatchee National Wildlife Refuge, Florida, United States - Lox_Sample_1.3 | ecosystem: Environmental > Terrestrial > Soil > Wetlands | place: USA: Florida...
TTGTCCACGACATCATCGTGGAGCAGGGTCGCGGTGTGAATAAATTCGATGAGGCTTGCCATGGAGACATGATTCTCTCCAGAGTACCCGCATAACTTCGCAGAAAGCAATAAGAGCTTTGCTCGAAACCGTTTGCCACCGCTTCGGAGGAGATGTTCTCCGATAGCCGAGATGATGGGGACGTCGGACCTTAAGTTCTTTTGAAACTCTTGATCCACTTTTTTCAAATCCTCCTCCATCCAGTCGAGAGTCCCCTCCTCCAAAACGGAGGTCTTCTCTTCAAAAAGGGGAGGCGCTGTGATCAATCCGCTCATAACAAAAATTATTATCCTCTATACAGAGGACATTGTCAAAATGTTTTGTTCTTCCGGTCAGAGGCCGGCGGTCTCCGTCTTGTCAGACTCACGAAGAATGCATGGGTTCATGATCTTTAATTCCACACCGCTGGTTTTAATGGATTCGGTCAGGACAAATTTTGCTTCTTCTTCGCGGCGCGGATAAATGAACTGCAATCGCTTTGGCTCCAACTTTCCTCCTCTCAGGGCAACGAGTAGATCAACGGTTCTCACCGCCGGGAAAATCAAGTAGCATCTTCCCTTAGGAGGAAGCAGGTAGGAGGCGGCAGAGATCAAGTCTTGCAGCGTTCCCTTGATCTCATGGCGTGCGACCGCCTTTTCAACCGAGGGGTTGATTCTGCCCGACCGGTGTTTTCGGTAAGGCGGATTCGAGAGGACGACATCAAAAGAACCCGGTGGAAAGGTCCTTTTTAGCTCTCTAAAATCCTGGCTAAGAATCGATATGCGGCCGTCAAAATGATTGAGGACCACATTCTTTCGAGCGCATTCGGCCAATCCCTTTTGAATTTCAACGCCGACAAAAGAGCGAGCTCTTGTGGTCTGTGATAGGAGTAACAGCAAGATTCCGGAGCCGGTTCCCAGATCGATCACTCTTTCATCCTTTTGAATTCTCACAAATTGGCTGAGGAGGATGGAGTCCACGGAGAATCGGTATCCTTTCTTCTTCTGCACGACTTGGACTTTCCCGTTTAAGAAGGTATCTAATGTTTCATCGGGTGAAAGGAGAAGGTTCATAGGCAAACAAGAAAGGATGAAGGGTTGACCGGGATGTTCCCCGCACGCCCCGCTGTGTAGGCGGGGTCGTGGGGCACAAAATGAAGGGAAAATACCTTCCCGGCAAGCCCCGGCCTGTGGCCGGGGAGCTTCACTTTTATTACCACGAGGAGACTTCGTCTGTCAATGGAGCTTCACCTTCTCTCGCTTTTCCCCAATTTTCGTCGCCGGTTGGTGGAGATCCCTCTCTAAGCCTTCGAAAGCCCCATTTCTAATAGGAATGGCAAGAAGACGCATCCAGAGCAGAAGCTCCGTTAAGGAGCATCGCCCGTGTGCTCAAACTCCTAAACGGTCTGCCCGATGAAGCCTCCTCAGGGGATTCCCCCAGGTGGGGGCTTACAGGACAAACTGGGAAAGGGCAGGAGCTCCTTTTTTGGGTTTAAAAATGTTCAAAAATATAAGAAATTTGAACAAAATTTAACCACCCCTCGTTAGCGGCACAAGTGAATACGCATTCTCATTTTTAAGAATTTCCTATATTTTTCGGTAGTTAAAAAGGATAGGACAGGGCTTGGTATGGATATTGCTATGATATTTTTCTTGACAAAGTGATGATAAGGGACTAATTTTTAACTAAATTTTGTTTTTACAAAGTCTGCAAAGCAGTTTTGAAAAGGAGGAGGTATTTATGAGAAGATTTGTTGGTTTCTTTTTCGTTACGATGTTGGTGTTCTCCTTCTGTTTTGTTCTTGCGGGATTGACACAAGAGAAAAAGGAAACGGAAGGTGTGTATACTATCAAGAAAGGAGATACGCTCTGGGATATCTCCGCCAGGTTTCTGAAGGACCCCTTTCTTTGGCCGAAATTGTGGGAGAGAAATCCTTATATTACGAATCCTCATTGGATCTATCCGGGAAACCCGGTCCAGCTGATCGCCGTTGAGCCAACACAAAAGGAAGAGCCCAAGGCACAAAAAGAGGAGCCTATGAAGGTTGTCGAAGAGAAGGCTCAGGAGGAGAAGCCGAAAGAGGCACTGAAAGGGCAGGAGGTTGAAAGGGTAGAGCCATCCCCAGGAGAGAAGAAGCCGGAGGCAGTTGCTGAGGAAAAAACAACCCCGGCGGAGGTGGGACCAGTCGCAGAGGAAAAAGAGGCTATACCGGAGGAGAAGCCCGTAAGGGAGGAGAAAAAACGCCAGTACTTTCGAGAAATTCGGTCCGCAGGATTTATGAGCGATATTGAATATCGAGGAATCGGGATCGTTTTAGAGAGCAGGGAGGGTAAGAGCCTTATGTCCTGGGGCGATGTCATTTACCTGACGTTCAAGTCCTCAGAACCTATCTCGATCGGAGATAAATATACGATCTTTCGTCCCGGGGAAGAGATAAGACATCCCGTTACGGAAAAAAGGATCGGGAGGAAGTATAACATTATAGGAAATGTTCAACTCATTGACCAATACGGCAGCTTCTTCACTGCGAGAGTGATTGAATCCTTCGACGCCATTATGAAAGGGGATTACATTCAGCCTTATTCAAAAGAAAAGATGGAAGGCGCCGCAGAAAAATAATATAATCGCGTTGAATCATCCTGGTCGTCATTGAACTCAAGCCACCCGTGGTCATACGGCGAGCGCCTACGGGGGGCGGGTGGCCGGCACGTGCCTCGCAAGCCCCGTCTTCCAGACCGGGTTAAGGGGCACGATATAGATGAAAATTTCCTTGGCTCGCATCCTGCTCGCCACTGCGTGTCCGGGGAGCTTTATTGGATTTTCCACGCGGGCTTCGGAGATCTTCCTCTGATCTCCTGAGCCCTTTTTTGTCACTCAACTTCCGTCGATGGGGGACTTTCTCGTCCGAGGATCCTTATGGCCGAAGATATTTTTTACTGGTTAGCCTTACACCTCACCCCGGGAGTGGGGAGCATTCTTATCAAACGGCTCTTGGATCGATTCAAGACGCCTGAAGCTGTCTTCGGCGCTCCGCTGAGAGAATTGCTGAGGATTGAGGGGTTGGGGGAGAAGGTAGCCGGGGAAATCCAAAAAGGCCCATCGGAAAAAGTTGTAAAAAGGGAATTGTCTCAGTTGGAAAAGACGGGAGGTAAGGTTGTTACTTTGAAGGACGATGACTACCCGAGGCGTTTGAAGGATATTTACGATCCTCCCGCGCTGCTTTATCTCAGGGGAGCATTAAGAAGGGAGGACGAATTAGCCGTTGCCATTGTCGGGAGCCGAAAAACCTCTGCCTATGGAAGAGAGGTTACGGAAAGGATCGGGCGGGATCTTGCCCGTCATGGAGTGACTGTTGTCAGCGGAATGGCAAGAGGTATCGATTCGGTGGCCCATAAAGGGGCGCTCCAAGGAGGGGGAAGAACGATCGCCGTGCTCGGTTGCGGCGTGGACGTGATCTATCCTTCCGAAAACCGAAATCTCTTCCATCAGATCATCGAGCAAGGGGCTGTCCTTTCCGAATTTCCGATGGGGTCTCCTCCCGAGGCCGGACATTTTCCGAGAAGGAACCGGATCATCAGTGGTCTTTCCATCGGCGTGGTGATCGTCCAGGCCAGCGGGGAGAGCGGTTCCCTGATCACCGCTGGCTACGCCTTGGAGCAGGGGAGGGAAGTCTTTGCCGTTCCGGGGAATATCGGAGCCGAGGGCAGTCGTGGGACGAATCAGTTGATCAAAGAGGGAGCAAAGCTGGTGGAGTCCAGCGAGGACATCCTTGAAGAAGTATTGCCCCAATGGAGAAGAGAAGGGGAGACGGCTCAAAAGGGAGGGGACGCCGTTCTCGCACTCACGGAAGCAGAAAAATGTCTCTACGGACTCTTGGACGAAACCCCGTTGCATATCGACGCCCTCATCCGGGAGAGTCAATTGGATCCGGGAAGCGTCTCCAGTCTCCTCCTGAATTTGGAATTAAAAGGGTTAATTTCCCAGTGGCCGGGAAAATGTTTCAGTAAGAAGATGTGAAAAATAGAAAATTATGAGTTATTAAATAATGATACAGAGTTCGGAAGAAAGGGCTTAGCATAAGATGTCAAAAGGTTTGATTGTTGTAGAATCTCCTGCAAAGGTAAAAACCCTTCAAAAGTTTTTGGGGGAAGATTACGTCATCAAGGCCTCGGTGGGCCACATCAAAGACCTCCCGGAGGGCGAGCTGGGAGTGGATCTTCAAAAAGACTTTCAGCCCCAGTATGTCACCATCTCCGGAAAAGGGAAGATCATCCGGGAATTGAAGAAGGCGAGCAAGGGTGTGAAGAATATCTACCTCGGGCCCGATCCGGATCGCGAGGGGGAGGCCATCGCCTGGCACGTTGCCGAAGAGATTGGAAACGGGGACAAAAAGATTTACCGAATTCTCTTCAACGAAATAACGAAAAAGGCGGTTTTGGACGCCATTCAGCACCCGGAAAAGTTGCAACAGTCCAAGTATGAGGCCCAGCAGGCGAGGCGCATCTTGGATCGGCTGGTCGGCTATCAGGTCAGTCCCATCCTTTGGGAGAAGGTCCGGCGAGGTCTGAGTGCGGGTCGGGTTCAATCCGTCGCTGTTCGAATCGTCTGTGAGAGAGAAAGGGAAATCCAGGATTTCGTCTCTGAGGAATATTGGAGTCTTACCGCAACGCTGAAGGGAAAAGATTCCCCCGTCTCCTTTGATGCCAAGTTGGCGAAGTGGAGGGGGAAGAAGGTAAAGATGGCCAACGAGGCCGAAGCCCTGGCCATTCGGAAGACGCTGGAGAGCGCTCCTTATGCCGTTTTAAAGATTGTTCAGCAAGAAAAACAACGCCATCCGTTTCCTCCTTTCATTACCAGCCGGCTTCAGCAAGAAGCCTATCGAAAGCTTTCTTTTCCAGCCAAGAAGACGATGTGGATTGCCCAAAAATTATACGAAGGTGTGGACCTCGGTCCGCTCGGGACCGTCGGATTGATTACTTATATGAGGACCGACTCGGTGAGGGTGTCTACGGAAGCCGTCCAACAGGTCAGAGAATGGATTAAAGAGCGGTTCGGGGATTCTTATCTTCCTCCCAAGCCCAATGTCTATAAAAGCCGCAGGGGAGCCCAGGAGGCCCATGAAGCGATCCGGCCCACCTCGATTGAAATGGAGCCTGACCAGGTGAAGTCTTATCTAGACAAAGATCAATGGGCTCTTTATAAGTTGATTTGGGACCGGTTCGTGGCTTCTCAGATGCCTTCAGCAGACTTTCTCCAGACGACTGTCGAGATCAGAGCAGATGATGCCGTGTTTACAGCCGTCGGCACGGTCCCTGTTTTCACGGGTTTCATGGCCCTCTATATGGAGGGAGAGGATAACCAGGAGAATGGCAATGGCGAAAAGAAACTCCCGCCGCTCACAGAGGGAGAAAACCTGGATTTATTAGCCCTGACGCCCAGACAGCATTTTACCCAGCCGCCCTACCGATTCTCAGAGGCGACGCTGATCAAGGAATTGGAAGAGAAGGGCATTGGAAGACCTTCGACGTACGCCACCATTTTGGCTACGATCAAAGAAAAGCAGTACGTTCGTTTAGAAAAAGGGAAATTCTTCCCCACAGAATTGGGGTGTCTGGTGAATGACCTGCTCGTTGTCAATTTTCCTGATATTTTTGATATCGAATTCACCGCGCAAATGGAAGAAAATTTGGATCATATCGAAGAGGGCGACAAGGACTGGGTCGAGACGCTGAAAGAGTTCTATCTTCCCTTCGAGAAAGACCTGGAGATGGCCAAGGTCTCGATGAGGGATGTGAAGAGAGAACTCATCCCCACCGATGCCGTCTGCGAACGATGCGGTTCAAAGATGGTGAAGCGCTGGGGCAAGAGGGGTTATTTCCTGGCCTGTTCAAGTTATCCCGAATGTACCTACACGAGAGAAGTGGAAGGGAACGGAGAGAATCAAGTGGAGACTGATGCGAAGTGTGAGAAATGCGGAAGCCCGATGGTCGTCAAGAACGGAAAGTTCGGGAGGTTTCTGGCTTGTTCCAACTACCCGACGTGCAAATTCACCCGATCCCTGGATACGGGGGTCCGGTGCCCTGAGGAAGGATGTAACGGACTGATTGTTGAAAGAAAGAGCCGTAAGGGAAGAACTTTTTACGGCTGCTCCAACTACCCGAATTGTACCTACGCGTTGTGGGATAAGCCTATTCCGGAGAAATGCCCTCAGTGCGGTTTTCCCCTCCTGGTGGAGAAACATGGGAAGGGCGGGGTTACCAGGCGATGCCCCCAAAAAGAATGTGGCTACCGCGCCTCAGAATGAACGTGATTCAGACGTTTGACTATAGACTTCGGACGTCAGACTGAAATCGTCTAAAGAACGGAAAATCCCAAGATCCATTGTTAGCATTGATAGTATCTAATGACCATGAGTCCGGTGTCTAAGGTCTGGAGTCGGGTGCCTGAATTGCGGTCAGAATGACCCGCTTCGGTATCTTCGCTTGCCCCCGAGGATTTTCTTTTTTGTAAACCGGTGCTGCATCACTTGAAAAGGAAAATAGCCGATTCGGTTGATCAACGTCGGCGGAAATTCCCAGTGGAACCGTCTCCCAACGGAAGGGAAGGAATAAAACTCCTTCCAGGCCTTTTTCCAGCCCTCCCGGAGTGTCTCGGCGCTCATCTTCTTCGGGATGAAATGGGGGGCGGAATCCTCCGGTTTTTCCAGTAACCACCACTGATCCTGGACCAAACGTCCCTCATTTTTTACCCTATGGTAAAAGGTCGTCTCAGGGTAGGGAGTAAGAATCATAAAGACCGCAGAGAAGAGTTTGGTTTGAATGGCGAAAGAGACCGTCTCTTCAAATACGGAGGGATCATCTTCATCAAATCCAAAGATGAAAGCCCCGCAGATGGCGATTCCAAATCGATGGAGGGATTCAATGATTTCCCTGTACTCCGATGGGTCGTTTTGAGGTTTTTGGGCGGCCACCAGGTTTTTCTTGGAAAGCGACTCGAAGCCGATGAAGAGACTGATGCATCCGCTCTTCGCCAGCAATTCCACATTTTCGACCTTTCTCAACCCGGATAGGGAGGCCTGGCCGAACCATTTCTTCTTAAGTGGGATTAATGCCTTGAGCAGCTCTTTCGAGTAGGAAGGGTTTCCGATGATATTGTCATCGTTCAACATCATCCAGCGGTGAGGGAGATGGTGAACCTCCTCGACCACCTCGGAAACGCGTCTGAATCGATGCGCTTCTCCAAAAAATTTCTGGACGGTACAGAATTCGCATCGGAAAGGACATCCCCGGGACACCTGGACCACATCCAGGGGAAGGTACCCCTTTCGGGGCAGAATGTCTCGTCGGGGCCTTGGCATTTTTGATAATTCTGTGTAACCTTCCTGCCGGTAGAAGGGCTTGAGGTTACCGGTTCTGGTATCTTCGACCAGATGAGGCCAGACTTCTTCAGCCTCTCCGAGGACGACTGAGTCGGCATGTTCTTTAGCTTCTTCGGGAACGGCGGTAGGATGAATCCCGCCGAGAACGACGGGTGTTCCTTTTCTCCGATAAGCATCAGCGATGTCATAAGCCCTCAGGGCTGTTTTAGTTAAGACCGTGATGCCGACCAGGTCGACATCCTTTAAATCCTTGTCCAAATGGATTGGAGTCAGGAGATCGTCGGTAAAAGAGATTTGGGCATCGGTTGGAGAAAGAGCAGCCAGAAGGGGAAGAGCGAGGTTAGGGACACGAGCATTCTCTTCAACCGCCGGCACGATTAATTCGATCTTCACAAAAACAATCGTAACAACCTTCTAAAGGAATTGTCAAAGGCGTGAGAGGATCCGTATCTAAAGCGTTATCGCTGGATGTGTGATATACTGTGTCAAAGGAGCGAATCGTGGAAAAGGTCATCGTGACCGTGGCGCTTGTCGGAGGGATCACCACCCGTGAGAAAAACCCAAACGTTCCGATGACCCCCAAAGAGATCGCCGAGAGTGCCATCGAGAGCTATCGCGCGGGTGCGGCCATTTGCCATGTTCACGTACGGGATCCTGAAACACACGAGCCCTCTTCCAAATTTGAACTGTACGAAGAGGTGTTTCAACGTATCCGCGAGAAATGTGACATGATTATTAACCTATCTACCGGGTTCGGGGGACGCTTGGGTTATGATCCTGAGGCAAAAGGCCACCCTTGGGATACGTTACAGTTGAAGAGCCCTGAAGAACGCGCTGAACATGTGATTAAATTAAAACCGGAACTCTGCTCCCTGGACGTAGGCACACTGAACTTTGGCCAGAGGGTTTTCGTCAATTTGGTGTCCGTAGTAGAGACGATGGCCACAATGATTAAAGGAGCCGGCACCAAACCCGAGTTAGAGGTCTTCGATATAGGCCACATTCGCATTGCCAATTATCTTGTAAGCAAAGGGCTTGTGGAAAAACCACCTTTATTCCAGCTCTGTCTTGGTATTCCCTGGGGGATTGACGCTACCGTCGAGAACCTGGTCTACATGCGTAACAACCTGCCCGGAGATGCTCTTTGGTATGCCTTTGGCACTGGCTCCAACCAATTCCCTATGGCGGCTGCTTCCGCGATCATGGGAGGCCATATTCGCGTGGGATTTGAAGACAATATTTACATCAAGAAAGGTACCTTGGCCACGAGCAACGCTCAGTTGGTCACCAAGGCAGTGGATATTGCTGAGCTCATGGACAGGGAAGTGGCCAGTGCACAAGAGGCACGGCAAATCCTCAAGCTAAGGAAATAAGACGGGAGTACCGTCTTGAAACAGAGTTATGAAAGCGAAGAAACTTGTACTTCTGATACTCCTCGTCTGTTTACCCGGTTGTTATGCCGGAAGCGTCAAACCCTTGCTCAACCGTCCTGAATTTAAAGCTGAAAACGAACCAATCCGGACCTTGAGAGTTCTTCTGATAACCGATAATTCCATTCGGAAAGAAGAAATCGAGAAATTTATTTCAAAATGCTCAAGCCTCGTTGAGATGCAAGTCGGAATACGGCTTGAGATTGTAGATTGGCGCCAAATCAGATGGGAAGATGAGCTCGATGATATCATCAAAATGGAAATAAGGATTGCCGCGGACACGTGGAGTGAGAGAGACAAATTTGATATCGCAGTCACGTTTGTCCATTTTGTTTATAATATTGCAGGGGGTAAATTGCCTCTGGGGGCAACGGACACATTTTTTTGGAGGTATCTCTTCGTAAGAGAGCTGGATCCCTATATTCTTTTGCACGAGCTATTTCATGCCTTTTTGTTGCACAGAGGTCATTCGGAAGAGTGGGTCATGAGGGGTGGAAGGCCCGCTTACGGTAACGAATGGTACTGGCTTACTCCAAAAGATAGGAAGGGGGTCCTTCGTAACAAATGGAGAGATTTTAATGTTATGCCAGGGACGGAGGGAGATGGGGAGAGGAAATCGACAGAAAGCTGGTTTTATTATAAGGTTGGGCTTGCCTATCTCCAAAGACGACAATTCGACCTGGCCATCTCGGTACTCAGCAAATCCCTTGAAACGAACCCAGAGTATGCCGCAGCCTATGAAACTCGAGGGGCCATTTACAATCGTACGGAGCAATACGATCAGGCCATTTCTGATTTCAACAAGGCCATTGAGATCGACCCAGGTCTTGCCGAGGCTTACTTCAATCGGGGCAGGGCTTATTACGTCGAAAAAGAATACGACAAGTCTTGGGAGGATATTAAGAAAGCACAAGATTTAGGCTATAAAATTCCGCCAGAATTTCTTGAAGATCTTCGTAAAGCTTCGGGAAGGCAAAATTGAGGGAGAGGGAGAGGACTCCTTGCTGTAATCCTTGTCGAGGCAACTTACCTCAACAGCGCAAATTTCAATCCGTCGCCGCCATTTATTAACGATTCATTCATCCTTTCTCTTTTGAATAAACAATGGGTGAGTATAAATCCTTACTGTTTGCGAAAAATGACTCACTTCAATCCCCCAGTAATCCCTCGTTCGAATTTCAAAGATAAAGAATATGTTAAATTTATTTGAGAAAATAAGTAGTTACTGTACGTAAACAAATTCAGAATTTGATCATTGTTCAGGCATATATTTTGCTTATCTACTATTCGTCTATATTCTGTAGGAGACATTCGGAAAAATATTGGCAGGTTTTCAATGGGGACCCTTCAGCATTTTATTAATTTTATAAGGGATAACGTCGAAACTATTTTAATTACAACAATACTGTTATCGTATTCAGCTCTTATAATTTTTAGCATCGTTCTTATAAGGGTTTTTGTTTGAGTCACGACAGAATATTTTCCATTTATCGACGCCTATCCGGATGTAGGGCCATAAATGGTTTTGTCTTTCTCAAGAGTAACGGTTTTTAGTAATCCGATCACCTTTTGTTTAAGTCCAAACCTTAAAATGATATGTCAAGAAGGACGGGTTTGTTGAAAAGGGTCCGATGAAGAATTGTGTATATAAATCCATTTGGATCATTTTGCCAATCGTTCTCTTCCTTTTGCTCTCTAACGCATTCGCCCGACAAGAACGGATCGAATCGAAGAATTCCGAGTTCTACGGAAATCGGGGGCTTGCCTATTTGGAAAAGCGTCAATATGCTAAGGCGATCTTGGATTTCAACAGGGCTCTTAAGATGAACCCAGGGGATGCTTCTGCCTACTACAATCGGGGGAGGGCTTATGGGGAACAAGGTCAAAACGACCTTGCCATTTCTGATTACACCAAGGCTCTGGAGATAAATCCAAGGCATGGTGATGCCTACTTTCATCGGGGGCTTGCCTATCACGCTAAGAGTCAATACGATCAAGCCATCTCCGATTACACTAAGGCTCTTGAGATAGATCCGGTAGATGCGGGGACCTACTACGCCCGGGGGTTCACGTATTACTTTAAGAAAGAATATGGGAAATCATGGGCGGATGTGAAAAAGGCACAAAGTTTAGGCTATTCTATTCATCCTAAATTTCTGGATGATCTTCTTAATGCTTCAGGAACACAGGGTGGGACAACGAGTAAGACACTTTCTTCCGGCTAACTTTTTTATCTACTCGGCATGCTCCCTTTCAAACCGAACCCTTCACCTTGTGACATGGCATTCTCCTGACACTTTGCAGATGTTATTCACCCTCCTTTTTCTTGAGGACTCCTTCCTCCTACCATTAATTGTGTTTTATCGGATGCTTCAACATTTCAACTAGTAATCCGCGATAGGATAACTGGAAAAGGTGATCAAAGATGGGATTTCATTAATTTCTAATGTATTGTCGGTTACCGTTCGAGTCATGCAGTATAGCAAAGAATTTGTTTCTGCCCAAGACGATGTGTGGTAGCACCATACTTGATCCCTAGTAACTGAAAAATTTATTACACAATAAGTTGAGATTCTTTTATAATTCCTTATACAGATAGTTGTTATAGGAGGGATAAACAGTGAGAATCGGTGCTTTTGACGTGAAGGAACCTATACCGGAATTGAGCGAGCCTTATCTGTTTGCCATCCTTCGGCCCTGGATAGATGTGAACAACGTTGGGAGCTTGGTCCTGAACGAATTGGAGACTCACTATGGGGCTATGGAATTGGCCAGACTGGCTAAACCCGGCCATTTTTTCGATTTTACTCGCTATCGCCCAACGCTTTACTATGAGGAGGGGATTCGCCGACTCTCCATTCCCAATATGACTCTTCGCTATGCCAAGAGAGGAGGAGAAAATGATCTTTTGTTTCTTAACCTTCTTGAGCCGCATGCGCTATCCGAAGTTTATGTTGATTCTGTTTTACGGCTTCTCAAGACGCTTAAGGTGAAGAAATATATTCTTTTAGGCAGCATGTATGACGTGGTTCCTCACACCAGACCTTTGATTATCAACGGGGGAGCCATAGGAAGAGAGACGCAGCAGGACCTGAAGAAATCCGAAGCCCAGCCAAGTCATTACCAGGGTCCAACGAGCATTACAACTTTAATTACCCAAAGAGCGGCAGAGGTTGGCATTGAGACGATCTGGTTTATCGTGTCGTTGCCCCAATATGTTGTCTTGGAGGAAGACTATATTGGGAAGGTGCGCCTCATGGAGATTTTGAATTTGCTCTATAACATTCCGGTGAATCAGAAAGACTTTGAGAAAGCTCTCGAGCAGCGCAGTTTAATCAGCCAGAAAGTAGAGAGAACGCCGGAGTTGAAGAATCTCCTTCCTCAACTTGAGACCATGTACGAAGTTCGGATCAACACAAAGGAGGGGGAGAGAATGCCTCAGCTGTCTTCTGAGATAGAGGGAATCCTCTGGAAAATAACGGGAAAGGATTTAGGGAAAGCATAGAAACCCGATTAGTAATTAGACTGCCCTCCACGACGAAATCCCGCCTATCGTATCGGCTCCATCGTTACTCAGCCTTAGATAAACGCACTGAAGAATTGAGAATGGAATTAGAAATTTACCACGGCCCTGAGTTTTTGCTCAGGGTA
>Ga0335070_10007896_pt1 | contig 12477 bp, 9 predicted proteins | sample Lox_Sample_13_FD_206722 | JGI IMG/M metagenome (GOLD analysis project Ga0335070, IMG submission 206722) | Soil microbial communities from Loxahatchee National Wildlife Refuge, Florida, United States - Lox_Sample_1.3 | ecosystem: Environmental > Terrestrial > Soil > Wetlands | place: USA: Florida...
GCTTGGCAGCGACCGAGGCCCTGACGCCGGTCCGGAGCAGGCGTGCGAGCGCTTTCGCCGATGCACCTCCCTCCCATGGCAGGAGGAAGGCGACCCTGCCGTCCCCGGAAACCGTTCCGGGGAGAATGGTGCCGGGCTTGACCGCTTCGAGGCCGAGGCCACGTGGCAGTGCTTGGATCGGGGTCACGGGCGAAGCCCAAAGGAGAGGCAGCGACCACGCCGTCAAGTCGTAGACCTCGTCCGGCATGCGCTTGCGGTCGCGCCGCTCCTGCTCCTTCTCGAACGCTTCACCCATCGAGGCTCCGCGCTCCAGCAACGCGTGCGCGAGACGCCCCAGCGGCTGGTCGAGTGGCACGACGTAGCTGCCGGTCGAGATCCCCTCCTTGCCCTCGGTCACGCGGAACACCTCGATTCCCTGTCGGGCGAGCTGCTCCGCCAGTTCCGCGGATCGAACCGCCCCGCCGCCTGCCGGGAGCACGTAGGCGCGCACGGTCCCGCGCTGCCCCTCGGTGACCGCCCCCTGTCGGTAGCTGTACCACGCGTGCAGAAAGCGCAACCGGTGCGCGGCAACTGTCACGCACGTGGTGTACGAGGCCAAGAGGTGGTGCTGAACCGTCTCCGCGTACGTCAGCAGGGTGCCATCGGCAAGGGCCCACACCAGGCCGCGGCTCGACGCCTCCTCGAAGGTCATCCCTACCGCACCGGTCAGCGCCGGCCAGGATTCCCCATAGCCTGGGTAGAACTCGTCGAAGATCTCGCGGGTCCAGTAGCGCAAGCCATTTGCGTCAAACGCCGCTGCGTTGGCCCGCCCAAGCAGCTCGAGCAGCTCCCTCTCCTCGCCGGCGAGCAGGGGGTGCCGGGGCTCGGCGGGCGGGGCGAAGAAGTAGCCCTCCTCCGCGTCCATCTCGTGCAAATCCGCGACCACCGTCGGGTGGTAGCGCAGCATCGCCTCCACGCGACCGAGGGTCTCGGGATGCGTGAGCACGAACCAGTCGCGGTTGAGGTCGAACATCTCGTGCGACCAGCGACCTCCAGGCCAGCCCTGGACGTGCTCAGCGCTCGCCGGCTCCGGGTCGGGGCGCGCCCCGCGAGCTCGCCGGGTCGAGCCGACGAAGCGCGCGCGACCGTCCGGATTCTCCATCGGATCCACGACAACGATGGCTGAGCCGAGGATCGCGTCGATCTCGGGGCTGCTACCCGCCGCCAGGTGATAGGCGAGCGCCAGCCCGGCGTCGCCGCCCGACGCCTCGTCACCGTGCACCGAGCACTGGATCCACACGACCGACGGCAAGGTCCGTATCAACTCCTCGGCCTGCGACGCCGAGACGGAGCGCGGGTCACCCAGCCGGGCCAGGCTGGCCTGGATCTCGTCCCAACGCGCGATGTTGGCCGGGGAACCGACGACGAGCAGGATCAGCGGGCGCCCCTCGAGCGAGCGGGCGTACTGCAGGAGGCGCACGCGGGTCGGCGCCGCCTTGGCGAGGGCGTCGGCGTACGCAAGGATCTGTTCAGGGTCGGTGATCTCTTTCCCCCAACCGAAGCCCACGACCTTCTCCAGCGTCGGAACGCTCGGATCGTAGGTCGCCGCTGGCAGGATCCCGAAGAAATCCGAAGCGCCAGCCGCCACCGCGAACGCCGTTGCGACCACGACCGCGATCGCCACCCTCCTGGCTCCCATCGAGCACCCCCGAAGCTGCACGGCCGTCATTGTACGGCTTACGAGACTCATCCGTCCGCACCGGCGCGGAGACGACGGACCCCGCACCGAAGCGCGGGGTCCCTCTTTCGTCTTCGAGACATGCGACTGCTTACGGTTTCTTCTTGTTCTCGCCACCCATCATCTTAAGCAACGGATTAGAGCCCCCGCCACCCTTGCCCTCGCTGAGGTTCGTCATCGAGGTCTCCTTGTAGCCGGCAGGGACCTCGAAGGTGGAGTCGGGCACCGAGACCATCTGAAGCTCCGTCACCTCCATGGTCACCGTGCTGCTCTCGACCTTGCCCTTGTCGTCGGTGTTGGTGGTCACGATCTTGCGCTTGAGCGGGAACCCCTGGACCTTGCCCATTTCGCTCGCGATCAGCGCATCCAGCTGCTCGTTGCCGGTCTTGGGAGGGGTCTTGCGCAGCCAGATACCCAGCGCGGCGTCGATCAGCTTGGGGGCGGCCCAGATCTCTTCCTCTTTCAGAACCTTGGCTGTCTTCTTCATCATCATGAAGCTCATCGACATCGTGTACGTCGTGCGGAAGCGGTAGTGAACCGTTGGCAGCCCGACGATCACCCCGTCCGGCTCCTCACCGAGCGCCTCGACCTTGGGATCCGTGAACTTCATATTCATCATCTTCATGGCGCCGCCGGCCATGCCCATCAGTGAATCGAGGTCCCACTTCATGTAGGTCTCGTCCTTGGGGTTCACCAGGTACATCGTCTTGCCGCCGTCCTTGGTGATGATGTAGGTGCCCTTGGCCATCACGGGGTTCGAGCTCTCCTCGAACACGGTCTTGCCCTTGTCACCGCTCACCCAGGTCTTGGCCGTGGAGTCCTGCATCTCGGCCCCTTTGCCGCCTTCGGCCGTTGTCTTGGCGACCAGGACTACACCCGCGAACGCCTGCGCCGCAAATACGACGAGGACGACCACCAGAAGCACACTGAGTTTCTTCATCCTATCTCCCTTCATGTGATTGGAATTATTCGTGCTGCTGAGCCGCGTCACACGTTGACGACCTGTTGGATCTCGGGCACCCGCTGCCGGAGCCTCTCCTCGACGAACCCTACCAGCGTCATCATCGCCATCGGACATCCGCCGCAAGCCCCCAGCAGCCGGACCTGGACAACCCCCCCGTCGATGCCGACCAACTCCACGTCGCCACCGTCCATGCGGAGGGCCGGTCGCACCTCCTCGAGAGCGTCTTCGACCTGTTGCCGGATCACCTCAGCCTGCGTCGCCGTCATCCATTCCTCCCGAACCCAAACCATTCTGACACGTTTTGCAACACGCGCCCTCCCGCGGCTCTTCCCATCGCAAGCAGGGCACGGCTTTGCTAGTGTAGCCTGGGTGGCGGCATCGGGGCGTGAACCGGGAGGCCTCGCCATGCGTTGGACAGTGTGATGAGGGATGAGGCGCTCGAAGCGGTCGTCGAGCGGTGCCGCACCGGCGACGAGCGCGCCTGGGAGGAGCTTGTGGACGCCACGGCCGACGACATCTTCCGGATGGCGGTGAGCTTCACACGCCATCGCGGGGAGGCCGAGGAGCTCACCCAGGAGGTCTTCCTCAAGCTGTGGCAGAACCTCCCCCGCTACGCCGCGGAATCCTCCTTCCGGGCGTGGACCTACCGCGTGGCTCGCAACCTCTTCGTGGACGCCTACCGGCGGTCCCGCGAGCAGCGCCGGGCTACCTGGGTTGACCCCGAGTTCCTGGAAATGATTCCCGGTGGTGAGGATCCGCATACCCGTGCCGTACGGCACCAGCGCCTCGAAATGGCCAAGACTGCGCTGGAGCGCCTCCCGGAGGAGCTTGCCCAGCTCATCATGCTGCGCGACTTCGCCGACTGGAGCTACGAGGAGCTGGCGGAAGAGATGGGCATCCCGGTCGGGACCGTCAAGTCGCGCCTCAACCGGGCGCGCCGCGAGCTCGCGGCAGCGGTCGCGCTTCAGCTGACCCCGAGAGCCCGTGTCGTCTCATCCGGAGCCGAGTCATGAAACCCTGCGACGTAGTCCTCGACCGGCTCGACGAGGCGATTGCGGGGACGCTGCCGGAGGAGCTTGCCAGGCACGTCGCCGAGTGCGCGGACTGCCGGCTCGCAGTCGAACGGACGCGCGGGTTGGCCGAGGGCGAGCAGGTGCTGCAGTCGGTTCACGCGCCCGAGGCGCTCAAGGACCGGCTCAAGGCCCTGGCCCGGCTCGCGCCGGCCTGCGAGCAGGCCATCGAGTGGCTCGGGGCGGCACTCGACGGCGAGCTGCCCGCCGACGATCGCGCCGGACTGATGGCGCACATGCACTCGTGCGCCTGCTGCCAGGCGGTATTCGAGGCCTTCGCAACCCTGCGCGACGTCGGCGCTGGGACCGCGGCGCCCTCGCGGCTGCGAGCCGCAGCGCGGTTGCACCCGCGCCACCGTCTGGAAATGCGGCAACGACGGGGTCGCTTCTTCGACCTGCGCCTGGCGACCGCAGCCGTGTACCTCCTGGCTGCGCTCACGGTGATGATGCTCTCCAACCCTTCGACCGTCGCCAGGGCGAGCACCGACGGGATGGACCGGGCCGCGACGTACGCCACCGCGGCCGTCGAGAATCGAATTTCCAGCTACTCCAGGCGCCTCGCGGAGGGTGCCACCGCTGTGCAGGGCTGGCTGCGCGATCGTGCTGTGGAGTCCTGGCAGAGCGCGCGGTCCTTGTTCGGCGGCAAGAGCGCGAACCCGAACGGGAAGAAAACCGTTGAAAAGGACGGAGGAGAGAAATGAGCTCACAAGAGACCTACCAGCAGCCAACACCCGAGGCCCCATTGCCAGCGATGCCGCCAGCTGCGCCCGCACCGGCGCCGCTACCGGCACCCACGAGGCGCGCGCCCGGGCTCGCCCTCGTTCTCTCGTTCTTCCCGGGCCTAGGCCACCTCTACCTCGGCCTGTACCAGCGCGCCTTCGGCATCTTTCTCGCCTTCGCGCTCTCGATCTGGCTCGCGGAGCATGCGGACCTCGGGATCGTGGTCGCGTTCGTCTGGTTCTTCGCCGTCATCGACGCCTACCGCCAGGCCCAGATGCTCAACATGGGGCTGACCACCGAGCCGCTGATGGCACCCGAGCAGAGGGCGAAGGCCGCGCGCCGGGGCACCCTGGGGTTCGGCGCCTTCCTCCTCGTCGTGGGTCTGGTCCTGCTCTACAACCAGTTCTACCCGATCGATTTCTCCTTCCTGCAGGACTGGTGGCCGCTGATCCTGGTGGCCGCAGGGATCTGGATGGTCGTGGCCCACTTCAGGGAGAAGGCAAAGCTCGCAGCGAAGGCCGAAGAGCCTGGGCCGAGCCCGGAAATCTGAGCCTCAAGACGACGCACACCCAATCCCACGGAGTCAGGCCCCGCCGCGCTGCGGCGGGGTCTTTCCTTCTCCCTTTCCCTACTGGCACTTGACAGCCACCGCCACGATTACCAAGAATGCGCCATTCTCCGCAGGCGCGGGGGGAGGGATTTCAATGACACCGACGACGCTGCTGGCGATCGTACTGGGGGTCAGCGCGGCCAGTCTGGCCGTTGCGTGGGCGCTCGCCCGTTGGGTTTTGCGCAAGGACGACGGCACGCCCGAGATGCGCGCGATCTCCGACCCCATCCGCGAGGGTGCGAAAGGGTTCCTGCACACCCAGTACGGCACGATCGCCAAGCTTGCGGGCTTCGTCACCGTTCTGCTCTTCGTGCTCTACGCTTTCGTTCGGAAGGTTTCCCCGAACGATCCGGTGGGGACCGTAACGCTGGCGCTGTTCACCGCCGCGGCTTTCGTCCTGGGCGCGCTGTGCTCCGGCCTCGCCGGCTACACCGGAATGTGGGTGTCGGTGCGCTCGAACATCAGGGCGGCGAGTGCGGCCCGCCGCTCGGGCAACGAGGCGATCCAGGTGGCGTTACGGGGAGGCGCGGTGTCGGGCCTGATGGTGGTGGCACTCTCTCTCCTCGGCGTCGGCGGCCTGTACGCGCTCCTGTACGCGGTCTATCCGGAGAGCTTCATCGGCAAGATCCCCCTCATGATCGTGGGCTACGGCTTTGGGGCCAGCTTCGTCGCGCTGTTCGCCCAGCTCGGCGGCGGCATCTACACAAAGGCCGCCGACGTGGGCGCTGACCTGGTCGGCAAGGTGGAGGCCGGGATCCCCGAGGACGACCCGAGAAACCCCGCGGTGATCGCGGATCTCGTCGGCGACAACGTGGGCGACTGCGCGGGGCGCGGAGCCGACCTGTTCGAGTCCACCGCCGCCGAGAACATCGGCGCGATGATCCTCGGCGCCACCCTCGCGTTCGGTGCGAAGCAGAGCGATGGTGCGCCGGCGATCGTCGCGCCCATCGCGTTCATCCTGTTCCCCCTCGTGGCACGCGCCTTCGGCCTCGTCGCCAGCATCGTCGGAATTCTGAAGGTGAAGGCGGCAAGCGAGGAAGAGGACCCGATGAAGAGCCTGAACCGCGGATTTGCATGGACCGTGGCGCTTGCCCTCATCGGTTTCTTAGTGGCCACCCGCTGGCTGCTGTACACGCCAGCCGCCCCGCAGGCGTGGTGGCACTTCGCACTCTGTGGCGTCGTCGGCATCATGACCTCGTGGGCGTTCGTGTGGATCACCCAGTACTACACCGAGTACCGCTACCGGCCGGTCCAGATGATCGCGAACGCGAGCACAACCGGACACGCAACCAACATCATCGCGGGCGTCTCGGTGGGGCTCGAGTCCACGGCTCTGCCGACGCTCGTGATCTCCACCGCGATCATCGCCGCCTACAAGCTGGGCACGACCTCGGGCCTCGTGAACGCGGGGGGCCAGCCGATCGCCGGGCTGTTCGGCACCGCCGTAGCGACGATGGGCATGCTCGCCACCGCCGCATTCATCCTGGCCATGGACACGTTCGGCCCGATCGCAGACAACGCGGGAGGCATCGCCGAGATGAGCGGACAGCCCCCCGAGGTGCGCCACAAGACCGATCGCCTGGATGCCGTGGGCAACACCACCAAAGCGCTCACCAAGGGATACGCGGTGGGCTCCGCGGCACTGGCGGCCTTCCTGCTGTTCTCGGCCTACATGGACGAGGTCGGCGCCTACATGGGCAAGGCGTTCGACTCCGTCAACATCGCAATCCCGGAGGTCTTCGTCGGTGGCCTGCTGGGCGCCATGCTGGTGTTCCTGTTCTCAGCGTGGGCGATCCAGGCGGTGGGCAAGGCCGCCCAGTCTATCATCACCGAGGTGCGCCGGCAGTTCCGCGAACGGCCAGGGATCATGGAAGGCACGGAGAAGCCGGACTACAGCCAGTGCGTGACCATCGTGACGCAGGCCGCGCTCAAGGAGATGGTTCGACCGGGTTTGCTGGTGGTGGGCATGCCGATCGCCGTGGGCGTCCTCTTCCGCTTCCTCGGAAGCTGGTCCGGCAGGCCGCTGCTGGGCGCCGAGACCGTCGCGTCCCTGCTGATGATCGGCACCATCGGCGGCATCCTGATGGGCAACTTCCTCAACAACAGCGGTGGGTCGTGGGACAACGCGAAGAAGTACATCGAGATGGGGAACCTGGGCGGGAAGGGCTCTGCGGCCCACAAGGCCGCAGTTACCGGCGACACCGTCGGTGATCCCTTCAAGGACACCGCCGGTCCCTCGCTGCACGTGCTGGTGAAGCTGCTCTCAACGATTACGCTCGTGCTGGCGCCGCTTTTCCTCGCGTAGAAGACAGGGGACAGGGATCAGGGGTCAGCAAGAGGCATGCTTCTTGGAATATTGCTGAGTCGCCTCTGAGTTCTCTTTGTCCCCTGTCCCCTGTCCCCTGTCCCCTGTCCCCTGGTGTCACACCCACCCGAGGCCGCAGACGCGCCGGCAGTCGGCCATGACCCGGCCGATGACCTTCCCCGCGCGCTCCCGGCCCTGGCGCAATACCTCTCCGACGTAGGCGCGGTCGCGCTCGAGCTCCGCGCGTCGGCGCCGCGCTTCACCGAACGTTTCGAGCACCAGGGCCAGCAGCCGCTTCTTCATCTCGCCGTACCCCGTCCCGCCTTCGGTGAAAAGCCTCTTCGTTTCCGGCCACTGCTGCTCGGGGGTGAACAGCTTCAGCAGGGCGTAGAGCGTGTTGCCGCGGGTCGGCTTGGGGTCGGAGACCGGCGTGGAGTCCGTGACGATCGACATCACCCTCCGCTTGAGCTCGGCCTCGGGGGCAAAGATCTCCAGCGTATTGCCGTACGACTTGGACATCTTCTGGCCGTCGATACCGGGTACGACGGCGACCTCCGGGAGGATCAGCTCCTCCGGGACCTTGAGTACACCCTCGCCGTAGGTCTGGTTGAACGCCGCCGCGATGTCGCGGGTCATCTCCAGGTGCTGCTTCTGGTCCCTGCCCACCGGCACCTTGTCCGCGCGCACGATCAGGATATCGGCAGCCATCAGGACCGGATAGGCGAACAAACCGTGGTTCGGGGTGATCCCCTTCGAGACCTTGTCCTTGTAAGAGTGGCCACGCTGGAGGAGGCCCATCGGCGTGACCGTGGAGAGCATCCACGCGAGCTCGGCCACCTCCGCAACCTCCGACTGGCGATAGAGGACGGAGCGCGCCGGGTCGAGGCCGAGAGCGATGTAGTCGGCCGCCACCTTGAACGAGTTCTCCCGCAACTCGTCGCCGTTCTTGATCGTGGTCATCGCGTGCAGGTCGGCGACGAAGTAGTACCCCTCGTTCGCCGTGTCGTTCTGCAGCGCGACGAACTGGCGGATGGCGCCGAAGTAGTTCCCGATGTGAAGGTTTCCGGTTGGTTGGACGCCCGACAGGATGCGCATGGACTCTCCCGGCGGCGATGATACAGGAGCCGGGCTGAAGGCTTGCTCGCCTCCACCCCGCGCAGGCTTGGAGGCGTGGAGAGACCACACCTGCAGACCTTCAAGCCCTCTGGTCGTTCTAGCGGAGGGCCAGCGTGCGCGAGATGGTGGCTTCGCCGGGGCGCTGGGCGTTCGAGATCAGCGAGCGCCCGCTCTCGGCGACCACCTCGACCGGACGGGGGCGTAAAGCAGGGCGGCCGAACCCCCCGGTCAGGGTGGTCAGGGCCGCGTCGCTCTGGTAGGCCGTGAGGATCGAGCGTACGTACCCCCGCGTCTCCGCGTAGGGGGGTACCCCGCCGTGCCTGTCCACCGCCTCGGGCCCGGCGTTGTAGGCCGCGAGTGCGAGAGCCACGTTGGAGTCAAAGCGCTGCAACAGGTCGCGCAGGTAGCGCACGCCGCCGCGGATGTTCTGGACCGGGTCGAAGGCGTTGTGGACCCCGTACAGCGACGCGGTTCCGGGCATCAGCTGCATCACCCCCCGCGCGCCCTTGGGGCTCAGCGCCCCCGGGTTGTAGCCGGACTCCATGCGGATCACGAGGTCCACCAGGTTGGGGTCGAGGCCGTTGGCACGGGCGGTTTCCTGGACGGTGGGCCAAAGCTGCTCGCGCCGCGTTGTCCACCCTTCCGGGACCGCCCCCGCGTACGACCCCGCGGCCGGCACGGTGAGCACGTGGCGGGTCCCATCGGGCGCCGTGTAGATGACCACACCGCTCGTGCGCTCGGCGGCGAGGCAGACCGCCGCCAGTGCCGCCGCGAGTACCGCGATCACCAGCCTCCTCACCCCAAGAGCTCCTCCACCACCTTGGGCGCCAGTCGCAGCGCCTCGGGCAGCTTTCCGGGGGCCTTCCCGCCCGCCTGAGCGAGGGAGGCCTTCCCGCCGCCCTTTCCGTCCACCACCGGTGCCAGCCTCTTCACGATCTCGCCGGCGGAGATCCGTGGCGTCAGGTCCTCCGTGACCGCGGCGAGCAAGGTGGCGGCGTCCCCGCTCGCCATTCCGAGCACCACGATCCCTGATTTGAGCTTACCACGCAGGGTATCGGCGAGCGTTCGCAGTTCGGCGGCGCCCATCTCCGGAGCGTCCCGGACCAGCAGCTTCACGCCGCGCACCTCCTGGACCTCGGCCTCGCCGCCTCCCCCCGAGGCCAACTTGAGCTTGAGACCCTTGATCTCCTGCTCGAGCTCGCGCAGCCGCTTCTCCTGGGCTTCCAGAGCGGCGGGCAGAGCGTCGAACGCGACGTTGGCGCGGCCGGCCGCGAGACGCAGGACCCGGTGGTACCCCTGGAACAGCTCCACCGCGCCCCGTCCAGTCACCGCTTCGATGCGGCGCACACCGGCCGCGATGCCGCGCTCGGCTGTGATCTTGAACACTCCGATGTCACCGGTGCGACGCACGTGGCAGCCCCCGCACAGCTCCCGCGAGACCGCGCCGTCCGCGACCGAGATGACCCTCACGTCCTCGCCGTACTTCTCCCCGAACAGTGCCATCGCGCCCGCGGCGCGAGCCTCCTCCAACGTCATGATCTGCGCCGTGACGTTGAAATTGGCACGCACGTTCTGGTTCACGAGCGTCTCGATCGCCTCGAGCTGTTCGGGCAACAGCGGCTGCCCCCAGGAGAAGTCGAACCGCAGCCGCTCCGGCTCCACCAGCGACCCGGCCTGCTGGGCAGAAGGTCCCAGCACCCGGTGAAGCGCCGCGTGCAGGAGGTGCGTCGCCGTGTGGTTCGCCTGGGTGTCCAGGCGCCGACCCCGGTGGACCTCGGCTCGCACCACGCTGCCCCGTCGCAGTACCCCTTCCTCGACCGTGACGTGGTGCACCACCAGTCCAGGCACCGGCCGCTGCGTGTCGCGCACGGCCGCGCGCCCGCCCTTCCACGTCAGCACACCCTGATCCCCGATCTGCCCTCCGGACTCCGCGTAGAACGGGGTGCGGTCGAGCACGACTTCGCCCTCGCCGGTTAGCACGTCCACCTCGGCGCTGGCCGAGAGCAGCGCCACGACCTTGGCTCCCTCGAGTCCGAACTCCTGGTAGCCAACGAACTCGCTGGTCACCCCTCGTGCGGCCAGCTGCTCGTGCTCCTCACGGAAGCGCGCGAGCAGTTCGCCCTTCCAGCTCTCCTGCCCACGGGCCCGGGCGGCTTCCAGCCGCTCCTCGAACCCCTCGCGGTCGACGCTGAGGCCCTCCTCCTGCGCGAACTCCTCCAGGATATCGAGAGGGATCCCATGGGTTTCGTAGAAGTAGAACGCAGCCTCGCCGCCGAGCACCTTTGCCCCGCCCCGTTTGACGCGCTCGAGCTCCCTCCCCACCAGGTCGGTCCCGACGTTGAGCGTGCGGGAGAACTTCTCCTCCTCGGTGCGAAGCAGCTGCTCCACGACGGGCCGACGCGTCACGAGCTCCGGGTAGACCTCGCCCATGGTCGAGACGACCGCGGGAACGACATCCGCGAGGAACACCCCATCGAAGCCCAGCATCCGCCCGTAGCGCAGGGCCCGCCGCACGATCCGACGCAGGACGTAGCCGCGCCCCTCGTTGGAGGGCACGACCCCGTCAGCGAGCAGGAACGCAGCCGCCCGGGCGTGGTCGGCAATCACGCGGAACGCAGGTCCGAGCTCGCCGTCCGGCTCGTACCGGCGCTGGGCGAGCTCCGAGATTCGGGCGAGGATCGGAGTGAACACATCGATGTCGTAGTTTGAGCGCACGCCCTGCATCACAGCGGCGATGCGCTCGAGTCCGGCCCCCGTGTCCACGCAGGGCTTCGGCAGCGGGTGCATGTGGCCCGCCGCGTCGCGCTCGTACTGCATGAACACGAGATTCCAGATTTCCACCGTATCGTCACCGGCGCCGTTCACGAGCTTTGCGGTGTTCTTCCGCAGGTCCTCGCCCTGGTAGTAGTGGATCTCGCTGCACGGCCCGCACGGACCTGTCTCGCCCATTGCCCAGAAGTTGTCCTTCTCGCCGAAGCGCAGGATACGGTCCTGCGGCGCGCCGATCTCTCGCCACAGGCGGGCGGCCTCGTCGTCCTCGGTGTACACCGTGAACCACAAGCGCTCCACCGGGAGCCCGTAGACCCGCGTCACCACCTCCCAGGCGAAGCGGATCGCTTCGTCTTTGAAGTAGTCGCCAAACGAGAAGTTGCCCAGCATCTCGAAAAAGGTGTGGTGGCGCGTCGTGTAGCCCACGTTGTCGAGGTCGTTGTGCTTGCCCCCCGCCCGAACGCACTTCTGCGACGAGGTCGCGCGCGTGTAGTCGCGCTGCTCCCGCCCGAGGAAGACGTCCTTGAACTGGTTCATCCCGGCGTTGGTGAAGAGCAACGTCGCGTCCCCGGCAGGGATCAGCGACGAGGATGGCACCACCCGGTGCCCGTGGGCGGCGAAGTAGTCAAGGAAGGCCTGGCGGATCTCCCGCGTCGTCGGTTTGGCTGCCATGCGGCTCGTCTCTCCCGTTCCCGTGCATGGCGCGGCGTACCTGGTCGAGCGAAAAGCCGCGCGCGAGCAGATACCGTACCACTTTCTGTCGCTCCGCCGGAAGCCGCCGCCACCACTTCCGCTTCTTCGTGATCCCCGCGAAGGCGGTGGCGAATGCCGCCTCCTCGCTCTCCTCGTCCAACTCCCCGAGAGCGCGATCTGCCGCTTCGCGGGCCACCTTCCGGCGCCGGAGGGCCACCACGACCGCACGCCTACCGCGGCCGGCGCGCAGCTGGGCCTCGCAGGTCGCCCGCGCCAGCGCGACGTCGTCGAGAAGCCCCGCCCGCTCGAGCCGGGCAAGCTCAGCCCGCACGACCGCTGCCGGAAACCCCCGGCGCCCGAGTCGCTCAGCGACCTCGGCGCGAGAGAGGGCTCGCCGCCCGAGCATTCGCAGTGCAACCTCGTGGACTGACGCCGGATCGGGCTGGGGCTCGCCGGCCCCCCTGCGCCTCCCGCTTTGCAGCATCGTCATGCGCGCAAGTCTACCCGGGTCCG
>Ga0335070_10007897_pt1 | contig 12476 bp, 13 predicted proteins | sample Lox_Sample_13_FD_206722 | JGI IMG/M metagenome (GOLD analysis project Ga0335070, IMG submission 206722) | Soil microbial communities from Loxahatchee National Wildlife Refuge, Florida, United States - Lox_Sample_1.3 | ecosystem: Environmental > Terrestrial > Soil > Wetlands | place: USA...
GACGTTTCCGAGTCCGTCGACGATTTCCGCGATCTTCTTCTCGGTCAGGACGTTGGCGGTAGGTACTCGATCGAGATCGGCGCGGGTAGCCTCACGTTCTTCTAGCGCACGGTTCAGCGCATCCGCAACGGCTGCCGGTTCCACACCAGCCTCGATCGACAGCTGTAGTCGGCGCATGCGCGTTTCAGCATCGGCGAGCTTCTTCTTCGCCTGCCGCAGACGGCTGTCGTCGACCCCACTGGCTTCTGAGCCAGCCTCTGCCAATCGCCGAATGGTTTCATTCCGATGCTCGCGATCGAAGAGTCGACCGATCCATGCATTCAGCGGTCCGATGACAGCCCTCTCGGCGAGATAGACGTTCTTCGGATGACTCGACAGCACCGCGGAACCGGGAGCGATGCTTCGAGCAGCGCATCTGTAGTACGTCCGCGATTCGTTCTTCGAACGGCGAGGCGTTCCCTCCATCCGGCGACCGCACAATGCGCAGCGCACCATGCCTTTAAGGGCGTACGGCCATTTCGTTGCCTTCGCACCGCGCTCCAGCTTTCGGCGAGAGTCGAGTCCGCCCGCCGCTCTGGACCGACGGAGCAGTTGCACCTCCGTGAACTGCGCCACGGAAACTATCGCCGGATGTGCTGGCCGTCGTGATCTGACCATTCGTTCGCTCGATGCGCGCCGGAATCGCACAACGTGCCCCTCACTGACATTTTCCGGATCCATCAGGATCTCGGTCTTGGTCCAGCGACCGAAGATTGCGTAGCCCGTGTACTTCGGGTTCTGCAAGATCGCGCCAACCGTGCTGCCTTGCCATCCGTCCGCGAGCCGGTGACGATTCTGGTCCGGCCGACGCGCAGAAGGACAAGGAACATCATCACGGTTCAGCCCTTCGGCGATCGCCCGATCGCCTTTGCCGTCGAGGTAATCGGCGAAGATCCGACGCACGACATCTGCTGCTTCCTCATCGATTGCGAGTACCCGTAATCGATACCCCTCGGCGGACTTTCGCGGATTTGGATGGCGCCCACCGTCGACGACCATGTAACCGAAGGGTGCTCGGCCGCCCTGATGTCGGCCCTCGTTTAGAACCTGTGCATCCATCGCCGCACGGACACGGGCCTGAATATGTTGCCGTTCCGATTCGCTCATCCCGCCAAGGACGCTCATTAGCATCTTGTGTGACGGATTCTTGGAATCGAACCTACCGCCGAGTTCCGGAATCCAGAGCTGCACACCGTAGTTTGCGAAACGCGGAGCAACCAGCGAGAACTGGTTTCCGAACCAGCACCGTGTTCCCTCGCCTACAACAACGCCATCCCAGCCTCGGTTCGGATCTTTGAGATCACTCAACAATCGACGGGCATCGTCCCGCCGGTCCCAGGGGACCGAGCGAGACTGGCCGACGTCGAAGTACTCGGCAACCACCACGCCGCCCAGTGGCTCGACAAACTTGCTGGCGTTGCCGAGCTGCCACCCTAAGGACGTTTCGGGATCCTGGTTGTCCTCTGTCGAGCATCGGCCGTAGAACGCCAGCGCTCCCAGGCTGTTCTCCGGAAGATCGTCGATTGACTCGACCCCTAATACTTCATCTAGCGCTGCCCACTCGTCGACCTCGTCCGGCACGCTGTCTATCTTCCCTCATGCCGCAACCGGGCGCTGAATCGCTGCCTTACGAAGGATTCGTAGGAGAACCTGGGCCGCAGCAGGATTAAGTGCTGGCGGTGCATAGGGGCAACGAACGGTGCCGAAATCCTCGCGTCCGCCAGGTGGAGACTGCGTCCGGTCTGCACCAGCACTGACGTTGACATCGCGACTTCCCATTTCTCCGTTCTCAACCGACCGTCTCCTGTCGACGCTGGATTTGTCATTCACAGCACAGGTCTCTCGCTAGCCGCCCGTCTTCGTGTCCGGTCATGGGCTGGCCTCCGGCGGCGGGGGGTCGGTGAGCACATCGCGGGCGACCTGGCGGCGCTGGCGAGCGCCGAGGGCGGCGGTAAGTACGAGCAGCCGCTCCCCCGTGGTCGCGTGCCCACAGCCGCGAAACTCCCATAGGACGGGTTCATCGTCGCCGGCCTTGATGTGAGCCGGTTGGTCGAGTTCGGCCGGCAGGTGGTTGCGCATCGTCTGCCACCGGAAGCGCCGCGCGCGTAGGGCCTGGAGGGTGGTGGAGTACCGCCGGGTTTTGGTGGTGATGTGCCCGCGAAATCCCAGCCAATGCAGCCAGGTGAGCATGATCGCCCGGCCGGGTGTGTGGGCCAGCTCGGCGATAGTGTGCAAGATGCGTCGCACATGCTCGGAGACAGGCAGGGTGGCAATGGCGTGCGGGGAGATGCGGTGGGTGCCGAGACCGAAGTCGGCGACGGATTTGGTGACGTATTTCGCCAGGTAGCCCGCCACCCGCCGGCCCGCAATGCCGTCGCGGTCGTCAGTCCCGCCGACGCGGTTGACGGCTTGGGCGTCGATCTGGCTGCCGAACCGCACCACGTCCATGCCGGCGGGCGTCTCGATGCGTAAGCGGACGGTAGCGGCGGCCTGCACGATCAGCCCGACCAACTCACCGGCGTCGACGCCGGCCAACGGTGGGGCGGGCGCGTCGGTCGGGCTGGTGGCGTCGTCGAGGCGGATCAAGGCGTGAAAGTGTGGGATGGCGCGGGCCTGCAATTCGGCGACTTTGACATAGGACAGCCGCACCGAATTGGGGTCTGTGTCGAGCTCGCGTAGCCGCCGAACTAGCTGTCGGCGCAGCGCGATGGTGAATCGGTGCCACAATGCGGGTGCGTGCCAGGAGAATTCAACGTGTCCGCGGTAGTCGTAGCAGTCCGCACATAGTGGCTGGCCCACCAGCGGATCTCCTGTGGTGTGGATCGTGTTGCAGTTCAACGGTTTACCATGCCGGCATTGTTGTCCGGTTTCGTCGGGGTGGCAGCGACGCGCGGTACCGGCCACATTCTTGTGGCTGGTGTGCACGGCTCCGAAGCTGGGAGCGGTGAGGGTCGCGAACACCATCGGATGCGTCGAAACAGTGGTCGGGACACCAAGCTCGGGCTCACCGGCCGCGCCGGCGTGCACTAGGTGCCAGGTGTCGCCGCGGTAGAGGTCCGAGCATGACGGGCACACCGCACCGCGGCGGTTCTTGCAACGGGCTAGCACTGACAGCCGGGTGCTGTTAGAGCCGCGCCCGACAAGGTGCACCGGCCTGGTGCAGTATCCGACCGAGCCGACCTTGGCCCACCACTGTGGATAGCCCGCCGAGGAGGCACGAGCAACAATCTCGGCCGTCACCGGAGACGCGCCGTAGTTACCATCGGCGGGTGGCCAAGCGGCCCCAAGGATCGCCGGATCAAACGCACGTCTGGCCTCGTTGACCGCCCGGTCTGCGGTGTTCATGAACGGTCCCCGGACTGTGCGTCGCCGTTGACCGGCCGCGGCCGGTAGGTCGCTGCAAGCCACTCAACATCGGCGTCGGTGACCTCGAAGGCCCGCACCCGGATCAACTCGGCGCTGCCGTCCTCGGCGACATAACCGATGCCCGGCAGGCTGTCGGGAATCTCGTCACAACGCGCGCCGCGGTCGCGGGCGCCCTGACCCAAAACCATCGCGACCTGGCTGGCCTCAGTCAGGCGCATCCCGACCCGCACGGGAAACAGTTGCCGCATCCCGATCACGTCTTTGGACGGGTCCTGCACCGCCGCGACCACCGACACACCGACCGCGCGTCCCTGCGACAAGATCAGACCCAGCAGCTGCTCCACCTCGGCGCGGACCTTGCGGTCGGTGATATAGGTGGTCAGCGTGGCGGCTTCGTCGATGATCAACAGGATCAGCGGGTCGCCAGCGGTCGGGGTGTGCAGCCGGGTGTGCCCGCGCAGGCGGTTGGCGCGCTCGGCCAACACGGTGGCGGCGTCGCGCAGCACGCTCAGCATCCCCTCGCCGGCGTCGTGGGCAAAAGCATCAAACAGTGGCGCCCCGCCGCCGAGTTCCATACCGCCCTTGGGGTCGACCGTGCGCACTGACACCACCCGGTTGCGGATGGCTGGTGCCAGTCCAGCAAGGATCGCCCAGATGACCGAGCCTTTCCCTGCGCCGGTGGCTCCAGCGATCAGGATGTGCCGGCCCAGGATGCGCAGCTGCCACAGTGGCCCGTCTTCGCGGACACCGACCGGCACCGCGGTCAGGTCGATCTTCTCGCGCGGGGTTGGCAGGCGCCATCCGCGCGCCAGCCGGTCGTGGTGGGTGACGGTCAGCCGCACCCACCCCGGTTTCGGGCAGCGCACCGTCACTGCCAGGGCGCCGAATGCATGGGCCAACGCGTCGGATTGTTTTTGCCAATCGGTAGGTGCCTGTCCGGGGTTGAGCCGCACCCCCAACACATCCACGCTGCGGCCTATCTTCGTCGACCGCAGCACTGGCACCACCACATCGTCATCGAGAGGGGTTGTCAAACCATGTAGCGCAAGGATTTTGGCCCAACGCCGCTGATAGACCCACCAGCGGCGCCACCGCACGATCACCGGCCACACCAGCAGCCGGTCAAACGAGTCCGGCGAGTGTAGCCGCCAGGTGAACAGCAGCACCCCCCACAAGCACATTGCCGCAAGCCCGGCGGGCCAGCCGAACCGCAGCGCTGCGAACCCGCACGCGAGGGCGGGCAGGCTCCACAACGGGTACCGGATCGCCCACCACCCGAGCACCGCCGCGGCGTTCAGCACCGAGAACGCCGCGCGGCCCAACAGTTCAGCCACCCAATCTTCCGAATCACTGGATCGTTTCGGTGGGGTGGGTTGGCTGCGCACCATGACAGGACTCCTACGTTGAAAACGGATAAAAGGTAAGCAGGACAACAGATTTGATCGGTTCAGTGCTGCCGCACACCTAGCCAGGGCATGGTCGGCAGCGGCGGGCGGTGCCGGGTCCATTCACAACTTGCGATGAACCCGGCACCGTCACTGTTAGGCCGCAGGTTTCGCGCTTCCAGATGCGCCGGCCGGATTGGCGTTGTTCTTGGCCCCCGCTGCGGGAGCCATCCCGGTTACCGGTGAGCCGGTAGCCGTGATGCGCTCGGCGCGAAACGCCACACCCGAGCGATCGCCCTGCGTCCACGGGATTGCTACCAACCCCGTGACCTGCACCGGCGCTCCCACCGCAACGTGGGGTTCCCCGGCGACGGTGACCTGGACAATCTCGCCGCCGGTCGGGTCCACCGCCGCCAACTGGGTCCGCCACAAATGCTCACCACTGTCACGGTCAGCTTTGACCACACCGGTTTCGAAATCCACCTTGGGCTCAGGCGGTTTCGTGCAAAAGAACGCCACACCCTCCGTGTCGATACGCAACTGCATTGCTTGTGCCTTTCCATGCTTGTGGTCGCGAGTTCGACCACAGCTCAAGGCAACCCGCACACGACACATCTCTCGACTACAGGACACAGATACACAATGGCGCTGTGCAGAAGTGTCATCCCACCCAGATGCTCAGACTGGCCCACCGCACTCGGGCGCTCCGGCACCACCGCATCTTGGTTCGGTAGCCTTTCTCCTGGCTGGCACGCACGATGTCGATGCCCCCACCCGCGATGCGCAGCGCCAAGAAAGGGCCAAAATGTTCGCACTCGTCGTCGAGTTCGAGATCCGTGACGGCCACGGCCAGGAGTTCGACGGGCTGGTCGCCGATACAGTGGCCGCAATCACGCGCGCGGAACCCGGCACCGTGGCGTATGTCACCCACACCCGCTCCGACAACCCCAATGTGCGGATCTTCTACGAGTGCTATCGCGACCACGATGCGTTCCTCGCGCACGAACAACAACCACACACCGCACGATTTCTCCATGAGCGCGACCAACACCTCGCGAGCCCGCCAATGGTGTGGCGGCTGCACCCCGCGAGCGGCGCCCTCAACGGATCACCGCTCATGGAGTACGGTGACAGCGACTGAGCCCACCGTCGCCGAGCTCGTTCACCAATACCGTGTCGAACGCAATTGGTCGCGCGAGCGTCTGGCCCGGGAGATGCACAAATCCGTCAGCTGGCTCGCACAGGTTGAACGTGGCGAACTCGTCTTGACCGATGTCACCGTGCTCGACAGGTTCGCAACACTATTGGGTGCTCCGCTTGCCGAGTTCATCGAAGCAGCGCTCGGGCCCAGCACCGAGCGGCCCCGCCAGCGGCCACACGTCGAACAGCTGCGACTGGCTCTTGCCGGGCATCCCGTGCCCGACACCATCACCACGACCGCAAGCACCCCTACCCGCTGCGACCTCGCCACCTTGCAACAACGCCGCGACCGTGCCTGGCAACTACTGCACGTAAGCGCATACCGCGATCTCGGCCCCACTCTTGCCGCGTTGCTGGCAGACCTTGAAATCGCAAGCCGCAGCTGCCCGCCGGCCCAACGCACCCAGGTCCACACGCTTCTGGCCGAGAGCTACCAAGCAACCGCCGCCATGTTGGTTAAAGTCGGCGACCGCGGCGCCGGGTGGGTCGCCGCCGACCGCGCCATCGCCGCCGGCGAACGCAGCCACAGCCCGGCTCTAATCCTCGCTGGACAACTTCGCATGGCCCGCACACTGCTCGACTCCAGCGAACAAGACCTCGCCCGCCATGTGCTGATCCAGGCCACCCGCCGACGTGACGCCATCATCGCCAACGGCGACCTCGGCCTGATCTCCCTCGCCGGCTCTAGCGCACTGTTGCTTGCCGTTCTTCTGGCCCGCAACGCCGACGCCCGCGGAGCTGACCACAGCATCAACGTCGCGCGTGAACTGGCCGCCGCCCTCGGCGGCGACCATAACTACCACGGCACCGAGTTCGGCCCAACCAACGTCCTGATGCATGCTGTCGCCGTCGCCGTCGAGCTCGGCAACGGTCAACAAGCGCTCGACCGCGCCACCCACATACGCAGCACCGAGCACATGTCCACTGAACGACAAGCCCGCTACCTCGTCGACCTCGCCCGCGCCCATATCCTGACCCGCTCACCAGCCCAGGCCCTACAGGCCCTCATCAAAGCCGAACACATCGCGCCCGAAGAACTCGCCGAAACACCCCTCGTCGCCGCCGTCATCGAAGAGATCGAAGCCCAAACCAAGCACGCGCGACAACCGGCACTACGACGACTCAAACAACGCCTCTACGCCTGACCACCCCCCAGAGTCGGGGTGGCGCCGTCCGCTCAGCTCCCGGCGCCACCCACCAACTCGCGCAAGTGCAGCACCCAACCGAATCGCCACCCGCCAAACACCCGCCAAGACCCGTGTTCAAACTTTCTCTACGCGGTTAAACGCGATTCCCGGCGATACCTGTCGGCGATCCGCTGACGGGGCACACCCGAGACCTCTCAGCACCGTGCCGCTTATCGATGGAACACTACAGACCAAAATTGATGTGAGCACACGTGGCTGTCCGGTACTCTTGTGTAGTACCAAATACGAGAAGGATTGTGCTAACCGCGATGGCACCGCAATGGCAATGATGCGCGTATTCATTAGCTTCGACTATGATCACGATGATGACCTGCGGGTTCTTCTCGTCGGGCAATCGAGAAATCCGGATTCGCCGTTCGAAATTGCGGACTGCTCATTGAAGGAACCACTAACGGGCAACTGGAAAGAGAAGATCCGTCCTCGGATCCGTAGCGTATCGCAAGTCGCTGTAATCTGTGGACAGTATACAGATTCAGCTATTGGCGTGTCCGCTGAAGTAGAAATCGCCCGCGATGAAGGTAAGCCATATTTCCTACTTGCCGGGCGCGCGGCGGGAGGGAACAAGAAGCCGGTAAGTGCTCTCAGCATCGACAAGATGTACAAATGGACATGGGAGAACTTAAAGATTCTGATAAGAGGTGGAAGATGACGCGTATGCGAAGGGCCTTCTGCGTCGGGATCGATGATTATGTCGGTGCGCCTCTTTCTGGATGCGTCAAAGATGCAACCGAAATCGCACGCCTTTTGACAACTCACTATGACAATGCTCCGAATTTCGATGTGAAGCTACTTACGGCACCGCCGGAATCAGTAACTAAGTCAGTGCTTCGCGAAAGTATCATTAGCCTGTTTAGAGAGCCCGCTGAAATAGCTCTTCTGTATGTCTCGGGACATGGTACAGAGAATAACCTTGGCGGATATTACGTCACTCAAGACGCGCAGAACTACGACGAAGGCGTCTCGCTTGTGGAGGTCCTGACCATAGCGAATAATTCACCGGCCACCGAGGTGATAATATTGATCGACTGTTGCCACAGTGGTGCACTAGGTCAGCTTCCCGCAATTGACAACGATAAGGCGGTCCTCAGACAGGGAATTTCGATACTGACGGCTAGCCGATCAAGCGAAGTAGCCATTGAGCGCGGTGGTATGGGGTTGTTTACTTCGCTACTTGCAGGCGCTCTGGAAGGCGGCGCCGCTGACACAATCGGCAATGTCACTGTCGCTGCGGCCTATAGTTACATCGACGAGTCTCTTGGCGCCTGGGATCAACGCCCGCTGTTCAAGGCGCATGTAATTTCCATGGTTGCGCTGCGTCGCACCAAGCCGGCGATTGATGTACTCATCTTAAGACGGTTGCCTGAGTGGTTTACGGCTCCTGACGCCGAGCTTCCCCTCGATCCCTCTTACGAGCCCGATGCCGAGCCGCAAAATGAGGAGAACCAGGGAACTTTTTCCTCCCTTCAGAAGTGTCGAGCGGCAAAACTGGTTGAACCAGTCGACGAAGAGCATATGTACTACGCGGCAATGCGTTCTAAAGCATGCCGGTTAACACCCCTCGGCGCTCACTACTGGCGTCTCGCAAACGAGGGAAGAATTTGACGTACGTTATCGGATTTACCGGGCATCAAACTCTACCCCGCCAAGTCGGCGAGTTCGTTCAGAGTCGATTAGCGGAGCTGCTTAACGATTACGACCGCAAGACCATCGGGATAACTTCCCTAGCTCGCGGCGCAGACCAGTTGTTTGCCAGATGCATATTGAGCGGGAGGTTCTCCCTTGGTGTCGTTATACCGTGCGAGCGGTACGAAGAGTCATTCTCGTCGGATGCTGACCGAACCTCGTATCACGAACTCCTTAGCCAGGCGGACGAAGTTGAACACCTTCCGTTCCCGTATCCGTCGGAAGAGGCCTACTATGCTGCTGGCCGACGGATAGTAGACCGCAGTGACCAAATGATCGCCGTGTGGGATGGAGAGCCGTCGCGCGGCTTTGGAGGAACGGCCGATATAGTCAATTATGCCACGTCATTAGGTATCGGTGTGACTACGATATGGCCTCCCGGAGCTCGCCGTGTCTGAGGCATCCATGTAATGACGAACTACTCGGCGCTGCACAAACGTACGAATAAGTGCGTACTGAGCACGGCTGTTGAGGCAGTTGTCGCCGTCACGGGCTGGACCGTAGACCTGCGGTCAGACTGCCGGGCGGGGATTGGCCGTAGCAGCCTCGCGCATCACATCACCGGACATCTACGGTTGATGTCCGTAGTCGGGCCCGCGTGGCGAGTTGGGCGCGGCGACGGTAGCAGAATTGGTTCTGCCGCTCGGGGTAGCGTGCTGGGCACAGGAACACCGACACAGATACCGATCACGCCGAAACCGCAGAAGGCGTGCCCGAAGTGCTTCCAAGTCCACACGGAAGGAAGTGCTTCCAAGTCCACGCGGGAGAGTGTCTGTAGCTCCTCTAAATGAAGTCGGCTGAACGCTGTCACGCCGTGACACAGTTCGGTCTTCATAGCTTGGGGATGAGCCGGAAGCTGGCGCAGCCGCATCCTGGGGGCGTTAGGCTTCGACTATGGCCACCGACGAAGCAAAGGGACAGGAAGCGAAACTGCCCAGTGAGAACACCCAGTACCAAGTGGATCCTGGCGATCAGAGGGGATGGAACGAGGTGAGCGGCAACAAGCCTCGGATCGCGACGAAGCCGCTCAAATCACCGCCACCCCTTACCGATCCGACGCCTCCCCCCACCTCGACCACCACAACTGCGAAGGAAGACGACTAGCCTTACCTTCGTTCTCTACTCCAACCAAAGGGCGGCCGATTTGCCGACCACTCTGTTCGCCTTGGTAATATTCTTTTGCTTTGTGACGCCGGGTTTTATTTTCGAAATGCTTCGAGAGCGGCGTCGGCCGCCACGGATATACACTGCATTACGCGAGACAAGCGTGGTAATTGTCGCTAGTGTGTTTTTTTCGTTGCCGGCGATTCTGATTCTGTTCCTGTTGCGCAGAGTTGTGCCACGAGTTTTTCCCGACTTGCAAGAGCTAGCGGAACAACCGGCGAAATATTCTGCTGGGCATCTGGCGAATGTTATTGGGCTCATCGTGGCTGTCGTCGCGCTTGCCGTGGCCATGGCGGTAATCTGGCACTTGATACTTCAGCTGATTCAACGACTTCCACGAGTTACGCGCGACCCAGTTTGGTTTGAATTAATGGCCGGGAGGGGGCGCGCCGAAGGCTCGAAGGCTGTCGCTCTCTCCGTTGAACTAACGAACGGCGCGTGCATCGAAGGTGCAGTTAAGGCCCACGGTTTGAACAAGGACACAGAGTTGGAGTGGCTTGTTCTTGAGTCGCATTCGAAATGGCCTTTGAGAAGCCGCAGCCCAAATGGCTCATTTCAAGATCAAGGGGAAGGCTGGTCTTACGTCGTCATATCAGCCGAGGAAATTCGCACAGCGACCGTTGCGTATTTAGATACTAGAAAGTAGTTCTCGAAGGACCAGATCGGTTTTTGTCTGACTCGCCGGCCGTGGCTGGGCTCTTGTGACGTTTCCGTGGGTCACGAATCGGGCACTGTCCTGCGGATTCCACTGTCATGGAGGTTGTCTGGGCCCGCGCCGCCTACGGGCGCACCCCTCGCGCGTCAAGTGCGCTTCGCGTCGCTTCGCGATGGCCTTCGGCCACCCTTGACCCGCGAGCCTCTGCGCGCCCTGATGGCAGGCGAAAGGGCAGGTCAGAGACCTGCCCGGCGCATTCGCGCGGCCCAGACGGAAGGTCTCGAGAGGGCCAGGATCCGACCCACGGAAACGTCAGTAGATCCCGTGGCTGGATGGGCGGCAGTTGGCGTGGCCGTGGATCGTCGGCATCGATGCCGGCTAGTCCCTTCGCGGCTGCGCGCATCTCACCAAGGAGCTCGTAGAGCCGCTCCGGATCGTGCAGGCAGGCCTGCTTGATGTCTCCCAGCGGTGGATCGGGCAGTTTCAGGTTGTTGCGGGCGGTGTGGATGGCCGCGGCCAGGCCGCGGTCGCCGGTCAGTGCGCTGCGTTCGGGTCGGACAATGCCCAACATGACAAACCGGCGGTCGTCGCGCTGCAGCCGCGGGATCAATCCCGCGCGCAGAAACGACGACTTGCTGCTGCCCGATGGGCCTAGCACCACGAACAGCGACTTGTGGCCCGATAACATAACTGTGCCAGCAGCCGAAACCACATGCCGCTAGGTCATCCCATCTGTTGCGCGGCACTTTCGATGACGATGATGGCGTCGCTGGGGTTGACGACGATCGGCTGATGAGAACGGCCCCGCTCGGTGTGGTGAGCGGGGCCGTGGTGGGCGTGGTGGCGGGGTGCCGGTCGGGTTGACGGGGTCCTGGTCGGTTTGACGCGAATCGGGTTCAGTCCGCCGCGGTTTCGGCGATGGCGATACGTGTGGCCTTCTCGTCGACGATGGCGTGATCGGCAGCGAATGCGGCGGTTAACGCGTGGAGGGCCAGGTTGTTGACCGCGCGGGGGTGGCCGCGGGAGGCGTTGTGGATCAGCCCGATCGCGTCCTCGGAGAACAGGGTGTCGGCCCGTCCAGCGATTTTGCAGTGATGGTGGATGTAGTCGGCGGTGTCGGTGGGGCTCATCCCGGTGATGGTGTAGCGGACGGCGATGCGCTGATCCAACGCGGCCAGGACGCCCAGCCGGAGCCGGTGGCGCAGGCTGGGCTGGCCGACCAGGATGACCGCGAACGGGCTCCCGGAGTCCATGTCGTGGTTGGTGAGCAGCCGGGTCGCTTCGAGCTGATGGTTGTCGAGCAGGTGGGCTTCGTCGACGACCAGCACGGGGTTGCGGCCCCGCTCGGCGTGTTCGGTGGCTAATGCCTCGGCGGCCTGTGGAGCAAGGGTGGCCCGGTGAAAGGCCGGGGTGTGCCCGAGGGTGGCCACTATGTGGGTGAGCATGCCGCGCACCCCGATGGTCGGGTTGGCCAGGTAGATGAACACGTGCCGGGACGGGTCCAGCGCCGTGGTGGCCGCGCGCACGGCCACGGTTTTACCGGCGCCGACAGCGCAGGCGACAGACTGCAACAGCTTCGCGCGGTGCTGCCGTGCGAGATCACGGTAATCGATTGCGCGCACCCATTGTACGGGGAACAGTTGCGGGCGTTGTCTTTTCGTCGACGACAGGGCGTGCTGAGGCTGGTGGTGGTGCTGCCGGACGGCACGCCGGGCATGGTGGCAGCCGACGCGACGGATGTCTTTGGTAGCGACGCCGCCGTGGTGGCGGGGTTGG
>Ga0335070_10007898_pt1 | contig 12476 bp, 14 predicted proteins | sample Lox_Sample_13_FD_206722 | JGI IMG/M metagenome (GOLD analysis project Ga0335070, IMG submission 206722) | Soil microbial communities from Loxahatchee National Wildlife Refuge, Florida, United States - Lox_Sample_1.3 | ecosystem: Environmental > Terrestrial > Soil > Wetlands | place: USA...
GCTGTGGACCCGGAGCATATCCGATTGAAAAGACCGCCCGACGAAGTCAAACAACTAGCTGCTGACATACTGGAGCCGCTCAACTCATATCAGATTGAGCCAGGGAAGAACGTCACGTTGCAAGACTTCGTGGAAACGGTGTACTTCCCAAACATGAAGGGGCAGAAACGAGCGTCAACCATAAACGGCTATGAAATCCGCTGGAATTCCCAATTGAAAGCAAGGTGCGGAAAATTCCGGCTTCGGGAATTCGGAACGCCTCAGGCGCAGAAACTGTTGGCGGATGTGGGCCGGGCCAATCCAAAATTGAAACGAAGCACGCTGCATCATTTGCGCTCCCTACTTTCCGCGATCTTCCGTCACGCAATCCAGCAAGGCTATCTCGCTGGCGCGAATCCGATCCGCGAAGCAAGCATCCCCAGTTGCCCCGAGGGTGACGAGACCTACGCCTATTCTTTGGCTGAGGTTTTGGCAATGCTCAAACTCTTGCCCGATCCCGCCCGCACTATCGTTGCCGTGGCCGCATTCCTTGGCCTTCGCAGAAGCGAGATACGCGGTCTAGAGTGGTCCGTCTACACAGGAGAAGAAATCCGGGTTGTGCAGTCGGTGTGGGAGTCTATTGTCAGTGAACCAAAGACGCGGAAGAGTAAAGCACCTGTCCCGGTTATCGCTCCGCTTCAACGGATTCTGGATCAGTTCCGAAAGAGCGTAACGAACTCCGCAAATGGACCGATCTTTGCTACCATGAAGGGGACGCCTCTCAGTTTGAACAATGTGCTAAATCGTCAAATCCTGCCCGTGCTGAACGTTTGTGTGCAGTGCGGAAAGGGAAGAGGTGAGCACGCGAAAGAGACGCACGAATACGAACGCAACCCGAATCGCCCGCAGTGGCACGGATGGCACGCCTTCAGGCGAGGGCTGGCGACGAACCTGCACGACCTCGGAATTGCGGACAAGACTATTCAGGCGATCTTGAGGCACGCAAACGTGGCAGTGACGCAGAACAGCTACATCAAGACGCTGGAATCGCAGAGCATCGCGGCTATGCGCCAGCTTGAGGCGCTTGTCGATGTAAAGATGCTGGCGGGGACCACTGATCTTGAGGCCAATTTTGCGAATTGTGCAACGGTTGCACAACCGGCTGAGGGCGTAATGTTAGGTAACTGACTGAAAAGTCAATGGTGAGGGCGCGTAGCTCAGTTGGTAGAGCAACGCCCTTTTAAGGCGTGGGTCGCAGGTTCGATTCCTGCCGCGCTCACCAAGAAACGACTTCTTCTCCGCGGGGTTTCGCGGATCGATCCTTAGGAAGAAAAACCCAGTCTGTTTTGCTGGTTTATTTGGCCCTCTGTTTGAGGGCCTTACATTTTTGTAGGCACTGATTCGTGCAGGGAAATTCATAAGAGAAAATGACTGAGATTTCTTGCCGTGGCTTGCTGTTTGATCTGGATGGCGTGCTGATTGATTCGACTCCAGCCGTATCGCGGGTGTGGCATCGGTGGGCGCTGGAGCATGGGTTTGATCCGGAGAAAGTGGTGATGATGGCGCATGGACGGCCTAGCCGGGCGACCATCAAGGATCTGCTGCCAAATTCTGATATTGAGGCGGAGGATCGCGAGGTTGAACGGCGGGAGATAGAAGACCTTGAAGGCGTCGTGCCACTGGCAGGCGCACTTCAATTGTTGCAGGCGTTGCCGGCGGAGCGGTGGACGATTGCGACTTCGGGGACGCGTCCGCTGGCTACTGTGCGGCTGCGAGCGGCTGGGTTGCCGATTCCGGACTCGATGATTACTGGCAGTGAGGTGAAGATCGGGAAGCCTGACCCAGAGCCGTATTTGAAGGCCGCGGCTTTGCTGGGATTTGCGGCGGCGGATTGCGTCGTGGTGGAAGATACGGCGGCAGGCGTGCGGTCCGGTCGGGCTGCCGGGGCGCGCGTGATCGGGTTTACGACTACGATGTCGGCCGAGGAACTTCGAGACGCGGGAGCAAACTGGATATTGCACGATTGCCGGGATATTCGGGTGCAGTCGGTGGATGGTGACTTGAGGCTTGCGCTTGGGGAACAGTGATCGGCATTGCTTGTGTTCTGGCTGTCGTCTAGAATCGTCCGTCGCTTTGAGTGTCGTGTTGGGATCGAGAAAAATCTCAAAACGCAGAGAGCGCTGAGGTTGCGGAGAGGGCGCGGAGAAGGGATCTTGTGATCATAGGCGTTCCTAAAGAAATCTATCCGGGAGAGCGGCGGGTGGCGCTGGTGCCATCCGTGGTGCCCACGCTCACCAAGGCGGGATTCGAGGTTCAGGTTCAGGCGGGCGCCGGGATCGATGCTGGATATGCCGACTCGCTTTATGCCGATAAGGGCGCGAAGATTGCCGCAGATCGCGCCGCTGTGTTTGGCGTGGCGGACATTGTTGTGCAGGTGCTCTGCTACGGGGCGAACGACGTTAATGGAAATGGCGATGTGCCTCTCTACCGGCGGGGGCAGATACTCACGGGATTCATGCGGCCATTCGGAGAGGCCCAAGTCCTCCAGGCGATCGCCGGGGCGGGTGTGACTTCGTTTTCGGTCGAGCTTATGCCGCGTACGACGCGTGCACAAAGCATGGATGCGCTGTCGTCGATGGCGACAGTCGCGGGATACAAAGCTGTCCTGATGTGCGCGGATACGCATCCACGAATTTTCCCGATGCTGACAACCGCGGCGGGGACCGTCACTCCGGCGCGCGTGTTTGTCATCGGATGCGGCGTTGCGGGGTTGCAGGCGATCGCTACCGCGAAGCGGCTGGGCGCGGTGACTTCGGCTTACGATTTGCGTCCGGCTGTGAAAGAGCAGGTACAAAGTTTGGGCGGGCGGTTTGTGGAGTTGCCGATCGAGGCGAAGGATGCGCAGGACGCGCGCGGCTATGCGCGGGCTCAGGATGAAGAGTTTTACCGGAAGCAACGGGAGTTGCTCGGGAAAGTTGTGCAGGAGAGCGATGTGGTGATTACGACCGCGGTGATTCCGGGCAAGAAGGCGCCGATTCTGGTGACCGAGGAGATGGTGAAGGGAATGGCTCCGGGGTCAGTGGTGTTGGATCTGGCGGCGGAGCGCGGCGGGAACTGCGAGATTACCGAGCCGAAAAAGACCGTGGTGAAGTACGGCGTCAAGATTATCGGAGACATCAACCTGGCGTCGCAGGTGCCTTATCACGCGAGCATGATGTATGCCAAGAACCTGACTACGTTCCTTACTTATCTGGTGAAAGATCAGAAGGTGAATTTGAATCTTGAGGACGAGATCGTGCGGGAGACGCTGGTTACCTGCGATGGAGACATCGTGCAGGCGAGAGTGAGGGAGTTTCTTAAGTTGCCCGGAAAAGGTTGAGAAAAAACCTTGAACCACCGGGTTCACGGGTTTCACAGAAAAGCTTTGAAACGCTGAGAGGGCTGAGGTTTCGCAGGGAACGCTGAGAAAAATCTTTAACCACTAAGGACACGAAGGGGCACTAAGGTCGATTTGATGGAGGATCAATGAATAGTAGTTCTACCTTGATTAACGCGCTTTTTATTTTTGTGCTGGCTGGGTTTATTGGGTTTGAGGTGATACGGCGCGTTTCTCCTTTGCTGCATACGCCGCTTATGTCGCTGACTAACGCTCTGGACGCGATCGCAGTGGTTGGCGCGATTGTGCTGGTCGGCGAGCATAAGAGCACGCTCTCCTTCGTGTTTGGATTTATCGCGGTGGTGGCCGCCACGAGCAATATCGTGGGCGGATTCTTCATCACCGACCGCATGTTGAAAATGTTCAAATCGAGCCGTCCTGCGACCAAGTCATGAGCCCCGAATTTGCCGGTAGTCAAGTTGTCATCGAAGTCCTGTATCTCATCGCCAGCGTTCTGTTCATTCTTTCGCTGAAGTGGATGAGTTCACCCACCACCGCGCGTCACGGCATCTGGGCCGGAGAAGCGGGCATGCTGCTGGCCATTATCGGAACGCTACTGCGCCAGGGCCTGCATGATTACCACATGATCGCGATCGCGCTGGTGCTGGGCGCGATCATCGGCGTGCCGCTCGGCAATGTGGCGATGACGGCGGTGCCACAGCGGACTGCATTGAGCCATGCCTTCGGCGCGCTCTGCGTCACGCTGGTGGGCTCGGCGGAGTTTTATCTAAGGACGCCGGATATTTCGCGGTTCATGATGTCGGTGCTGTCGATCGAGGTGATCCTCGGCGGATTGACGGTCACAGGCAGTTTGATGGCGGCGGGGAAGTTGCAAGAGGTTCTGCCGCAACGGCCGCTGACTTACAAGGGACAGAATTTCGTTAACTTCCTGTTGCTCGCGGTTGCGCTGGTGATCGCGGTCACGCTGGTGCTGCATCCGGAGAACAAGCAATTGTTCCCGTTCATGATCTTGCTGGCGCTGACGTTTGGCGTGCTGCTGATTATTCCGATCGGTGGCGCTGATATGCCGACGGTGATCTCGTTGTTGAATGCGTACGCCGGGTTGTCGGCGGCGGCAATGGGCTTTGTGCTCGACAGCAAGTTACTGATCATTGCCGGAGCGCTCGACGGATCGTCGGGCCTCATCCTCTCGATCATCATGTCGAAGGCGATGAATCGGTCGTTCACGAATGTGTTATTCGGAGCATTCGGACAGGTGCAGACGTCGGCCGCTGCGGGCGAGGCAAAGCCGGTTCGGAGCGCGACAGCGGAGGAAGCGGCGGCCATTCTCTCGGCTGCGAATCGCGTGATCGTAGTGCCCGGCTATGGAATGGCAGTGGCGCAGGCGCAGCATAAGGTTCGCGAGCTCTACGACGCGTTGACCAAGCGCGGTGTCGATGTGCGCTTCGCGATCCATCCCGTTGCCGGCCGCATGCCGGGACACATGAACGTACTGCTTGCCGAGGCAGATATTCCTTACGACCGGCTGGTCGAGATGGACGAGATCAATGGCGACTTTCCCCAGACGGATGTGGCGCTGGTCATCGGAGCCAACGATGTTACGAATCCGGCGGCAAGGTCGGATAAGACGAGCCCGATTTATGGCATGCCGATTCTCGACGTCGACAAGGCGCACACCGTGATGGTGATCAAGCGGAGCATGAACCCAGGGTTCGCCGGTATTGATAATCCGCTCTACTATCTGGATAACAACCTGATGTTGTTCGGCGACGCGAAGGCGTTTGTCGGGCACATCGTCCGCGAGCTGGGCGGAGGACACTCGTAGTCGTCCGGCTCGTTCCTGCCAGGGAACTAAGAAATCACCGCAATTGCGCGATTGGACTTGCGAAAGAGCGCCTAAGAACACGAATGGTGGGGGTGAAGCTGGAGGCGGACTTCAGTCTCGCGAGAGAGGAGGATCGCGAGACTGGGGCCCAGGTAAATAATCAGGCAGCTTTCTTACTCTGCCTGAGTTTTGCCCACCGCGCTTTTTGAGCGAGAGATATTCTCCGTCGACCTGCAGCGGAGAGCACGCGCCTGGTGCGTTGGGAGCCTCCGGTTATGCCAGTTCCGCGGGTTAGCTTTTCAAGAGCTGCAATTGCCTCCCCGAGTTTCTGGACCTGGTTTTGTGCGTCCCGGCGTTCCTCACGGAGCCGAGCCAGTGCTTTTGCGATGTTTGTCATTCAGTAGGTACCCCCTCAGGTAACTATCGCGGTAATTGTATTACTAGGTTCGGTATGACGCCACATTTATTAACAAGAAAGAAGAATTAGTCGTCCCAGAACGGTGACTGGGGGGATGAGGATTCCCGGTTCGAAACGGGATTATCCGATGGGGGGGAGAAGACTGGAAGATCCGACCAAGAAGAAAGTTCCAACGGCAAGGCTATAGATGGCAGTCAAAGCCGTAACCACGATCTTGAAGTAGGGCAGGCGCGAGCTAACGCCAAATAGTCCCACTGCCAACCCAGTCATAATCGTATTCATGACCAGCAAGCCGCCAATAAACATGGCCAGTCCGAGAAACCCCTTACTCACTCCACCGAGATTAGCAGCCAGAAGAAAGATCAGCAGTTGGCTCGGCGTTTCGGCACCCAGGCCATGAACTACGCCAATCATGACAACGGACTTTGGCGTGTAATTCCAGGTCTTAACGGCCGGTTTGGGAATGTCATGGTCGTGGAAATAACTCTTCATCTTCCAATGCAGCCAGCGCAGGGACTTGGCCATGAGGTGGAAGCGGCTCTTTGGTTCAGTGTTGCCTTGGAATAAGGACCCGAGAACGTAGATTCCGAGGACGAGCAAAGTTACGCCAACGAGACGTTCGGCGATGCGATCCATGCCATGAGGAAGCGAGAGCTGAAAGACGATCACCAGGGTGCCAAGAACAGCGACGGTAGCGGCGTGGCCCAAGGCGTAAAGCAATCCCAGGCGCATGCCTTGCCAACGGTCGGTCTGCACGCTGGTGATGTCGGTAATGGCCGCGATGTGGTCGTAGTCGAAGCCGTGGTGAAAGCCCAGGATGGCTGCCGAGAGAAGAGCAAGTTGAAGGGTGTTCGGGGCGATCGTCATGATTCTTCCGGGGCTTACCTTAAGAGCTCTCATTGTTCCATAAGGCGGCCAGAATCGGAAATAGGGAGGTGGCAGTGGCGGAAGGGCTACACGAAAGTTCGTGAGGTCTAATCTCAGTTAACCCTTGGGCCTGGGAAATGCCGATAAAATGAGCGTATCCAACAGCAATCGGAGGTCGGAGTGATGTCGATACGTCCTTATGGAGCGATGGCAGTCCTGTGCATGGGGCTGTTTTGTTTTGCGCCTAGTTTGCGAGGCCAGAACGGTGGTGCTGGCGGGCATGTTGGCGTGCCGCAAGGATGGTCCGACCGCAGCCTGGTGTTCAGCCTCAATGGCCTGTCGCAATATCCGAACCTGATGGATCAGGAGCCGCGAATTCGGCACCAGGTGATGCAGCGGTTTCAAGAGCTGAATCCGGAGTTCTTTCGGGATTTTACGAGCAACGGAATCACAGCCGACAATCCATCACCGCGGGACTGGAATGTCAATTTCGTGAGAGGCCGTGTGCCGGACAGCATGTATCCGGCCAAATTTAGCTTTAATCCGGGAGCCCCCCCGGATTGCACCAACGACTATGTTGTGTTCGGCCTGAATGTCGTCGGTGCAAAGGGTAAACAAGCGAACTTGGTCGCGTTCAATAATCTCTATTCCGGACCGGGCGGCATTTGTGGAGCGGCGCCGACTGTCTTGTTTGCTTATGACGTGTCGACGCAAACTGGAGGAAAGGTCAATCTTTCTCCGGTGATATCACTGGACGGAACCAAGATTGCCTTTGTGGAATCCGCCACCGGGCAAACCATTTTCCACGTGTTGACGTGGGTAGCAGGCGAGGGTGGGATCACCACGGCCGTTGTGCCCAGCAACATGACATCGCTCCAGGTTTCCGCGACAGCGACGAGCACGACTTCCGCGCCGTGGGTTGACTACACGAATGATGTCGCCTACGCCGGCGTGGACGGCGGCTTGATGTACAAGATCAACGGCGTTTTTAATTCGACGCCGGCGTTGGCGGGAGGGGCATGGCCGGTGACGGTCAGCGGGGGACACAAACTCACTCCGCCGGTGCTCGACAGTCAGCTTGGGCTGTTGATGATCGGGAGCGCGAACGGCAACCTTTATTCAGTCAATTCGACGACTGGAGTGCTTTCCGTGCTGGTAGTGGGAGCTGCCGGAAAAACGAGCCCCGGAATTATTCCTCCGCCCGTGGTGGATATCACCAACGGAACGACGTTTGTTGTCGATGCTAACGATGGCACGTCGGCCGTGCTGGTGGAAGTAGACACTGCAACCCTTACCCAGATAGCGAAGGCCAGGATCGGATTAGGTTCGGTGAACAAGACGGCACTAACGCTGGGACAGCCGGCCTTCACCAACGACTACTACAACAATCCCTCTGCGGGCCAGGTACGCCTTTGCGGCACGGGCGCCGCCGATACCACCCCATGGCAATACGGCTTCGGCTTTGTTGGCCGCACGATGAAGACTACCGCCGCTTTCTCGCAGCAGCTTCTTATTTCAACCGCGGCCGTGTGCACCAACTGGACTGAGTTCTTCAACCCGAATGTCGGCGCCGGGACGGATTTCTTTTTCTTCGGGCTGACGCAGGACTGCACGGGAGCGGGGACTTCGGGATGTGTGGTAGCGGCGACCACAGAAGGCGGGGCGTTGCTTACGGCTGATGTTCCTGGCGGGCCGAGCGGGATCGTGATTGACAACTACAGCACGGCGGGACAAGCGTCGAGCATTTACCTCTCATCTGAAACGGGAAGCGCCGGCTACAAGTTCACACAGAACGGACTGCAGTAGCGCGCTCAAGTCTGCGGCAAAGCTAGAGCTGCGACAAGTCAAAGGCCCTGCTCCGGTTTGTTTCCCGGGAACAGGGCCTTCGTGCTTGCGTGGAGGACTGCTGCTAGTCGCCGCAGGCAGAACTTTGCGCCAAGCTACTCCTTGGAGGGCTGCCAGCCTTTGTCAGTGCTCACTAGGAGCACGGTGATTTTGGTCGGACCGGCATGGTAGAAAGCAGCTCCGTATTTATCGATTAGCTTCGAGCGATCCCAGGTGTTGAACGCCTTGACGGCCGAACCCGAGGCATCGAAGAGATCGCCGCCCTTGGTGGTAACCCAGTTCCATGAATACTCAACCTCAGCCTTGCCCGGTCCCGTCATCGTGACCTTGTCGACCGCGACGAGCTTGCGCTCGGCCAGTGGCACGGCATATTCGTCATTGTCATCCTGGTTCTTCGACTTCTTCACGCCGGGAATTCCGTTCAGCCATGCTTCACCTTGTGGGGTGAGCTCGACCGGAGTCTTGTCTTTCACTGTCTTGCCGATTTTGAGATAGCCTTCCTTCTCGAGGAGGCGATAGTTAGGATCGCTTGCATTCTGGCTGGTCTGCGATGTCAAAGTGCCGGTCGCAAAATGCATTGTGACGGGGCCGAGGCTATCGAGGCTTGCCTGGATTACCGGGGTCGCTTCGGCGCTGGTCAGCGCCTTCCGGCTCTGGATTACGAAATGGATAGCGACGCCTGCGATCGCGACGATGAGGCCGACCATCAAAAGCAGGGGAATAATCGATGAGGTCTTCTTTTCCATCTCAAGCTCTTGTTCGAACATGGCATCCTCCCGAGACTGGTGACACCCAGCCCAATATTGCAAATCCATTCTGCTCCCGTGATTGCCGGCGCCCCGTGACGTAGCTCACAGAGTGTTGTGGAGGCGGTCACGCCGGAGGAATTCGACCGCCTATTACGCTTCAACTCGACCGCAATCCGTTGCGGCCAGCTGTGAAGTGTGACGTTAAGACAGCTATCTAAGCTATTGATAATGCTTGTTGTCAACTGATCGTGCAGTTGGAATCGGAATTGCGATTCGGGATCTAGAGCAGGTGTGCCTTACCACGCGCCAGGTAGTGCACAGTTATGAACCTTCGTCCTTCGATCACGGCCCGGGTTGCGCCGATAGAGCGCGGGGTACAACTTCGCGCAGTGGGCGGAATGATTGCCGCGGTTGCCTTGGCCAGTCTCCTTTTATGCGGCGTGCTGGCGTGGGGCACGCCAACGCGCTGGCGCCTCAGTCCTATTCCGAAGTCCTCTGCTGACATGGAGCAACGGCTCGGTGGAGTGCCCGCGCACATCTCCGAGTTCAATCCGGTGGCGGAGCCGTTGGCTTTGCCTCGATGCGGAAACGTGCGCCCGCCTGAAGCGCTCTTGACGCCGGATCCGCTGTTGCCTGCTGTGGACAACGATGCGCTTGTGAGAGTCAGCTTCATTGTTGGTTCGGACGGACATGTGCACAGCGCGTTTGTGCTGAACGGCGCTGGGCCCGACGAAAACGAAGCCGTGCTGCGAGCGGTGCGGCAGTGGCGCTATCGTCCGGCTCTGTGCAACGGAGTGCCTACAGATTCCGAAGCGCGTGTGCGTTTCATCCTCCACTAAGCGGAAAATTCTCCTACAATGTTGGGACTGCGGCCCGGGCGCTGGTTTCCGGCCTGTGGTCAGTGGATTGTTGCGATGCAGTTGGCGGTGTAATCGTGGACCGCGGTTCCGCGAGTTTCAAACTAAGAGCACCTATGAGAATCAGATTTTGGATTCGGATCGTTGTCTTGCTTGTGGTTCTCCCAGTTTTGGCTGCATGTTTGTGGGCGCAGGACGGTGAGGGACCGACGTCGTCGCTGAAGATCAGCGTGGTTCGCGACACCGATGGAAAGCCGGTGAAATCGGCGCAGGTAGTGCTGCATCCCATTAGTCGAAAGGGGAAGAGCAAGGGCGAGATGGACCTGAAGACCGACGTCGATGGGCACGCCGCTGCCGATTCGATTCCGTTTGGAACGGTGGAACTGCAGGTGATTGCGAAAGGCTTCCAGACTTTTGGACAGGATTACGAAGTCAAGCAACCGGAGATGGAGATTACGATCAAGCTGAAGCGTCCGGCCGGACAATATTCAACGTACGAAAATCACGACGACAAGGCACCGCAGAAACCTCAATAGAAGTGTGGGAAGAAAGGCAGCGTATCGCAGTGCAAGAACTGACAGTGGAACGGTATGAAGGAGTGGCGCAGGATCAGCGCATCCTGCTGCTGAAGGGGCCGATCACGATCGAGACGACGCCGATGTTCGAGCGCGCCGTGCGCAATGAATGCGCAGAAACGATGATTCTGGACTTCTCGGACGTGCCATATATCGATTCGGTGGGGCTGGGGTCGCTGGTGTCAACGTACGTGTCGCATCAGAAGATGGGGCGGTGCCTGGTGCTGACCGCGGTGAAGCCGCGGGTGACGAAGATTCTGGAGATCACGAAGGTAAAGGATTTGTTCGTGACGTTTGCCACGACGTGGGAAGCAGTGGAGGCTTTGGCGAATACCGGACAGGCGTGAGGAGAGGTCTCAGGTCTCAGGTCTCAGGTCTCAGGTCTCAGGTCTCAGGTCTCAGGTCTCAGGTCTCAGGTCTCAGGTCTCAGGTCATGCGATTCCTTGGATGTGGCTTTGGCTGTTTACTGCTTGGTAACATATACCCCTCCCTTGCGATCTATTGGAATCAATCAGTTAGAGATAAATTCTTGCCAGGTCTTTGAGAAATAAGGACTTGCGCTCAGATTTCTTTCCGGCTTGTCTTTTTCTATCTTATTGATAAATAAGGCAATTTAATTTGTCGGGATCGCTGGAACTCCAATTGAATTGTACAATTGTACAATTATGATAGGTTCTTAGCCATGGACATTGTGGTTGATGCTTCGGTGATTTTGGCGGTACTCGGAAACCGTCCGGAGAAGGCGGCTCTGGTCCGGCTGACCAAAGGAGCGACGCTGCTGGCGCCTCCGTCGGTGCAGTGGGAGGTTGGCGAGGCGCTTTTGGAGATGGTCCGGCGGAAGGGAATCAGCCTTGATGTCGCAATCGAGCTGGTGGAGACTTATGCCGCGATTCCCATTCGGATGAGCGATGTGAGGTTGATGCAGGTGGTGGAATGGGCTGCGGGAGTCAATGTCAGTGCCGAGGATGCGAGCGTGCTGGCATGTGCGGTGAACCATGGAGCGAGCCTCCTGACCCTGGATGACAAGTTGAAAGAGCGGGCGCGCGATGTGAACGTCGAAGTGCTGGAGGTCCGAGGGAAATGAAATCGTATACATACTCCGAGGCGAGAGGCAATTTTGCGCGGGTGCTGAAAGAAGCCGAGCGGGATGGGTCGGTGGAGATCCGCCGGCGCGACGGAGCGGTGTTTCGGCTTCTGCCGGCGAAAAAATCGAATGCCTCGCCGCTGGAGGTGAAGGGCGTGAAGATAGAAATGTCGACGAAGGAACTGGTGGCGATTGTGCGGAAGAGGCGGGAGCGGGGATAGGTTCACGGATGTGCGCTTCGGAGCGGTGGCGATGCGGACCATGATTGAGATCGATGAAACTTTGTTGCGGCGCGCGATGCAGTTGGGAGGCTTTGGCACCAGGGAGGCAGCGGTAGAGGCGGCGTTACGCTTGTTTGTTCAGACGCGACAGCAGGGCGGAATACGGGAGCTTCGCGGTCGAGTGAGATGGGAAGGGAATCTGGAGAAGTCACGCTGTGGCCGCAACTGCAAGTGAATCGAGAGAGTCGCAAAATTACGGTGGCCCCGCGGGCGGGGAGCCATCATGGAATTCGTAGTGTAAGGCACTCTGTCATGCCCATGGTTAGTGTGTATGTATTTGATGTCAAGCAAGTTTCTTGGGTTGAGCAGGGATGTCGTCGGTCCGTCCCGAAACGAAACTTCTTCCATCTCCGTTTGGGGAGGTTTCATTGGTGGGATTGCGTGACTTCGAAATGAGGTCTGTTAGCGGTTTCGCAGACGTGTTCAAGGGCCCCGCTAGTGGAGGGGGCTTTTGATCTTTTCGGGTCGGGGAATTACCCACTCAAGCCAGAGGCGGGCTTGAGTGGGGCACCGGCAAACAAAATGTAGCTATCCAGCAGTCGACCGTCTTTCTCAGCCACCCGATCTCAGTCAAGTAACGAATGAAGAAGGCATATCAC
>Ga0335070_10007899_pt1 | contig 12476 bp, 11 predicted proteins | sample Lox_Sample_13_FD_206722 | JGI IMG/M metagenome (GOLD analysis project Ga0335070, IMG submission 206722) | Soil microbial communities from Loxahatchee National Wildlife Refuge, Florida, United States - Lox_Sample_1.3 | ecosystem: Environmental > Terrestrial > Soil > Wetlands | place: USA...
TGACGGGCGGATTCAATTGATGACGCAGGATCACTCGCTCGTCAAGCGCCTGGTCGACCTTGGCCAGCTAACCGAAGAACAGGCCCGGGTCTATCCCCAGAAAAATGTTCTTTACCGGGCTCTGGGACAATTGGAGCCTTTTAAACCGGATATCTTCACCCACATGATCCCCCATCCGGGGTATATGGTGCTGTGTTCCGATGGATTGTGGGGTGTTGTAAGTGATTTAGAGATATTTAATATCGTGACATCAGCGCCATCTCCATCGGAAGCATGCCGTGGTTTAATTGAAGCAGCCAATAATGCAGGAGGACCTGACAATATAAGCGTTATTGTTGTACAATATCTTAACTGAGGTTGCGAACGCTATGGTTGTAGGGCTGGATTTTTATGCATTACTGGGGGTGCCGAGGGATGCAACCCCGGAAGAAATCAGGAATGCCTATTTCGATGCTGCACGCCGATTTCATCCGGATGCTAACCCGGATCCTTTAGCGCGCGAACAGTTCCTTGCAATCCAGAGCGCTTACGAAGTTTTATCCAATCCTGAAAAGCGGGAGGCGTACGAAGCTTCGCTTCCTTCGCCCCCAGTTCCTCCAAAAATATCCATTGAAACCAAATTCAGCCGCACCGTCCTGCCCTATCTGGATGAACCCCAGATGGTTTATGCTCTGGTTGAGCTGGCCTGTACCGGAGATCCGGATCCTGCGCAGTATCCACCGCTGCACGTCTGCCTCGTAATCGACCGGTCAACCTCGATGTCAGGCGAGCGGATGGACATGGTCAAAGCGAATGTCGTCCAACTTTTACGCCAATTAAGAACCCAAGACATGGTTTCTGTTATAATTTTCAGTGACCGGTCTGAAGTGATTATCCCGCTCAGCCGCATCACTGACCTGAGCAAGCTCGAAAGCAAGATCAGCATGATCTCCACAGGGGGTGGAACTGAAATTTTCCAGGGACTTGAAGCCGGGCTGAGCCAGCTTCAGGGATTTAGAGGTATTCGCGCAGTCAGGCAACTGATTTTATTGACAGATGGCCACACTTACGGCGACGACAAGGCCTGTCTGGCTTTGGCCGAGCGGGCTGCCGCCGAAGGAATCACGTTAAATGCGCTCGGAATCGGCCACGAGTGGAATGATGCCTTCCTTGACAACCTGACCAGCATCGCAGGCGGCAACGCGATATACGTTAAATCGCCCAAGGACCTATTTAAGTTCCTGGATCAAAAAATGGCAGCCAGCATGGCGGTGTATGCGCGTGGGATCTCCTTCGAATTTAATACTGGTCCAGAATGCCAGTTACGATACGCATTCAGGTTGAGCCCTGACACAGGCATGCTGCAAACCAGCAGTCCTTTTATAATCGGCGACCTGGCGTATGGCAAGCCGCTTACATTTTTACTTGAATTCCTGATATCTAATATCAATAGGGATAGCCAGGAGTTAATGCTAATTGATGGAAAACTTCGAATGGAAATACCTGTGCAGTCAGCCGGAAAGAGCAGGATGTTTCTAAAATTAACGAGGCCCTTAGCGGATAATCCTGAGCCAGAACTTCCTCCATCCGGCGTTTTGGAGGCGTTGTCTCACCTATCTCTTTATCGCCTTCAGGAGCGAGCCAGGATGGAGGTTGAAGCCGGTGAGGTTGCCCAGGCTTCCCGCCGGCTGCAATACCTGGCCACCCATTTACTTTCCATGGGGGATCGCGAACTGGCCCACACAGTTTTAGTCGAAGCAGAGCACATTCAGCAAAGCCATCATTTCAGCAAAGATGGCGACAAAAGAATCAAGTATGGAACCCGTTCCCTTTTATTGCCATCTGGAATGGAGCGCGAATAAAAATGATCTTATGCCCAAATTGTCACCATCAAGAAGTCGCCGGAGCGCTTTTTTGCAGCGAGTGTGGCGCTCAATTAATATCTGCTGACCATATGGCAACCCAAACGATTTCCAGGAACACTTCTGAAATTTTGGCACCTTCCCTTGAAACCGCGCCTGCTCCTGTGACTACTGCCCAATCCAGCACTTCCGATGCGATCGTTTCGCTTTACCTTGTCGACAGCGGTCAAATCGTTCACCTGGCAGGGCGGACCGAATTTACCCTGGGACGAGTTGCCGATAGCCAACCGATATTACCTGATGTCGATTTTTCTCCTTTTGAAGCCTACGCCCAGGGTGTTTCAAGACTTCATGCATCCTTGAAAATCATAAACCAACGAGTCGTTATCACCGACCTGGGTTCATCCAACGGTACACGAGTCAATGGGCAAAAAATCATGCCCCACATTGATTACCTTTTGAACCACGGTGATGTCGTTGCGTTGGGTAAACTTAAGATCCAGGTTTTAATCCGCAAGTAGCAGGAGAAGCATCATGCCAAGTGTGATTATTCACATTTCAAATGAGGACCCCGTTCTTGGTGAGATTGACGCTCTCCCCAGCCCAACCGATTCTTTGCTTATCGTTAAGAGCCCGCGTTTGAAAGACGGAAAAGACCTGCGTTATTTGGAAGCCAACGTTACAGTAGCTATTTGGCCCGTTTCTCGAATCAACTTTATCGAAGTTCTTCCCTCAGGTGAGGAGGAAGAAATCATCACCTTCGTCCGGGAGTAAATTGCATGCCAGACGATCAATTTAAGAACCGGCTGATTCTGGTAGTTGATGATGAAGAACGGATGGCGCGTTTTATTCGGCTCAATCTCGAGACCGATGGCTTTCAGGTTGTTGAAGCGTACCGTGGTATGCAGGCAATCCAGGTTTTACGCGACTCACTGCCGGATCTAGTGATTCTCGACGTAATGATGCCGGATATGGACGGATTTGAAGTCTTGAAAATGATTCGCGAAATCAGCTCGGTCCCGGTGATCATGCTCACAGCTAAAGGGGAGGAAGATGACCGGGTTCACGGACTGGAACTGGGCGCTGATGATTATGTGACCAAGCCCTTCAGCCCGCGAGAGCTCGTCAGCCGGGTGCGGGCTGTTCTTCGCCGAAATGAAGCCAGCGGAGTCCCTTCCAAGGAATTAATAGAGGTAGATGACCACTTAAGAATTGATTTTGGCCGGCGTGAGGTCTGGGTGGATGGCAAATTGGTCAAGCTGCGCCCGACCGAATATCGCCTTCTCTACCATCTGGTTCAAAATGCAGGTTGGGTATTAACCTACGATCAAATATTATCAAAAGTATGGGGGTACGAATATCGGGATGAACCCCATTATGTAAGGTTGTATATCAATTATTTACGCCAGAAAATTGAACAGGATCCTGCTAATCCCAAGTATATATTGACCGAGCGTGGGGTTGGATACCGGTTTGTCGACTTCCGCCGGAAATAGTGTTTTTCTAAGTATTCATTTATACATCGCTTGCATTATTCTAATGCAAGCGATGTATATTTATTAACTGAATTATCTACAGAGGAGCCTTACTTAGAAAGAGGAGTTGAGAGGATGCCAGTTTACATGTTTGTTTGCCAGGAATGCGGCCAGGTGTTCGAAAAGTATCTTTCATTCGATGAGGCGTCAAATTCTGTAAGTTGCCCGAACGGCCATACCAACGTCTTGAAAAAACTATCAAAACCGGCCGTGGTTTTCAAAGGCAAAGGCTTTTATGTAACCGATCACCGGACTGATTCGCCTTCTACTCATGGCGAGGTGATTAAAAAGTAAAGAGTTCCACACCTTAATTTCCGGGATCGAAATTTATTCCTTTACAGGTAATAATCGTACGTAAACCTATGTTATACTCAGATTACATTTATTTATCAGGAGAACGAAATGATTGAAGAGCCAATTCACGTTACGGACGCTGCTTTTGAGAAGACAGTTCTGCAATCCCCTTTACCGGTGATCGTTGATTTTTGGGCCCCATGGTGTGGTCCTTGCAAGATGGTTGCCCCAACACTGGAAAAACTGGCGCATGAATATGCCGGGAAATTAATCGTTGCCAAGGTCAACACGGATGATAATCCAGAATGGGCCGGGCGGTACGGAGTGCAGGGCATTCCAACAATGTTATTTGTGGTAAATGGCAAAATTGCGCATCGCCAGGTTGGCGCATTGCCTGAAGGAATTCTACGTTCCGTAGTAAAGGAATTTATTAACGTCGCCCTGGCTGCAAATTAAAGGTATGATGCCTGGTCAGGCTTTTTAGGAGTATCGCAAAACGAAACAAAATTGAGCTTATTCTTCGTGAGCCCTTTCTATCTCGGCGCCAAGCGATTTTAGCTTGGCGTCGACTCGTTCATAACCCCGATCGATCTGGCTAATATTCCGGATGACGGATTTACCTCTGGCTGATAACGCTGCCAGCACCAGCGCCATTCCCGCCCGGATGTCGGGGCTTTCCATTTTTTCCCCATAAAGAGTCGTTGGGCCCTGGATAATGACACGGTGCGGATCGCATAAAACGATCTGCGCTCCCATGCCGACCAGCTTATCCGTAAAGAACATCCTGCTTGGGTACATCCAATCGTGAAAAAGAACTGTTCCTTTGGATTGAGTGGCAACAACAATCGCAATGCTCATCAGATCGGTGGGGAATGCCGGCCAGGGCATAACTTTAATTGATGGGATAGCGCCGCCCAGATCCGGCTCGACTTGCAGGCTTTGATTGCCGGGTACCAGGATATCCTCCCCATCAACCTCCCATTCGATCCCCAGCCTGCTAAACACCAGCCGGATCATGTCCAGGTATTGCGGGCCGGCATTCCTGATCAATACAGAACCCTGGGTGACTGCTGCAGCCCCGATGAAGCTGACCACTTCCAGGTAGTCCGGCCCAATATCAAATTCGCCGCCACGAAGTTTCGGCACACCTTCGATGTGGAGTGTATTCGAACCGATATTATTGATGCGAGCGCCAAACTTATTCAGGCAATGGCACAGCTCCTGGATGTGCGGTTCGGAAGCCGCATTGCGTATAACCGAATCCCCTTTGGCCAGGACGCAGGCCATGATGGCGTTTTCCGTTCCGGTAACGCTTGCTTCGTCAAGCAAAATATCGGCGCCGGTTAATCCTGAAGCGCGGAAATGGAACGAACGATCGAATTCAACCTGCACGCCCAGACGCCGAAGAGCCAGGAAATGGGTATCTACCCGGCGCCGGCCGATTACGTCTCCACCGGGCGGCGGCAGTTCGAGCTGCCCGCTCCGGGCTGTCATCGGTCCCGCCAGTAGAATCGAAGCCCGGATTTTACGGCACAAATCGGGGTCCAGGCTGGCAGGCCTGACTTCCCTGGCCTGGACCCGCCAACAGTGGGGAGCAGGACTGCTGAATTCGACCCCCAGGCTTTCCAGCAGCAGGCGCATATTCTTCACGTCCATGATTTCCGGCACGTTATTAAAGGTGACCAGTTCATCGGTCAGCAAACAGGCTGCCAGCAGCGGCAGGGCAGCATTCTTATTACCGGCGGGGGTAACTTCACCATGCAAGGGATGGCCACCTTCAATGATGAATTTTTCCATGATCCTACCTCCACGAGTAGATTGTTTTTTGTATTTTCAAACCATGCAGAATTATGCCGCATGGCACAAAAGACAAAACTCAATCTTCGATTATTATAATGGCTTGCACCAAAAACTACTCTAGTTTGCTGAGACTATCGCTGATCTGTTCAGCATCCACCAGGGGTCGGTTGCAAATGAAACCGTGGCAGATATACACGGTCAGTTTTTCGTTCATGGGAGGTCTATCGAAGAGTATCTCGGGTTGGGCCTCGGATAAGGGATAATCGGCTGCCGCTGTAACGGTTCGTGGTTGGTATTGTTTTTGGAAATCTGAAAGGAGCGAATTCTCGATTGCATTTCCTTTTGGCCAGATCCAGGCGATTTGGTGGACCGGTCCGATGGCAAAGTCAAATGCTTTCAGCCAGGCTGAAAAGCTCGTTGGATATCTTGCAAAGATATCCTGAACTTGAACAAGGGTCTTTTCGGATAGTGTAAACCAGTCGCTATTTCCGTTGAACTCTGCCAGCAACAATAAGGCTTGCACTGCGAGTGCGCTTCCTGAGGCAGTAGCGGAATCCTGTAAATCTTTTGGCCTGATGGCCAGGTCATTTTGATCTTGGCGCACCAGGTAAAATCCCCCCTCCGGGTCTGCAAACGAACGAATCATTTCCTCTGCCAGAACCTGCGTAGCCCGGTACCAGACCGGGTCAAAATCAGTCTGGTAAAGGGCAGTGAGCGCCACGATCAAACCGGCATAATCCTCCAGCGTGCCGTTATGCCTGGGCGTTCCGGCGCGCCAGGATCGATATAGCCGTCCATCCCGCAATAGGTTCACCAATAAGAATCTGGCATTCCGCCTGGCTGCTTCGAGATAATCCTTGCGATCGAGAACGCGACCCGCCTCGGCAAATGCCTGCAGCGCCAGGGCATTCCAGGAGACAAGGACTTTATCGTCGGTTACGGGACGGATTCTTTGTGTTCGCTTTTCGAAAAGAGCCTTTTTCCAGGCTGCTGCCCGCATTCGGAATTCTTCGATAGATATGCCTGCCTGCTCTGAGATTGTCTTCGAATCATTCGATCGCAGAACAATTTTTCCTTCGAAATTCCCTTGTCGTGGGAGCTGGAAAGCTTTTTCGAACAGGCTGAAATCTTCCGGACGATCAATCGTTTTACGGAGCTCATCGATCGTCCAGGTGTAATACTTACCTTCTTCATTTTCAGAATCGGCGTCAAGGCTGCTGTAGAAACCGCCTTCCAGGCTTGTTAACTCTCGTATTATGAAATCTAAAGTCTCTTCCGTTATCCGGCGGAAGGTCTGGTCGCCCGTGATCTGGTAGGCATGCAGGTAAGTTGATGCCAGCTGGGCATTGTCGTAAAGCATTTTTTCGAAGTGTGGGACCAGCCAGTGGTCGTCGGTGGAATAGCGGTGGAAGCCGCCGCCGATCAGGTCGTACATTCCACCCTGCTGCATGGCTGACAGTGCGTGGCGTGCCGCTTGCAGGCATTCCTGGTTTCCCCGGTACGCCTGGGTTAGCAAGAACTCAATCGTCATGGGGGCAGGAAACCTGGGCGCCGCTCCCCAACCGCCGTTTTCCCAATCGTATTTGCTCAGCAGATCCTGCGCTGCGATCTGGAGGATATTGGGTTTTAGGCTTGTTTCTTTATTTTTACCGGTCCAATAAACTTCCTCCTTGACCTGGCTGTACAATTGGTCTGAAGCCTGGACCAGTTTTTCGGGTTCTTCATGCCACATTTTAGCCAGGGAATTTAATACATCCTGAAAAGCAGGCATCCCGTACCGCCGGGTGGGAGGGAAATAGGTCCCACCGTAAAAAGGTTTTCCTTCCGGCGTCATAAATACGCTTAATGGCCAGCCGCCCTGGCCGGTGATACTGATGACGGCCTGCATGTAGATCATATCGATATCGGGCCGCTCTTCCCGGTCAACTTTGATGCTGACGAAAAATCGGTTCAATAGCTCAGCCGTGGCCGGGTTTTCGAAAGATTCATGCTCCATTACGTGGCACCAATGACAGGCAGCGTATCCGATGCTTACAAACAGAGGCTTATTTTCGCTGCGGGCTCTCTCAAATGCTTCTTCACCCCATGGATACCAATCCACCGGATTTTGGGCGTGTTGGAGGAGGTAAGGCGAAGTCTCATGGATCAGGCGATTGGCCATGATAAAATCCTGCGGTCTATTATTGCATAATTGACTTGAATAATACCTTTTTTACAGAGTCTCGGTAACTTTTCTCAAGCCTGCCGGCGCATCTGGATTCATGCCGCGGGCTAAGGCCAGGTTGAGGGCAAAAAGCTGGCCTGGGATAATGGCAACCAATGGTGTAAGCCACTCCGGCAGGGTGGAAGGGATCTTGAGCGGGAGCGCAGCCTGTTTCAACAAACCTTCGTTGTCCGAGATTACCAGCATCTCGGCCTGTAAATTCTTGAGATGGTCGAATAAATCTGCCATATCTGGCAAAATGGAGCCTCCTGGAGCGACGAGAATTACAGGAAATCCCTGCGTCACCGTTGCGATCGGTCCATGCCGGAAATCTGCCGAGGAATACGGCTCGGCGACAATTCGGGTCAGCTCCTTTACTTTCAGAGCTACTTCGAAAGCAGTTGAATAGTTATACCCTCGACCAAGCACCGCACAATGCTCCATATAGCGGTATCTTTCGGTGTGTTGGATTACATTTTTCAAATCAAGGATAGTTTGGTGGATCGCGTCTGGGATTTTAGCCAGCTCATTCCAACGGTCTGCGTCGTTTTCCAACGCGCAGGACAGCATCGCCAGCGCCGCCAGGGAACTGGTGTACGTTTTGGTCGCAGCAACCGCCCGTTCTTTTTGAGCGTGGTTAGGGATGATGTAATTTGCCTGCTTCGCAAGCGGGGAAGAAACGTCATTCGTAATGGCAATCGTTGGCCGGTTCTGCGCCCTGGCCTCGGATAAAACCGAAATGATATCAGGAGATTGGCCGGACTGGGAGATACCGATCACGAGTGCGTGAGAAAGGTCCGGCGGGGTTTTATATATAGAGAAAAGAGAGGGTGTGGCGAGAGCAACTTGAATCTGGTTCTGGGCGCCGAGGAGGTATTGAGCGTAGCGGGCCGCGTTATCCGACGTGCCACGCGCTGCAATGACGACGTATTTGAAATTGCCTTTGATTGCAGCCGCGATTTTCTTGACCGAATCGGTTTCTTGTTTGAGTAATTCAAGAATTACGGCTGGCTGCTCATTAATTTCTAAATCCAGGATTGAATTCACGTTGTTGTCCTCTCTATTGGGAAAATCATGACCAAAGGAGAAGTATACGTTTGTTCAAAAATCCCGTCAACTCGGGCAACCGCCATTTTGGGATGGTGTGGGCAACCAGGCAGGCCAAACCATCCTAAAATTCGTTAAAATCAAATCGTTGATTTAAAAATGATTCCGAGTATACTCATTTTATTATTTTGGGGTTAACAAATATATATTCTTCCCGGAGGCGGTCAATGGTAACTGTCGATAAAGTTGATATTAGCTCCAAATCGCAGGTGAACGATTTTGTCATGTTTCATTACAAGCTTTATCAGAACTGCCCACAGTGGGTGCCACCGTTCATTGATGATATCAAGACAACAATGAATCCTAACAAACATCCTTTTTACGAACATTCGGATGCGGAATTCTTTGTGGCGCGCCGGAACGGAGAAATTGTTGGGCGGATCGCAGCCATGGAAATCAAGCCTTACAACAAATACCATGGCACCAATCAGGCTGCTTTTAATTATTTCGACACCATTGACGACCAGGAAGTGGCCAATGCGTTGTTCGAGAGGATATTCGACTGGTCGCGTAAACGCGGGCTGGATATGCTGGTCGGCCCCAAGGGTTTCACCGCATTTGATGGATACGGCATCCAGGTTGAGGGTTTCCAGTTTCGCCAGATGATGATTATGATGAATTACAACTACGATTATTACCCGAAGCTGGTTGGGAACCTGGGATTTGAAAAAGAGGTCGATTTTGTTTCAGACTACATTGCCCGCGAGGATTTGCACCTTCCAGATCGTGTCCACGAAATCGCGCGAAGGGTTTTGGAGCGTGGACGATTTAAGGTGATTCGGTTTAAAAATAAGAACCACATGCTTACCTGGGCAATTCCGCTCGGTGAAGCTTATAACAAAACTTTTGTGAATAATTGGGAATATTATCCGCTTTCCAGCAACGAGATTAACTTCATGGTCAAAAACTTAATGACCGTCCTGGATTATCGCCTGGTAAAGCTGATCACTTATAACGACGTTATCGTCGGCTTTTTGCTTGGTTTTCCGGATATTTCGGCCTCCCTGCAGCGCCAGAAAGGCCGCATAACACCCTGGGGCGTCATAGACTATATGCTTGACATGAAGCGGACAGATACGATTTCGTTGAACGGGATGGGCATCCTGCCGGAATACCAGGGACTGGGAGGCAATGCCTTGCTCTATTCTGAAATGGAAAAAACTGCCCTGGATTTCCACCAATTCAAACACGCTGAATTAACCAATGTCGCTGAGACCACCAAGCAGATGCGGGCTGATCTGAAAAATGTAGGCGGTGTAGAATATAAGAACCACCGCGTGTTTCACCGAAAAATATAGTTAATTCTCAAAGGTGAAATTAAAAATATTGTGGGCGCATTGCGCCCACAATATTTTTAATTTCCCATTGACAGACTACTTCCTGGTTCGCATTGAGATAAGCCGGATCACCCCGTCAATTCCGCAGGCAATCCACAAAATGGCGATAGGAACCATTGGGATAGCATACCTCTGAAATGACAGCGGAAAAGCCAGGATGATCGTTCCGGCGACCAGGATCGAGTTCAATAACAATATCGAAAGATTTTTACGGATATTAGCCGGGTCGTTCCCGGCAGGCCGAAATGCCAGGACCAGGCCGGCTAATGCTAAGAACAGGCTGATGGCTCCTCCTGGCAGCGAGCGTAAAATCGTTTGTAACGGATTTGAAAGATAAATCTCCTGGGCTGGTTGGGTTTGGGCCAGGTAATTGCCCGTTTCTGCGAACTGCAGTGGGGTAAAAAAAAGGTTGGCAACCAGCCCCAGGCTTCGTTCCGGGATTGATTGGAAGACCTGGCCCGGAATCGCCTCCCCAAATTCGGCCACCTGGCGCTGGAGCAGGTCCTGGCGGGCGTTTAATCCGGCCTGGATGGCCCGAAAAGGATCAGACCACAAGAATGGATTTAAAAGAATCGTTATGACCAAGAAAATTACAGCGAATAAAGCAATATTCTTAAAAGTATCACTTTTCCGGTATTTTAATCCTTCATAAAAAATGACGATCAGGCTGGCAATAACAAGGATAGCGCCGGTCTGTTTGGCTGCAAAGGCAAGGGCCGCCGGTATGGCATTCAGCCAGGCTTTTTTTTGAAAATTCATCATGCTGTAAAGCGCCAGAACGGTTGCAAAAAGCAGCCCGGATTCAGCCATGGCGCGGCGGGTATGCAGGAGCACCAGCGCATTTGTCGCCAGGAGGATCAGGGCGATAAATCCTGTTCGCACTCCGCTTATTTTAATTCCAACCATGTATACCAGAAATAATGAAAAAGGGAACAGCCAGGCGACGCTCAACCGGGATGCCTGAAGCAGCCCACTTCCGGGTAGTGCACCAGCGCTTGCGTTTTCTGCCCAGGATTGCGACCAATTCCAATCTACCAGCAACGCAGGCTGGCCTGTGAACTCCCGGCCGATCCCGATCATCCAACGCGTCAAAGGGGCATCCAGCAGACGGTAAAGCTGGCGGGGATCGCCGGATTTAGCCGGCGACCAGGCCAAACCCGACGGATCGTGGAAAAAAAGGTCGACATCCCCGCTCATAAAAATCTGGGTGCTCTCGTCCGGGTGAAAAGGCACCGTCTGGAGGTCCGACCAATAAAGCCCCGCCAGGATGACAGCAAGGAGGATCGCCCACCAGTCGGTTGGGAGAGCTTTCAGTTTTGTAGCGACAAATCTCATTGCGAGCATTTAAGGTTAAAGCTAGAATAATTCTATGAAAATTAAGGTGTATGGCTTTTTGGCCCTCATTGTCATTGTGGCGGCTGCCTGGAAGATCTGCCTGATGGCCATTAATGCCTTTCCTTTCAATTCAGATGAAGCTGTTGTCGCTTTGATGGCGCGCCACATCCTGGCAGGAGAAACCCCAACCTTTTTTTACGGGCAGGCATACATGGGCAGCCTTGATGCATTCCTGGTTGCCGCTGGATTTGCGTTGTTTGGCCAGGCTGTTTGGGTCATTCGACTTGTCCAGACTTTGCTCTACATAGGTACCATTATAGCAACGGTTTTTATTGGGAGGGTCGCCTTTGGATCGATATCTACCGGACTACTGGCAGGCCTTTTCATGGCGATCCCGGTGGTAAACACAACCTTATATACCACGGTCAGCCTGGGAGGGTACGGCGAGGCCATGTTCTTCGGAAGTTTTAGCCTGCTGATCGGTTTTCACATTTTGAATTTTGTCCAGCATCACTCTCAGCCCAATAATAAATTGATCGTTTTGCTCTTCGGGTGGGGCCTCGTAAGCGGGATTGGCGCCTGGGCAAACAGCCTTTCCCTCGTTTTTAGCGTGCCGGTGGCGTTAATGTTGGTGATATTAATGGTGAAACAGCCAGCGCACAAGGCCGGGTATTGGAAACGCGCCTGGATAGGGATTATTGGTCTTGGGGTGGGATCTTTGCCGTGGTGGCTCTATGCCATTCAAAATGGATTTTCCAAATTACTAACCGAGTTAACGGGTAGCGCGGTTGCGGTCGAACAGGGTTCCTGGTTGGTTCGAATCTGGGATCATTTCCTGAACCTGATCGTTTTAGGATTTCCGGCAGCATTTGGCTTGCGCCCGTCCTGGGAAGTACGTTGGCTGGCGCTTCCATTAATCCCATTTATCCTTGCCTTCTGGGGAATTGTTGGCTTGTTTTTCTACCGGTCGCTCCGCCAGCGCCAGGCCGAAACGGCAGCCTTTGTGGTATTAGGAGGGATCATT
>Ga0335070_10007900_pt1 | contig 12475 bp, 15 predicted proteins | sample Lox_Sample_13_FD_206722 | JGI IMG/M metagenome (GOLD analysis project Ga0335070, IMG submission 206722) | Soil microbial communities from Loxahatchee National Wildlife Refuge, Florida, United States - Lox_Sample_1.3 | ecosystem: Environmental > Terrestrial > Soil > Wetlands | place: USA...
GGCAGCGGAATACATGAAGAAGCTCAGGACCATCGTACGGTATTTGGGCGTCTGCGACGGGAATATGGAACAGGGTTCGTTGCGTTGCGATGCGAACGTTTCGATACGGCCTGTCGGCAGCGCCGGACTCGGCGTAAAGGTGGAGATGAAGAACATCAACTCCTTCAGGTTTGTCGAGAAGGCCCTGGAGTACGAGATCAGGCGCCAGATCGCGACCCTTGAAGAGGGCGGAAAGATCGTGCAGGAGACGAGGCTGTGGGATCCTTCGACAGGGACAACGCAGTCCATGAGATCGAAGGAAGAGGCCCATGATTATCGCTATTTCCCTGAGCCCGATCTTGTGCCGATCACGGCGGACCAGAAATGGATCGACGAGATCAGGAGATCGCTGCCGGAGCTTCCCGATGAGAAGAGGGAACGCTTTCGATCAGAATACAGGTTGCCCGAATACGACGCAGACCTCCTGACATCGGAGAAGTCGACGGCTGACTGGTGCGAGGACGCTGTTCGTGCCGGAGCAAATCCCAAGGCAGTCTCGAACTGGATGATGGGAGAACTGATGCGGATCCTCAACGACGAGAACAGATCAATCGAAGAGTGCGCGCTGAAACCCCGTCAGCTTGCTGAGATGATCAGGCTGATCGAGAACGGGACGATCAGTGGAAAGATTGCCAAGACCGTCTTTGAGGAGATGTACAGAAGCGGAAAGGATGCTCCCATGATCGTAGAGGAAAAGGGACTCATCCAGATCTCCGATACCGGCGCTCTTGAGACGGCTATTGACGACATCATTGCAAAGAGTCCTAAGGAGGTTGAACGCTTCAGGGGGGGCGACGAAAAGCTTATGGGGTTCTTCGTTGGTCAGGTGATGAAAGCGACAAAGGGAAAGGCAAATCCCCAGATCGTAAATGATATCCTCAAGAAGAAACTCGTGGGATAAGCACGATGACCATACTGCCCGAAGCCGAACAACTGAGAAAAGCGATCAAATGGATATCGGATGCTCATCTCGAAGATCCTGGGATCCCCCTCTTCAAGTTGATCGAAGAAGGCTCGTTCAAGTTTAACCTGTCCCCTAAGGACGAGGAGTTTCTCATGCATTTCTTTATCGAGAAGGCTTCAGAAAAATCAGAGTGATGTTACTTTCCTCTTTTCCAGACGGCGTATGATCGCTGCACGACCGTGACATGGGTCAGAACGAACATGACCCAGAGGATCGGCACGACCCAGCCGGTTAGTGCTGCGACAATAAGGAGGATGATCCTTTCCGGTCTTTCCATGATCCCGTCATGGTTATCGATCCCGAGCCCCTCTCCTCTCGCACGTGCATAACTGACGAGGAGCGCTCCAAGCATGGTCCCGATGCTCAGCAATGCGCCTGCTTGGTCTCCCCGTCCCCCGAGGTACCAGGCGAGGGAGAGAAAGATGAAGGCATCGGAATACCTGTCGAGGAGAGAGTCAAGGAAGGCGCCAAAACTCGTTGCCCTGCCGTTCACCCTGGCGAGGACTCCATCGAGCATATCACAGATGCCCCCCGCGAAAATGAGAAGGCCGCCGAGTCTGAGGTTCAAGGGGATCACAAGAGCGGCTGTTGTCGTCAGGAGGAATCCTGAGATTGTGAGGATGTTGGGATCAATGGCGATCCTCTTTGCTATGGGTCCAAGAGGTCTGTCGAGGAAATGTCCGAGCCTGTAGCTGATCATCCGATACTCAATACGGTCTTTCGCATCAACAATAAAGCCCTGAACATTTCAGGGCCCTCAGAACGCAGGAATTGAAAAATGCTACTTCCTATTCTTCGCAGCCTCTTTGATCAACTCCTGGCCGATAACATTTCTCTGGATCTGGTTCGTCCCCTCATAGATCTGGAGGATCTTTGCGTCACGCATCATCTTCTCAACAGGGTATTCCCTCATATAACCTGAACCCCCCATAATCTGGACCGCATCTGTTGTGACACGCATCCCGAGGTCCGTCGCAAAGACCTTTGCCATGGCCGACTCCTTTGAAACGTCCTTTGCACCGCTGTCGATATAGCGTGCAACGGAATAGATGAGGGCCCTGGCCGCTTCGATCTCCGTTGCCATATCGGCAAGCATATGCTGGATCGCCTGGAAGCTGATGATGGGATGGCCGAACTGGACACGCTGCCGTGCAAACTTGACGGCCTCATCGAATGCTCCCTGCGCCACTCCGAGGCCCTGGGCTCCTACGCCGGTCCTTGAGCTGTCGAGGGTCTTCATAGCCACGATGAACCCCATCCCCTCCTTGCCGATAAGGTTCTCTTTCGGTATTCTGCAATTATCGAATATGAGCTCGCGGGTGACGGATGCCCTTATGCCCATCTTCCGCTCCTTTTTCCCAAAGGTGAATCCGGGGGTCCCCTTTTCAACGATGAAGGCCGAAGCACCCCTTGGACCCTTTGACCTGTCGGTCATTGCGATGACGGTATAAATCTCAGCCTCGCCTCCATTCGTGATCCACTGTTTCGTGCCATTAAGATTATACGTATCGCCTTGCAGCTTTGCAGTCGTCTGGATCCCGGCTGCGTCGCTGCCGGCGTTTGCCTCAGTAAGACCGAAGGCGACAAGGCGCTTACCTGCTGAGATATCGGGGAGGTATCGTCTCTTCTGTTCATCGGACCCGAAAAGGAGGATGGGATAGGTGCCCAGGGCATTTGCCGCATAGGAAGTTGAGACGCCGACACAGGCCCGTGAGAGCTCTTCGACAGCGAGACAGAGTTCGAGACACCCTTTGCCAAGTCCTCCGTACTCCTCGGGAATAAAGAGACCGAAGAGGTCAGACTGGGCGAGGACCTTCACGATTTCCCAGGGGAACGCTTCCTTCTCATCCAGTTCTTCCCTCACGGGCACGACCTTCTCTTCGGCGATTTGACGCGCGAGGTCTCGTATCATTATCTGCTCTTCCGTCAAAAAATAGTCCATCATCGATCCTCCCTTTACCTCATCAGCAGCTCGTCGACAGCAGCAGAAGATAGGGCAACGTCTGCTCTTAACCGCAGACTACTCACCATTCCTGAATAATAGGACTTCATATTCTACCAGAAGAGCATGAAGTTTTGGAAGCTTGATCAAGCGCTTATGTCGGTCGGGCCGAAGAGGAGACCGGGTGAGGCCATATTGCCATAGAACCTCAGGTCATCACCTGCGGCCTCGACCTTCCTGAAAAACTCAAGAATGTTCCCTGAAAGGACGGCTTCCTTTACGGGATGCTGGATAATTCCATTCTTAATCCAGAGGCCTGAAACACCGATAGAGAATTCCCCTGACACAGGATTTGCCGTATGGATTCCCATGGCTTCGGTGACATAAAGGCATTTTTCCGGCAGGTCAAAGAGATTTCCGGAATATACATGTTCCCCCGAGACAGCCAGCAAGAGGTTCGAAGGGCCCACCGCAGGCAGCGATGAAAAACCTCCCCGAACGGCATTCCCGGTGGATTTCACACCGTCTTTCCTGGCGGTACGAGTATTGTACATATAAGCAACAAGAACGCCATCCTCTATGAGATTCTTTCTCGAAGTTGCCGTGCCTTCGTCATCGCAGGGCCTGCTGCCGAGTTTGTGGTTCATCGTTCCGTCGTCAACAAGCGTTATCATGGGGCTCATGACCTCCTCGTTCAGCCGATGGGCAAGGAGCGATCTGCCCTTCTGAACAGACTCTGCCGAGAGGAGCGAAGAAAAGATTCCGAGGAAGTCTACAGCAACGGAGTTATCAAGCACCACCGGTGCCTTGAGTGAGTTCATATTCCTGGCTCCGAGCATGCGGAGCGCCCGTTCAGCGGCCGTCCTGCCCACCGCCTCAAAGGATAGGTTCGTAAGAAACCTGCTGCCGTCAAAATCCCATCCCATCTGGCTGTCGCCCTCACCTTCGGCCGCGACCGTGATCTGGGCCGTTGCGGCTGTTGCTGGATAAGCCGCATGGAGGCCCTTTGAATTCACGATCATCAGATCCCTCGATGAAAAGGAGGCAGAAGCCTTTCTCACCTTCGTAATTCTTCTGTCGGAGTCGAGGGCAGCCTTTTCCAGGGCAAGGGCCTTTGCGACTGCATCTTCTTCGGTCACTGCGGCGACTGCTTCATCGAAGATCCCTCCCGACGTCGCCGGTGACGCTCCGGGGAGATCGAGGTATTCATCCTGCTCGGTCCATCTCGCAGTCTCGGTCGCTTTCTCGACAACCTTCTCAGCGTCCCGGGGGTCTGTAGAGAAGGAGAAACCGAGTCTCTTATCGGTAATAACGCGGAGGGAATATCCGAAGGAGATGGATGACTCAACAGCCTCGACTGATTGACCCTTTGCCTCCACAAGGAGGTTCTTTGCCGACGTGAGATAAACTTCCGCAAGGTCTGCGCCTCTGCTCAAAGCCCTCTCAAGAAGATGAGAGGCAAATTCCCTGTCAATCCTCATAATAAGTGGCGGAGGCAGCGTCCGATTCCCATACCGTGACTGCCGTGAGATGGATGTACTCGCTGTTCACCTTCTTCTTGAGGGTGTCGTGTATCCATTTTGCGATATTTTCTGAGGATGGATTCCTCTCGGTGAAGGGAAATATCTCGTTGAGAAAGGTGTGGTCAAGGGATCCGACGACTTCCCGGGTGAAGCGTTTCAGATCGTGGAAATCGATGCCGATGTCGATTTCGTTCAGTTTTTCTGCGGCAACATGGACCTGGACCTTCCAGTTATGGCCGTGGAGGTTTTCGCATTTGCCCTTGTATCCCCGAAGTTGATGGGCAGCAGAGAACGTAGTCTCCACCATGAGTTCAAACATAGCTCTCCTTTCAGTCTCCTCAGATTATTTCAGCGTTCCGATCTTCAAACGGACTTTCTGAATATGGCGATATACGGGAGGTTCCTGAACCTGTTGTCATAGTCCAGACCATAGCCGACAACAAATTCATTCGGTATTTCGAAGCCAACGTAGTCGAGGTAGACGTCAACTTCTCTCCGCTCTTTCTTGTCAAGGAACACGCAAATCTTCAGGCTCCTCGGACGCCTCGAGAGTATTCGCTCACGAATATAGTTCAGGGTATATCCTGAATCGACGATGTCCTCTATAAGAAGAACGTCCTTGTCAGTAACGTCCTCTCGTATGTCATAGAATACCTTCACATCGCCGGTAGTCTCGGTCTTCTCATAGCTTGCGGCGACAATAAAGTCAACGGTCAAAGGGACCTGAATCAACCTGACAAGATCGGAATAGAACATAAAAGCCCCTCTCAATATCCCGACGGCCAGGATGTCCTTTCCTTTGTAATCATGAGAGATTCTTTCTGCCAGTTCTTTAACCTTCTGCTGAATCTGTTCGGCAGTCAAAAAGGGTCTTCCCACTACCATATGCCTCTCCTCGCAGCGTGATCGTAGATTATAAACAGAAATCCCATTTATCTCAATCAGACCTTTTCCCTTACAAGGCTTTCGACGATCGAGCTGTCTGCCAGTGTTGAGATATCACCGAGGTCGTCAATATCGCCCCTCGAGATCTTACGAAGGATTCTCCTCATAATCTTTCCGCTCCTTGTCTTTGGCAGTCCTGCGGTAAACTGTATCTTGTCCGGCGTTGCGATAGGCCCGATGACCGTCCTCACCTGAATAGTAAGGTCCTTTCTGAGCCTGTCCGAGGGATCAAAACCCTCTTTCAAGACCACATAAGCGTAGATCCCGTCGCCCTTGATCTCATGGGGGAAGCCAACGACGGCTGCCTCTGCAACGGCTTCGTGGCTCACGAGAGCCGATTCAATCTCTGATGTTCCAAGTCTGTGGCCGCTCACATTGAGGACATCATCAATCCTTCCCATGATCCAGAAGTCGCCCTCTCTGTCGACGCTGGCGCCGTCGCCTGTCAGGTACTTCCCTTTGAAGCGGCTGAAATAGACCTCTCTGAAGCGCATCCGCTTCTCGTCATTGTACATCCCGACAAGCATCCCGGGCCAGGGTCTCTCTATCACGAGATATCCTCCCTCATTCGCGGACGCCTCCTCTCCGTTCTCCCTCAATACCCTTGGGACGATCCCGAAGAAGGGTCTGTTCGCAGAGCCGGGTTTCAGGGTAAAGGCGCCCGGAAGGGGCGTTATCAGGATGCCTCCCGTCTCTGTCTGCCACCATGTGTCGACAATAGGCGTTTTCCCTTTTCCGATGTTGGTGTGGTACCACATCCAGGCCTCGGGGTTGATCGGTTCGCCAACGGTCCCGAGGAGTCTGAGGGATGAGAGGTCATGATTTTTTGCCCACTCCTCACCTTCTCTCATCAACGCCCGTATGGCGGTGGGAGCGGTATAGAATACCGTCACCCTGTGTTTTTCTACGATCTCCCAGAATCTGTCCGGTCCGGGATATGTCGGTATGCCTTCGAACATGAGACAGGTGGCTCCGTTGGAGAGAGGCCCATAGACGATATAGCTGTGGCCCGTAACCCACCCGATGTCGGCTGTGCAGAAGAAGATATCTGTGTCATGATGGTCGAATATCCACTTGAAGGTTATATTTGTAAAGACCATGTAGCCGCCTGTCGCATGGATTATGCCCTTCGGTTTTCCTGTAGACCCCGATGTATAGAGGATGAAGAGGGGGTCCTCGGAATCCATTATTTCTGGTTCGCAGTAATTCTTGATATCAGGGGCCGTCACCTCGTCTTCCCATATTGAATCACGCCTTTCGTCCATGGCAACGGGCGAGCCTGTTCTCTTTACAACGATCACCTTTTCAATGGAGGGACATTCTGATACTGCCTCATCGGCATTGCTCTTGAGTCCGACCGTCTTCCCTCCCCTTAAACCTTCGTCGGCAGTGACGAGAAGCTTTGCCTGGGAGTCCTTGATCCTGTCCCTCAGGGCCCTGGCACTGAAACCGCCGAACACAACAGTATGGATCGCCCCGATCCTTGCGCACGCGAGCATCGCGATGGGGAGCTCCGGGATCATCGGCAGGTAGATCGCGACCCTGTCGCCTTTTCCGACGCCTTTCTTCTTCAGGACATTCGCAAAGCGGTTCACTTCATAGGAGAGTTGTTGGTAAGTGAAGGTCCTGTAGCGCCCGTCATCAGATTCCCATATGATTGCAGCCTTATTTTTTACAGAGGTCGGCAGAAATCTGTCGAGGCAGTTGAAAGAGGCGTTCAACTTTCCACCGATAAACCATCTCACAGAGGGGACCGAAAAATCGTATTCCAGAACCCTGTCCCATCTCCTCTGCCATGATATATGTTCATCGGCAATCTCGGCCCAGAACCCGTCGGGGTCTGTTATTGACCGCCGGTAGAGCCCCTCATAGTCGCCGATGCTCTTGATGTGGGCCGCTGACTGAAATTCCGGAGACGGAGGGAACCTCCTCTCCTCTCTCATAAGAACTTCAATAGTATCCTGCTGTGCCATCCTATTGTAATCATACAAAACATTCCCTTCCTTGTCCATTGTCCCCGTTGATACGTCTGAGGGCGAAAAACTCTCCAATCCCTGCCGACTCACTCCTCCCATGGAACAGGGAAGCGACGGTGCGTTGACAAAAGAGAGCGATTCTATTAAGCTTTTTGAAAGCCTCAAAAAAGTATACACGGTGCGTCATGAGATGCGAGATCATCACCATATTCCCCGGCATCTTCCATGCCTACTTCTCCGAGAGCATTCTGAAGAGGGCGATCCAGAAAGGAATCATCGATCTGAAGGTGCACAACCTCAGGGATTTTACGACTGACAAGCACAGGACCGTCGATGATCATCCTTACGGAGGAGGATCGGGGATGGTCATGAAGCCAGGACCCTTTTTTGACGCTGTGGAGTCCGTAAAGGCAGACGGAGTCGAGACCTGCACGATCATGCTGACGCCCAAGGGAAGACCCTTCCATCAGGAGGCGGCTCTTGCCCTGTCACAGGAGAGGAGGAGACTCCTTTTTTTATGCGGAAGGTATGAGGCAATCGATGAACGGGTAAGAGAGAGACTCGTTGACCTTGAGCTGTCGATAGGAGATTATATTTTGACTGGCGGGGAACTGCCGGCTTTGGTTATAATAGATGCTCTCGTCAGGCTGCTGCCGGGAGCATTAGGTGATGAACGTTCCGTCGAGGAGGAGTCCTTCTCGTGGGGTATCCTCGATTACCCCCATTACACCAGGCCGCCGGAGTACCGGGGGATGAAGGTCCCTGATGTGCTCCTGTCGGGTAATCATAAGGACATTGCGAGGTGGAGAAGGAAGGAGGCGTTGAAGGGCACATTGAGGATGAGGCCCGATCTTCTCCAAAAGGCCTCGCTTACGCGGGAAGACCATACATTACTTTCAGAGATTAAGGAGGAAGAAGATGAATCTCGTGAGTGCCGTTGAAGAAGGATACAGGAAGGACGTTCCTGCTTTTCGGGTTGGCGATACGGTGAAGGTTTTCGTCAAGGTTGTTGAGGGAGACAAGGAAAGGATCCAGCCCTTTGAGGGCGTTGTTATCGCGAGACGGGGAACAGGCGTCAGGGGTACGTTCATGGTCAGAAAGGTCTCCTTCGGGATCGGCGTGGAAAGGATATTCCCTCTCCATTCGCCGTCACTGGAGCGGATTGACGTGATACGGAAGGGCTCCGTCAGGAGGGCAAAGCTTTACTATATCAGAACAAAGAAGGGTAAGGCAGCCAAGATAAAAGAGAAGGAAAGAGAGAGAATCGCCGTTCCCAAAGAGGCCTAGATGGATTTATACCGGTATGATGAAACCCTCAGGGACGGAGGATTTCAGAGGATCGCCGGTATCGATGAAGCGGGGAGAGGTCCCCTTGCCGGGCCGGTCGTCGCTGCTGCTGTTGTGATCGATCCTTCGGAGAGGATCGACGGTCTCAGGGACTCAAAGAAGGTCCCGGAAAGGGAGCGAGAGTCCCTTTTCTGGGAAGTCTTCTGCAGCTGCCTTGACATAGGGGTCGGAGTTGTGGAGGCCGACGTCATAGACAGGATGAACATTTTGAAGGCAACGCAGCTTGCCATGAAGCAGGCCGTAAAAGACCTTTCTGTAGAACCCGATCTTCTCCTCATCGACGCTGTTCAGTTGAAGACGTTGGATATACGGCAGATGTCGCTCATAAAAGGGGAATCACGGAGTGCTTCTATCGCCGCAGCATCTATCATCGCCAAGGTCGTGCGGGACAGGATCATGGAACACTACGACGTTCTCTATCCTGAGTATGGTTTTTCACGGCACAAGGGCTACCCAACAAAGGACCATAGAAAGAGGATTGTGAATAGAGGACCCTGTCCCATCCACAGGAAGAGCTTTGAGCACGTCATGTCCCTCAGTCTTCCCTTTGCATGCGGAGGAGGGTAGGTGGACAGAGAGCGGATCGACGAGGCCCTTGAACTCCTCTGGCTCCTTGACGAGGAAGGCCGGCCTGAGTTAGAGCGCTTCAGGCTGAGTTCGGATGACCCGGATTTCGAGGAGCTTCAGGAGGCATTGAAGCGTGAAGGGTTCATCAGTCTGGAGGGTGCTAACGTCTCGCTCTCTGAGAGAGGCCGTACCTTGGCCCGGGGTTTGACGAGGAGACACCGGCTGGCTGAAAGGCTCTTCACAGATGTCTTTGATCTCAAGAGCGACCAGGTAGAGTCTGACGCCTGCAAAATGGAGCATATTTTGAGCGAAGAATTGACGGACAGCGTCTGTACGTTCCTCGGTCATCCACCGTCATGTCCCCATGGAAAGCCTATTCCGAAGGGCGAATGCTGCAAGAAGTATAAGGTTGAGGTGACACCGGTCGTCATGAGGCTCTCGACCTTTGAGGTCGGTGCAAGAGGCAGGATCGTATTCATCGTCCCCTCTGAGGCAGCAAGGCTCAACAGACTGGGTTCCATAGGCATAGCTGCCGGGAGCATATTGAAACTGATCCAGAAGACCCCCTCCTACGTTATCCAGGTTGATGAGACCACCGTCGCCCTAGACCCCGATATCGCCAAAGAGATCTTCGTCAAGAGAGTGGCCTGAGGGGAGACATTTTTCAGGGGTACTTAACATTCATAAGTTACTTGAAATTAATCTTAAAACATACTAATATTTAAAGAAAAATAGGACTAACGTCCCGCGATAGAATCCATCATGCTGGAGGCGTATGGCAAGGGGAAAGAAGAGAAAGGATTCACCTGATGGCAATAGTGAATTGAAGCCCACGGAGACGAAGCCAGAACGCGGAAGAACGTCTTCACTGAAGGACTTATCTCTTATGACATCTCCTTGTAGGTAAGATTTATAGGAGCAGGAATGCCTGAGATAAGCAGGTTCTTTGGTATAGTCATAGCAATGTTTTTTGACGACCACAACCCTCCTCACTTCCATGCGAGATACGGAAGTTATTCGATAGCGATAAGAATTGAGGACTTTGCGATACTGGAAGGATATTTGCCGCCGAAGGCATTAGGGCTTGTTATAGAATGGGCAGATATCCATAAAGAAGAACTATTGAAAGATTGGGAGTTGGCTAAAGATCAGAAACCCTTGTTCCCAATTGAGCCCCTAAAATAAGGAGGTCACAATGTACTATGACGTTTTAGAAGCAAGATATATTGAAGAATACAAGCTTGAACTTGTTTTCGAAAAAGGCAAGAAGGGGATTATTGATTTGAGCAAGTATAGATATAAGGGCGGTGTTTTCAGCCGTTTTTCCGATATTGAATACTTTAAGCAGTTCTATGTAAACAAGGAAATCGGAACATTATGCTGGCCTGACGGGCTGGATATCGCACCTGAGACACTTTATCATGAGGCAACTGGAGAACCTCTGCCCGCATGGATGAGACCTGAAAGGGCAGTGGTTTAACGCGAAATCGTGTGTTTGAGAAGGGATAGGGTTTATGGCCAAGAAGAAGGATTCAGGTAAAGAAGATGTTGATTCCTACCGGCACGAAGCCGAGACCGGTAAAAATGCCGTCCCTGTAGGTCTCGCCTCTTACGATACCTCAAAGCCCAAACCAAAAAGATCCGAGTATGACCCAGACGCTCATTGAGGGGCAATAGAGTCACTGCATGGCCAAGGCTCCTTCTAGGGAACAAATGCATGCAGGACACCGTAAGCGGTTAAGAATGCGTTTCCTCAAAGAAGGCTTGGATAGCTTCGAAGATCATCAGGTTCTTGAGCTTCTCTTATTCCAGACGATCCCACGGCTTGATACAAACCCTTTAGCGCACAGGCTGATGCAGCGTTTCGGCAGTCTTTCAGCTGTCTTTGAGGCCGATCCAAAGGATTTGGCCTCTGTTGAAGGTATCGGAGAAAATGCCGCTATCTTTCTTTCAATGATCCCTCAGGTCACTCGGCGATACTTTCACGATCGTGTTAACCACTCCCGAAAGCCTCTCAACAATTCTGAGTCGGCAGCCGAGTATCTTGTGCCCCTCATGGCTGGACGTTCCGAAGAAGTATTCTATGTGATTTGTCTTGACTCTCAGCTTCGAGTCCTTTATCCAGCGTTGATAAGCGAGGGCACAGTGAAGGATGCCCTTGTACACCCCCGTCATGTTGCAGAGGCGGCAGTGAGGCACAAGGCGGCCTCCGTTATTCTTGCGCATAACCATCCCGCGGGAAGCGCCAAACCATCTACCCACGACCACAAGCTAACTCGCAATCTGTTCCAGGCCCTTGGTGGAATCAATGTCCAGGTGGTGGATCATATTATTGTGGCAGGCGAGCAGATTTACAGCTTTTCTCGGGACGGAGCACTGCCGGTTTATGAGGCAGGTGCATGATGGACTATACAGAGCGGCAGCTTGAGGCAATCAACCATTTGGACGGTAATCTTCAAGTGATTGCGTGCGCGGGTTCTGGAAAGACACGCGTGCTCGCACAGCATGTCGTTAAGCTTCTTAAAGACAAGGCTGAAGAAGGCATCGGCCCTCCAAACATCATTGCGTTTACTTTCACCGAAAAAGCCGCCGGGGAACTCAAGGATCGGATACACACACTCTGTCGCCAGCAGTTGGGCCAAAGTACCGGCCTCGCCGAAATGTTCGTCGGCACGATTCACGGTTTCTGTTTGGATCTCCTTCAGACATACCAGTATCGATTCCTGAAATACAGAGTTCTTAACGATGTACAGCAGCGACTTCTGATACACCGCCATTCAAAAGAGTCAGGGCTGACGGACCTTGCCACCCACGATGGAAAATCTCTGAAGCGTTGGCAGGACTCTCGCCTGTATCAACGATGCCTCTCGATCATAAGAGAGTCATTCATTGACGATAAGGCGCTTGGGACACATCCAATTGCTGGAGCTCTTCAAAAATATAATCAGCTTCTCGATAGAAAAAGCTATCTTGACTATAGTCGGATACTGACCGAGGCGGTGACTGCTCTCCAGAGCGACGCTGAGTTGAGAGCAAAGATAGCCGGCAGAGTCAAATATCTCATCGTAGACGAATACCAGGATGTAAACCCCCTTCAGGAAGCACTTGTGGTGCTTCTTTATCAACTAGGGGCAGAAGTGCGTGTAGTCGGTGACGACGACCAGACGATATA
>Ga0335070_10007901_pt1 | contig 12475 bp, 12 predicted proteins | sample Lox_Sample_13_FD_206722 | JGI IMG/M metagenome (GOLD analysis project Ga0335070, IMG submission 206722) | Soil microbial communities from Loxahatchee National Wildlife Refuge, Florida, United States - Lox_Sample_1.3 | ecosystem: Environmental > Terrestrial > Soil > Wetlands | place: USA...
CCTGGTGAAGAAGAAGTATGTTCCAGCCAGCGTGGGCACGCTGCCGACAGATCAGCTTCCCTTCATATTCTGGCTCGTCTCGGTTGTCCTGATTGTCGGCGCCCTGACCTTCTTCCCGGCCCTTGCCCTGGGGCCGATAGTCGAGCATATGATCATGCAGGGAGGTGTATAGTCATGGCGAAACACATTGAAAAAAGCAAAGGAATATTTGACCCGAAATTGATGAAGGCGGCCCTTATAGATTCCTTCAAAAAGCTCGACCCCCGAGCCCTCTGGCGGAATCCGGTCATGCTGTCGGTCGAAATCGGCAGCGTGATCACCACAGTTAATTTCATCTATAATCTGGTCACAGGGAAAGGGGAGCCGGCCTGGTTTACCGGAATTGTTTCAGCATGGCTCTGGCTGACCGTCATCTTTGCCACATTTGCTGAATCGTTGGCAGAAGGGCGAGGTAAGGCACGTGCCGAGTCCATGAGGAAGACCCGGAAGGAGATCATGGCGAAGAAGCTGAAAAAGCCTGAATTGGGAGGGGAATATGAACTTGTCCCCTCGACCCAGCTCCGCAAAGGCGACATTATATTGGTTGAGGCAAAGGATATGATCGCCGGTGACGGAGAAGTGATCGCAGGCGCTGCGCTCGTCAACGAATCTGCTGTCACCGGTGAATCCGCGCCGGTTGTCAGGGAATCCGGGGGCGACCGAAGCGCGGTGACTGGCGGCACTCAGGTGATCGCAAATAGCATAGTTGTACGTATTACTGCAAACCCTGGCGAGACCTTCCTTGACCGAATGATCTCCCTCGTTGAAGGTGCGAAGCGCCGAAAGACCCCCAACGAGATAGCCCTGGAGGTCCTCCTGGTTGCCATGACCGTAGTCTTCTTTCTTGTCGTGGTCAATCTTAGTCCCCTTTCCATTTACAGCGTAAAAGCGGTGGGGCAGGGACAGCCGGTAACCCTCGTGGCGCTGGTCGCATTATTTGTCTGTTTGATACCCACAACCATTGCTGCCCTTCTGCCCGCCATTGGCATTGCGGGAATGGACCGCCTCTTTCAGAAAAATGTCATAGCCCTGTCCGGAAGGGCTATTGAGGCTGCCGGAGATGTGAATGTGCTCTTATTGGATAAGACCGGAACCATCACACTCGGCAACAGGCAGGCGGTCGCTTTTATTCCGGTGGGAGGCCATTCAGAAAAGGAACTGGCTGAGGCGGCATTGATGGCTTCCCTTACTGATGAAACGCCTGAAGGACGAAGCATCGTAGTGCTTGCCAAGCAGAAATACGAGCTTCGGATGCGGGAATTGCCCCACAATGCCGAGTCAGTCCCCTTCAGCGCCGAAACAAGGTTAAGCGGGGTCAATGCAGACGGGCATGCATATCGCAAAGGAGCGGGAGATTCTATCGCCCGTGTTGTCCAGGGCATGGGTGGAACTATCCCGCATGATTTGGAAAACCATGTCACTGATATCGCCAAATCCGGAGGGACTCCACTGGTGGTGAGTCGTGATACTGAGGTCCTGGGCGTCATAAACCTGAAAGACATTCTCAAAGGTGGAATTCAGGAGCGCTTTCTCCAGCTGCGCAGAATGGGAATCAAGACAGTCATGATCACCGGGGATAACCCTCTCACCGCAGCGGCCATCGCGACTGAAGCCCAGGTTGATGACTTCCTTGCCCAGGCAAAGCCCGAGGACAAGCTCAGGCTCATCCGGGAGAACCAGCAGCAAGGCTACATGGTGGCGATGACCGGCGACGGCACCAATGACGCGCCTGCCCTTGCACAGGCAGATGTGGCGGTTGCGATGAATACAGGAACCCAGCCTGCGCGGGAGGCTGCCAACATCATTGACCTGGACAGCAATCCGACCAAGTTGCTGGATATTGTGGAGATCGGCAAGCAGATACTGATGACACGTGGTACCCTCACCACCTTCAGCATCTCAAATGATGTGGCGAAATATTTTGCGATCATCCCTGCTGCGTTTGCCGCTGTCTACCCGCAGCTCGGTATCCTCAATGTTATGCATCTGGCCAACCCCTTCAGCGCGATCCTTTCTGCCGTCATCTTCAATGCGATTATTATTCCGCTGCTCATCCCCCTCGCATTGAAGGGGACCCCTTACCGGCCGATGCCTGCGGAAAGGCTGCTGGTCTATAACCTTTTGATTTACGGGGTGGGAGGGCTTTTGGCCCCCTTTGCAGGGATCAAGCTTATCGACGTATTGATAAATGTTCTGATTTGAAAGGAGTGACATCATGAAAGAGTTAAAGAACGGGATATTACTTTTTGTCGCATTATCGTTGTTGACCGGGGTCCTGTATCCTGCAGCGGTGACCGTACTGGCACAGCTCATGTTTCCGCAGCAGGCAAATGGGAGTATCATGTATACAGCCGATGGTATGCCAATCGGATCGTCCTTGATCGGCCAGCCCTTTTCTGATCCGAAATATTTCTGGCCGAGGCCATCAGCAACGACGGATTTCCCTTATAATGCCCTGGCATCGGGTGGGTCTAATTTAGGGCCCACAAATAAGGACCTGATCAGTCAGGTTGCTGATCGGGTAAAATCTTTCCGGGAATCGGGTATTCAAGGGCAGCTTCCAGCCGACCTGGTGACGGCGTCCGGGAGTGGACTTGACCCGGATATCAGCCCTGAAGCGGCGCTCATACAGATCCCTCGTATCGCAAAAGAGCGGAATGTGAGTGAAGAAAAATTGCGCGCCATGGTGCTGGCGCATCTTGAGGACCGCCAGTTTGGCTTCCTCGGGACACCAAGGGTAAATGTTCTCAAATTGAATCTTGCCCTGAACAAGGAATAGGAAATGGCTGAAGACGAAGAATATAAAAGACCATCTCCTGAAGCGCTTCTCGAAATGGCCCAAAAAGAGGAAGCTCAGGAAAAACGGGGCAAGCTCACCATTTACTTCGGGGCTGCTCCTGGGGTAGGAAAGACCTATGCAATGCTTCTCGATGCACGCCAGCGAAAAGAGGAGGGCGTTGATGTGGTGGTCGGTTATGTAGAGACCCACGGAAGGTCTGAGACCGACGCATTGCTGGAAGGCCTCGAAATCCTCCCGCCTCTCGTCATAAACTACATGGGAGTCCAGCTCAGGGAAGTTGACCTGGCGAAAGTCTTTGTGAGAAAACCGAAGCTCGTCCTGGTGGACGAGCTCGCCCATACCGATGCCCCGAATCTTCGTAATGCCAAGAGATATCAGGACATAGAAGAAATACTGAATGCGGGTGTCGATGTCTATACCACTATGAACGTGCAGCACGTGGAGAGCCTTAACGATATCGTCCATCAGATCACGAATATCCGTGTGCGCGAGACAGTGCCTGATACCGTGATTGAGGCAGCAGACGAGATCAAGCTGGTCGATCTGCCTCCTGAGGAACTGCTTAAGAGGCTCCACGAGGGAAAGGTCTATGTAAAAGACATGGCAGGCAGCGCGGTGCAAAAGTTTTTCCGTCCGGGCAACCTGCTGGCGCTCCGGCAGCTGGCGCTCCGGGCAGTGGCAGGCAGCGTGGATGAGAAGATGCGTACATATATGCGTGCTCATGCCATAGCGGGACCATGGTCTGCAACGGACCGTGTCCTTGCCGGGGTATTTGCCAGTCCTTATGCAGAGAAACTGATACGCGCAGCATTCAGGCTCGCAAACTATCTGGATGCGGAATGGATCGCGTTCTATGTGGAGACCGAAAGGCACAAGACACTTTCAGAGAAGGAAAAGGAGTGGCTGAATAAGGCGATGGACCTGGCAAAACTGTTGGGAGCACGCCTGGTCTGGATCAAGGGAACTGATGTGATGGAGGAAATGGCGGACTATGCGCGGAACAACAATGTGACCAAGATCGTCATCGGGAAACCCCGTTTTGGGCTGTTTCAGTCTGTTCCCAAGAAACTTCTGACCAGAACACCCAACATCGACATTTACCTGTTAGATGCCAGGGTCGGTCCCAGGCACATGCCCAAAAAGCGTATGATTTTTACCAGGCCCATGAATTATGCGCTCGGAATTTTTGCCGTTGGCATTGTGTCGCTGATTGGTTTTCTCTTGCGCAATGTTCTCAATGAGGTCAATTTGCTCTTCCTGCTTTTGTTGCCCGTCATTTTGAGTGCGCTCTATCTGGGAAAGGGACCGTCCATCGTGGCTGCGATTACGAGCATTCTGATCTTTGACTACCTCTTTGTCTCTCCCCACTTCAGCTTTGCGGTGGGCGATGTGCAATATTTCTTTTCGTTCGTCGTGTACATCATTGTGGTGGTAGTAATCAGCAACCTTGCATCCAAGTTACGCGGAAAAGTGGAGATGCTCAAGCAAAGCGAGTTGAAGAACATAGGGCTTTACGGTCTAAGCAAGGATCTGGTAACCGCCCACACAATAGATCAGGTGCTCTCACTCATGGTGCGCCATACCCTCGAGATCTTCCCCTGCGAAATGGCAATCTTTCTGCCTGAAGAGGGAAACCTTACTGTCAAGGCAAAAACACCGGACTTCGAGGTGACCCCTAAACTGCTCGGCGTGGCATCATGGGTCATGATCAACAAACAGCCAGCAGGTCGCGGCACCAGTACATTGCCTCAGGCCACTGCATACTACCTGCCCATAATGTCAGGCGAGGAAGCCATAGGGGTCGCAGGGTTCGATTTCAGGGGGAGTGAAGGAATGATGACGAGCGAGAAAAGGGTGGTTCTTAAAACCATTACGCGTCTCGGCGCAATGGCAATAGAACGGATCAGGATCCAATAATACATGGTCACCGCCAACAACGTAGTATCTGAATCTGGCAACGACAACACGCCATTCTACAAATGGGCGAACTTTCTTGCCCTGATTACTATCTTTTACAATCTTGTGGAAGGGTTGGTTTCTGTCTTCTTCGGATTGGAAGATGAAACCCTTGCGCTTTTCGGATTCGGTGTGGATTCTTTTGTGGAGGTGATCTCTGGTGTGGGGATATGGCATATGATCAGAAGGATGAGACGGAACGGAAATGAAAATGCTGACAGGTTTGAACGCACTGCACTTAAAATAACAGGCACCTCTTTCTATATTCTTACCTTCGGCCTGCTCATAATCGCTGCGGTAAGTATCTCCGAGGGGTATAAGCCTGAGACCACATTTTGGGGCATTATTGTGTCGGTCATCTCCATTCTTACCATGTGGCTCCTCATGCATTACAAAATAAAAATCGGCAGCAAATTTAATTCACAGGCTTTGTTAGCAGACGCTGCCTGCACAAAAACGTGCATCTGTCTCTCGGTAATCCTCCTTATTGCAAGCGTGGGCTATGAGGTGACCGGCATAGGCATGCTGGACTCCTTAGGTGCCTTAGGAATAGCCATCCTCTCTTTCAAAGAAGGGAGAGAGGCATTTGAGAAGTCAAGAGGGAACTTGGCATGCAGTTGTCAGGGGCAATGTCATTAGATGTGCGGGAGTGGCAGGATTCTCAGCCGCCTTTTACGGCTCTGTAAAGAGTTGCCACGCCCATGGACATTGATTGGAACGTGACGTCAGTGAAGCCGCAGCCTCTCATAAGCTGTGTGAATTCCTCCGGAGGATAGAACACATCTATGGATCTGGGCAGATAGGTATAGGGCACTTCACTTCTCGTGATAATAGCTGCCACTGCAGGCATGAACTTGAAGGTGTACCATTTGTAAAGGGGCAGGAACCATCGTTTCGTTGGCTTGGTGAGCTCGAGGCAGAGGAACCGCCCTCCTGGCTTAAGGACACTGAGGATCTTCTTCAGGGCAACTTCGGTATCGGGAACGTTTCTCATGCCAAAGGCAACTGTGATGGCATCGAAGGTATTTTCGGGAAAGCTCATTTCCCGCACATCCGAAACCACAAAGGTCATGTTCGCGGGAATGGGGTTTAACTTCCTTTTCGCGACCTCAAGCATCTCCTCGCAGAAATCAAGGCAGGTAAGAGACCCTTCACTGCCTATCCTCCTGATAATCAATTTGGCCACCTCTCCTGTACCCGTACAGAGATCCAGGATATGTTCTCCCCTTTCAATATCAGAAACGAGCCTCCTTCTCCAGAGGTGGCAGAGCCCCATGCTGAATGCGGTATCGAGGGGATCAATATAAGGTGCGACTATTGAGAAGATATCCCGTACAGAGGTCTCTTTTTTTTCCTGTGGCATATCAGACTGAGACCCTTTCTATTCTGATCCTGCGCGAGCCCTTTGCTTTCCTGAGGAGTTTGGCATCACCGGTAATTTTTCCCACGAGATTCACTTCGCTGGCAGGGACCGGCTCAGACCCTCTGCTCATCGGCGTGGGGCCAAAAAAGATTGCAAGCGCCTTTCCCGGAGGCCAGTATCCCACATCCCCGACTTTCACCTTCCTGGTTGCGGTCTCGTCCAGGGGCATCTCAACGGGTATCCCGAAATAAAACTCATCTCCCCATTCATCAGGCCTCGTTTCTATGGGGAGAGCCTCCGTAATTGCCTTTGCACATTGAGTGTCGAAGAGTTCTCCGTCCAACGCAATATCCGCTATGACGATTTTTATCGGTATCGGCATTATTTCTCCCTTCCTGTGGTAACTTCGGTTATCCCTTCTTGTATGACCCTTAAGAGCTGTTCAAGATTCTCGGTGCTGATGGAAAGGGGCGGCATAATCACTACCACATTTCCCAGTGGCCTCAGAAAGACCCCCTTTGCACGCGCATAGTGGCAGACCCTCCACCCCATCTTTTCTTCCCATGCATACGGTTCTTTTGTAGATTTGTCTTTCACAAGTTCCACACCAGCCATTAATCCTTTGTTCCGCACATCACCCACATGATCGAGTTTTGCAAGGTCGTGCAAGAAATTTTCGAGAATCCCTATCTTAAATCCGAGGCCTTCAATGGTATTTTCCCTCTCAAAGATGTCAAGGCAGGCAAGTGCAGCAGCACATCCCAGGGGATTGCCTGTATACGAATGGCCGTGGAAGAATGTCTTAAGGTCCCTAAATTCACCAAGGAATGCACTGTAGATTCCCTTATTCGCAATAGTTGCTGCCAGGGGGAGATAGCCGCCAGTGATGCCCTTTGAGAGGCACATGATATCAGGCACCACATCCTCATGCTCGCACGCAAACACCCTGCCTGTCCTCCCGAAGCCTGTTGCCACCTCGTCCGCGATCATCAGGACTCTGTATTTCGTGCAGAGTTTCCTCACCCCTTTGAGATACCCGGGAGGCGCTACAATCATTCCCCCTGCTGCCTGAACCAGGGGCTCAATAATCACCGCCGCGATCTCTGATGAGTGATCCCTCAGGATCTCCTCCATCTTGCGTAAGCAGGCAAATCCGCAGTCAGGGTGCGTAGCATCCAGTTCACATCGGTAGCAGTAGGGTGAAGGTGCCTTGTAAGCCTTAAAGAGGAGGGGACCAAACGTGCTGTGGAATATGTCAATGCCTCCCACGCTCACTGCGCCAAGGGTATCCCCGTGATACCCGTTCTTCAAAGACAAAAAAGAGCGCTTGCCCTCCACTCCCTTGTGAATCCAGTATTGGAATGCCATTTTGAGGGCCACCTCCACTGCAGTGGAGCCATTGTCGGAATAAAAGACCTTGCTTAGAGATAAAGGATTCGAGGGCTCGATGGTTCGGGGATTCGAGGGTTTTATTTCACTTGACCCCTTGACCCCTTGACCCCCTGATCCCTTTTGATTTACTAACTTCACAAGCCTTTCCGCAAGTTGTATGGCAGGGACATTGCTCAGCCCGAGCATGGTGGTGTGGCTGATGCGGTCGAGCTGTGCCTTTATGGCGTCATCGATCTCTTTTTTCCTGTGACCATGGATATTGACCCAGAGCGACGACACTCCGTCCAGATACCAGTTCCCATAGATATCCTTGAGAAAGCAGTCCCTCCCTTCGGTGATGATGACAGGTTTCTCGTCGAGCCACTCCTTCATCTGGGTAAAGGGATGCCAGATGTAGTTCTTGTCTGTTTCTTCCAGATGTCTGTTTTCTTCGATGGTTCCCATATGCAAACAATGGCAAAGTCGTGGAATGGTTTATCATATCACAAAAGCTGTGCGCCATGGCCTTCATTTGTATTCAGGTTATTCCGGGCACCTGGGGAGAATCGTGCAAGTTACCGGCTTATCTCCAGATTCAATAAAAACCGTCTGCCGTCTGTTTCTCACAGAACCCGGTGCCCGAGAACTTTCTGATCATTTTCTTGACTACGATGGTAATCTTCATAGTTATGGCAAGCCTGGGACATGCCCTGTGTCCCTATTTGTTTTATTTGTTTTCGATAGTACCCTGCATTCCTCGGCCTAGTTCCGTAAGTGCGATGTACAGAAAGAAGGCACAGCAAAACCTGTATTATTTTTCAAACGCCCTGACTTTATTGAGAAGGACTATCGACAACTGGTATGCCGGACCTTCTTCTTCTTTCACTGACCGAAAAAAATCACAGAGCTCACAGTTTTCATACTTCTGGGCAAATGTGCCCTGGACCTTTCCACCGCACATCGTGCCTGCCAGCACCCAACATGCCCGTCCCGCGTTTCTTCCGCCATGAACACCATCCAGCTTTTCGTCTGTTGTCGCAGGGCATACGCCAAGCTCTTTGGCCTTCTCGCCGCCAGTTTGTCTCCCACAGTTTTTGAACTCCCAGCAGTTTCGCTTTATATCTTGCTTATTCATCGTTCTCCTCCCTTAGGAAAGGCTTACTCCCTAAAGGATGTCAAAACCAAATGAACATTTCTATGCATTTCTTGCTTTTTTTTATGCATTTTTTGCAGGTCTGCGGAATATGATGAAGAAACTTGGAACGCGGGAAGGGATTTAGATACCTACAACAGCCTCTTTGCCATCTCCAGGAGTCCGAACACCTTGAGGTCGATGAAATTCCCTTCCGCCTCCAGACGGGACAGCCGCTCGTACACTTGATCACCCGGCACTTTCAGGACCTCTATGTCTTCGGTCTCGTCCCTTTGTCCTATCCCTTTGAATCTCAATCCCCTGGCGAGATAGGCGGTCAGAATCTCCCCTGAGGAGCCGCTGGAAAGTGGTCCCTTTGCGAGGAACACCATCTCCTTCGCTTCATACCCCGTCTCTTCAAGAAGCTCCCGCCGGGCAGCATTTTCGGTGCTCTCCCCCCTGTCATTCAGTCCTGCCGGAAATTCGATGACATAGTTGTTCACCGGGGGCCTGAACTGCCTGATAAAGATCACTTCTCCCTCATCAGTGAAGGGAACGACGGCTACGATTCCGTCACAGTTTCTTCTCTCCACCGACTCCCATTTCCTCAGAATACCCGCGGAATCCCTGTAGCTTATCCTGACTCCCCTGAGAAATTTCCCTTCCCATTCAGTCTTTTTATCCACAATCTTATATTTTTTCATTTATTTTTCACAGGCCTTTCTAAATATTACAGGGTTATGACCTAAATCATAGATAAGTCATGCTTTTTTTTCAATAATGACTATAGGCAACAAGCCGCTGAACTATTGGGAGGTGTATATGAGTAACAAGGCAGCAAAGAATCTCTTCATCTTCGGCAGCCTCTTTTTCTTTGTTATCTTTCTTGCCCTCACCTTTGACACCATGAGCACATTGGACAAAAGGGCGCCAGAGATAACGGAAAAGGTGAATGCCGGGAAAATGGTCTGGCACAAATATGACTGCATCGGGTGCCATACCATTCTGGGTAACGGGTCATATTTTGCACCCGACATGACCAAAGTGGTGGAAAGGAAACCCGCAGGATATCTTAAGAAATTCCTCATGGACCCCAAAGCAGTAAATCCAAAGGCAGCCATGCCTAAATTCGGCATTACTTCAGAAGAGGCAGACAACCTTCTCACATTCCTCGACTGGATCTCGAAGGTGGACACCAATGGATGGCCTCCAAAACCGATCCTTGCAGTAGCAGCAGGCGTCGGCGGAGGAGAACTTACCTCAGGACAGAAAATATATCAAGCCCAGGGCTGCTCTGGCTGCCACATGATCAACGGCATAGGCGGTACTACAGGACCTGAGCTCACAAAGGTGGGAAGCAGGAGGGACGGGAAGTGGCTCCACGAACACTTTGAGGACCCCTCAAAGGTGGTGGCCAATTCAGCCATGCCGAGCTACAAGCACCTTGGCGACCAGGCATTGAATGAATTAACTGAATATATGCTCACTCTTAAATAGGAGGTACGGAAGATGACTGTAAAATACGAAGGTCAAAAGATAGCACAGAATTTTTACACCTTTGCTGTGCTTCTCTTTCTGGTACAGGTTTTGGTCGGCATCATCGCGGCCATCCAGTTTATGAAACCCGATTTCTTTATTCTGAACTTTAACATCATAAGGACTCTCCATATAAACTCCTTGGTGGTGTGGCTGCTCGTGGGCTTCATGGGTGCCACATATTATGTCATTACCGAGGAATCTGAGACGGAATTATGGAATATCCCCCTGGCAAAGTTCCAGTTCTGGGCAACAGTGCTCACGATCACACTTGTGGTCCTCGGTTATATATGGATGGGCATCAACCCCCAGGCAAACAGCCTCATCATGGGAATAAACCCCCTCAATGAGGGGAGGGAGTACATCGAGGCGCCACGCTGGGCAGATATCCTCATCGTGGTGTCGGTACTCCTTTTCCTTTTTAACTGCGTCATGACAGTGCTGAAGACAAAGAAATGGACCGGCATACAGGGCGTGCTCCTCAGCGGCCTTGTGTTCCTTGCCCTCATGTACATTCCGGGAATGTTTTATACAAAGAGTATGGTGAAAGACCAGTTCTGGTGGTGGTGGGTGGTTCACCTCTGGGTTGAAGGCTCATGGGAGATCATCGCGGGTGCGCTCCTCGCCTTCATGCTCATGAAGACCATCGGCGCAAAGAGGGAGGTCCTCGAGAAGTGGATGTACATCGAGGTGGGCCTTGTCCTCTTCACCGGCATCCTCGGTACTGGCCATCACTATTACTGGATCGGAACCCCCTCTTACTGGTTATGGGTGGGAGGCATTTTCAGCTCACTTGAGCCCGTTCCCCTTCTCTTCATGGTATGGGACGCGTTCAGGACAACAAGAGAAGCACGAAACGTCACGAACAGACCCGGGCTTTTCTACACTGTTGCCCATGCCATATTCAATTTTGTGGGCGCAGGGTTATGGGGAGTAATACACACATTGCCCCAGGTCAATAAATGGACTCACGGCACGCAGCTCACCACTGCGCACGGCCACCTCGCATTCTATGGCGCCTATGTACTGCTTGTGATCGCGATGATATACGTTACGCTGCCCTCGATAAGGGGCGTCAAGGAGTATAATCCATCAAGGGCGTACCTATCATTCTGGTGGATGACCATCTCCATGGTCTTCATCGTCCTGACCATAACGGGTGCGGGAATGGTACAGACCTACATGGAGAGGCTCATGGGGCTTGACTATGTTGCGGTCAAGACCACCTACAATTTCTGGTTCTGGGTATTGAGGGCGATCTTCGGTGTCGGCTTCCTCATTGGGGTAGGAATCTTTGTCATCGACTACTTCAAGCTTGGTAAAGAGCCAATGCCGGTCATAAGCGCAGCCCCTGAAAAGGCATAGCACGCGAAAGGGGGGACACTGTCCCCCCTTTTCAAATCCCCTTCCCTTAATTTTCTAGAACAAACCGGGTATAATGTTCCCATGGGCAAATGGCTTTTAGCGATCTCTCTCTTCATTGTGGCGGTGTTGGCCCTTCCTCCCATATCTTCCGCAACGACAGAATACGCCAGACAGACAAGAATGCAGTGCAAGGACTGTCATGTTGAGGCAATAGGCGGCGGCACCCTCACAAATACAGGGCAGCAGTTTCTTGCGGACATGAAGCTTAAGGGCCTTTACAGACCCCTTTCAACCATACAAAGAATCGTGCGGTTCTGGATAGGCTATATCCACCTGCTTACCGCCATTGTCTGGTTCGGGACGATTTTCTATGTACATATCCTTCTGAAACCTGCCTATGCTGCAAAGGGACTCCCCAAGGGAGAGCTCTTCCTCGGCTGGATCTCCATCATCATCATGTCTGTTACAGGCATCCTCCTCACCGTTGCGAGGATCCCTGCATGGAAGGTCCTCTTCACCACACGCTTCGGCATACTCCTGAGCATTAAAATAGTTCTCTTTCTCATCATGGCAGCCACAGCCTTTGTGGTGACATTTATTATAGGACCCAAGCTGCGGCGGAAGTTAAAGACCCGGTGGGAGACCGATATCAGCCTGGGAAAGCAGGACCTGACTGCTGAAGAGCTGCATAGTTTTGACGGCAAGGAGGGAAGACCTGCGTTTGTCGCCTATAAAGGGAAGATATATGACGTGACAAAGTCCAGGCTCTGGAAGGATGGTTCTCATGCCAGAAAACACCATGCCGGACGTGACCTTACCGATGCCCTCAAGACCGCGCCCCATGCTGAAGACAAATTACTCTCCATGCCCGAGGTCGGAAAACTGATCGGGGCAGGGCAGAAGATACCAAAAC
>Ga0335070_10007903_pt1 | contig 12473 bp, 11 predicted proteins | sample Lox_Sample_13_FD_206722 | JGI IMG/M metagenome (GOLD analysis project Ga0335070, IMG submission 206722) | Soil microbial communities from Loxahatchee National Wildlife Refuge, Florida, United States - Lox_Sample_1.3 | ecosystem: Environmental > Terrestrial > Soil > Wetlands | place: USA...
GGGGCCCTTGAAGCATGGCACTACTTGGAGATCACTCCCCTCCCGGACGCCGCGGCATCCGGGCCTGCATGTGCGCCACGTTCTTGTCCCAGATCGCCTGCTGGTCGGTGGTCAGGACGGCGCGAATGGCCATGTCCTGCTGGCGCGTCAGCTCGAAGCGCTGCGCCCGCGTCGCCGAGTCGGGCATCTGGCCCGGCGTGAAGGCCGGCATCTTCGCTTGGAAGGCCTTCTGGATCGAGTCGACCTTGGCCTGCTGGTCCGCGGTGAGCGTGATGCCGGTCAGCAGCATCTGCATCCGGCGGGCGGCGAACCCGCCCGGTCCGCCCATCCGGCCGCCCGGCGGGCCCTGCGGATTCTGCGCGACTGCGCTTCCCGCGGCGAGCGCGAGCAGTGAATTGTACGTCGGCATTACCGCGGATGTTGCGTCCGCGGCCCTCCGGGCGGCCGGCGCCGAGGCGGGCGCCGGGCCCGGAGCGCGCTGCGGCGCTACGGCCGCCGCGGCGGTTGCTGGCGCTGCTGCGCTTCGCGCTGCAGCACCTCGTTCAGGTAGTCGCCCATGTTGCGCGGCGGCGCCACGCAGGTGGGCCAGCCCGTGGCCATCGGGCCGCCGGGGCCGAACCCGCCCCGCTCGGGGAACACCGTCCGCTTCTCGCGCGAGACCGCCTCGTGGTCCTCCGAGGCGAGATAGACCAGCATCGCCGTCAGCACCGCGTTCGACTTCAGGTCGTCGAACACGATCTTGTCGAAGGTGTCGCGCGTGGTGTGCCAGGTGTAGAGGAAATAGTCCCAGTTCAACGAGTTCAGGCCGAAGCCCGGCGCCCCGGCGCAGTCGAACGACGCGTGGTCGGTCCCGCCGCCGGCGGGGAACCCGGTGAAGCCGAAGGTGATGTTGCGCGTGATCTCGGACGGCACCAGGGCGAGCCAGCGCGCGAGGCTTCCCGCGGCGGCCGGGTAACCCGACGCCTGCATGTTCACGACGCGCCCCGTCCCGTTGTCCTGGTTGAAGAGCGCCTGGAGGTGCGCGACGATGTCCGGGTGGTCGGCGACGAATGCCTTGGAGCCGTCCAGCCCGTTCTCTTCCGAGGCCCAGTGGCCCACCAGGATGGTGCGGCGCGGATTGGGATAGGCGAGCTTGAGGAGCCGCATCGCCTCCATCATCGTGACCGTACCGGTCCCGTTGTCCGTCGTGCCGGAGCCCCCATCCCACGAATCGAAGTGCGCCGAGAGCATCACGTACTCGTTGGGCAGCTCCGTTCCGGGGATCTGCGCGACGATGTTGAAGGCGGGAACGTCGCCCAGGTTCTGGGATTCCGCCACGAGCTGGACCACCGGGCCCTGGTGGTGCTCCGCCAGGCGTGAGACGAGCCCGTAGTCCTCGCAGCTCAGGTCCATCACCGGCGCGTGCTGCGACCAGGTGTTGAAGATCCGGTCGGTGCCCCAGCCGGTCGTCCAGGTGGACGTCAGGATGCCGGCCGCGCCCGCGCTGTCGAGCGCGAGCTGCAGCAGGCGCGCGTTGAATGCGGCCTTCGTGACCCGCTGCCCCCAGGCGGTCCGCGCCGCCGCGCGGGCCTCGCGGAACGCCGTCCACGAGGCCGGCAGCGCGGTGGTCGCCCACTCGCTGTCGGGCCGGCAGCTCGGCTCGGGGAAGGAGATCGCCACGAACTTGCCCTTGACGCTGGGCAGCCAGGCGCGGAACGCGGCGCTGTCCGGCAGGTCGGGGAGCTGGATCACGTCACCGCGCACGGGCCTGCCGCCGGTCCCGGGGCTCCAGGAGAGCATCGTCGCCTCGAGCGTCCGGACCCGCGGCGCCACGAGATCGATGTGCGCGGGGCCGCGCCGCCAACCGCGCCACGTGCCGTACTGCTCGGTGCGGGCCTCGATGCCCCACTTCTGGTACGTCGCGACCGCCCAGTCGGCCGCTGCCTTGTAGCCCGGCGACCCAGTGAGCCTCGGCCCGATGGAATCGAACAGAGTCTGGGAGATCGCGTAGGTCTGGGAGCTGTCCATCCCGAGCGTCCAGATGCGCCGGAGCACGGGGTTGTCGGTCGCGAAGGTCTGGGCGGCGGCGGGGGCGGCGGCCAGAACCAGCGCGAGGCCCGCGCCCGCAAAGGCACGTCTCATCGGTTTCCTCCGGAGGGTGTCTGCGTCGTGGTCCGCCCGGCGCACACGGATCGCGCGGGCGGGGCGATACCTGTAGGCCTGCCACAGGTAGGTACGGCATCGCCGGCCGACGCGTTGACGCGCCGCCGCCGAGCGGCGAGCGAATGCAGGGGCGAGCGGCACTCGCCGACAGGGCCGAGGTCGCTACATTCCGCCGGTTCCAATTCCATCAGCGGAGGTCGGCTTCCCATGCGTGTGGCTCCTCGTCTCGTGCGCGCGCTCCCCGTCGTGTGCTCCCTTGCCGTCGCCCCGCCCGCCGCCGCGCAGGTCTCCGGCCAGCCGCAGGGTGCGGCAGGTGGCGTGGCCGCGACCATCGCGTCGCGCGTCCAGGGCCTGGTGCGTCGCGACGGGTTCGTCGGCGTGTACCTCGACACGGCCCAGGGCAAGGTCTACCTCGAGCTGCCGCACGATTCCCTGCGCGCACTGGCGTTCTTCACGCTGGCCACCGGTCTGGGCTCCAATCCTGTCGGGCTGGATCGCGGGGAGGACGGCCCCGAGCACGTCGTGCGGTTCGACCGCGACGGGAGCCGCGTGCTCGTCGTGTTCGAGAACTGGGCCTATCGCAGCTCCAGCGCGAACCCGGCCCACGTGCGGTCGGTGGAGGAGTCGTTCCCGCCGAGCACCGTAGCGTCGCTGCCCCTCCTGGCGGAGGAGGGCGGCCGGCTGCTGGTGGACGCCACGGACTTCGTGGTCCGCGACTGGATGCACGTGCCCCAGGCGCTGACCGGCGCGGGCCAGGGCAGCTACGTGGTGGCGCGCGACCGTTCCGGCGTGGACGCCGCGCGCACGAACGCGTTTCCCGGGAACACGGAGCTGGACGCTTCCCTGACCTTCGCGACGAGCGCGCGCCCGGGGCCGCTGGTCTCGGCCATCGTGCCGGATCCGGACGCGTTCACGCTCCGGGAGCACATCTCCCTCCTGGCGCTCCCCGATACCGGTTACCGTCCGCGCGCGGCCGACCCGCGCGTGGGGTATTTCGGCGTCACCTTCAAGGACTACGCTCAGCCGGTGCAGGCGCCACTCCGGCAGTACTGGATCGCGCGCCACCGGTTGCAGCGCGCCGATCCGTCGAACCCCCAGAGCCCGATCCTCGACCCCATCGTCTACTACCTCGACCGCGGGATTCCCGAGCCGATCCGCAGCGCCATGCTGGAAGGGGCGCGCTGGTGGGAGCAGGCGTTCGTGCAGGCGGGGCTGGTGGGAGGGTTCCAGGTGCGCGACCTGCCCGAGGGGGCGGACCCGATGGACGCGCGCTACAACGTCATCCAGTGGGAGAACCGGAACGAGCGTGGATGGTCGGTGGGCGGCTCGCTCGGGGACCCGCGCACCGGCGAGATCATCAAGGGGATGGCGCGCCTCGATTCGCACCGCGCCCGCACCGACTACAACCTGTACGCCGGCCTGATGGGCGCCGACGCGTCCTCCGCGGACAGCGCCTTCGTGCTGGCGCGCGTCCGGCAGGTGACCGCGCACGAGATCGGGCATACGCTGGGGCTGGCGCACAACTACATCGCCTCGACCTACGGCCGCGGGTCGGTGATGGATTATCCGCCGCCCCGCGTGCGGCTCGACCGCGACGGCAACATCGATCTCAGCGACGCCTACGCCGTGGGCCCGGGCACGTACGACATCTGGGCCATCCGCTGGGGGTATGGGATCTTCCCGGCGGCCGTCGAAGCCGAGTCCCTCAGGGCCATCGTCGCCGAGGGACTGCGACGGGGCTTCCTCTACCTGTCGGACGCCGACGCGCGGCCGGACTTCGCGTCGGACCCGAGGACCAGCCTGTGGGATGACGGGGCGACGCCGCTCGAGTTCCTGCGCCGCCAGATGGCGGTGCGGCGCGTCGCCATGTCGCGGTTCGGGGAGCGCAGCATCCGCCCCGGGGAGCCGATCGTGATGCTCCAGGAGCGGTTCGCGCCCGTGTACTTCTTCCACCGGTTCGCGATCGGCGCCCTTGCGAAGACGGTCGGCGGAATGGAGTATGGCAACGCGGTGCGGGGCGACGGGCAGCAGGCCACGCGGCCGGTCCCCGCCGCCGCACAGCGGGCGGCGCTCAGCGCGCTCCTGGATGCGCTCGAGCCGGACGAGCTGGCCATCCCCGACACCGTGGTCACGCTGCTGGCGCCCGGGGCCGGCGCGGTGACGCCGGGCGAGGAGCTGTTCCGGAGCCGGGCGCGGCCCGCGTTCGACGAGCTGGGCGCGGCCAGGACGCTGGCGCAGATGGTGGTGGACGGCCTGCTGCAACGGGACCGCGCGGCGCGCCTGGTCGCGTTCGCGACCCGCCAGCACGACGCGTTGACGCTCGGCGCGGTGGTGGACTCGCTGGTGGCGCGCACCTGGCGCGTCGACGCCCCGGGGAACGAGAAGCTCGCGGCGCTGCGCCGGGTGGCAGGGCGCGCGGTCGTGGACCGCCTGCTCGCCCTCGCGGCCGACCGGGACGCGGAGCCCGAGGTCCGGGCGATGGCGGACTTCAAGATCGCGGGCCTGCGGGAGCTCGCCCGGCGCCGCTCGCGCACGGGACCGGAGGCGGCCCGCGCGCACTGGAGCGCCGTGGCCGGCGACCTGACCCGCTGGGTCGAACGGCGCGAGCTGCCCCAGCCGACACCGGCCCTCGCCGCGCCGCCCGGCGATCCGTTCGGTCTCGAGCCGTGACCCGGCGACGTCGCCGGATCTTCGAAAGGAGCCGATCCGTGGCACAGCGCAGATGGGCCTTCGTGTTGCTGGCCGCCGCTCTCACCTGGTCGGCGCGCGGCGCCGCGCCTTTGTTCGCCCAGGTGCGCCGCCTTGACGATGGACTGGCACGCACTCCGCCGATGGGCTGGAACACCTGGAACAAGTTCGCCTGCAACGTGAGCGAGAAGCTCATCCAGGAGACCGCCGACGCCATCGTGAGCTCGGGGATGCGGGACGCGGGCTACCGGTACGTGGTCATCGACGACTGCTGGCAGGTATACCGCGACACGTCGGGCACGATCGTCGCCGACCCGCAGCGGTTCCCCGGCGGCATGAAGGCGCTCGCCGACTACATCCACTCGAAGGGACTGCTCTTCGGGATCTACACCGACGCCGGGCGGGCCACCTGTCAGGGGCGCCCGGGCACCTACCGCCACGAGGAGCAGGACGCCCGCACCTACGCGGCGTGGGGCGTGGACTACGTGAAGGAGGACTGGTGCAACGCCCAGGGCCTCACCGCCGCGGACCAGTACCGGAAGTTCCACGACGCGCTCGTGGCCACGGGGCGGCCGATCGTTCTCAGTATCTGCGAGTGGGGCAGCAACCGGCCGTGGGACTGGGCGCCCGGCACCGGGCACCTGTGGCGCACCACGGACGACATCTCCGATAACTGGGCCAGCATGCTGTACAACTACGACCTCTCGGCGATGCACCAGGCGGTCGCCGGCCCCGGCGGGTGGAACGACCCCGACATGCTCGAGATCGGCAACGGCGGAATGACGGACGACGAATACCGCGCCCACCTCGCGCTGTGGGCGATCGCCGCGGCGCCGCTCATCGCCGGCAACGACGTGCGGACGATGAGCGCCGCGACCCGCGACATCCTCACCAACGCCGAGGTGATCGCGGTGAACCAGGATTCGCTGGGCGTGCAGGGCTGGCTGGCCGAGCAGCCGGCGCCCGGGCTGCAGGTGTGGACGAAGCCCCTGAAGGACGGCTCGCGCGCGGTCGCGCTGCTGAACCGGACGGCCGCCGCAGCCGAGATGTCGGTGGAGTGGAAGGCGATCGGGCTCGCCTCGGGCAAGGCCGCGGTGCGCGACCTCTGGGCGCACGCCGACCGGGGCGTGGCGACGGGCGGCTACACGGCCCGGGTCGCCTCGCACGCCGTGGTAATGCTGAAGGTGGTGCCGGCCCGCGGTCGCTGACGCGGGCACCGGAAACCCTGGAGAGGAAGGGGACGCTCGTTATGTGGAAGGAATTCAAGGCGTTCGTCATGCGCGGCAACGTGCTCGACCTCGCCGTCGCGGTGATCATCGGCGCGGCCTTCGGCAAGATCATCACCTCCCTGGTGAGCGACGTCCTGATGCCGCCAATCGGGCGGGTGCTCGGCAAGGTGGACTTCGGCGGGCTCTACATCAACCTGTCCGGCACGTCGTACCCTAGCCTCGCGGCGGCCAAGGCGGCGGGCGCGGCAACGATCAATTACGGGCTGTTCCTCAACGCCTTCATCGACTTCCTCATCGTGGCATTCGTGCTGTTCTTGGTCATCCGGACAGCGAACCGCATGCAGGCGGCGCTCGCGAAGCCGGCGCCCGCGACGGCGCCGACGACGAAGGACTGCCCGCACTGCTGCATGGCGATCCCGGTCAAGGCGACGCGCTGCGGGTACTGCACGTCGACGCTGTAGGAGGGAGACGATGGATCACGGAGAGCTGAGCCGCCGGGAGTTCCTCCACGGCGGCATAGCCGGAGGCGCGTTCGCCGCCGCGGGTCTGGCATGGCCGGGACGGCGATCGGGGGTGCCGGTCCCCACCCGCGCCACGCCGTCGGCGGCGCAGGGCACGTTCGAGCTCGAGGAGCTGACCGTCGCGCAGCTCCAGGACGGGATGCGCACGGGTCGCTGGACGGCGCGCGGTCTGGCCGAGCAGTACCTGGCGCGCATTGCCGAGCTGGACCAGCGGGGGCCGGCGCTCCGGACGGTCATCGAGACCAATCCGGACGCCTTGTCTATCGCCGCCGAGATGGATGCCGAGCGCGCCAGCAGGGGGCCGCGTGGAGCGCTGCACGGCATTCCCATCCTGATCAAGGACAACGTCGCGACGGCGGACCGGATGCACACCAGCGCCGGCTCGCTCGCTCTGGCGGGCTCGATCGCGCCACGCGACGCGTTCGTCGCGGCGCGGCTTCGAGCCGCCGGGGCGGTCATCCTCGGCAAGGCCAATCTCAGCGAGTGGGCGAACTTCCGCGGCAGGCGGTCCATCAGCGGGTGGAGTGGCCGGGGAGGGCAGTGCCGCAATCCGTACGTGCTCGACCGCTCCCCATCGGGCTCGAGCAGCGGCTCGGCCGCCGCGACGGCGGCCAGCCTCTGCGCGGCGGCGGTCGGCACGGAGACCGACGGGTCCATCACGGCGCCGGGCTCCGCGTGCAGTGTGGTGGGCATCAAGCCGACGGTGGGGCTGGTGAGCCGCGCGGGCATCATCCCCATTTCCCACAACCAGGACACCGCGGGCCCGCTGGCGCGCACCGTCGCCGATGCGGCGGCGCTGCTCTCCGTGCTGAGAGGGGAGGACCCGCGCGACCCGGCGACGAAGGGCAGCGGCCCCCACGGCGCGGACTACACGCGCTTCCTCGACCCCGACGGTCTGCGTGGCCTGCGGCTCGGCATCGCCCGCAAGCGCTACACGGGGTCGCACCGCGGCGTGGACAAGCTCTTTGAGTCGGCACTCGGCGTGCTCAAGAACCGCGGCGCCGTCCTCGTGGACCCGGTGGACCTCACGACCGAGGACCACCTCGGGGACGCCGAGGATGTCGTCCTCAGCTACGACTTCAAGGCCGACCTGAACGCGTACCTGGCGGACCTCGGTCCCGACGCGCCCGTCAAGTCGCTCGCGGACGTCATCGCCTTCAACGAGGCCCACGCCGAGCAGGAGCTGCTGCTCTTCGGGCAGGAGACCATGGTGCGCGCGCAGGCGAAAGGCTCGCTCATGACCCCCGAGTACCGTCGCGCGCTGGAGCGCTGCCACCGCTACGCCCGGGCGCTGGGGATCGACCAGCTCGCGCGGCGACACCGGCTCGACGCGATCGTCGCGCCGACCGCGATTCCGCCGCGGATGATCGACTTCGCCGACGGCGACGGCGGCGGCGCCGACTGCACGACGCCCGCCGCGGTCGCTGGCTACCCGCACGTCACGGTGCCGATGGGCTACGTCTTGGGACTGCCGGTCGGGCTCTCGTTTTTCGGCGTCGCGTGGAGCGAGCCGGTGCTCATCACGGCGGCGTACGGCTACGAGCAGGCCAGCCGGATGCGCCGCACGCCCCAGTTCCTCTCCACCGTGACCGTTCCGGGAGCCGGATGACCCTCCAGTACATCTTCTCCACCATGCGGCTCGGCAAGGTGGTGCCGCCGAGCCGCTACGTGCTCAAGGACATCTCGCTGTCGTTCTTCCCCGACGCGAAGATCGGCGTGATCGGCCTCAACGGCGCGGGCAAGAGCAGCCTGCTGAAGATCTTCGCGGGCGTGGATCACGACTTCATCGGCGAGGCCCGGCCGGCCGAGCGGATCCGGATCGGGTGGCTGTCGCAGGAGCCGCAGCTCGATCCCGCCAAGGACGTGCGCGGGAACGTCGAGGACGGCGTGGCCGAGGTTCGCGCGCTGCTGCAGGAGTTCGAGCGGATCAGCGCGCGCTTCGCCGAGCCGCTCGGCGACGAGGAGATGAACGCGCTGCTCGAACAGCAGGGCCGGGTGCAGGCGATGATCGATCATCTCGGCGCCTGGGAGCTGGACCGCAAGCTCGACATCGCCATGGACGCCCTGCGCTGCCCGCCGCCGGACGCGGACGTTACGAAGATCTCGGGCGGCGAGCGCCGCCGCGTGGCGCTGTGCCGCCTGCTCCTCTCGCAGCCGGACCTGCTCCTGCTCGACGAGCCCACCAACCACCTGGACGCGGAATCGGTGGCCTGGCTCGAGCACCACCTGAAGGAGTTCCCCGGCTGCGTCATCGCCGTGACGCACGATCGCTACTTCCTCGACAACGTCGCGGGCTGGATCCTGGAGCTGGACCGGGGCGAGGGGATCCCGTGGAAGGGTAATTACTCGAGCTGGCTGGACCAGAAGCAGCGGCGGCTGGCCAACGAAGAGAAGCAGGCGTCGGCGCGCCGTCGGACCCTGGAGCGCGAGTTGGAGTGGATCCGCATGGCACCGCGGGCACGGCAGGCGAAGTCGAAGGCGCGCATCACGGCCTACGAGTCGCTGCTGGCCGAGGAGACGGCGGCGCGCGACGACACGGCCGAGATCCTGATCCCGCCGCCGCCGCGGCTCGGCGACGAGGTGATCGTGACCGAGCACCTCTCGAAGGGCTTCGGCGAAAGGCTCCTCATCGAGGACCTGAGCTTCCGGCTGCCGCGCGGCGGCATCGTCGGCGTCATCGGGCCCAACGGGGCGGGGAAGACCACCCTGTTCCGGATGATCGTCGGCCAGGAGAAGCCGGACTCGGGCGCCCTCAAGGTCGGCTCCACGGTGAAGATCGCCTACGTGGACCAGAGCCGTGAATCGCTCGACGGGAAGAAGACGCTGTTCGAGGAGATCTCCGGCGGGCAGGAGACGCTCGATTTCGGCAAGCGGCAGGTCAACGCGCGGGCCTACTGCGCGAGCTTCGGGTTCCGCGGCGCCGACCAGCAGAAGAAGGTGGCCGACCTGTCCGGCGGCGAGCGCAACCGCGTCCACCTCGCCAAGCTGCTGAAGAGCGGCGGCAACCTGCTGCTGCTGGACGAGCCCACCAACGACCTGGACGTGGACACGCTGCGGGCGCTCGAGGACGCGCTGGTGCGCTTCGCCGGCTGCGTGGTCGTGATCAGCCACGACCGGTGGTTCCTCGACCGCATCGCGACCCACATTCTGGCCTTCGAGGGCGACGGCGAGGTATACTGGTACGAGGGCGACTACCAGGGCTACGCGGCGGACTTCAAGCGCCGCAAGGGCGCCGCCGCGGACCAGCCGCACCGCATCCGCTACAAGAAGCTCGTGCATTGAGCCGGGAGGACCGATGACTCTGTTGCGCTTGGGGACCGTGACCTTCGCAGTCCTGGCCGCCGCGTGCGCGAGCACGGGGCAGCGTCCCGGCGATACCGGCGGCGGTGGGGACGAGAACCGCATCACGCACGCGGAGCTGCAGGCCGCGCCGGCGGGCACGCTGGCGGACTACGTCCGCGCGCACCGCCCGCGCTGGCTCGAGCGCAACTACTCCGCCGTGTTCAATGACAACCGCGTCCAGACGGTCGTGGTCTTCATGGACAACCAGATGTTCGGCGGCCCGGAGACGCTCGCGACACTGACGACGCGGTCGGCCTACGAGCTGCGGTACTACACGCCGAGCGAGGCGCAGGCGCAGTTCGGGCCGGGCTACATCAACGGGGTGATCCAGATCATCACGCGCGGCGGGTAGGCGGGGGACGATCTGGTTCCTTGAGCCGGGAGGGTCGATGGCGAAGATGCGCGTGGGCGTCGCGGCCTGCATCGTGGTGGCCGCCGCCGCGTGTGCCAGCACGGGACAGCAGCCGGGCGCTTCAGGCGGCAACGAGAACGTGATCACCGCCGAGGAGCTGCAGAACGCACCGCAGGACAATCTCCTGTCGTACATCCAGTCGCACCGGCCGCGGTGGCTGCAGCGGCCCACCTCGCTGACCTTCGGGATCAACCGGAGCTACACCGTCGAGATCTTCCTGGACAACTCGCCGCTCGGGGGCCCCGATGTGCTGCAGTCCATCCCGCTCCGCTCCGCGGCGGAGGTGCGCTGGTACTCGCCGTCCGAGGCCCAGGCGCGCTTCGGCGTGGGGTACATCAACGGCGTGATCCAGGTGATCTCGCGCTCGCACTGAGCGCGGGGTCGTCCCGCGTCAGCAGAACTCCTGCACGAACAGCCTGGCGGCGAGCGGGAGCAGCGTGGGGTGGTGGACCAGGGCCGCGGCCACGACGCGGCCCAGCGTGCGTTTCTCGAGCGGAATGCGGTTCACCGTGCGCGCGAGGCGGTTGAAGAACTCGTCGTCGAACTTGTTGATCGTCTCCTTCAACTTGTAGTACTGCAGGTGCGCGTTCCCCAGGACCTCCATCCACTCGTCGTGGTAGGGCTGGAGCGCCGCCGCCGAGGTGTCGCCGGCGCGGAGGGCGCGCGCCGCGTGCCGGCCCGCCAGGCGGCCGGCCTTCATCGCGTTGATGATCCCGCCCCCCGACATCGGGTTGATCATGTGCGCGGCGTCCCCCGCCAGCATCACGCCGTCGGCCACGGTCCGCTTGACCGTCGCGGCGCTGATGACCCCGCCGACGGTGAATCCCGTCACCGTGCCGCGCGGGAAATGCCGGGCGAGGTACGCGTCCAGGTACTGGCGCGCGTTGCGCCCGTCGGACCGCAACGCCACGACGCCGAGGCCGACGTTGGCCACGCCGACGCCCTTGGGGAAGATCCACGCGTAGCCGCCGGGCGCCACGCTGGGGCCGAAGTGCAGGTAGATGGCGTCGGGGTCGAAGCTGATGTTGCCGACGACGCACTGCGCGCACGACTCCATGTCCCGGGCGGCCACGCGCGTCTCCAGCCCGGCCCAGCGCCCGACCATCGTCTCGACGCCGTCCGCGCCGATGACGACCTTCGCGGTCCAGGTCTCGTCTCCCCGCGGCCCGCGCAGGACCGCGCGCCAGCCGCCGTTGGAGCGCTCGAGCCGCACGGCTTCCGTACCGATCCGGATCTCGGCCCCCGCCTGCGCCGCGCGGTCCGCGAGCGCCGGCTCGAACCGCGTGCGGTCGAGAACGTACCCCACGTCGTCGTTGCGGAGCACGACCTCGGTGTCGTCCGGAGCCCAGAAGATCACCTTGGTGATCCGCCGCGAGACCCAGGGCGCGCCGTCCGGGTCCAGGAACTCGCGCAGGCCCGCACTGCCGACGCCTTCGGCACAGCGGACCGGCGCCCCGATCGCGCGGTCCCGCTCGATCAGGAGGACGTGACCGGACCCGGCTGCCGCCGCTTCCCAGGCGGCGACGCACCCGGCCGGGCCGCCGCCGACCACGAGGACGTCAGTCGCGGGCATCCACCATCTCCAGCGCGCCGACGGGGCAGGGGGCGATGCACTTCTCGCATCCCGTGCACGCGACGGGGTCCACCTCCAGCCCGTGTCGCGTCATGTGGATGGCCTCGGGCGGGCACAGCGGCATGCACAAGCCGCAGGCATCGCACACGCCGCCGTCCACGACGGCGATGCGCCGCAGGGTCGCACTGTGGGGCATCGGCGCAGCATAGCGGGGGTTCGGGAGACGTGTCAAGCACGCTGTTGCCTGGGACCAGGCCCCGGGCTATGTTAATGGCCGGCCAACGAGTTACGCGCTCCCCCTCCAGTGGGTCTTCAACCTGAATGAAGATGTTGTCGTGGAATCCCGGGTCGTGGCTCCCTGCCAACGAGATTGCCGTTGACTTGGGCACCGCCAACACCCTGGTCTACGTGCGGGGCGAAGGCATCGTCCTCAACGAGCCCTCGGTCGTGGCGCTGGAGAAGACCAGCGGCCGCATCAAGGGCATCGGTCTCGAGGCGAAGCGGATGCTCGGCCGCACGCCCGACGGCATCCAGGCGGTGCGGCCGCTCAAGGACGGGGTGATCGC
>Ga0335070_10007904_pt1 | contig 12471 bp, 10 predicted proteins | sample Lox_Sample_13_FD_206722 | JGI IMG/M metagenome (GOLD analysis project Ga0335070, IMG submission 206722) | Soil microbial communities from Loxahatchee National Wildlife Refuge, Florida, United States - Lox_Sample_1.3 | ecosystem: Environmental > Terrestrial > Soil > Wetlands | place: USA...
TGCCCCTTCGGGCATCTTGGCAAGGGGGTTTGCCACCCCCGTTAGCATCCCCCGCTGAGGGCGTCCCGCCCGTCAACCCTGGCCGAAGGGGAGCCTTCGGCGCTCCCCTTGGAACCCCATCGACCGGACGTCCGCCGCCCCCCCGGCCCTGCGCGAAGGGCAAGCCCCGACCCCCCCTCCCGGTAGTAAACTCGGCGTTAACTCAACCAGCCGTATTATGGGAAGAGGAGTCACCATGGGCAGCGAAACCCGCCAGCGCAACCGCGTCTACACCGTGCGCTTCACGGCAGCCGAGGCTGACACCGTCCAGCGCAAGGCCGCAGAGCATGGCCATTCCGTCGCCGCCCTGCTCCGCACTAGCCTCCTGCATGTCCGACTGCCCCACTCGCGTATCGACCGCCAGCATGTCGGCCACGTCCTCGCCCATCTCGGCAAGATCGGCTCGAACGTCAACCAGATCGCCTACCACCTGAATGCAGGCCGCCCGCCGGAGCGCGTCTATAACGCCCTCGAACTGGCGCTGCGGGATCTCGCCGAGCTGCGCCTTGCCTGCCTGCAGGCCATCGGCATGGAACCCCGCCGGGGCGACAAGGGCGAGCAATAGAACTCGCCATCGTGTGAACATGCCAACTCGTTCACACGCGAACGAGCAAGCATATGCGCTCGTGAACGCGACAAACGGACCGCCTTCCCTCGCCCCAAAGTCGTCAACACATGAAACTGTTCATTCCTTCACGTGTGAACACTCCCACGTGACAACTCGCCAACCAGCCCACAGACAAACCAGCCAACTGGCAATCGGCACAGGTCAACTTGTAAACGTGTTCACACGCCCGCAAGCCGACACACGGACACGTGAACACGCCAACTAATTCTCGCGTCAACAACCCGACACATTGGCGCGTAAACATGCGAACACGTTGTCTTGACCTCGCCCCGCGAATCAGCAACACTTGAACCCGTTCACCCGTTCGCGTGTGAACACGCCTACCTGACAACTTCCGAACCAGCCCATCCGCAAACCAGCCAAGGAGCCATCCCGTGAAAGTGTTGTCCATCCTCGCCCAGAAGGGCGGCAGCGGAAAAACCACGCTCGCCACAGCTCTCGCCGTTGCCGCCCAGGCCGACGGAAAAACAGTCGCCATCATCGACCTCGACCCGCAGGCCACGGCCTGCAAATGGGGCGACCGGCGCAACGCCGATCCCGTGATTATCTCGATCCAGCCCGCGCGCCTTGCCAACGCTCTCGACACCGCGCGGGACAGCCGGGCCGACCTCGTCATCATCGACACGCCCCCGCGAGCGGCCGATGCGGCGATGGCCGCTGCGCAAAGCGCCGACCTGATCCTTATCCCATGCCGCCCCACCATCAACGACCTTGAAACCTTGGCGACGACACAGAGCCTGATCGGCGGGGCAGGGGCCTCCGCCCGCGTTGCCGTCGTCCTGAATTCCGTGCCGCCGCAGGGCCAGCAGCGCCAGCAGGCCGAGGATGCGATCCGCGACATGGGCCTGCCCGTGTATCCGATTGCCATCGGGAACCGGGCCGCGTTCGCCCACTCCGCCGTTCTCGGCAAGGCGGCGCAGGAAATCGACCCCTCCGGCAAGGCCGCGCGGGAAATCGAACAGCTTTACACGTTCACGTGTGAACTCATGAACCAGCAGACAGGAGAAGGAGACAGCCGTGTCGAAAAAGCCAGACCTGCGCGCCGCGCTTAAATCGCACAACAGCCAGGAACCCGCAGCCGCAGCGCCCGCCAAACCGAAAAGCCGGCACGCCAGGCCGAGCAGGGAAGGGCGCGTCAATCTCACCGGCTACTATGAGCCGGCCGTCAAGCTTCAGCTGCGCCAGATTGCGATGAACATCGATCACCGCACCACCATTCAGGACTGCCTGACCATGGCGCTCAATGATTTTTTCGCCAAGCACGGCAAGCCTGAAATCGCGCGCTGAACAGGGCAGGGGCGATCAGAAGGCGCTCCGCAGCCCGCAATTCATGATATTTTTGCGCCCGAAAAGCACCCTGCAAAGGCAGAAAAGATGGAAGACGAACTGAAAATCGAACTTGACGAACATATTCAGGACTCTGAGCGACACGTTTCCCGCAATCCCGACCATTTCGTCGGCCCTGAGCCGTGGCAGCTACGACCGGGCGAAGCGGGTCAACTCCGGATCGACCTTGCGCGCTATCCCCGGATGTTGTGGGCTTGGAATTTTTTTGAGGCGTTTATCGGTCTCGTTCACCCAAACGATCTTAATCTGCCTGCCGATTTCTTTGACGATGAAAGAAGATTGCGCGCGGATATTCTCAAGTTGGGCATGACGCCGCAGGCATTCACTGCCTTCGCCACGCATTACGCGGCCCTTACACCCCATGAAGCGAAGGCCATGTATGCAAGAATGGACGCCCTGCCAGACAAAACATCGCCAGCGAAGTCCGCTGACTCTGGAACGTAGGGCCGGTTCAGAAAGGGCAGGGGCAGGACCAACCAACTCCCTTACATCTTCCACGCCGGCAGCTTCAAGCCCGTCGCAAACTTGTTCGCTGCGTCTCGCAGCGCCCGGTCGGCCAGGTGCGCATAACGCGCCGTCGTCTGTGGCAGCGTGTGCCCCAGAAGCTTACCGACAATGTGCAGGCTCTCGCCGCTCGACACGAGGTGCGACGCGAAAGTGTGTCGCAAATCGTGAATGCGGACGGCAGGCTTCCAGATGGTGAGGAACTTCTTGCGTTTCCCCGGAATCTGCTCCGCCGTCGCCAACCCCGCCGCCTTGCAGACCTGTACCCACGGACGCCGGATGGTCACGCGCGCTCCGTCCTTGCCAGGGAAGAGGGCAGGGGAGGTGCGCTGCGCTTGCATGCGCTTTAGCAATTGCAGCGCTCTCTGGCTTAACGGTACATGCTCGATTTTCTTTTGCTTCGTGTGATGGCTGGGTTTTGTCCAGATGCCGCGCTTCAGATCGAACTGGTCCCACGTCGCCGACAGCACCTCGCCCTCGCGCGCGCCCGTCACAATCAGAAGCCGTATCGCATCCGCCGCGGACTGGTCGGAATACGCATTGAGAGCCGAAAGCAGATCCTCGACCTGCTCCGCTGTAAGCCACGTCTCCCGCTTGTCCTCCGCGAAGCGGGGAATGCCTTTCACGGGATTGTCGCCACGCCAGCCCCACTCCATCGCCAGCGTGAACATCTTGGAGAGCAGCGCCAGGACCCGGTTCGCCCGGTACGGGGTTTTCTTCATGCCGTGGTGCAGGGTCTCGATATCCCGGCGCGTGACGGCCCGTATGCGCAACGTCCCAATCGCCGGCTCAACGATATTCTTCAGCATCTGCCGGTCGTTGCGGATGCTGGTAGCGCGCTTGTGCGCCGCCGCATAGCGATCCAGATAATCCTTTGCCAGGTCTTCGACCGTAGGCTCCGACCTCGCCTCAACGCGTTGCTGCAGGGGATCGACCCCGTCCAGAAGTTTCCCGCGCAACTGAATGGCGCGCTCTCGCGCTGCCAGCGCGGTAAGGTCAGGATGCCGCCCGATCGTGTAGCGCCGCTCGCGCCCGTTGATGCGATAGTTCAGCACGAACGAGATCACGCCGTTGCTTGTGATGCGCGCGCCAAAGCCCGGAATCTCTTCGTCGTACTGAATGCGATTGCCGGACGAGGGCGCCTTCATCGCGAGGACTGCTTTCTGCGTCAGCTTCACAGGCTCTTCTAGCCTCCCGCTGTGTCCGCACTGTGTCCGAACAGGACGGCGTTCACTGTCGCTGATTGTCGCCCAGTGTCAGCAAACCGTCAATATATGTCGTTGATAAATCTGAGGAAATCGCTAACTGATTTGATCCCGTGTCCGCAAGGATAGCACGGTACGAAGACTCTGGATCAGCATATCGGGGTTCGAATCCCTGGGGGGCAGCCAAGCCTTTCAACGACATCTACTGCACCCACTCCTCGCTGTGGGGACTCTTGTGCGGACTCGAGTGCGCGAGCAGTTTGGTGGCGGTCCTCCACCGCCTTCCGGATCTGCTCTAGGCCTGGATGCTGGTAGCGCATGGCCGTCTGCGCGTCCGAATGCCCCCGCGCCTTCATCAGCGCCGCGAGGTTCCTGATCCGCTCTAGCGCGTCCGTCGCGAAGGTATGCTGGCAGGAGTAGAGCTTGATCGAATCCGGGAGCTCCGCCTTCGATCTGGCCTCGACCCATTGCTTGGCCGCCACGTTGGTGATGTGCCCGCTCCGGGAGAGTTTGGACGGGAAGACCGCAATGTCCGCAGCGCGACGTTTGCCTTTGCGGGCGAGCCGGAGAACCGGAGAGCGTCCGCGGAGTCCCCGGCGATTTCGTCCAGCTTCATTCCCGACAGCGTGGTCTTCGCGAGCGGCGTAAGCGCCAGCGGGAACGAGGGCACTGCGAAAGACGGAACGCCAGACGAAAACCGCAGACGTTCACCTGCGGAGTAGGGACAACCAGTGTTTCACATGCAGGGGCAATACTGTCAATGTTGACAGTCGATGCCATGGTTGCGTGCGGGTACTCTTGCACCTGGTCGCGGCAGATAATTTGGCCGTGAATTCGCAACGAAGGAGATAGCTATGCAACGAAAAGTGATTGGGTTGGCTCTGATGGCGGTGCTCTTTCTAGGATCGGCGCTCGCCTTCGGCCAAAAGGTGAACGTGAAGGGGATGATCACTGGCCGGGGTGGAGAAACGCTGACCGTGAAGGGCGCCGAGGGAACCTCCACAGTGGTCCTGACCGATGACACGAGAACGGTTGATAAGCGAGGCCTGTTCGGCCTGGAAAAACAACAGTTGTCCAGCGTTGTGCTGATCCCCGGACTGAAAGTCAGCGTTGACGGAACCACCGACGATCAGGGGCGGATCATAGCGAAAACAATCACCACGGATGGCGACGATCTGGAAGCCTCCGAGATGATCCAGGCCGGCTTGCACCCCACTGCACAGCAGGTCGACGCTAACGTGAGGCAGCTCGAGGCTCACTCGACCCAGCTCGCCGCTCACAAGGAGAATATCGAAACCAACAAGGAAGCCATTTCGGCCAATAAAGAGCAGATCCAGGCGAACATCAAGGACATAGAGGCGCACACTCAGCGCTTCATGGCCCTGACCGACTTTGACACGAAGGCTCAGGCAACCGTGAAATTTAAGGTCGGCAGCTCAAAGCTCTCAGCGGAAGCCGAGCAGGAACTCAAAACGCTGGCCGAAACTGCGAAAGGTCTTACCGGATATATCGTCGAGGTGGTCGGATACGCCGACTCGACTGGCGATGCTGCGATGAACACCAGGCTGAGTGAGCAGCGCGCCAAAGCGGTTTGCACGTTCCTGTTCCAGCAGGGGGGCATCCCGGTCCGGCACATCGTTGCCCCCGGCGCCATGGGCGAGTACGAACCGACAGCAGCGAACGAGACGAAAGAAGGGCGGGCCGAGAACCGTCGGGTCGAAGTCAAAGTGTTAGTGAACAAAGGTCTCACCGGCAGCTAAGGGGGGCGCCAGAGCAGGACCGGAACATCGCTTTCCTCCTTCGCTGTTGGTTCCCCGGTCGGAGCTAAGGGCGACGACAAAGGAAAGAGTAGCCCGAAAGCTACCGATTCGGCTGTGAGTCAGAGAAGCTACGGCTTCTCTGACTCTTTTTTATAGCTCCGGCGGTTCCCATCTTCCGGGCAAACGCTTCCGCAAGGGCGTTCAAAACCTGGCTCGAACGCGAGCGAAACCGGCCCGTGACTGATCAGTGCCTGGGCTCGGCTGCCTCGATGAGCGGCTTTAGGGCCTTAACCGGGATTCCGATCGTACTTCCCGAAAACCCATCGAGATACGCGGCATTGACGCCAATCACGTTACCGCGGCGGTCGAACACCGGCCCGCCACTACCGCCACGTGCTGTTACCGCGTCGTAGACAAGCTTGTCCTCAAGTACGTCACCTAAGTGCCCGTAGGTAGCCAACGGACGAATCAGGGAACGTGCTGCGAGCTGGCGGGTGAGTTCAAGGCGGTCCCTGCCAGTTGCCAGCCGGCGATATGCCGATTGCGGCGACTTTGCCAGCATCGCAGTGGTACCCATCGGATATCCGACCACCACGACCGGTTCGCCCGGTATGGCGGCGGCCCCGGACAGGGGCAGTGGCTTCAATTCCGACTCTTCTATATTGCTAACCCGCGCCACAGCCAAGTCCGCTTCCCTGGAAACTCGCACATCTACCAAAGGAATACCATTGTGTTGACCCGGGAAAAAAGCCAATATGTTGTCCAGTCGAGGCCGCGCCCCGCCTCGGATCAGCATTTCCGACTCTTCATCGTCGACCCATGGCGTCGCGATATGGCGATTGGTCGCGATCAGGCCTTTGGCAACGACGAAGCCCGTCCCTGAGACGCCTCTGCGTGCGTAGATTGTCCCGTCCGAACCCGTGAAGCTGTAGATACCGTAAATAAAGCAGACCGAGTCGCGGTACCGGTTTAGCACTTGCACCGGCATCAACTGCTCCTGCTGGAGTTCATGGAGTTGCGCGGCCAGATTGGCCACTTCGCGTGGTAAGTCCGAAGAATAGGGGATGGTAGAGGGTGCTTGTGTTGCGAATGCCAGCACCAACGCCAGTGTTACGGCCGCGATTCGCCATCCGTTGAGTCGAGTGACGACGCCGGTCAAAGCACCTTTCATGCTCACGCTTGTGCGCATTTCGCCACAACTCTGCCGTTTGATGCAACTCTTTTCGCAACAGTGGTCCGTTTTTCTCAACGGTGTTCATTTTATAAAGTCGTCGGCCTTCCGAGATCCTGACTAGATTTGGTAGCGCCATGACTAAAGGCTCGGGACGAAAGGAGGCCGATGGTGTCGAATTAGGAGCACACAGATGCGCGGAAAGTCACCTTCAGAACCAGCTTCAGCATGTTCTCGTGTACAGAGAACCGCGACGTTAGCCAACTGGCACGGCGTCGAAATCGGCTGGTACAAGTGCGAACCAGGGTGATGAATCAGCTTCAGGCCATCGCCATTACCGAAGGCGTACGAAATGAAAGCGGGCTACGGAACCCAGCAGGGCGGGCATTGGGCGTTGGGACTGCTTCCCTGGCCGGGCTCATACTCGTTCAAAACAGTCTCGCGGCGATCTCCGCGAAAAGGATCTTAACGATTGTCATGCCGGGGAAGATCATCGCGTAGCCGATGTCCGGCTGGTCCGTCGGCGCAAGCCTGTTCGAATAGGCGAGAATCGCCGGATTGCCGGTAGCGCCGGCGACAATACCTGCTACCTCGTCGTACGGCATCCGAAAGACGAACAGGCCAACGATCATAATCGGCAGGACAATTGCGGCGAGCACGACTGCGCCCAGTCCCAGCATCTGAAACCCGGTCTGCGAAACCGTCGCCGCAAACTTGGGTCCAGAAACCATTCCGACCTGAGCGAGGAACAGCGTTAGCCCAAGATTGCGGAGTACGAGATTGGCCGAAAGCGGGATAGACCAGTTCATGCCGCCCGTGCGGCGCATCTTGCCCAGGATCAGGGCGACAATCAGCACGCCCGCCACCCCTAGCGCGAACTTGCCGAGGCCGGGTAGCGGTATCGCGATCGCACCCAGCAGGAAGCCAAGAGCCATCCCCAGACCGATGGAGATGTAGCTGAACTCGGCGGTGCCTTTGATGGAGTCGCCAAAGAACTTGCGCAATGTCGTGAAATCCGCGCGATTGGCCAGTAACCCAACTCGGTCGCCGAACTCGAGGATCAGGTCTTCTCGCGCCATGAGGTCAGCATCGCCGCGGCGAACGTGGAGGACGGTCGAGCCGTTTGTTCCGGGCAACTCGAGATCACCGAGCGCTCTGCCCACAACGGTGGGGCGCGAGGCAAAAACACGAAGATAGTCCAGATGCTCGCGGTCCTTTACGAAATGGCCTGGCGCCACCTCGCCCAGGCTCTTGCTGGCCTGACCGAGCGCTTCTTTGCTTGGAGCAACCGCCAGTAAAACGTCCTCTTCCTCAAGCAGGCAGGTGGCGGTGGCGGGCTCATTAACCCCATGCCTGCGCCTGGCCACAATCTGCACTCCCGCTGGCAACGAGGTCATCACTTCTTCGACCGTCTTGCCGGACACCTCCGGGTTGTGCACCATGATTTCAAGCATCTCCACTCCGCCGCCTACCGACATCTGGATCTTAGGCTTCAGGAGCATAAAGGCGATATAAAGCAAGAGGATGGGCCCGGCCACGCCGAACGGATAGGACACCGAATACCCCACCGCGGGATCGTTGTTGCTGAGTGCCGCTATCGCCGCTTGCAGAGTCGCCGTACTTGTCCCCGATCCAGCGAAAAGTCCAAGCGCATGTCCGACCGTTACGCCGATCGTTTTCACGAACAGCAGGCTCACTGCCCCAGCCAGCAGCACGGCGATCAGCGCCATCGCGTTGGCGCGCAGCCCCTTGGCGCTCGTTAACCCAACAAAAAACTGCTTGCCGTACGCAATGCCCACGCCATAGAGAAATAGAGCGAGCCCGAGGGTACCTACCATTGCCGCGGGCGCTGACTTCGGCGCGAACCAGCCCATAGCAAGGGCGACGAAAAGGACGGCGCCTGCACCGAGGGAGAATCCCTTGATGTTGATCTCACCGATCAGATACCCGATCGCTATAGTGAGAAACAGCGCCATCATGGGCTGTTGCTCGAGGAAGGTTTTGATCAGCTCCATAATTCCTCCTGGTCAGAACACGGTGAGGCCACGGCTGCGGAACTGGCCGCGCACGCGCTCTGTCAGTTCAGGGGCGGGCGGCGCGACACTTTCCAGGGGATAATCAAGCCCGAGCTTGCGCCACTTGTCCCGCCCCATCTGGTGGAAGCGCAGGATCTCCACGCGCTCGACCGACGCAAGCGCAGCGCAGATATCCGCCACTTTCTCCACGTTGTCACGGCTATCGCTAAGACCTGGCACGAGGACGAAGCGTATCCACATCGGCCGCTTCAGCGCCGAGAGCCGGCGAGCGTAATCGAGCGTCGGTTGCAGCGGCTGACGCGTGACCTTCTCGTACGTATCCGGGTCGCCCGACTTGATGTCGAGAAGATTGAGGTCGATGTCCATCAACTCTTCATCGGTGAAGCGATTTCCGAGACGGCCCGAAGTGTCCAAGCAGGTGTGCAGCCCCATCTGTTTGCAGCGGTGAAAGATGCTGGTCACAAACGCGTGCTGCAGCATGGGCTCACCGCCGGAGATGGTTACGCCTCCGCCGCTGATCCTGAGCACCTGCGCATAATTGCCGATTTGCCGCATCGAGCGCGCCACAGAGACGCGATGCCCGTTGTACTTGTGCCAGGTGTCCGGGTTGTGACAGTACTGGCACCGCAGCGGGCAGCCCGTTAGAAAGCCGACAAAACGCAATCCCGGACCATCGACCGTGCTGCCCACTTCCCAGGAGTGAACGTACCCGATGATGTCGTCCCCATCCTGGACTTCCTCGACGTCGCCCGGATGCACGGCGAAATAGTCGTGTACAGCCTTGCTTTACGCTGCTCCCTTGCGCGCGACATAGAGCGCGTAACGACTTCCCACGTGTAGTTCGCCCATGGAGTGTTCCCTACATGGTGCCGTGGAACGTACGGTGAACAATGTCGAGCTGCTGTTCTTTGGTCAGCTTGACGAAGTTCACCGCGTACCCGGACACCCGGACCGTGAGCTGCGGATACTTCTCGGGGTGTTTCATCGCATCCTGCAGCGTTTCGCGGTTCAAAACGTTGACATTGACGTGGAAGCCTCCACTCGCAAAATAGGCGTCGAGAACACCGGTGCCGCGAGCGATGCGGTCGCTCTCACTGCCCAAGGCAGCGGGCACCACCGACAGGGTGAGTGAGATGCCGTCCTCCGCGTCGTCGTAAGGGATCTTGGCGACCGACATCAGGGCCGCCAGAGCGCCGTGCGTGTCCCGGCCGTTCGACGGGTTGGCGCCGGGCGCAAAGGGCTCGCCCTTCCGGCGACCGTCCGGTGTATTGCCTGTCGCCTTGCCATAGACGACGTTGGAAGTAATGGTGAGTACCGATTGGGTGTGGACCGCATCGCGGTAGCTCGGGTACTTCCGGATCTTGGTCATCATCATGGACACCAGCATGCGGGCGATTTCGTCCGCACGCTCGTCGTTGTTGCCGAAGTACGGAAATTCGCCCTCGGTCTTGAAGTCGACCATGATTCCGTGTTCGTCGCGGACCGGCTTCACCTTGGCGTACTTGATGGCGGAGAGGCTATCGGCGGCGTGCGAAAGGCCGGCAACCCCGCAGGCGAGAGTGCGCAGGATGTCGCGATCGTGCAGCGCCATCTCCAGCGACTCATAGCAATACTTGTCGTGCATGTAGTGAATGATGTTGAGGGCGTTGACATAATTCTTCGCCAGCCAGTCCATCATGGGATCGAGCCGACTCATTACTTCGTCGTAACTGAGCACCTCCGCCGTGATGGGAGCAAGCTTCGGCCCGACCTGCTCGCCGCTTATCTCGTCCCGCCCCCCGTTCAACGCGTACAGAAGCGTCTTGAGCAGGTTTACGCGCGCGCCGAAGAACTGCATCTGCTTGCCGAGGCGCATGGCAGAAACGCAGCAGGCGATGGCGCAGTCGTCGCCCCACTTGGGACGCATCAGATCGTCGGACTCGTATTGGATGGAACTGGTATCGATCGATGCCTTGACCGCATAGCGCTTGAAGCCCTCGGGCAGCCGCGGGGACCAGTAGACAGTAAGGTTGGGCTCGGGCGCCGGCCCGAGGTTGTAGAGGGTGTGCAGCATGCGAAACGCGGTCTTGGTGACGAGCGTGCGCCCGTCTTCGCCCATTCCGCCCACCACTTCTGTGACCCACACAGGATCGCCTGAGAAGAGCTGGTTGTATTCTGGCGCGCGCAAGAAGCGCACGATCCGCCACTTGATTACCAAATCGTCGATGATCTCCTGCGCTTGGGATTCCGTCAGCGTGCCCTCACGCAGGTCTCTCTCGAAATAAATGTCCCAGAACGTGGACAAACGACCGGCCGACATCGCCGCGCCGTTCTGCTGCTTGATGGCAGCGAGGTAGCCAAAGTAAGTCCACTGCACGGCCTCACGAGCATTGCTGGCGGGTCCGGATATGTCGTACCCGTAGCGCGACGCCATCTCCTTCAGTTCCTTCAGCGCCCGAATCTGCTCCGCCAGTTCCTCGCGCAGGCGGATCACTTCCTCGGTTGAATGGCGGTCGTCCAAGTCGGCCTTCTCCCGCTGTTTCTCGGTAATGAGGAAATCCACCCCGTAGAGCGCTACCCGGCGGTAGTCGCCGATGATGCGGCCTCGACCGTACGCGTCCGGCAGGCCGGTGATGACTCCCGAGGAACGCGCTTTCCTGATTTCCGCCGTATAGCCGTCGAATACCCCGTCATTGTGGGTTTTGCGGTACTTGGTAAAGATTTCGGCGAGGCGCGCGTCCGGCATATAGCCGTACGCCTCAAGGCTCGCCGCAACTACGCGCCAGCCGCCAAACGGCATGATGGCGCGTTTGAGTGGTGCATCGGTCTGCAGGCCGACAATGATCTCGCTTTCTTTGTCGATGTAGCCCGGGGCGTGGGCGAGAATGCTGGAAGGAACCTGCGACACGTCCAGAACGCCCTTCTCGCGTTCCTTTGCGAGCAATGGCTGCAATGCTTCCCAAATACCGCGCGTGCGCGCGGTGGCCCCCTGAAGGAAGGTCCCGTTCCCTTCGTACGGGGTGTAGTTGCGTTGGATGAAATCGCGGACATTGACCCCACTCTGCCACAGGCCCGGCGTGAAACCGCGCCAAGCGATCTCCCATTTCTCCTTAGCAAGTGCTGGACTGGCTGCCATCTCATTCTCCTTGTCTAATCAAGCTGCTGCCGCTGCTGCGGTTTCAATAACGCGCCGAGTGTGGCGCGCGATCATGAGTTCTTCGTTGGTAGGAATGGCCCACACCGAAACAGAGCTCGCTTCCGTGCTGATACGCGGGCCGTCGGCTGTATTAGCAGGTGCATCGAGCTCCACTCCAAGCCAGCGGGCATCCCAGCAAACGCGTTCACGAATGGCGGCTGCGTGCTCGCCAATGCCGCCGGTAAACACCAGAGCGTCGAGGCCACCGATCGCCGCTGCAAGCGAGCCGAGCTCGCGCCCGATGCGATAGATGAAGAGATCGACCGCGAATTGGGCACGCGGCTCGGGGCTTTTCAGCAGCGTGCGCATGTCGCTCGAAACCTCCGACACGCCGAGCAAACCGGATTCTTGGTAAATGAGCTTCTCGATGGCGCGTGCGTCCATCTTGAGTTCGTCTATCAGGTAGAGAATCACGCCCGGATCGAGCGCCCCGCAGCGTGTGCCCATGGGCAGGCCATCCGCCGCGGTAAAACCCATCGTGCTGGCGAGGCTCTTGCACGCACGCAACCCGCACATGCTGGCCCCGTTTCCCAGGTGGGCGACCACAACGCGCCCTGCGGCCGCTTTTGGCTCGAACTCCGGCAGCACGCTTGCGATGTACTCGTA
>Ga0335070_10007905_pt1 | contig 12470 bp, 10 predicted proteins | sample Lox_Sample_13_FD_206722 | JGI IMG/M metagenome (GOLD analysis project Ga0335070, IMG submission 206722) | Soil microbial communities from Loxahatchee National Wildlife Refuge, Florida, United States - Lox_Sample_1.3 | ecosystem: Environmental > Terrestrial > Soil > Wetlands | place: USA...
TGCCAGGGCTCAGGTAGGCACTTTGAGACTCAAGCTTTTCAAGATCGGGGCTCGCATCCGCGAGAGCAGCCGCAGAGTTTGGATTCAGATGGCTTCGGGCTACCCGTACCAGAGGCTGTTTGCCTCGCTGGTCGCAACGCTCAAGGCTGCACCCGCGTGACGTGGTGGACAAAATCTCTTCGACTTGCCTTCTATCCTGCGCCGGGTGAAGTGCGCCCAGAGCTCACCAGAGTCAAAGTAACAATCGCGCTTCAAGCGGAAAAAACCCTCCACTTGGGCTTAACCGACTCTCTGCGAGGCGAAAATCCTATGAACAAGAGTCAGAATCAACCTAATCTCAAACATACTCGTGCATAATGCGGGCTAAGCGAACCCCATTGCGTTTCAGGGGATTCGGTGTTCGGGGTGTTGCCGAAAGGGGGCTTTGAGGTATCCCAGTGATGGCGTCCGGCGTGCAGTGGAGATAGGGGTATGGAGCGGCTCAAGGAGGAAATACTCGGCGCATTGACCAGTCGATGGCTGGGTAGGCAGATCCACTTCTTTCAGGACCTGGATTCGACCAACCGGGTGGCCCAGGAGCTTGCCCGCCAAGGCGCAGCCGAAGGGACCGCGGTCCTGGCCGAGCTGCAGCTCAGCGGTCGGGGCCGGCAAGGCCGCGTGTGGCATTCACCTGCGGGGGTGGGCCTTTACTTCTCCGTGATTTTGCGACCCATTCTTCCTCCGAATCAGGTCCAGCTCCTGACGTTGGCCGTTGCCGTTGCCGTCGTGCGGGCGATTTCCGCGCAGACGTCAATATCACCCAAGATCAAGTGGCCGAACGACATCCTGATCGGGGGAAAAAAGGCGGCAGGGATTCTCACCGAGGCGGAGGCCGTGGCGGAGCGGATCGCCCACGTAGTGGTCGGAGTGGGTATTAACGTGAATCACACGGCAGCAGAGCTAGGACGACCTCTGGAGGCCCTGGCCACATCCCTCAGATTGGAGGTCGGACGCCTGGTGGAGCGGCCCGCTCTCGCAGCACGGCTCTTCCTTGAGCTCGAGATCTGGTATGAGCTGTTAAGAAACGGCGACTCCTCTGCCATCTTGGACGAATGGCGCCGCCACACTGCCACCTTGGGTCGAGAGGTCCGGGTGTTTCTTGGGCAGACGACGGTGGAGGGAACGGCCCTCGATGTAATCAACGACGGGGCGTTATTGGTTGAAGGGAAGGATGGCTCCCGGACGGTGGTGCACGCCGGAGATGTGGAGCATCTAAGGCTTGTTGGGAGTGGAAGTGGGGGAGGTTAGGCGATGCAGGTTCTCGCTGCAGAAGCCGGCGCGCCTGAGGGGGATATACCTTCGGCAGGGCAGTGGCTAAACGCCCCGCGCCTTTTCCGTGGCTTCCTGCCGCTTCTTGCAGTTGATGCAGAGCGTCGTGACCGGCCTAGCCAACAACCGTTCCTCGCCGATGTCGTCACCGCACATCTCACAGACACCGAAGTCACCTGAGTCAACCCGATCGAGGGCGCTGCGGATCTTGGAGATCAGCTTCCGTTCCCGGTCGCGGATGCGGAGCATGAAATTTCGGTCCGACTCCAGCGAGGCTCGATCAGTTGGGTCAGGGAAATTCTCCCCGCTCACGGTCATCCCGGTGACGGTCTTTTCCGCCTCGCTCAGGAGTTCACGGAGCCTTTCGGTGAGGATCTGCCGGAAGTACTCGAGTCTCTCCTTGTCCATGGGTTCGTTCTCCCGCGTGTTTCTGTAGAAGAAATTCTTCTAACACAGGATAACCTAATAAGTAAAGCTAAAATGCCATCAGTTCTCACCTCCATTTTGCATGAGGCGCTGTGGCAAGATCGCGGAAGGGGTCGTGCCACCGGACAACCATTCCGCGGGACCAGACCTGAGGCGCGCCTGTTCAGTACGCCGTAAGGTTCCCTGCGATAAGCCCGGGACAGGCGAAACCAGAGGATGCCTGGCTTCCCACTGTCCAAGACCGGGGGGCGCCAGGGGCAGGGAGAGTCTGCGGCGCAATGAGCATCCGGAGCCTGTAGCTTCCTTGGATACCAGGAGTGACCTCCAAGCTTTCCGCTACAACCCCGCGCATAGGCCTGGCCCCGCGCTCCACTATCAATGCCGCGATCACGCCTCGGCGTGACGGATTGGCAGAGCAGACCTCCCTGCTATTGCTTATTCATCGCGGCGGGAAGCCGCTCCCACAGCCTACCGTCGCGCGGAGCCTACAGCTCGGCGAGAAGGACGGTCATATCCGAACGTCGCAGCAGATAATTCGTGCCCAATGCGGGCTAGAGTCCTGGCGCGCGGTAGTGGCCGCTCCTGCCACCGCTCTTCTCGACCAACTGGATGGTGTCGATACGCATGGCCCGGTCGTACGACTTGCACATGTCGTAGATGGTCAAGGCAGCCACGGAGACCGCAACGAGCGCCTCCATTTCGACTCCGGTGCGATCGTGCGCCTTCACCGTCGCTTGGATGGAGATGGCCGAGCTCGGAGGATCGGGGGTGAAGTCTATGGCGAGGCTGGTGATCCGAATAGGGTGGCAGAGGGGTATCAGGTCGCCGGTGTGCTTGGCGGCCATGATCCCAGCCGTGCGGGCGACTCCCAGAACGTCCCCTTTTGCCACGCCTCCGGAGGTGATGAGCTCTAGAGTCTCAGGCCGCATCTGAATGCGCCCGCTGGCCACAGCGCGGCGTTCGGTTTCGGCCTTGTTTCCCACATCCACCATGCGGGCCCGTCCGGCGTCATCGACGTGACTGAGCTTCGCCATGATTACCTCCGAGTGAGAGTCCTCCGAGACGAGGTTTCGTTAAGGTTCCGACCGAATCCGCAAGTCCAGGTAGAGATCGCCCGGGCGAGCTCCGTAATCGCCGCCGTCCCCTTCTCGTGGAAACTTGAGACGCATCCCATCAGTGACTCCTCCAGGAACGGCGACCGTCGTACCACGGCGAGTTGCATAGCGACCGCGCCCTTCACAGACGGGGCAGGAGACCTGGGCGACGCGGCCGTCGCCGCCGCACCTGGGGCAGGCGTCGGCGGCAGCGAAGATCCCGAGAGAGCCGCTGAAGGCACCGCTCCCGCCGCACGTGGGACACGGGTGCCTTTCGGAGCTGGGCCGGACGCCGGTACCTTCGCAGTGTTTGCAGCCTTCCATCCGGGTGATCTCAAGCGACTTCTGAACCCCCTGTGCCGCCTCGACGGGGGATAATATCAGAGTGAGGCAGAGATCGGCGCCCGGAAGCGGCCCCCGGTGCGGCTGCTTGCCTGAGATTCCCAGGAAGGCGAACAGGTCCGCGCCCAGTGTACTGAACACCTCGGCGCTGTGGCGGAAGCCCTGGAAACCCATGTCGCGGAGACCGTCGTGGCCCCGCTTGTTGTAGAGACGGCGCCGATGCCGGTCGCTGAGCACGTGATAGGCCTCAGCCACCAGCTTGAAGCGCTCCTCGGCGCGAGAGTTGCCAGGGTTGCGGTCGGGGTGGTAGCGGAAAGCCAGTTGACGGAAGCGGCTCTTGATCTCATCGAGGGTCGCACTCTTGGCGACCCCGATTATCTTGTAGTAATCGCGATTAGGCTTCATGACTCGGCCACGGCCAGGAGTCGGAGAGACGACCCCGGCCCCATGGGGTGTGCTTCTCCCTCACTGGAGAGAGTAGCTCATATTACCGTGGCCGCCTCTTGAAAACAATGACGGGCTGGCGGTAAAGATCACAACGTATTCACCGCAGAGTCGCCGAGAAGGCAAAGGGTTGAAGTTCTCCTGTATCCGGCCGTGAGAGACGGCCAGACACAAGACAGCCTCTCTGCGCCCGGCATGGGTCTGGACAAAGGCTTTGCCTCGAAGAGGTCGATCCTTTGCTCCGGGGGCCTCTCACCGCCAGAGCAAGGAACCACCCGCTCTGCGACCTCCGCGTCTTTATGGCGAGCAAGTGACTCGTTACCGTATTTCGAAAGACAACCACTTAGTCCGGAGAACAGCCGAGCGCCCGTCGTGCAGGCTCGCCATCAACCTGCTGGGAGAAGGGCCGTGACCAGGGAAGAAGAGAGGAGAGAGATCCTCGCCTTTACCTACGGCGAACGACTGAAGGGGGAACTCCTTGCCGTGGGTCAGTTGCTGGATACGATCGCCGGTCTCCAAGGTGCCGAACGGCAGGGTGCGCTCACTCTGTTCCGCACCGTCACAGCGACGGTGGCCGGTGACCTTAGACTTGCAGCGCGGGTTCTCGGCAGTGACGATCTTCGTGGTGCGGATGCCAGCATCGAGCTCGTGGAAGGGTTCGTGCGCCTGGTACAGATGCAGGCGGCGCGGGAAGAACTGAGCACGCTCCTCAGTCGGGTCACTACGGTGAGCGGCCGCGCCATGGCGGCGCTCAGAGGGAAGGGTCTGCTCTAGCGACAACAGGCGACGGTTACCCTCCACCGTCGGGGGCGAAGGCGGAGACTACGTCATCGGCGCGGTAGATATCCCGGAGGAAGAAAGGATGCCAGAATCGCTCTCCTGGTGGGAAAATGGCGAGAAAAGGGATGCTTCGACTTCCCATGCGTTCGAGGAGGAGCTTTGCCGGAGGATTGTCGCGGGTGAGATCCGCCTTGAGGAGGAGGGCGTTGCGGTCCCGGAAAGCCTGACGCACCCGCTGATCTTGCAGGGTAGCTCGCTCCACGAGGACACAGTTGGGGCACCAGTCGGCGGTGAAATCCACCACGACCCAGCGTTGCGCCGCGGCTGCAGCGAGAAGTTTCTCAGGGGTGTAAGACTCCCACGAGAGAACATCGCGCCGGGTCGGGGATTCGGGTTCGGTCACCGGGGGAAAGACGCGAAGGCTCAGCCACCAGCCGACAAAGATCACGAAGAGGGCCACGAGCCGCACCGCGACCCGGCGACGGGTGGAGTCGCTCAGAGTCGTCATCTGGCCCCAGATATAGAGGCCGAGACCCAAGAACAGGCAGAACAGGACCACCCACACCTGCATCTCGCCCGGGAGAATCGCGAGCAGATAAACTACGGTGGCGAGGAGGGCGAACCCCATGAGGCGTTCGAAGTGGATAAGCCATGGGCCGGGTCGAGGAAGCCATCCGAGGGCAGCCGGGTAGATGGCCAGAATGATGTATGGAGCGGCCATGCCGAGGCCCATGACAGCGAAGATGACGAAGATCAGCGGTGGTGATTGCTGGAGAGTCCAGGCCATAGCTCCACCCAGGAGCGGGCCGCTGCACGGGGTAGCGAGGAAGGTGGCAAGCATTCCCCGGGAGAAGCAGCCCACATATCCCTGCCCTGCCGCAGCGGTATCTGCTTTCACGGCAACCTGCGGAACGGGAAGGTGGAAGAGATCGAAGAGGCTCATGGCCATGGCAAAGAGCACGACGATCATACCCAGGATAAAGGCCTGCTGCTGAAAGAGCTCTCCCCAGCCGTAGCCGGCGAAGCTGGCAAGGGCGGCAAGGATGAGGAATACGGTGATAATGCCGGCGGCGAAGTGGAACCCCATGAATGCGGCGCGCCGTCTGTTTCCCTGGGAGTCCTGGACGAAAGAGAGGACCTTGAGGCTCACAACCGGGAGCACACAGGGCATCACATTGAGGACAAGACCAGCAAGGAAGGCGAAGATCACAGCCTTCACTAGGCTGTCCACCTCCATCGCCCGCTGGACGGGTCGAGGGGACAGGGCCGGAAGCTCGGCAAGGCGCCCCCCCGGCGAGGGCTCCCCAGCGGTTACGCCTTTTGGGGATTCAGCGATGCCGGTGTTCCCTGCGCCTTTCTCTTCCCCAGGGTGGGTGCGGCGAAGGGCCTCCACAATCGTTGGCGAGAGAACGCCCGCACCTGAAGGTAACTCGCTCACGGTGAGGGAGGCCGTAACCTCGGCTTGATGGGGGAGGCAGAGTCCCTCGGAGCAGAGGAGCACCCTGAGGCGCAGGTGAACCGGGTGAAGACCCGAAGTGAGACTCCGAGCGGTGGAAAGGGGCAGGTAGATCGTGGTTGCCTTGCGGTAGGCCCACACCCACTCGTCAGGGCCGAACTCCGCCTCTCGAACCTTCTCCGCCGGGAGAAAGCGAGCCGGCCCGGCCCGCACTCCTTCCGGGAGCGACACGACCTCCAAGGAGGTGGGCAGGCCCGGCGCCGGGCCCTTTGGATTGCCGTAGATATGCCAGCCAGGGGCCAAGACGATGGTGACGGCGACCCACGCCTCTTGCCCCGGCGATATGGCCGAAGGATGAGTTTCCGCGGTCACGGTCGCAGGGAGAGCGCCGCCGTGCTTGCCTTGAGCGGATGCGAGGCTCGGGACCACCGCCCCGAGAAGGAGCAGGAGTATCCACCAGGAAGGGGCGCGTTTGTGGTGGTTCATAGGATGAGCTTTCGGACGTGGCCGACGATTCAATTCGGCAGATCATAAACGGGAAGGGATGAGATGACAAGGACCGGGAACCTTGAGGCGAGTCAGCGGCTGTGCACGTGAGAAATCAGGATCCCCCAAAACTCGACAGGGCGCACCTGCGGAGAGACCGCTTCGTAGTGCCAGCCGAGATGCCGGCCGCAGTGGCGACAGAATGCCAGGCGCCACCGGTATCCCGGAAACCAGGTATGAGCCTCCATCGCCTCGTGGTGGGCGACGGCACCCGGGCAAGAGAAGAAGGTATGGAACTCGAACGTCACCCCCGCCGGATTGACGAAGCGGTGTCGTGTGCTGACCCCTATGGGGATGAATCGGTCGGATGAGGTAATGAGACCGCCGCAAGCGTTGCACTGGTAGGCCCGGGCACCATTGCCACCAATTCCGTCCAGAGCTGAGTGGGTAAAGACCATGGCCGGACCTCATTGTGGACGGCAAGGAACATAGCAGACAGGCCAAGAAAGTCAACCCGCGCGGACGAGACCGCTCGCCGCCGGCAGACAGTGGCGAGCGAGAGTGTCCCCGCAACCGCTGCTCACTGCCAAGACGCAAAGGTCGCAGCGAAGATGGTTTTTTGCTCTGGTCTCCCTTGCCAACCAGGGAGACTTCTGCTATAGGTGTGGCACTGCCGTTCGTCGTTCTTCGCCTCCAGGAGCGCCGGCGCACGCCTCACAGAGTGGAGCCTGCCTCTCCTTGAGTTTGCAGGCCAGGCGGCTTTGGCCGGTGACACTCATGCTCGCTAAGGTCCTCTCCAGTGCGGTCCTCGGTATCGACGCCTACGTGATTGAGGTGGAGGTGGATATCACCCTCGGCCTTCCCGCCTTCGCCACTGTGGGCCTACCCGACGGGGCGGTTCGGGAGAGTAAAGACAGGGTCAAGTCGGCCATTAAGAACTCCGGCTATCGCTTTCCGCCCCACCGCATCACCGTGAATCTTGCCCCCGCCGACGTCAAGAAAGAGGGAGCCGGATTCGACCTGCCCATGGCGATCGGCATCTTAGCGGCGACCGACCTCGTTAGCCGGGAGCGGCTTGACCGGTATCTCATCATCGGGGAACTTTCCTTGGGCGGCAAGGTGAAGTCCGCTAAGGGTGCCCTGCCCATGGCGCTTACCGCCCGCAACCACGGGTTTGCCGGCATCCTGGTCCCCGAGGCCAACTGCCGCGAAGCGGCGGTGGTGAGCGGGGTGAATGTCTATGCCGTCCGGCACCTTTCTGAAGTCGTGGAGTTCTTGAACGAGGGAAACAATCTCACCCCGGTCACCCTCGACGTCCACAGCGTATTCGCTCAGAACGCCCACTATGAGACGGACTTCAACGAGGTGAAAGGTCAGGAGCATGTGAAGCGGGCCCTGGAGATCGCCGCCGCCGGAGGCCATAACGTCCTCATGGTAGGCCCCCCCGGCTCGGGCAAGACGATGCTGGCCCAGCGACTGCCCACGATCCTTCCGGACCTCACCTTCGAAGAGGCGCTCGAGACGACCAAGGTGTACAGTGTCATGGGACTCATGGGGGAGCGGGCTCTCATCGCGGTGCGCCCCTTCCGCTCGCCGCACCACACCATCTCCGATGCCGGATTGATTGGCGGCGGTCAGATCCCTAAGCCGGGGGAGGTAAGCCTCGCCCACAACGGCGTGCTCTTTCTGGATGAAACGCCCGAGTTCCGGAAGAACGTTCTCGAGGTCCTGCGCCAGCCCATGGAAGACGGGCAGGTGACCATAGCCCGGGCCGCCACCTCCATTACCTATCCGGCGCGGTTCATGACGGTGGCGGCAATGAATCCCTGTCCCTGCGGCTTCTATGGGGATACGCGGCGGCAGTGCCAGTGCACCTTCCTTCAGATCCAGCGCTACCGGAGCAAGATCTCCGGGCCGCTCCTCGATCGTCTGGACATTCATGTGGAGGTGCCGGCGGTGCAGTACCAGGATCTCGCCCAGGAGGCCGGAGGCGAATCTTCGGAAAGCATCAAGAAGCGAGTGGACGGAGCCAGGTTGGTGCAGCAGGAACGCTTCCGGAGACACAAGATCTACTGCAACGCCCAGATGCCGTCGCGGCTCCTCAGGCGCTTCTGTCAGCTCGACGGCGACTGCCAGCGGCTCCTCGAGGCGGCGATCGACAAGCTGGGCCTGAGCGCCCGGGCCTACAACCGGATCCTCAAGATCGCCCGCACCATTGCCGATCTGGCAGGGGTCGAGACTCTCACCTCCAGCCACATTGCCGAGGCGATCCAGTACCGCAGCCTGGACAGGACCATCGGCTAGCTGTCGCACTTCTCCTGGGATGACGGGAACGATGCCCACCCAAGGCTCATGAGGCGGCCCGGCCAGGTGAAGGCGGTCACCTGGGAGAGGAGGGGCCGAGGCCTTCACCCATGGTGCGCACCCAGCACACGAAGATCGCCCTCGTGGTCAACGAGGGGCACGCGCTCCACCACATCCACGACCGTGGGTACGTGGAATCCCCGGCGCGGATTCCTGCGATTCTGCGGGGAATCTCGCAGACCGGTCTTTTCACCAAGCTGGAGCCTCGCCGTTTCTCCGACCGAAAGATCAAGGCGGTCCATGACTCTCGGTTTGTGAACGATCTGAAGCGCACGTGTGCGGCGGTTGAGCCACGGAGATCCGTCTATCCATACATAATTCCCATTCGGAACGCCCACCGACCTCCCCGGGATCTCTCCCTGCGTGCGGGCTACTACGCCATCGACACTTTTACGCCGCTCCATGGGAACGCCTACCGCGCCGCGCGGGGTGCGGTGGAATGCGCCTTGACCGCCGCGCGGTCGCTGCTCCATGGCTATCGGCTCGCTTACGCTTTGGTGCGGCCGCCGGGTCACCACGCCGAGCGCCGGACGTTCGGAGGCTTCTGCTACCTCAACTCCACCGCCATTGCCGCCCATTATCTGAGCGCCCGGGGCCGGGTGGCAGTGCTGGATGTGGACTACCACCACGGAAACGGGACCCAGGAGATCTTCTACGAACGAAGCGACGTGTTCACCATCTCCATCCATGGCCATCCCCGGTTCGCTTACCCCTACTTCAGCGGTTTCGCCGCTGAGCGGGGGCGGGGCGTGGGAGTCGGTTACAATCTCAACATCCCGCTGCCGGAGAGCGTAACCGGGGACGACTACCGACAGGCGCTTGCCAGGGCTCTGCGGCGGCTCAAGCGCTTCGATCCCCACGTTCTCGTCGTGGCCCTGGGACTGGATCCTGCCAAGGACGATCCGACCGGATCGTGGTTGCTCCAGGCCAAGGACTTTGAGGCGAACGGTCACATGATCGGCTCGTTCCGCGTACCGACGCTGGTGGTACAGGAAGGGGGCTATCGGGTCCGATCTCTGGGAACCAACGCCCGTCACTTTTTCCTGGGTCTCTGGCAGGGTTCCACGGGCGGCGGCTGAAAGAACGGGTCTCGGCTCGACGCCATATGCCTGAATGCCTCCCCCACGCTTCTCCTGGCCGGTCAGCTGGGGGATCTCCGTGCCAGCATAAAGCTCACCGGTGATCCGATTCATTTGGGGAAGACCCTCCGCCTACGGCCCACTGCCCAGTGCTGTCTTTTCACTTGAAATCGTAGCCAGGTTCGTGGACAATCCCACTTACGATGCGGGGGGCAGGTTTACCCATACTGAAAGGAGACGGTTCGATGCAGAGACTCAATCCCTTCCAGATCGCCCAGCAACAACTGGATACGGCAGCCGAGAAGCTCGGCCTGGATCCGGCGACCCATGAATTGCTCCGCTGGCCCATGCATGAGATCAAAATGGTTCTCCCGGTGAAGATGGACGACGGGAGCACCAAGATCTTCCATGCCTTCCGCATCCAGTACAACACGGCGCGCGGCCCGGCCAAGGGGGGCATTCGCTGGCATCCGGACGAGACCATCGACACTGTCCGGGCTCTGGCCGCCTGGATGACGTGGAAGACCTCGGTGGTGGACATCCCCCTCGGCGGCGGGAAGGGTGGAGTGGTATGCAACCCCAAGGAGCTTTCCGAATCGGAGAAAGAGCGCCTGGCCCGAGCCTACATCCGAGCCATCGCCAGGAACCTCGGGGTCACCCGCGATGTGCCCGCCCCTGATGTCTACACCACGCCGCAGATTATGGCGTGGATGCTGGATGAGTTTGAGACCATCGTAGGCGAGGCGCACCCGGGGGTAATCACCGGGAAGCCGATTCCCCTGGGCGGCTCCCAGGGACGCGGCGATGCCACCGCCCGCGGCGGCATCTACGTTACCCGGGAAGCCGCCAAGCTCATCGGCATCGACCTCAAAGGGAAGACCATGGCGATCCAGGGCTTCGGCAACGCCGGGCAGTATGCGGCGCTCCTGGGTGAGGAGATCCTTGGTCTCAAGCTGATTGCCGCATCGGACTCCAAGGGCGGCGTCTACAATCCCAAGGGGATAGACGCCAAGGCACTGGTGGACTACAAGCTGAGGAGCGGGGTCCTGCAAGGGTTTCCGGGAGCAGAAGGGATCAGCAACGAAGACCTCTTGGGGATGGAGGTGACGGTACTCCTCCCAGCCGCCCTTGAGAACGTCATTACTAAGGAGAACGCCGGCAAGGTTCGGTGCAAGATCTCCTGTGAGCTCGCCAACGGCCCCACTACGCCCGAGGCGGATGCGATCCTCTACCACAAGGGTGTCCTGGTGCTCCCTGACTTCCTCGCCAACGCCGGCGGGGTGACCGTCTCCTATTTCGAACAGGTGCAAAACACGTATAATTATTACTGGGAGCTGCATGAAGTCCATCGGCGGCTTGACGAGAAGATGACCCGAGCCTTCCACGCCGTGCATGGAATGAGCCAGAGGGAGAAGATTAACATGCGGCAAGCGGCTTACCTCGTGTCCGTCGCTCGGGTCGCCGAGGCCTGCAAGCTGCGCGGCTGGGTATAGCCAGCTTTCACCGAGGACAGGCTCGCTGGCGTTCTCGGTGATCCTCCGGCCGCCAGGCGGGGGAGAAGGACGATAGGCTGAGCTCACGCGCAAAGCCACCGGCTGCCCCCGGTGGCTTTGCTGTTGTGCCCGTTGGAGAAGAGGCTCGTTGCCGTGGCTCTACCGTTGTTTTGATTGGATCGGGAGCACGCCGCGTGGATGTAGAGATCGACGCTTCCCACTACGGGAGGAAAGTTCGTGGCAGAGGTAACACCGAAGGTTCCAAGTTCCTCGGCGGCGCCGAGTGCTCAAGGTGGTCTCATGGAATTCAACGATCTGGTGCGTGCCTATCACACCTATCAAAAAATGACCCGACATCCCCGGCTGATCGAGGAGATGCGGAAGATCTTCATCAACGCCCTGGCGCGACGGGGTGTCGTTACCGTGGAGGAGATCGACAGGCAGGCGCGAAGCTGGCTGGAGAGGGACAAGATCGAGATCACGGCCGAGAAACTCAGGGAGTACCGCAATGTCCTCGTCGAATTCTACTTTGCCCGTCACTTCACCCCAAACGAGGTGGAGAACTATATCAACCTGGCGAGGAAAAACGATCGATTCCGCAATCTCACCCGGGTGGTGAATTGGGAAAGAGCGACCTCAACCGAGATCAGGGCCGCTCTCAAAGAGTTCTGCGACATTCCCGAGGGAGACGTCTACATCTCGCCGAGTGAGGCGGAAGGCGTTCGGGTGGCCCTGATCAACTACTTCATTTCCAACCAACTTGGCTTCATCGGCATTGCCAAGAACCACATCACCATCCGGGATGTGGACGAGATGCTCGACCGGGCCTACTGGAATCCCCGCCGCACGGGAAAGATCGGGGGCAAGGCCGCCGGGATGCTCCTCGCCCACAAGATCATTCTGCCTCGCCTGACAGAGCGGGATCCCGAGCTAGAGAAGTATGTCACCATCCCCGATTCCTACTACTTCAACGCGGGTATCTTTTCCGATTTCATCGACTACAACGAGTTGCACTACTTCCACAGCCAGAAGTACAAGACCCGGGAGATGATCGAGGAGGAGTACAAGACGATCTCGCAGCTCTTCCAGAAGGCCTCCTTCCCGCCCGACACTGTGGAGGAGTTCCGAGCCTTCCTGGATGAGGTAGACGAGCATCCTCTCATCCTCCGCTCCTCCAGCCTCCTCGAGGATAACGTGG